>VFQQ010000259.1_pt1 | contig 124732 bp, 101 predicted proteins | sample 3512341 | NCBI WGS metagenome assembly VFQQ01 (sample SAMN10412373, study PRJNA504923) | tailings metagenome | isolation source: Relicate 2 Philex TSF1 revegetated site | place: Philippines: Tuba, Benguet | collected 2017-08-29 | reverse complement strand
AGCAGGCTTTATCTGGTGCATGAATTGAATGGTGAGATTGGCGTGTATGCCTACTAAGAAGGACGTCTCTCACACATGCAAACGCAAACGCTACGTGCACCTTTATTCAAAAAAGAAGTGCAGGCCGCTGAGGTGCGGATAAGTCCCGATCAACGCTATCTCTATGTCTCTAACCGGGCAGATGCCAATAATATTTCAGTGTTCGAGATTGATAGCGATGGCATGCTTACCATGATTCAACAAATACACACTGGGGGCAGAACACCAAGAAATTTCAATTTGACCAATGATGGCCAATATTTAATGGTGGCGAATCAGGACTCGAACGACATTCATGTTTTTAAGCGTGATACTGAAACCGGTAAGCTCAGCAAAACGGGTGCTAAAGTGCGGGTGAATGAGCCAGTTTATTTGCACCCGCTGGATTGATTCAGGCGCGTCGGAAATTAAAAACCCACCAGACTATCGGGGAGGATTAGCCCAGTGGGTACAGGAGAGAGAACCTAGTATTGCAGTGATTCGATGACTGCATATTAAAGGGATGCTCTCAAAAATTCTGTAGGACAAACTCCAATTCTTTTGTACGATTTTGCGGAAATTTTCCATGTTTCAGAGGAGTTTTTCCCGGTTTTTGGGTATTACAGGCTTAAACTGATTTAAGCGTCTTCAACTCAGCTTTTCTGGCTCAGTTTTTTCAGATCGTCGATGATTTCCTGTGAATGGCGTGAAGTGTCGACACTCAGGTATACCTTGGCAATCTTTCCAGATGGGTCAATCAGGTAGGTATAACGCTTGGCAATCTTGATCAGCCCCAGATTGGTAAGGGCGCCATAACTATCAGCGACTTTGCCATCTTTGTCGGATAACAATGGAAACGGCAAATTGTATTTTTTCGCAAATTTGGCGTGCGAGTCAGAGTCATCCACGCTGACGCCAACCACTTTCGCATCCAGCTTCTCAAGTTGAAATAAATCATCACGGAAGGCGCATGCCTCCTTGGTGCAGCCCGGCGTGTCATTCTTGGGATAAAAATACAATACCAACCACTTGCCTGCGTAGTCAGCCAGTTGATGCGTTTTTAGATTCGCATCCGGCAGGCTAAAGGCGGGTGCCTCATCGCCGGGCTTGGGCACATTGCCAGCAAAACTGATGGAACGAAAAAGCAGCACACAAATAAACGCAGCCGCAATCAGTAAGAAATATTTCATGGTTCCCCCGATAAAACGCATCAAAAAACTAATACAGACCACATCATGACAGTTTAGATTGAACTAAATTCGCTTTTTTATAGAGATCATCAATATGCGATAATACGAGAGGCGCCCTCGTAGCTCAGTGGATAGAGCATCCCCCTCCTAAGGGGAGGGTCACACGTTCGATTCGTGTCGGGGGCACCAGTAAAACAAAGTGTTGCAACATATTTGCTGCCCCTTTTTAATTTTATCTATTACCCCATTTGATCCATTCAATCTCCCCATCCTTTTCAGGACAGACAAAGCTGCCTTAAGATTCGGAAAGTAAACTTCTCAGGTTTTGTTGGCCTTATCAGCGTATAACACCACTGCACATGGGTTTCTCAGTCTTCAGGACGTTTGTCACAGATACCACTGCTTAGCGAGGCAGCCTTGTGGCAACTGTTGCCTTGGTGATAAATGCATATCAACACAGGGATTTATAACTCCCCAGAAATCATGGCCTAGAGGTGAGTTATATGGGTTTTCTGCCAAGAAATTGTCATTCCAACCCAGCTCGTAAACTCAAAAAACAAGCACTATTGTATTTCGACAGACTGTATTCAGACCCTTCACTGTCTAATCTAGCATCCAAACAAATGCTTAAATGCTTGCCAATAGTTAGCTACCTAACTATAATGGCCCTTATCAATCCTGAGCAGACAGCGACATAATATTCATGTCGCTGTAAAAGCTTTTTAATTTTTACCCATCATGTATGAAAAGGAGTCTTATGAGATATGTAATCAAAAACACTATTTCCACAATTGCCATTGCCTTGATGACTGCTGGCAGTGCTTTTGCTGGAGTTGTTGATGCTAAAGCCACGATCGAAACGCTCAACAATCAATGGAATCAGGCTTTCAATAGTGCAGATTCGAGTACTCTTGCCAGTCTTTATGCTGAAAATGCAGTCCTATCTCCGGGTAATGGCAAGGTGCTGACTGGACGTACAGAAATCGAAAACCTGTTCAGGAGCTTTTTTCAGATGGGTTTAAATAATCACAAACTGGAGATAGTCACTGCTGGCGGCGATGATAATACGCTGTATCAGGTTGCGAAGTGGGGCGCAAACGGGGCAGAAAAGGATGGTATCAAGGAAAGCTATGGCGGCATCACTACTAGCGTATATGTAAAAGACGCCCGCGGTAAATGGGTGGCACGCTCTCATGTGTGGAATGCCGGCAATTAAAATTGACGCTAGGCATATTGCAAAAAAAGATGCCTGCTGTACTAACGGCGTAAATCGTGATGTCGCATAAAAGGCTTACAGTACAATTACTGTAAGCCTTTTATAAATGCGATTAAAGATATTCACAAAGTAATTAATGATCATATCGATTTTGTATACATGCGACCCATCAATTAAGACATGCACAATGATTTTAAACGGACTTTACTAACCAAGAACTGGATCAGCTAGTGAGGGCCAAAACTATTCAAAGTCATAGCTGGTTAGGAAATGTAGAGGCATAATCTTTGAGAATGTTAATTGGTGCGTCACGAGTTCGAGCGTAGTTTACAGAGCATATCAGCTCAGAAAACTGAGCTCCAATTCCCAATTCATCATCTTGAGCGCAGCATTAAAAGAAATATCAATCGATGAGCCATAAAATTTCTCCTCACCTTGCATTTATTGTATTTGATACTTGGTTATACATATCTTCCGGCTCAGTGAATTTTGGCAATGGTAATTTAAACAGCATAAAATTATTATAGGTATCAACTGGTTAATCAGTCATTATCATTATCCCAGTATGGTTCCGGACCGAATCTATCGTACAGGAATTCTACAAATGCCCGAATTTTCGCGGGCTGGTTTCTAGCAGATAGATAGATGGCATAGATGTGCCTGTTGGTAGGTAGATATTCGGTCAATACGGCAGATAGCCTTCCAGTTTGCAAATGCTTACCAATTAGAAAAGTAGGCAGTATTGCCAGGCCCAATCCGCCAAGCACTGCTTGCGATAGCGCGTCGTCATCGTTAATCCTCAGCCTTCCAGAGATGGGCACAGATATTGATCCTTGGGGGCCAGCAAAGCGCCAGATGCCATCTTCGCCTGAATGAATGTAATCCAGACAATTGTGGGAAGATAGATCTTCAGGCTTTTGGGGAATGCCGTATTTTTTTAAGTATTCAGGTGTTGCACAAAGACGATTGCTCGCTGGCGCTATTTTACGTGCAACCACGTTCTCTGGTGGTATTTGGCATACCCTAATGACAACATCAAACTTTTCCTCTACTAAGTCAACTGGACGATCAATGATCGTCATATCGATATCAATTTCTGGATAAAGTGTCAGAAAATCAGATAGCGCTGGGGCAATATGCAAGGTTCCGAAAGCAACAGATGCTGCAACCCTCAATGTGCCGCTTGGGCGAAGATGCAGGCTGTCAACCAACTGCTTTGCCTGTTCAACTTCTTCACTAATACGCCTGCAATGCTCTACAAACGCCGTGCCGATTTCTGTGAGGCTGAGGTGGCGAGTGCTACGGCTTAATAGTCGTACCCCCAACGACTTTTCTAGATTGGTGATAGATTTGCTAATAGCTGAGCGTGATTGTCCTAGTCTCCGCGCTGCTGCAGAAAAGCTTCCAGTCTCTACGACTTGGGAAAAAATCACCATTTGGCGAATATCGAGCATTTTGACATTGTAGCCTTTATGGAAACAGTGTGGTGCTTGAAAGCTACCTTATGTCCTGTTCACAAAATGTCTAATATTTTGGTTTGCTAAAATTTTTGTATTCTAAATTCTCAAATTTTCAGGTTAGTCCAAATTTATTTCATAAAAACTGAAAATTCTCGAGTCGATAATCCGTAAAGTAGGGCGTAAGCAATGAAATACAATAATCTTTCCGATTTTATTAATTACGTCAAAATTCGTGATCCGCATCAGCCTGAGTTCATCCAAACCGTCAGAGAAGTAATGGGGAGTCTTTGGGGCTTCATTGAATCAAATCCTCAATACGCAGATGCAGGCTTACTCGAACGACTCATTGAACCAGAAAGAGTGATTCAGTTTCGCGTAAGTTGGGTGGATGATAATAATCAGGTTCAAACAAATCGAGCTTTCCGAATTCAGCACAACTCTGCCATCGGGCCCTTCAAGGGTGGAATGCGATTTCATCCGACCGTAAATCTTTCTATCCTCAAGTTTCTGGCTTTTGAGCAGACATTTAAAAATGCGCTAACTACGCTACCAATTGGCGGTGGTAAAGGTGGCTCTGACTTTAATCCAAAAGGAAAGAGTAAAGGCGAAGTGATGCGGTTTTGTCAGTCGTTGATGTTTGAGTTGTATCGTCATTTAGGTCCGGACACTGATGTTCCTGCTGGAGATATTGGTGTCGGTGCCCGTGAGGTTGGCTTTATGGCAGGCATGATGAAGAAGCTGTCCAATAGCTCGGCATGTGTTTTTACTGGGAAGGGCCTCTCTTTTGGTGGTAGTTTGATCAGGCCTGAAGCAACCGGTTATGGATTGATTTATTTTGTGGAGGACATGCTTTCACATAACCAGTGCAGTATGGAAGGAATGCGTATCTCCGTTTCTGGTTCTGGTAATGTCTCTCAATTTGCTATTGAAAAAGCCATGTCACTTGGAGCAAAAGTGATTACAGCATCTGATTCTGGTGGGACGGTGATCGACGAAGACGGCTTTAATGCAGAAAAACTGGCCATTCTGAAGGATATTAAGAACAACCAGTATGGACGAATTGAGCAGTATGCTAGCCACTTTGGATTAAATTATGAGGCTGGAAAAAATCCTTGGCACGTACCGGTGGATATTGCACTCCCTTGCGCTACTCAGAATGAACTCGATTTAGCTGATGCCAGCATGCTAGTAAAGAACGGTGTCAAATGTGTAGCTGAAGGTGCCAATATGCCATCCAATCAGGAAGCTGTAGAGTTGTTCCTAAAAGCCGGCATTCTTTATGGCCCGGGTAAGGCAGCCAATGCTGGTGGTGTGGCAACATCAGGCTTGGAGATGACCCAGAACGCAGAGAGACTTCCATGGGAGCGGGAAGAAGTCGATGCGCGACTCAGGATTATTATGAAAGACATTCATGCTAACTGCGTACGATACGGAGAAAATGAGCATGGGTATGTCAATTATGTGGATGGTGCCAACATCGCTGGTTTTGTTAAGGTCGCTGATGCCATGATGGCGCAGGGTGTTATCTAGGGCATTTAGTGTGCAAAAAGTCTAGGATCCTCATCACCAGATATAGAGCTGATAGGATGCGTTTTTTCTGATCGTCACAATTTACCCGTAAATGTTTTTGTGGTCTACCCTAATCTCGTTCACTAGCAGTTGCAAATATTGCTTACGGACGTGATTGTCACGGCTAGGATCTAATGGTTTCTTTCTTAGCACTTTTGTAAATGCCTTGATGCTACCTGGATTGATTTGTTCCAGAGGTAAGGTCTTGTGAGCTGCTGCCGGTTTCAAAGACACTGAGTATAGTTGTGTCTAATTAAATCGGAGGTGGTAGATGGTACGCAGGAGTTTCTGCCGAGAGTAACTGAATTATAGGCTCTGATTTTTGCTGCTCATTTTAATTGCGTTGCGTTGCATTAGACTAGCCACCACTATTCCTGCTTCGTACAGCAGCCATAGAGGAATTGCCAGCATGAATTGGGATACGATGTCAGGTGGCGTAAAGATTGCACCCAGTACGAATGCAGCGACAACAACATAGGCGCGTGCTTCACGCAGTGCTGAGATGCTCACCACTCCTGCATTAACCATCATGACAACCGCCACTGGCACCTCGAATGCCAGTCCGAAAGCGATGAATAAGGTCATTGTAAAGTCCAGATATTTTCCTATATCTGTCATCACTGCTACGTCATCTGGCGCTATATCGCTAATGAAGCCAAACACAACTGGAAAGACAAGAAAGTATGCGAACGCCATACCGCACAGAAACAGTAAAACACTGGCAAATACTAAAGGGCTGATCATTCGACGCTCTTTGGAATAGAGGCCAGGAGCAATAAACCCCCATACCTGATAGAGTATGTAAGGCAGGGCAAGTATAAAGCCTGCCAGCAAGACTGCTTTTAACGGTACGAAAAAAGGCGTCGTAACGTCGGTAGCAATCATCTGTCCGCCGGTTGGTAGACTCTGTAGCAAAGGTGTTGCTAAGAAATGATATATCTCACTGGCAAACGGCATGAGCGCTAATGACACCAACAATAGACAGATAACAATACGCAGTAATCGGTCGCGCAATTCAATCAGGTGTGAAATCAGACTTTGTTGAATTAATACGTCATCTTTGGCGATCAATGGGCTATGCTCCTTTTTTCAGTCGGTAACTCTTTGATTTCTAGTTTTCTAGCAAGTGGCGCTGGCATGTCGGGATTGATCGTCTGAAGTTTGGCATGTTCTTCTGTTTGCTCTATTGTGTGATTAATGACTTGGCCGACCTGATAGCTGGAAGCTGTTCCCGATTGTATGCTTTGACGAAGTTCCTCACGTAGACGCTGGAGATCTTCAAGTTGCAATTCAGTGTTGATGTCTGTCATGATTGAGTTTGCATAGCGCTGTACGTTGCCAATTAATTTACCTGCGCTGCGCACGATTTTTGGCAGTTTTTCGGGGCCGATGACTACCAGGGCAACAATCCCGATGACAATCAATTCTGAAAAGGCGAGATCAAACATAAGCAGATACTCAGATTGCTGACTTAGCGCTTTTCATTTTGCATGATCTCGTACTCAACGTTTGCTCCATGAGCTGTTGTCTCATCAATTAACGGCGCAGACTTGCCTTCATTGACAGCATCTTTGAAATTTTTTACGGCTTCACCCACATCGCCGCCAAGGTTGCGTAGTTTTTTGGTACCAAACACCAAGGCTACGATTACCAGCACTATCAGCCAGTGCCAAATACTGAATGCACCCATTTACTATGCTCCTGAATTTTGAATGAAAGGGTTTTGCCTACCGGTTAATCACAGGCCTTTATTTAATTAGTCGACGTGCGAGCACGCTCCAGAGTCTCGTTTGGACACTCGCCGAATAACTCTCGGTAGTAGCGCGAGAACAAGCTAATATGCCAAAATCCCCATTTGCTGGCAATATTGGCAATAGTCAAGATTTGATACGGTGATGATTGCAGTTCAGCACGCACACGATGCAGGCGCAGATTGCGCATATAAGCCACTGGTGTGATGCCAAGCACGCGAGCAAAAGCGTGATTCAGTGTGCGCCGGCTGATGCGCAAGGCAGTGCAGAGTTCACCAATGGTCAACGGGTAGCCGTAGCTGGCCAGAGTTAAATCTCTCACGCGGTTAACGATGTAGCGGTGGATGCGATGGTCATGGTCACGGTTGGGATTATCTTGGGTTTGTACCAGCGCCCTCACACAGTTGGCTAATAAATCATCTTCGAAATGACGCCAGATCTGTCCGATGTCCGCGTTTTCGTCCAACTGGCCGATATTTTCCAGGCCGCCGATCAGTGTGTTATGTAGACGCTCAGCGACCACCAGTTGTGCGCTCTCAACCGGTTTCACTTTTTCCATGATCTTGGGTAGGTCTATCCATTCTACTTGCGACGCGTAGTCTTCCAGACGTTGTGCAGAAATGACAGCGACGGTGATTTCAGAAAGTTGAGATGTACGGAAAACCAGTTCGGCGTTCTTGTCGAGAGTGAGAAGAGAATTTTCCTGCACCGGTAGCAAACCCCATGAGGAGTCGTGGTCGACGATGGTCGGCAAGCCAATCACGTAACTATTGGCTGGTGCGCAGGCGATCTGATCAACAGCACGGTTCATGGTCTCGCGAAAAATCTGTACACCACGGCAACTGACGCTGGCGACAGAACCAGAGAACGTCCCTTTGTCGAGCTGTGTGTAATCCTGCGACCAAAACGGCAAGGCTTCGGCCTGCTGCAAGACGTCATCGGTGTTGCGTTGAACCTTGTGTATCTGGCAGCTGCCTGCTGGGGCGCTACTCAAGAAATTTTCCTGAAAACCCATGATACTTCTCCTCGTTGCCTGGCCTTTCGTGGACATCTGGGTCCGGCATGTATGGCATGTCTGATGAAAGGCCTGTCTGTAGTGCTGCTTTGGTGCATCTAATCAGCGGTGTATAGCAAGCTCCAGACTACGGCTCTAACTTTACGCCCATATGAATATGTGTGGGTAGTAAAAATCGGCAATACTAAGCATAAAACTCTTGACGCTAAAATAAACATATAATTCAGTATGATAAGTAAACTTTTTATGAAATTGTTAAACTGTTCTTTTCATCTTACACGTTCAATTTCATCTACAAGCAGAACTTTCTAGTAGCACCTGTTAATCAATTTTATTTCAACTAAGCCTGTATCCAGAATGAACTAGTCATTACTCCACTTGCAAATTCCTATGCAACCACGCTTTTTAAATTAATTTCCACATAAATTTGGACTTTTTAATAGTTCACTTCAACAGCAATAGTAAAAATCGGCAACAGCTGAGATGACTTGCGCCTGAGATGCCAATTTTTACTATGGTCCGCAAATTTGCCTCGCTATAGTGGCCTCGTAACAATTTATTACAAATTTTTCACTATCAACCATCAACCGAGGCAATGGCCCGAGGAGGAGAACATGAAAATGGATTTAGGGGTCGGCGTTTACCAACAGCAATCCCAAGGTGGCCCTGAGGTCGCTTGCGTACCGGATGCGATCAGTTTTTCAGAGTCGAAGTCGCCCGCTGTGAGACTAATGCTGTTGCTGTCCGCCGTAGTGATTGGCGTTTCCGCAGCAAGCCTGCTGGATTTGCGCATGGCAATGGGTGATGCACTGCAGTGGATGTTTATCGGATTGGCACTGGTGGGCGGTTTTCTTTCCACCTGGTCACCATGCGGCTATTCAAGCCTCAGTCTGTTAAGACCAGCAGGGCACTACTCACTCGGTTCGGTCGTGCGTTGGGCACCTACATTTGCAACGCATGTGCTGGGCTATGCCATCGGTGCGCTGATGCTGGGTGGTATGCTAGGCCTGGTTGGCTGGTTATTCTTCTTACAAGTGCCATTCAACTATGTGGTGGCTGGGCTATCGGTGCTGGCACTTGGTTATGGTGCCCATCAACTGGGCTTTTTGAAGATGCCTTATCCGCAACGCCGTGCACAAGTGCCACATGATGCTCGCTTCCGTTTCCGCTCGTCCGTCATTGGCCTGCTCTACGGTTATGCGCTTGGCATGAATTACCTGACTTATGTGCAGACACCAATCCTATATATCGTCACTGGTGTCGCGCTGTTCAGTGCAGATATCACAACCGCGATTGCTGTGATTGCCATCTTCAACATCGGGCGCTGTTTGCCTGTCGCCGTCAATTTCCTTCCTATCAGCAATCAGTCCGTTCAGGCCTGGCTTGCCAAATGGCAGGAGCGTGCAGTTGAAGTGGATGGATTTCTTCTGTTGTCCATGGGGGCTGCAGCGCTTACGTTGCTGGCGCTCTGAGAACGGCTGGACCTGCTGTAGAAGTGTAGTGACTTAGACCATTAATACTATTTGGAGGGGTTATGACAACATTAAATCAACCATTGATGACCGAGAAAATCGGCGTGATGCGCCGTTTTACAGGACATCTTGCGGTAGCTGCGCTGCTAGTTGCAGCACAGCCCGCGTTTGCAGGAGGGGCTGCGGTACCGAGCCAGCTTGATGCCTTGGGCACTTCGGAGCTTGAGGAAAAGACTCCGATTCTGGCGGCACCACCGAGTGATTCCAAGCGCGTTTATGTGCTGGATCCTGGTCATTTTCACATGACATCGAAGATTTTCACCATCGATGGCAAAAATACATCGCTGCTGGGCATGACCGATGCGGCCAAGTTGCCGAATGTGATGATCACCAGTGACGGTAAACATATGGCGGTAGCCAATACCATGTACTCGCGTGTGGCTCGTGGTAAGCGCGATGACTACATCGAGGTGATCGATACACGTACGCATGATCCGGTCGCTGATATCGATATTCCTGAAGGTCGCTTTCTTGTCGGTGTGATGGAGCGTTTGGCCTCACTGAGTACGGATGACAAGTACATGTTGTTCCAGCAGTTCTCGCCCGCACCTGCTGTTGGTCTGGTCGATTTGCAGAAGAAGTCCTTCGTCAAGATGATGGATATTCCGGATTGCTATTACATCTTCCCGGCGCCCAAGCAGAACTTCTTCATGCATTGTCGTGACGGCTCGCTGATGCAGCTGACCTACGATGACAAGGGCAACACCAAGCAGAAACCGACCAAGGTGTTTCGCGCTGAGAGTGATCACATGATGAATAATCCGTATTACTCTAACTCGAATAATCGTCTGGTTTGGCCAACGTATGAAGGCCGTATCTATCAGGCCAACTTGTCTGCATCAGGGGCTGATTTCCTGAAGCCAATCGAGATTTTCTCCGACAAGGAAAAAGCCGAGAAGTGGCGTCCAGGCGGTTGGCAACCAGTGGCATACCACAAGGCACGCAACGAGATCTATCTGCTTGCAGATCAGCGCGAGAAATGGACACACAAAACGCCTAGTCGCTTTGTCATCGTTGCCGATGCCACCACTGGTAAACGCCTGCGTCGTATCGAATTGAAGCATGAGATCGATGCGATTGCGGTAAGCCAGGACAAGACGCCTTACCTCTATGCAGTATCTGCCCATGATCAGGCCATGTTCACTTTCGACGCACAGTCTGGCAAGCAGCTGGGCAGCATAGATGAGTTGGGCAAGGCACCGATCATGGTCTTCGTAGCAGACAAGTGAGCATGCCATGAACCAGCTCATTTATGACCCCGTTACCGCAGTGCTAGCTTCAATCTTTCTTGGGCTGGTACTGGCTACTGCGGCGTATTCCAAGCTCCGCCATCAGGATGAGTTTCAAGGTGTGGTGGAAAACTACAGATTGCTGCCTTCTTTCATGGTGGCGCCATTCGCACGCTTACTGCCTTGGCTAGAGCTGGCATGTGCGGTGGCACTACTCGTGCCGCTACTGCGTGAAACGGCGGCATGGGTGGCAGCTGGTTTGTTCATGATGTTTGCACTGGCACTAGCCATCAATGTCGGTCGTGGTCGCACCCATATCGATTGTGGTTGTGCGCGCCGTCCGACCAGTGCCAGCCGTATTGGCATGTTCCATGTGATACGGGCCATCGCACTGGCTGGCATCAGTCTCTATGCAGCAACGGTTCCAATCGAGATTGCCAGCATCACGATGCAATCGTGGCTTGTCGCGGTAGCTGCAGCCACCATGCTTGCAATGCTGTATCTGGCTGCCGATGTGATTGTGGGCTTGCCTGATGCGAAAACCATCAAAAATTAGACTTATACATTTAGGAGAATAGAAATGGATACTGGATTACTGATTGCTTCAAACGTGCTCTTGTGGGGCGCATTCCTTAGCCTGGCTGCTTTGATGTTGGGCGTCATTCGACAAATCGGTCTCTTGCATGAGCGTTCTGCACCACTGGGCGCCATGATGATTGATCACGGTCCTGACATTGGTGAGCGCTCACCAGTGTTCAACGTCAAGACCTTTGACGGCGATCCTTTGATTGTAGGTCGTGCGATCACGTCAGAGCGCCCCAGCCTGTTGATGTTCACCGGCCCGTCCTGCCCGATCTGCGCCAAGATTCTGCCTATCGTTCGTTCGGTAGCCGCTGCAGAAGGTACGGATGTGATCCTCATCAGCGATGGTACGACAGCCGAGCACCGCGAGTTCCTGCGTGAGCATCCGTTACAGGATGAACGCTACGTCGTTTCCGCCGAGATCGGTATCAAGTATCAGGTCTCCAAGGTGCCTTATGGCGTGCTGCTCGACAAGGATGGTGTGATTCAGGCCAAGGGTCTGTGCAATACACGCGAGCATGTCGAGAGCCTGTTCGAAACAATCCGCGTTGGTCAGCCGACCTTGCAGAAGTTCATCAAACACGCCTCCGAACAAGGCAGCGCACATAACCACGTGCATTAATCATTCAAATCAGAAGCTAGAAAGATTACGGAGAGACAAAATGAAGAAACATACAGGTTTTGATTCAGGTATCGAGAAGCTGGCGCGTACCACAGCCAGCAAGACAGGCCGCCGAAGCTTTATCGGCAAGCTGGGCATGTTTATCGCGGGTTCTGCACTGCTGCCCTTGTTGCCAGTCGATCGTCGCGGCCGTCTGAACGAAGCGCATGCTGCCAGCGTCAACGGGCTGACCCGTGAAGGCTGGAAGCCACAAGACAAAGATCCCAAGTCTTGCGATTACTGGCGCCACTGCTCCATCGACGGCAATCTCTGTGACTGCTGTGGTGGCTCACTGACAGCATGCCCACCGGGCACTACGCTTTCACCCAGTTCCTGGGTGGCAAGCTGCTACAACCCAGGTGATGGTCAGAGCTACTTGATTGCTTACCGCGATTGCTGCGGTAAACAGACATGCGGCCGTTGCGGCTGCCTCAATACCGAAGGCGAATTGCCGATCTACCGTCCGGAGTTCAGCAATGACATCGTTTGGTGCTTCGGTGCCGAGAACGACAACATGACCTACCACTGCACCATTTCTCCAGTGGTTGGCAAAGCTAGCTAAGGCGTCTAGTTATGCGTATCGGCGGCTTGTTTATGATGCTCTGCCTGCTGACGACAATCGACGTCAGCCAGGCCGCTGACCTTGTCAAACGGGAAGGTTTCCAGCGTCCCGTGGGGATTCCGTCGCCGCCTTCCAATCCGCTTACGGCGGAGAAGGCGGCGCTCGGAAAAACCCTGTTTTTCGATCCACGTTTATCCCGCAATAACACCATGTCTTGTGCGACCTGCCATGCACCAGACAAACGCTGGACTGACGGCCGTATGCCGCCGCTTGGTTCAGAAGGAATCATGAATGCCCGCCGCACACCCACCGTGCTGAATAGCGCCTGGTTGACCGCGTTGATGTGGGATGGTCGCGCCGCTTCATTGGAAGCTCAGGCAACTTTGCCGATTACGACCCCGCATGAAATGAATTTCGATATGCCCGCCTTGATAGAGAGGCTAAATAATATCAAGGGCTATCGCACGCTGTTTTTCAATGCGTTCGGAGACGCAGAAATCAATCAGGGCCGCATTGCTGACGCCTTGGCCAGTTTCCAGCGCACGCTGGTATCGCAATCAGCGCCATTTGATCGCTGGATCGCCGGTGATGAGAATGCTATTAGCAACAGTGCCAAACGTGGTTTTGCCTTATTTAATGACAAGGCACGCTGTGTGGCCTGTCACAGTAGCTGGCGCTTCACCGATGACAGTTTCCATGACATCGGTCTTTCCAGCCCGGATCCTGGCCGTGGGGCGCATGTGCCACCCATGGTCATCTTGATGCAGCATGCCTTTAAGACACCATCGCTGAGAGATCTGCCTGTCAATGGACCTTACATGCATGATGGTTCCATGCACACTCTGGAAGAGGTCATCCGCCATTACGAGCAGGGCGGTGTTGAGCGCATTAGCCGCTCAGTGGAAATGAAACCGTTTGAACTGACTGATGAAGAAAGGGCGACTTTGATTGAGTTTCTTCATACGCTAGACGGCGGCCCATTGAAGGTGAGTAAACCGCAGTTACCTGACTGAACAGGAGGATAGCCAAATGTCAGAGCCAATGAATCATTTCAGGCAAGCCACGTTACAGCTTCACAAGGCAATGGTGCTGACTGCTTTCATATTCTGTGCCCTTGTGTTTATGAGCAATACAGCGCTGGCAGCATCAGCAGAAACTCCAAGCAAGCCACAGACACATAAAATGCTGCTGAGCCATCACGACTTCGAGACTTGGGCTTTCACGCCCAAACCGGGAGATCGCATCGAGATTACCAACCAATCCGATATCGCGCATAGCATCTATATCACTTATCCGGATGGCACCATCGTTACGCTGGGTGTTGTTCAGCTTCCCGGTAAAACCGCGGTATGGGAGGTACCTGCTGCTGGCGACTATGTATTGCAGTGCTGGATACATACGATTATCCGCGCGAAATTAACAGTGATTCCAGAGCAAACCACAGTCACGGAACAGCCTGTACCTTCCAAATTGGCAGCCAGCCATGACTAGCGAACCAGTGCCACTAGCAAGTACTGAAGAGCCAGCTCGTAGAAGAGTATTTCGGCTGGCATTGCGTCGTCTTGGTGCAGTGGTTGTCGGCACCATGATTGGCCATGCCTTGATCACATCACGTCCAGCACGTGCTGCCAAGCTTTTGCGACCACCCGGTGCGATACCGGAAAGGGCCTTTGATTCAACTTGCATTCGCTGCGGCTTGTGTGTCGAGGCATGCCCATTCGACATTCTCCATCTGGCAACTTGGGAAGATCCAGCGCCCCTTGGCACGCCAGTCTTCGAAGCGCGTAAGGATCCTTGCCGGATGTGCCCAGATATTCCCTGCGCACGTGCCTGCCCGACAGGGGCTTTGGACCCTTTGCTGACTGATATCCGCAAGGCTGACATGGGTGTCGCTGTGCTGGTCGACCACGAAAATTGTCTCAATTACAAAGGGATGGCCTGCAGCATTTGTGTACGTGTTTGCCCGATTCGCGGTGAGGCTATCTCGCTCAAGCCGATTCGCAATGAGCGTGGCCTATTGCAGATACCGACAGTAGATCCGGACAAATGCACGGGTTGCGGGACTTGCGAAAAACACTGTGTGCTGGAGGAAACCGCAATCCGAGTGCTGCCGCGAGAACTTGGTCTCGGCATCTTCGGGACCAATGCCGCAGGCCGTCGGTCATGACGGCGCGTCTGCTCAGCCGTGGTGCGCAATTGCTATATAGCCATCGCTGGCTTTTGTCACGACGTGTTGTGCAAATTTTCATCCTGCTGGCGTTCATCATCGAGATGCCGGATATTGGTCGCATCGCTGTAGGTAATTTGTCATCCAGTGTCTGGTTTGGAGAACTGACATTGACAGATCCGTTTGTCATGTTGCAGTCCATACTGGCCGGTGTACATCCGGCAATGGCTGCATTGATAGGTGCTGCCATCGTCGCAGGGTTTTATGCCTTCTTCGGGGGCCGTATCTACTGCAGTTGGGTCTGCCCTGTGAACATGCTGACTGATCTCGCCTTCTGGCTACGCAAGCGATTTAACATCACAGGCAACCTCAGTATGTCGCGTCATCTCCGAACTGCTGTGCTCATCATTGCGCTCGTACTCTCGTTAATTTGCGCCACGCTTGCCTGGGAGATCATCAACCCGATTACGCTATTGCAACGTGAATTGATGTGGACTTCAGTGGCTGGCGTAACACTCTTGTCTGGCCTGTTTCTATTCGACTTGTTTGTAAGTCGACGTGGCTGGTGTGGACATCTGTGTCCGGTAGGGGCTTTTTATGCATGGTTGGGGCATTACGGTCGTATTCGTGTCACAGCGACAACATCATGCTCTGGCTGCTCTGATTGCATCCGGGTGTGTCCTGAGCCGCATGTGCTCGCACCCGTAGTCGCGCAGGAGTCAGCTACGGTCATCTCGGCAGACTGCACACGTTGCGGTGCGTGTATTGATCGCTGCCAGAGCGGAGCATTGAGCATGAAACTGCAGCTAGGCCGGGGCAGTTCACTTCGAGGTATTCCGGTTGTGACCGAACGATGAGGTGATATCAGCCAGTTACCTTGTTGCAGTTGAGTCAGCTTGAGTAAGGAAATAACAGACAAAAAAATGCGGGGCCTCAGGCCCCGCAAGAGACTTGCGCACAACCCAGCGCTACAAGGAGATGATCCATGTGACAACACTCTTGAACTCGTCGTCACTTAACTTTCCAGCATTCGGCGGCATCGGCAACGGCCCCCAGGCGCCACGGCCGCCTTCCTTGATTTTCTTGATCAGCATGTCTTCGACATTCTGATCCTTGTACTTCGTCGAGATATCCTTGAACGCCGGGCCAACTTTTCTCGCATCCACTCCGTGACAAGTCATGCAGCCACCTTTCTGTGCCAGTGCAGCACCGTCGGCCAAAGCGCCGTGGGAGATGAATCCCAACCCAGCAACTACTGCTATCTGTAACAAATATCTTTTCATGATGAAAATCCCACAATTGATTGATGGTAGACACGTACCATTCTAGTGCCGACCATTTGATGGGAGGTAGCAAGAATCGGCACTGTTTTATGCTAGGTACGATCTTGTAGGTTTTCAAATATTGGACCGATATCACCAAGGCAACCTATTTGCTAAGGCAAGAATTAGAAAAGGCTAGCATGAGCATAACCTTTTCTAATTCTTGCGAATCCTAAACAGTCACAAATTTTAATAACCTAGTTTTATTCGTCCTGAGAGATCTACTCACCTAAAATATTTATTAGCTGCTCCCAGTGACCAGAATCGTCCTCTTGGGCGCACCAGCATTCAATACAGTTTTCACACCTTGATTTCGCTCTTGCCTCGCGACTTGGATGTCCTCAAGCGCATAGCACTAGCTGATCGCTCTGCCTAATTATTCCGCACATCGTCAGGCAACTCTGATCATCAAGTCAGCTGACTTGAATTCCGCTATTTCATTAATCCTGACCGAACTATTTAAATTATTTCAAATAGTGATGCCTGAAATATCCAATTAATTGCTGACATAGCTAGCTCAAAAAGTTAAATTCATGGCAATTTTATGACAATAAAATGACATGAGGATGACATGAACATTAAAAATCTGGGGATGACTGTTCTAGCTGTGATGACAGCATCCATGATAGGGCAAGCGTTTGCGCTGGATTTGTATGTGGACAAGGATACGCAGCAGATTTATGCGCAGCCGGGTGAGAACCGCGAGAAACTTGGGAGTTTTGAGAGAAAAGAAGATATTGAGCAATTAAAAGCAAGTTTGAAAGCGGAAATTGAGGCGGAGCTGCGAGCAGAACAGGCTGCATTGCAAGCACAGCGCGAAGACAATACGCCTATCAAGACGGCTACTGTTGGCAATGCAGCCTCTGATGCTGCATTGGACGAACAACTGGCACAACCAAAAGAGAGAAAAGGATTTGTGCCTGCAGATGTCAGCTATGGCAAAAACGGGTTTGAATTCAGAACGGAGAACGATAAATTTTCGCTGGCCATACAAAATCGGATTCAGGCCAGATACGCCGAGCCGTTTGATGCAGATCCTCGCACGTTGGAACAGCTTAACAGTGATCAGCGCTCTTTCATGATACGCCGCGCGCGTACCAAACTGACTGGTCATGCTTATGCACCCTGGCTGAAGTATTACTTGCAGTACGATTGGTCTCAGCCTGTGCTGCGTGATTTGAATCTGACGATTGATAAATATCCTTGGGCGCAACTCAGGGTGGGCCGAGGCAAAGTGACTTATAACAATGAACGCGTTACCTCTTCTGGCAATCAGCAGTTTGTTAATCGTTCAATTGTGAACGATGTGTTTACGGTTGATCGTCAGCAAGGTCTGGAGTTGCGTGGACGACTATTTCCCGATACTTGGCACGACCTGACCTACTACGCTGGTGTATATACCGGGCTTGGGGTGGGTGAGCGTAACAATGATGATGACAATCTGATGTATTCAGGGCGCTTACAGTGGAATGTGATGGGTGGTGAAATGAAATTCAGCCAGTCTGACTTGGATTTTATGGAGCAGCCGGCCTTGAATATCTCGATTGCTGCAAACACTAATCAGAGCAAGTGTACGGCGTTTGAGACGGATAGTCGTAGCTGCCGACGCCTTGTAGACGTAAATGCCAGTGGTGGGTCTCGTTATCGAGATCCCTCGGTGTCTGGCGCAGCTGGTGCGCAGAATGGACAGTACAAGATTGATCAGTTGATGGAAGAGGTCAATTTCAAGTGGAAGGGCTTCTCTTTGCTGCATGAATTGCATTACAAGCGCATTCGCGACACCTTGAATAACGATGAAGAAACTAAGCTATTGGGCGGCTTTATACAGGCGGGCTATTTTCCAAATGGCTGGATTGACAGCATCCCAAGAAATTTTGAATTGGCTGGCCGCTATGCCATTGTGGATATGGATACGGATCGTAGCAATGACAGGCAAACCGAGCTGAGTGCAGTCATCAATTATTTTCTTGAAGGGCATTTCAACAAGCTGAGCCTGCAAATTAGTCGATTAACTGTGGAAGACCCGGTTATTGTTAGAAAAGAGGCTGAAAATCGTATCTGGGCGCAGTGGGACTTCACTTTCTAGGATGACTGAACATGATCAGGCCTGATCCAGCAGCACAAGCTCATGGCCGGGCTTGTGCAATACCTTGAGCAGCAGTTTATAGGTGTCCAGATCAAACATGACATCCTGGCGAGTGTGTTGCAGTTCAGCGAGATCATGTTCGTTATCGACAGTGCCAATTTGGCACCAGTGCTGAAAAACATGAATGGCGCTGCGGCCTGAGATTGGGTCGAATTCACGCACGCCGATTTTGCCCGGGTAAGGCCAGGTTTTGAGGCGGTGTGCAGCAAGTGCTTGTTGCAGGCGAAGATAATGCAGGTTTGGATCTTCACGATGCGTACAAACACCTTTGCATTTTCTGAGTTGATAAGCAAAGCAAGGGCCCTTGCCAGATTCAAGCCCGAGCAATTTAGGACAAAGGGCATGGGTATCTGCCAGTTGGCGCAGCACTTCTGTGGCTTGTCGCTTGGAGCGGAAAGTGCCAAACAGCTGCCCCAATGCAGCGGGGTCAATCTCGTCTTCACGTACCAGCTTCAGTAGTGGTGAAGCATTCGGGGTTTGAGCCAATTTCCAGGAACATAGCTGCCGCTCACGACGCAATTGCCGGTTATAGATAGGCTGCCTTTCCTTGACTAATCTGGCCTCTAGCAAGAGCGCGCCAAACTCTCCAGCGGTTTCTATCCATTCAATGTGCCTAACTTCCTGACCGATGCGCATCTCTTTGGTAGAGGCATGGTCACTACTGAAATGAGAAAGCACGCGGCTACGAATATTGACACTCTTGCCGATATAAAGCGGAAGCTGGTTTTCACCGTAAAACAAATAGACACCGGATGATTCCGGTAAATCTTCAAGTAATGCAGCATCCAGGCCTGAGGGGATAGTGGGGCCTTTCAGCAATTGACTGGCCGTATCCGATACTTTGTCGTTACCCAGCTCTTGCGCAGCACGTGAGATAAATGCTGCCAGCACTTCAACATCGCCCATGGCACGGTGGCGTGCACCGCAATGAATATCATGCCGGCTGATGATGGCATCCAGGCCATGACTGCGATGTTGTGGATAGAGTTTTCTTGAGAGTTTGACTGTACAGAGGACTTTCTGGCGTAGGTTGATGCCAATACGCTTGAATTCGTTTTTCAGAAATCCATGATCAAAGCGCGCATTGTGGGCGCACAAGACGGCGTCATCCAGATAATCCAGTAATTCGCCTGCTACTTGCTTGAAGGTGGGTGCATTGCTCACCATTTGGTCGGTAATGCCAGTAAGTTGCTGAATAAATGCTGGAATCAAGGTTTCAGGATTAACCAGCGTTTGCCAGCGTTGGGTTTCGATGCCGTTTTCATAGCGGATGAGTGCAATCTCGGTAATACGATCCACCAGTGGTGTTGCCCCCGTGGTTTCGAGGTCAAGCAGGACATACGCAGGTAACATAGAGATGAGTTTCTACTGGATGCTTGTAACTGTTACTGTTGTGTGAATGGTCATATCACATGCACAACGATATACCGTGGCATGAAACTCGCTTGGCACATATTGTTTATTTGTGTGAGCACATGAATTCAGCGTACAGGTTTCGATGTTTCAGGCAAGAGGGGCTATTTTTATCAGGGCATTGCTCGCGCAGTTTGCAGTCACAACTGCGTCGAAAGATCTCTTCCAGCGCCTGCTGCATAGATGTGGAAGTCTGGCTATCAGATTGGGGCTTTGAATTTGAGTTTGACATGTTGAGCAAATAACAATCCGTGATGAAAAGTTTAACAAATCATTTCGAGAACAATAGGACGTTTTCCTATTTGAATAATTCACCAAAGGATCATAATTTATCCTGATGGCACTGAGTTTTCAGTTGAATTCTTTGAAGATATGATTGATCAAAGCTGAAGTTCGTATTGTGCAGGAGTCATGCAAGATGGGATGGTGGATGCGGATAGGATTGGCGGTGGTTCTGCTCCTTGGGGGGCTTTATGCCTACAACATGCTGGGCGACGATGTTGATGCTTCAGGCAATAACATCACGGAGCTTGAGTCTGTGGGGTCCAAATGTCTGGAAATCCGTGAGCGTGCAACGGCGCATATCGTGCCGATTATTGAATTTCAGCAACTGGAACTGGCCAGTCGACGCGCAAATGTATTTGCACAATGTATGGAAGATCATGGTTTTGAATTAAACCCTGCCTGGCAAGGCTGCGCTGAGCCAATGGCAACAGCGCGGGCAAAGGCTGAGTCCATATCCACTTCAGAGGCGATGGAACTCCTTAAGCGGGAGCACATGGTGCTGCTAGCGGCAAAATCAGGACAGCCTTTGTACTGGCAAAGAAGCAAGGCAGGTGGCAAGGACTGAGGATTAGCCTTTATTCATTAGTTGACGCGTTGGCGAATATTGGCCCAGGCGGAATCATGAATCGTTGGCAGAAATTCAAAACCGGGTTTCGCAAAGTGATAACCCTGAAAAAGGGTGACGCCTTGTTGAGCCAGCGCATTGCATTCGTCAACTGATTCAATGCCCTCGGCAATGATCGTGATGCCCAGTTCCTTGCAAGCACTGATAATGGCGTACACCAGTGATTGCCTGACGCGGTCGGTATGGATGTTACGGGTCATTGCCATATCCAGCTTGACGATATCTGGTTCCAGGTCGGCAAGCAGGTTGAGCCCGGCATAGCCTGCGCCAAAGTCGTCAATGGCAGTAGTGAAGTTATGTTTTTTGTATTCTTTGAAAATTTCACGTAGGTGATTGATGTCGATCACTTTTTCAGCTTCGGATACTTCAAACATGAGCTGGTTGGTAGGAAAGTCCATCTCGGCTGCTGCTTCCAGGGTGGCCCGGATGCAGGTTTCCGGTTTGTAAACTGCATTGGGTAAAAAGTTGATGCTCAGCATGCCTTGCAAGTTGAGGGATTTGGCAAGATCAATCGCCTTCACGCGAATGGTTTGGTCGAATCGATAGCGATTTGAATCGGTCAACTGAGAAAGGACGCTGAAAGCGCCTTCATTGTTGATGCCACGCACCAGCGCTTCATAACCAAAAATAGATTTTTTGCTGATGTCCACGATAGGCTGGAAAGCCATGGTGAAATCAATGCCGAGATCAGTTTTGTTTCTGCATTCCTTGCAACCAACGGGGATGAAACCTGCAATATCGTTCATTGCTGTATCCTATCTTGAATCTTGAATCTTGAATCTTGAATCTTGAATCTGAAAATTACATGCATAGCTTATGACATGATGCATTTTTACCATGCTTTAAATTAAAGCGTAAACACCTGTCAATTCGTCTAACAGCTAAAATTTTTTCGGAGTATAAACTAGACGTGGGGACGAATAATTATCTGAATAGAATTGTTTTTACGACATCGTGTCTGAAGCATGGTTGAATAAACTCTGCAGCAGATTGCTGGAAAAAAGGATGATGGCATGGTCCCAGATGATGGCCACACAGAGCAGCAACGGTTGGTAGCCGTAAGTCGATACGAGATTCTCGATACCGCGCCCGAGCAGGATTTTGATAACTTGGTCAAGCTCGCGGTTAAAATCTTTGGTGTATCCATTTCCACCGTGACGATACTCGACGAGCATCGGCAATGGTTCAAGGCATCATTGGGTCTGAAAGTTAGGCAAACAGACCGCAAGATATCCTTTTGTCAGCATGTGGTGGCTGATAATCAAATGCTGGTGGTTGAAGACACGCACCTTGACGAGCGGTTTTCCAATAATCCTTTGGTGCGGGGTGAACCCCACTTGCGCTTTTATGCTGGCGTTCCATTGACCAGTTCAGACAATTTTCCGATTGGTACCTTGTGCATCATGGATCAGTCTCCTCGGGTGCTTACCGAGGATGAGCAGGATACGCTCCAAATGATTGCCAGCCAGGCCATGAAGTTGTTGGAGCTCAGGCTCGACAGAAATCGTTTGCGGGATTTGTTGCTGGAGCGCGATAAGATCAATCGAACCCTGCTTGAAAGTGAGCAACGCTGGAAGTTTGCGCTGGAAGGTGCAGGTGACGGTGTCTGGGATTGGCATATTCAGGATCAAACCACAATATTTTCCCGGCGCTGGAAAGAAATGCTGGGGTATCAGGAAAGTGAATTACCCAACGATTTTCAAATCTGGCGAAGCCTGATTCATCCAGATGACTTTGCCAAAGTGGAGAAAGCGCTTGCTGATTATTTGAACCATGCTTCCGATGTTTATACAGCTGAGCATCGACTGCGCTGCAAAAATGGTCAGTGGAAATGGATCATGACGCGTGGCATGGTGGTGGAGTGGGATGCTGACGGCAAACCGGTTCGCATGGTGGGTACCCATACCGACATTTCGCATTTGAAGGAATCTGAAACGCTGATCTGGATGCAGGCCAACTATGACACGCTGACTGGGCTTCCTAATCGCAGAATGTTTTTTGACCGGCTAAGCGAGGCCATCAAGCGTGGTGTACGCTCAAAAAAGCAGTTTGCCTTGCTGTTTCTTGATCTCGACGGTTTCAAGGCGGTGAATGATCGTCTTGGTCATCAGGCAGGAGATATCCTGCTGATTGAGTTATCCAAGCGCATGAAATACTGTATTCGCGAGTCTGATACGGTTGCCCGTCTAGGGGGGGATGAATTCACAATTATCCTGAGCGATCTGGATGACAAGGTCGGGGTGCGACTGGTGGCCGAAAAATTACTTAAGGCCTTGAGTCAGGCGGTAATGCTGGATGAGGGCCCGGCACAGGTGACGGTGAGTATTGGAATTAGCTTATACCCTGAAGACGGTAGAGACAGCGATATCCTGATGAGTAAGGCAGATAATGCGATGTATATGGCGAAAGCACGTGGCAAGCAGTGCTATGTCTTTGCGGCGGAAGCAGATTTGGGTGATGCGCAGTCAAGCCCTTTGCATTAAACAAATTGACTGGGTAGATTCTGCGTTAGCGCTTATGATTTGCAGGTTTCCAGCGTTTGAGTGTCAGGGCATTGGTAACCACACTGACTGAACTCAAGGCCATGGCGGCACCTGCGAGGACAGGGCTTAAAAACCCAAAAGCGGCCAGCGGGACGCCAATCAGGTTATAGATAAATGCCCAGAACAGGTTTTGTTTGATCTTACGGTAAGTCCGGCGCGAAATGTCGATGGTATCTGCAATCAGTGTGGGGTTGTTGCGCATCAGGGTGACTGCGGCTGTATGCATGGCAACATCGGCCCCTGAAGACATCGCAAAGCTGACATCTGCATGGGCGAGCGCAGGCGCATCGTTAATGCCATCCCCCACCATGCCTATCGATTTCCCAGTGGATTTGCCAAGCACTTTCAGTGCCTGCATGCACTTTGCCTTGTCCTCGGGAGATTGTTCGGCATGCACCTGATCAATCCCAAGCTGCTTTGCCACTTGCCTGGCGCTGATGACATTGTCCCCAGTGATTAATACCGTTTCCAAGCCCAACTGATGCAAGCGTTGTATGGCCTCTGCTGAGTCTGGTTTAATGCGATCAGAGAATGCCATCAGGCCCAGAATGCCGGCTTTGCCATGTTGCCTTTCTGCTAGCCAGGACACCGTGTGGCCATCGTTTTGCAGGGCTGCTGCCTTTGAATACAATGGCGCGCTCTCCAACTCAAACCCCAGACTAGCCAGCATGCGTTGGTTGCCCAGATAAATCTCGTGCTCTGCTGTGATCATGGCCTGCATGCCCATACCTGGAAGTGCTCGGGCTTGTTCACTAGGCATACCTGTAATCCCAGCTTGTTTGGCATGGCTCAAAATGGCTTGAGCGAGCGGATGAGAGCTGGATTGTGCCAGTGTGGCAGCGAGTGATAGCAATGCCTGAGTGGAGATGCCAAGCGGTTCAATATGCGTGAGCATTGGTTTGCCTTGCGTCAGAGTTCCGGTTTTATCAAATGCAATGGTGTGTAATTGATGCGCACGCTCAAGAACTTCTGCATCCTTGATCAGGATGCCGTACTTGGCGGCAACCCCTGTGCCTGCCATGATGGCTGTCGGTGTTGCCAACCCAAGCGCACATGGGCAGGCAATCACTAATACAGATACGGCATTCAACACGGCCTGTGACCAGTCACCTGTAAAAACGCCCCAAGCGAGCAGGGTAATCAGGCCAATGATTAAAATTGCTGGAACAAAAACTGCACTGACTTGATCTACCAGACGCTGAATATGCGGTTTGGCGACCTGTGCATCCTCCACCATTCTGATAATGCGTGCCAGTACAGTTTCTGCACCGATGGCACGTGTCTCGACCACGAGCTGTGCATCCAGATTGATGGCGCCACCTGTGACATGATCGCCCGGTCCTTTTCTGACTGGCATGTTCTCACCAGTCAGCAGCGCCTCATCCAGATAACCGGAACCTTCCTGAATGATGCCATCCACGGCTACGCGGTCTCCCGGACGAATCACTACCAGATCACCCATGCGGATATCCGATACGGGGATGTCGGCTTCAAGCCCATGCCGACGAACACGTGCGGTGTCTGGCCTTAAACCTTGCAAGGCCCGTATGGCCTCTGTTGTTTGATGTTTTGCACGGTTTTCCAGCCACTTACCCAGCAGTACCAGCGTAATGATGGCGGCTGAGGCCTCAAAATAAAGGTGTGCGTGCCCCAGAAACAACATGTAGATGGACAAGCCATACGCTGCTGAGGTGCCAATCGCAACCAATAGATCCATATTGCCACTGCCGTGGATGGCAGCTTTCCAACCGGCCTTATAAAATCTGGCACCCAGCCAGAACTGGATCGGAGTTGCCAGTAACCACTGCACCCAGGCTGGCAGGTTCCAGTGCAGGCCAAATACACTGGTGATCATGGGCAATACCAAAGGCAGCGTGAGTAGCGCGGCGATGACGACTGGTCTGGATTGGGAGGCGGTGGTGCTGGTCTTGGGTGTTTCGGCAGCAGGAAGAATGAGTTTGGCGCCAAAGCCTGCAGATTCAATGGCCTGTGTTAGCTGTTCAGTGTTGAGTGCGTTCTCAGCCTCAATATGAGCACGCTCGGTCGCCAGATTTACGCTGGCATGAATGACCCCAGGAACTTTGCTTAACGCATTTTCTATCCGACGCACACATGAAGCACAGCTCATGCCTTCAATGGCAATATCAATCGTATCCGGTTTGGTTGGCATGTTGGTTATCAATCATGGATCGCAGGCAATGCTGGATTGATCTGTTTTCTGGCGTTATAGTCAATGATTCATTATGACAACTTTTAGCAGGGTTTGGCATCCAACTTTTTGAATCGATTTGAGCAAACATGCAAGGAGCACGAGGTGGCAGTATTCAAGATTGAGGATATGACCTGCGGCCACTGCGCAGGCGTGATTACACGTGCGGTTCAGTCCTTGGATGAGGCTGCGAAACTAGAGATTGATCTTGCTGCAGCCACCGTCAGGATCGCAAGCCAAATGTCTGCGCAGGAGTTGGCAGCAGTGATAAAAGCAGCGGGCTATACGCCCGCTTTGCTTGAAAATCAGTAGGGTCAATTCAGGACTTAATTAGCTGGTGCTTCGACCGCTCGTGTAATTCTTAGTGGTGGAGCAGAGCCATCCTTGCCTTGACCTTGATAAACCGTCAAGTGCGGGAATGGTATCTCGATACCGCGTGCATCAAACGCATGTTTGATTCTGCGTAAGTATTCGCGGCGGATGGTCCATTGCTCTAATGGTAGGACTTTGAAGCGGCAGCGAATGACGACCGAAGAATTACCCAGATCATCCACACCTGCCATTTCCATATTGTCGAGAATTTTCATGCCAAACACATCATCCTGGCGCAGATCCTCACCAACTTCCTTCATGACCTTCATGACTTCGTCCACGTCCTCACGATAGGCCACGCCCACATCGATGACGGACTGTGCAAAACCACGACTCATATTGGTCACGGTTGAAACAGTCCCGTTGGGCACATAATGCACATTGCCGCTGTAATCACGCATTTTGATATAACGTAAGGTGACTTCTTCGACAAAACCGGCTTTGCCGCCTGCATCCACCACATCGCCCTGACGCACCTGATTTTCAAGGAGCAGGAAGAACCCGGTGAAGTAATCCTTAATCAGGCTTTGTGCACCAAAACCAACGGCTACACCGACGACACCAGCCGCTGCCAGAATAGGGGCGATGGAGATGCCTAGTTCATGCAGAATTTCTACCGCAGCCACAATGCCAATCACCACGGTGGCGACATAACGGATCACACGTGCCAGCGTATCAATTCGTTTCGCTTCTTCCAGATTATCAGCGGATTTAGCACGTAATTTGTCTTTGAGCGAAAAGATGCCTTTACCGACAAATTTCAATAGGAAGCTGGCAATCACCAGAATCAGCACAATTCGAATCCCGGTTTTTAGAATAGCCAACAAATGTTGTGGCTCATGTAGCCCGATGGCCATCAGGAAGTTTTCCATTGTATTGCTCCTACATTATTGATTAATTCAGGTTTGCAGCCAGTAGCTTTGCAAAGGCGGGATTTCAAGCACAGCGTCTTCACCATGAGGGATGTTCAGGTTGTCGTTGCGCAGTAGATCGCGCACGATGCCATGATGAAAAAAGCCACGCTTGCGTAATGGCTCTATTGCCAGCGCTTGTGGTGCAGCATCGAAATTGGCAACGACTAATACACGGCCACCAATCCCGTGAGGGTCAAACCGGGAAAACACAAAGAGGTGAGGGTTCTCGACTTCGATCAATTCACGGTTGTTGTGATCCGCAAAGGCAATAATCTCTTTGCGCGCTGCGATCATCTTTTTCAAGGATTGAAACAGACGATATTCCAATGTACCGGGAATGAGCCGACGTTCAGCGCGCTGCCAATCCAGTTGCGGGCGATGCACCCAGCGGCTGTCATCGCGTTTGTGCTCATCTTCCAGATAGGTGGTGTCGTTGAGTGTGCCCAGCGCGTCACCGTAATACAGCAATGGAATACCACCGAAAGACAAGATCATGCTGTGCAGTAACAGTATGGTGTCCAGACTAGTTTGTACTGCGGCTGGATCGTTATTTTCCAGCGCGGCTTCCAAGCCTGCCAGAGACGCCAGTGAACCTGCAATACGGGCATCCCCAGTCTTCTTGTTCACGCCAAAGGCTACACCACGTGCGGGTGAGCTATCGTATCTTCCTGTGAAATAGTCCACCAGGAAGTGTCGGTGTAATCTGGGGTCGTATCCTGAGAGGTGAATATCATGATCGTCAAACCCCAGGCCGATGTCATCATGGCAGCGAATATAATTCAGCCAAGTGGCACGCTCCAGCTTATCTGGAATGCTGCGTATGCCACGATTGAGCAGGTTGGTTTTCTTGGTGGCAATCGCTTCCCATAACAGCGCCATGAATGTAGCGTTATAGGCAATCTCACATTCCTTGGCATTGATAGCGTCTTCGCCGAAGTACTTGATGACTTCAACTGGGGCCACAATGGCTTCAGCAATAAACAGGACGCCAGGTGCTGTCACCTGACAGCAGTCCTTCATCAGTTGCAGGATTAAATGCGCTTCACGTTCATTCTGGCAGGCACTGCCGATTTTTTTCCAAAGAAACGCCACGGCATCCAGACGGATAATGTCAGCACCATGGTTGGCCCAGAACAAAATAATATCGACCATCTCGATGAATACTGCGGGGTTGCGGTAGTTCAAGTCCCATTGAAAATGGTTGAAAACCGTCATCACCCACTTGTTCATCGCAGGGTCCCAGGTAAAGTTGCCGGGTGAGGTCTCAGGAAACACCTCTGGCATACTTTCCTCATACATATCAGGCACTTCTCGGTCATCAAACACGTGGAAGTAATTCTGATATACCGGATCACCCTCACGTGCCTTGCATGCCCATTCGTGTTCATCAGATGTGTGATTGACTACCACATCCAGCACCAGCAGCATGCCGCGTTTTTTCATGCTGCGTACCAAATCATCCAAATCTTCAACCGTACCCACTTCAGGATTGATTTTGCGGAAATCACGGACGGCGTAGCCACCATCACTGCGGCCTTTGGGGCAATCCAAAATCGGCATGATGTGCAGCATATTAATGCCGAGGTCTTGCAGGTAACCGAGCCGTTTTTGCATGCCTTTCAGGCTACCGGCAAACTCCTTGCAATAGCAGGCATAGCCTGTCCACTGCTGACTCAGAAACCACTCATGGTCTTTTTCTCGTGCTTGATCCAGCTTGCGAAGGGAAGGCGCCCGCGCAATGTAAGCACGCGTGAGGGTGCGTACAAGCCGGTGTAGCTGTGGCTTAAAATCTTCGCGATGGCCGTAGAGTTGATGAAACAGTGAGTAAATTGCGTAGAAATTGGCACCCAGCCGAATGTAAAAATGCTGGAGATTTTTGTCCTTGATCTCGGATTCAAGGCCAGTCAGGATGTCATTGAGCAGTGAATGCGAGACCTGTTCATACATAGGCAGCTTCCTCCGCATCCGATACAGACTGGTGGGTCATCACGCCATAGTGCTCTAAGCCTTCAACGATGCCAGCGGCGTAATGTTGCTCTGCAAAATAGATTTTTTCCTGATTTCTCAAGTGTGCAAGCTCCGGGCTATGGTTGCCGACGACAATCGCGCGCGTGTCACCAATCAGCATTTCTGTGTCATTGCCAGAGTCACCAGAAACCACGAAATTCTCCAACGGCAAACCCCATTTATAGGCCAGATAGCGGATGGCATGACCTTTAGAAGCGCGGACTGGCAGGATGTCGAGAAATTCTTCATGCGAGTAGATCAACTGCGCGTGCAATTGCAGACCATGCAAATACTCGTAGAGTTCTTCCAGTGGTGGCATTTCATCAGGGCTGGCAAGGTAGCTCAGCTTGAATTCGCGCTGATTCTCCTCGGACTGCAAGCGCAGGGCAGGGAATTTTTTCAGCGCCTCTGCCAGAGCATCTCGACGCCACTGATGCCGGATATGAGCAGACCAGCCAATGTCTCGTACCAGATTTTTTCCATAGTGTATTTCCGATCCAACTGAGGTGATCAGCACATCTGGAATACGCACCTGGTTTTTCTTCAGGATATCCACAGCGCTTTCAATGTGCCTGCCGGTAGCAATGCCAAAAGCAATCTGACCTCTGCTGACATTCAGCCAATCGCTCAATTGCCTGAGTGATGCGCGGTCACCTACCAGTGTATTGTCGATATCGCTTATCAGCGCCTGATTCACCAGTGGCATGAAGGATTTTTCAGTGTTCTGGATAATGGCATGCTGCCGGCGCATACGTTTTCGGTCACGGCGCAGTAAACGGCGCACCTCCTTCATATATTTTTCAACATGTGCAGTCCAGCTGTAGTGGCGCCAGACACCCGCCAGCCCGTTTTTGGCCCATATGCGCCAGCGTTTTCGATCTTCAAGCATGTGCAACAGCGCTTTGGCAATATCATCGCTTTCGAGCGTATTAGCCAATAATCCGTTGCGACAATTTCCGACAATATCACGCGGGCCACCGTCATCTGGAGCAACAAAGGGAAGGCCGCTGGCAGCAGCTTCAATCAGGGTCAGGCCAAATGGTTCGGTAAAGGAAGGGTTGACGAACACCCCCCTGCGCTTGGCGGCCAGTCTGTATAGTTCAGGAATTTCATCCTGCGTGACATGTTTGGGGATGGCGACTTTGCCCCAGAGATCATAGCGATCAATATCAAACAGTAGTTCGCTCATCACTTTGCGCTGAGAATCTTCCAGTTCCCGAATATCATCGCGAGTGCCAGCCACAATCAGCAGATTAGCAGCTTCCTGCAGGGCGGGGCTGTTGCCGTAGGCCTGCAAAAGCCCTTTAATATTCTTGCGTACATCTGGGCGGCTGATCGAGAGGATGAGTGGTTTTTCCGGGTCTGACAGATGACGATCAACCAGTTGTTGCGTCGAGGATTCAATTTTCTTGCGAATTGGCGGTGAGAATCTTGAGGTATCAGTTCCGGGCGGAATCACGACAAAACGAGAATGACTGAAGTTGGCATACATGCCGTATTGCTGTTCAATCTCCTGACGCGTGCTGGTGACGATCAGCGAAGCATGTTTCACTATTTCTTCTTCAGCGGCAATTCTGCGAGTGAAATTGAATTGTTTCTCCAGTGCTTGTGATTTACGACCAGCGGCTAACATGCGCTCAAGTTTAGGTCTGCCCAGGGAGTGCCCAGTGTGCACTTGAGGAATGCCCAGCAACAGCGAAAGCTGCTGACCAACATAGCCAGCATCGGCGTAATGAGTGTGGATCAGGTCGGGCAAGCGACCCTGCTGACGCAAGAAATGCAGACACTTGTCGACCACCTGATCGAGATGTGGCCACAACAGTTCCTTACGCAGATAGCGTTTTGGCCCGCAAGGCATTCTGACAATGCGCGCGCAGTCATCAAGCGTTTCAATTTCTTGTTTGTAATCATCGCCCAGATTCGGGTCATCGATCAGACGTGTCAGCAGATCAACTTTTTCAACGTCCTGATGTTGGGCAAGTGTTCTCGCCAATTCAACAACATAGGTAGTTTGGCCGCCAGTATCATTATCACGACCAAGTTCAAGGTTATGACTGCGAATCAGACCATGGAGGCTGATCATCAGCACATAGATCGGGTTTTCTGATTTTGATGTTGAGGTCTCGTTACTCATATTGACCACTCCTGTTTGAATGGCAAATAGAAGTCGAGGTTGCTGGGTGCGCCGCCGCGTACCTGACAAAGTGCAGCTGCAAACTGGTTGGCACGCTGCAAACTGAGCAATGGATCCCACTGTTGCAGAAGGCCAATAATGAAGATGGCCGAAAATGCATCACCGGCACCTACTGTATCGACGATTGGTGATGCTGAGTTTACTGGTGGGGCCTTCAGGATATTACGCTCCTGATCCAGTAGCCACGCACCGGACTCTCCGGCTGTGATGATGAGCTTCTTTAGGTTGAACTGCGTCATCAGTTCAGTGGCTGCTGCCTCCTGGCTATTTGCCTTGATTTTGAAATATTCTGAAACGGTTTTAAGTTCGTCTTCATTCAGTTTGACAATTTCAGCGCGCAACAAAGAGCGTCTTACCATGTGTTTATCAAACCAGGGCGCGCGCAAATTAATATCCAGAAAACGCGGGCATTTAGCATCTTCCAGAAATTTGTCCAATGCTAACCGTGATTCCATCCCGCGCTGTGCCAGTGTGCCAAAATAAGCCAGATCTGGCTTCAAGGCCATGGTCATCATGTGCGTGACGCCAGCATGAATATGGTCATAGGCCTGATCTGGCAAAATTTCAAACCTATGCTGACCATTTTCAATATGCACCTGTACTTGCCCGGTCGGGTACACTGGGTCGATCTGAACACAATTGTCATCCATACCGAGGCGATGCATTTCGCGCAACAGGTCATCGCGCAAGGCGTCTGCGCCAGTACGTGTAATGAGCGCCGCTTGCAGGCCAAACGCTTGCAGATGTCTGGCAACATTGAAAGGTGCCCCGCCGAGTACAGATTGATCAGGAAAAATGTCAGCAAGCACCTCGCCAAACAATGCGACTACTTTTTTGTCCCTGGCTGCAGGCACAATATCGTCCAGTGTCAATGTTTCTCCTTATTTTGTCTGTTTAACCAGAAAGCGCCCTGATGCAATAAGGGCGCTGGTGCAATGCCTTCAATCCAAGCAGTAGAGTAGCTGCTAAATATCCGCCAATGGTGTTAGTGCGTCTGATTCGTCTTTCACACGGATTTTTCCGATCAGCACATGCAGGCTCTGCTGCAAACTCAATAGCTCCTGATACTCAAGATAATCCAGCGCATCGCGCAGAATCCCTCTTGGTGAAGCCGGGGCTTTTGAGATCAATGCTCTCCCATCCTCAGTCAGTGACAGTCTGACAACACGCTGATCCTGATCTCCACGTTTTTTGATGATCAGTCTCTTTTTGGTCAGCTTATCAATCAGGTTGCTGGCTGTAGATTGATGAATCGAAAGCTTGGCAGCCAATTCGGTCACGCGCAGCCCTGGCGCTTCCTGTAGTTCAGCTTGCTGTAACTCCCACAACACCCAGAGTTGTGAGCTGCTGATGCCACACATGGCTTCAACGCGGCTCAGGTGTTTCTTGACAGAGCTAAATATGATTCTGAAATCTTTGAGCGTGGCGGAAGCCAGCGCGTCATGTGTGTCTACTGCATAATGACCAGGTTGAAAATCAGTCATGGCTTCCATTCAAGCATCCTGAAAAGACGGTTTTTTAAAACCGAACTTATTATCCCACAAATAATACATTTATACAAATATAGTTTGTGCAAATGTATTTGTACCGTACTTGAGCAGGCTTAAACGTCAGGGTTCAGTCAGAATGGTCAGAGATAGAAAAGCTCACGCGCTATGTTCTGGTAGCCAGCCTGTGTGAGCAGCGCTTGTGCAATGTAACGGCTGACTTGGTGACGGTAATCAGGCACACGCTCTGCATCTGTAAAAATGTCTGGAAATTTGCTACTCAGCCAAGCATACAAGCTGATGTTCTGGCTCAAGTTTTCAGCTTCTTCAAGGTGTTTTGGGCTGCTGGATTGAATCCAGCTTGGTAGTGGCGGCAATTGTCTTGAGCGTTGATCCCGGCAGCTACGCAGGCAATCGAGAAAATAATCGGTTTCATTGGACTTATCGAGTGAGACGGGCGCGCAAGCAAACACAAACTTATCTTTGAGAGGCAACTCTGGCGCCTGTTGGTCAATCATTTGCGCAAGCTGAATAGGGACGCTGACATCCGCGGTGGTGAACAGCGTACTGTTAATAGAGATGCGCTCGGTAAAGAAACTAAGCAATTCACTCAGTCGATGTGTGTGCAGTAACTGCGAGAGCGCATGCACATGACCAAAAAAAGGCGAGATCGGTAAGCGCTCGAGATCCACCACATCCGAGGTATACAAGGCATGTTCAAGGTGACGCAGTTCGTCCTGCTCGAAGGCGTTAACAAAGCCAGTAGCGTAGATGCCATAGCGGCCAGCACGGCCAGCAATCTGGCGTACTTCAGTGGGATTCAAGCGGCGTGAGGCCACCCCATCAAATTTTTCCACGGCTGAAAATATCACACGTCTGATCGGCAAGTTAAGCCCCATGCCAATGGCATCGGTCGCGACCAGAACATCGGCCTCTCCGGTGTTAAAGCGCCTGGCTTCAGTGCGCCGTACTTCTGGCGAGAGCGCACCATAGATGGTGGCAACGCCAAAGCCCCATTGGCGTATGCGGGCACTCAGGGTGAGTACATCCTTGCGAGAGAAGGCGATCACCGCATCGCCTTTTTTTAATTTGCCTTTCAGTTGCCAACGGTTATAGCGCTCTCCACACAGGGCTAGCTCCTCCAGTACTAAAGGCGTTTTTCTTTCAAGATGGGTGATGCTGTATGGCTCATTGAGCGCTTCAAGCAAGCGTATGCAGGCAGAGGTGACGGCATTGGAGCCACATAGGTAAATCTCCTTGGCAGGTACGCCGACAATCGCCGCTGTCCAGGCATGACCACGATCAGGATCCTCCAGCATTTGAATTTCATCAATCACAGCGACTTCCAAGGCCTGATGTGGATTCAACATTTCAACTGTAGACGCAGTATGACGTGCGCCGGGCACGATCACACGTTCCTCGCCCGTGACCAGATTGCAGGGCACGCCTGCTTCATGAAGCCGGTCACGTATCTCCATGGCCAATAAACGCAAGGGGGCCAGATAAAGCCCGGATTCTGCTTGCTGCAGAGCTATGAGTGCGTCATGCGTTTTGCCGGAATTGGTCGGCCCCACCTTGAAATGGAAGCGTCTATCCAATTGCCGGGCAAGCGTGAAGGTTGCTGGAAAGTTTTCCAGCGCTAATTGATCTGCAGCACGCAAGGATAATGGTTTCATGGAAACCTTATTGAAGAGAACAGGCCAAAGCCTTGGAAAGTAAGATTGGCAAAGCAAGTATCAACACACATATATATGAAGAAAGGAAGCATGATGGATCGAGGTGAAATCATCAGTCGGCAACTTGACGAGATTCGTCAGGAATTGGCTAGTATTGGGAGAAGTCTGCTATATGTATACTGGATTGTAGCGATATTCGCATGCCTGTATTTTGGACTGATGATATATCTGTTATTTATCCGTTAGACTGACAGGCAGAACGTTAACTCAGAGGAAGCCATGACACAACCAACTGTAATGATTACCGGTGCCAATCGCGGTATCGGACTGGAATTTACCAGACAATATGTCGCTGATGGCTGGCAGGTGATTGCCTGCTGTCGCTGGCCAGATGATGCGCACGATTTGCGCGCGTTGGCAGACAAGCACGATGACCTGGTGGAAATTCACCCGCTGGACGTCAGTGATTTTGCTGAGATTGATGCACTTGCATTGTTGTTGCAGGGGCGGGAAATTGATCTTTTGATCAACAACGCTGGTGTTTATCCGCATGGCGATTTTGGTCAAACGAATTATGAAGCCTGGGCAGAGGCTTTTCACATCAACACCATGGCGCCCATGAAAATGGCGGAAGCCTTTGTCAGCCATGTGGCGGCCAGCCAGCTGAAGAAAATAGTCACCCTGAGCAGCAAAATGGGTAGTCTGGATGACAATACCAGCGGAGGCAGCTACATTTACCGCAGCACAAAAACAGCAGTCAATATGGTGATGAAGAGCTTGTCGATTGATCTCAAACCGATGGGGATTGCCTGTACCATCCTCCATCCCGGCTGGGTGCAGACCGAAATGGGTGGCCCCAACGCCTGGATTACTACCGAGGAAAGCGTCAGTGGTTTGCGTAAGGTCATCGACCAATTGACGCTGGAGAATAGTGGTCGCTTTGTCGCCTATGACGGCAAGGAAATTGCTTGGTAAGCTGTTGGGTTCAGATCGCGCGGTCTATCTGTGCCGAAGCCTTGAGTGCTTCCAGATCCTTGAGGTAGCCACCCAGTTTTTCTTTGGCATGCTGGCGCTGCGCTGGTGTTGTACTGTTATGAAAGCGTGCCATGCCTTCACAGGCGTGGCGCGTCATTTTTTCAGCATAGCTTCGGTAGGCAGTGTCATCACTCTTGTGCATACGCTCAAAGAAGGCGGCGACCGCCATTTCAATGTCGGCGGCATCATCATCCAGCGTAATGATATGGGCTAGACCTGAGAGTGCATCCTGTTGCAGCCGTACCCGATGTGCATCACTGATGGCGGGATCGAAATTGGATTGGCGGATATTCTCTAGCAGTAATTCACGCTGGGCTTGTGTCAACCGGCCATAGAGTTTTTCAGAACGCTCCACTGCCAGTTTCAGGCGCTTTTTCTCACGTTCCGCCCGGCTGCCTTCCAGCCATTCCTCACGCCACTTTTCATTGTTACGATCAAAATGCTTACGCATATGGGTGAGCTGATCAGGGGTGAGGGTGGGTGCCAGTTTGGCGGCAATCGGTTGAAACTGCAGGGTCAAAGTCTGATACCGATGCTGAATTTCGTTCACGACATTGCAGACTTTTTGACTATCCGTATCAGTACCACTCATTGATTGCAAAGATTCCAGCAACTTGATGTATAGCGGTAGCTCATGCTGGCGATGCCAGCTATGCAGTGCTTGTAAATCCTGCTTGATGACAGGTTTTTGCGTGGCATTGAAATTCACATAGCTATCCAGCCACCAATACAGTAGATCAGGGGCGTTGTTGTAACTCAGCTTGATTGCACTGCAGGCAGTGACGCTGAGCATTACCGCTACAACGCTCAGATACCTGCATATTTTGTAAAGCCTGTGCTGCATTTTGCCCCCCTTGGTGCTTATCCAAAGGATAGAAAGCCGGTATGGCAAAAAATTCCATTCAATTTGGCTGCGTGTATTCGAATGAGCTACACTGGCTATATTTAGCTGCGCTATACTCAGCTGCGCTTGCTTTCCAGCGTCTCCCAACGTGCCATAGTTGTTTCAATTTCAGTTTCCAGTTCTGTGAGTCTTGTCTGTACTGTTTTGACCCGGTCTGGGTCACGATAAATATCACCACCCGCAAGCTGATGCTGCAAATCGATTTGCTCCTGTTCAAGCTTTTCAATTAAATCTGGCAGCGTTTCAAGTTCACGCGTTTCCTTGAAGGTGAGTTTGTTAGTTGAAGATTTTGCTGGTGATGAAGAGACTACAGCTGCAGGGGATGTTTTTTTTGCCTCCTTGACCTTGGCAGCAGCCATTTCAGACTCACGTTGGGCCGTAAAGCGTTGCCAGTCATCATAGCCGCCGCCAAATTCAGTGATGATGCCTTTGCCTTCAAAGGCAAAGACTTGCGTGACGGTGTTCTCAAGAAACGCCCGGTCATGGCTTACCAGAAACAGCGTACCTGCAAAATCCTGCAGCAGGTTTTCCAGCAGCTCCAATGTGTCGATATCCAGGTCATTGGTCGGTTCATCTAGCACCAGAACGTTGGCTGGTCGGGCAAACAGGCGGGCCAGCAGCAAGCGGTTACGTTCGCCGCCAGAAAGTGATTTCACCGGCGAGCGAGATCGTTGTGGCGGAAACAGAAAATCTTCCAGATAACTGATCACGTGTTTGCGCTCATTGCCAATCTGCACAAACTCAGAACCAGGGCTGATGGTGTCCGCCAGCGTCGCCTCTTCGTCGAGCTGCTCACGCATTTGATCAAAATAGGCAATTTGCAGATTAGTGCCACGTTGAATGTATCCACTATCAGCTTGTTCTTCACCCAGAATCATGCGCAGCAGGGTGGTTTTGCCCACGCCATTGGGACCCAGCAGGCCGATTCGGTCACCCCGCATGATGCGGGTACTGAAATCAAGGACCAGCTGTTTCTCGCCATAGCGTTTGTTGACGTGCGTGAGTTCGGCCACCAGTTTGCCCGAGCGCTCACCACTGTCCAGTGTCAGTTTCACATTGCCCTGACGCTCACGCCGCACAGCGCGCTCCAGCCTTAGTTGCTCCAGTCTGCGCACCCGGCCTTCGTTTCGGGTACGCCGGGCCTCAATGCCCTTGCGTATCCAGACTTCTTCCTGGGCCAGAAACTTGTCAAATTTTTCCGCTTGCTGAGCTTCAATCTCCAGAAGCTCGGCTTTTTTGATCTGGTATTGGCTGAAATTGCCCTTGAAGTCAGTCAGCAGGCCGCGATCCAGCTCAGTGATACGGGTAGCGAGCCGATCCAGAAAGCGGCGATCATGGGTGATAAACAGCACGCTGCCGTTGAAGTCGAGCAGCAGATTTTCCAGCCATTCAATCGCCGCCATATCCAGATGGTTGGTAGGCTCATCCAATAGCAGCACTTCAGGTTCTGTGACCAGCGCCCGTGCCAGTGCCACGCGCTTGCGCCATCCGCCAGAAAGACTACCCACGGCCTGATCAGCGTCCAGATGCAGTTTGCTTAAGACAGTTTCGATGCGGCTTTGTGATTGCCAGCCGTTGCGGGCTTCCAATGCATGCTGCAAAGCCTGCATTTTTTCCATTAATGCTTCGAGATCTGCGCCACTTTCGCCCATGGCATGGGATACCGCATGATAGTCCACCAGTAGCTGTTGTAGCTCGCCCAAGCCTGCTGCGACGGCCTGATAAACGGTATGTTGCGGATCAAGTATGGGCTCTTGCGGCACATAGGCAATCCGCACCTCAGGTGCACGCCAGACCGTGCCGTCATCCAGTTTACTATCACCAGAAATAATCTTGAGCAGGCTGGATTTACCAGCACCATTCCTGCCAATCAGGCCTACACGCTCTCCAGGGTCCAGCTGAAAACTGGCATGGTCAAGCAGGGGGTGGTGGCCGAAGGCCAATGATGCGTTGTCGAGTGTAATAAGGGGCATGAGTGCTATTTTAACAGTGTAGGTGGCTCAAGCCGTTTTGCTCGCCAGCATGGCTCGAATCTGCGCCATACGTTCTTTTCCATGTTCTTTGCTGGCAGCGGGGTCAGCGGCAGGATTGCCAAAGTGGCGGACGTCATCCTGTGGCAACTCTTCAATGAACCGGCTGGCCTCACAGACTTCTGTTTCTCCGGCGCGCTTGCGCTTTTTACACCAGGAAATATGCAGGGATTTTTGCGCGCGGGTAATGCCCACATACATCAGGCGGCGCTCTTCTTCGATCTTGCCGTTATCCACACTTTCCCGATGCGGCAGAATGCCTTCTTCCACGCCCACGAGAAATACGTGACCGAACTCCAGGCCCTTGGCGGCGTGTAGGGTGGAAAGTTTAACGGCATCCGGTTCACCGTTTTCTCGTCCTTCCAGCATGCTCATCAATGAAACCATCTGGGTGAGTTCGAGCAGATTACGCTCGTCTTCTTCCCCCTTTTTGCTGAGCCAACCAACAAAATCGAGCACGTTTTTCCATTTATTTTCGGCTGCGCGTGGCTCTTCTGAATCGTACAGAAAGGGTTCATATTGAATTGCGGTCAGCATTTCATTCAGTAGCTCTCCAGCGGGCTCCTTGGCGGCGCGCGCTTGTATGCGGTTGATGAATTGGCAAAAGGTGAGCAGATCATCCAGCTGTTTGTTGCCAATTTCCTTCTGGAACTCGCCTTCAAATGCCGCTGCAAACAGTGATAACTGGTGTTGCCGGGCATATTCTCCCAAGCGCTCCAGCGTGGTATTGCCAATCCCTTTTTTGGGGGTGGTGGCAGCGCGGATAAACGCAGGATCATCATCCTCATTGGCAATCAGCCGCAGGTAGCTGACCAAATCCTTGATTTCAGCTTTGTCAAAGAAGGATTGCCCACCTGAAACGGTATAGGGGATTTTGTGTTCGCGCAGCTTTTCCTCAAACAGCCTCGCCTGATGGTTGCCACGGTAAAGGATGGCGTAATCCAGATATTTGGTGCGGTGCTCAAACTTGTGCGCCATGAGTTTCATGACAACTGCTTCAGCCTCGTGCTCTTCATCACGTGCGGCACTGACCTGAATCGGGTCGCCCGTGCCGTGTTCACTCCAGAGCTTTTTGTCAAAGAGCTTGGGGTTGTTGGCAATCACATGGTTGGCCGCCCGCAGGATGCGCACAGTGGAACGGTAGTTCTGTTCCAGTTTGATAACTTTGAGTTTCACAAAGTCTTGCGTCAGTTGCCGCAGGTTTTCGACATCGGCGCCGCGCCAGCCATAGATGGCCTGATCATCATCGCCCACAGCGGTGAATCGGCCTTCTACCCCGGTCAGCATTTTGACCAGTTTATATTGGCAGGCATTGGTGTCCTGATACTCGTCAATCAAGAGGTATTTCAATTTGCGCTGCCAGCGCTCCAGCGCTTCAGGATGTTGTTCAAATAGCTCTACCGGCAACTTGATCAGATCGTCAAAATCTACCGCCTGATAGGCCTTGAGGGTTTGCTGATAAAGCTGATAAACCCTGGCGGCGGCATGTGCCAGTTCTTCATCTGCACCGGCCTTGGCTTGGTCTGGGTTGATAAAGGCGTTTTTCCAGCCGGAGATTTGCCATTGGGTCTTGCGCAGGAGTTGTTTGTCAGTCGTAGCCAAAATATCTGCCAGAATTTTGAAACTGTCAGATGAATCCAGAATCGAAAATTGAGGTTTATACCCCAACAGCGCTGCTTCCTGACGCAGCATTTGCAGTCCAAGTGAGTGAAAGGTCGCGATAGTCAGCCCTTTGACAGATTTGCCTTCCATCAGGAGACCGACACGCTCCTGCATTTCTCGTGCAGCCTTGTTGGTAAAGGTAATGGCAGCGATTTCCTTGGGTGCGTAACCACATTGCTCAATCAGATAAGCAATTTTCTGGGTAATGACGCGTGTTTTACCACTACCTGCACCAGCCAGAACGAGAAGGGGGCCATCCAGATATTTCACAGCTTCGCGCTGCGGGGAATTGAGAGAAGCAAGCATGACAAACTAAACAAAGTAACCTTGCAAGTTTAGCTGGTGAGCGGGGGCCGTGTCACGTTGCAATTTCAATAAGAAAGCGTGACGATATCACTCTGCTTATATGAATTCTGAGTAGTTTAGGCATTTGCTTATGTTCGGCATAAGCAAGAAAGGAGCAGCAATGGCGGCATGGAATGAGGGTGTAGTGGTGGGTCATCATCAATGGAGTCCCAAGCTGCACTCCTTGTATGTGGAATCTCCGATTGCGCCTTTTCAGGCCGGTCAGTTTGTCAAAATTGGTTTGGAGGTGGAAGAGGGTGTCATTGGGCGCCCTTATTCGCTGTGTAATCCTCCGGATGAGAAGGTATTGGAGTTTTATTTTATTGAAGTGCCAGACGGAGAGCTGACCTCAAGGCTAGTCAGGTTACAGGTTGGGGATAAGCTATTGGTGGCACCTCGTGCCAATGGATTCATGGTGCTGGATGAAGTGCCACCCGCACGACACCTATGGCTGATGGCCACCGGCACTGGGATTGGGCCATTTCTTTCAATACTGGATACGGCAGTACCGTGGCAACGATTTGAAAAAATCGTGCTGGTGTATGCGGTACGCACGCTGGAAGAACTCAGCTATCAGGCACGTATTCAGGCACTGCAGCGCAAGTATGGCGAACAATTTGTGTTTGTCCCATTTATCAGCCGGGAGATGGTTGAATTTGCCTTGCATGGGCGGATTCCGCAAGCCATTGCAACGGGCAGTCTGGAATCAAAAGTGGGGTCGCAGCTCAACGCCACAGACAGTCAGGTCATGCTGTGCGGTAATCCACAGATGATTGAGGACACACTTCAAGTACTAATGGCGCGTGGCATGACGAAACATAAACGAAAAGAACCCGGGCAGATTACTGTGGAGCATTACTGGTAATGAAGCCTGTTGAAAAAACACATGTGCTGATGACACCCACGCCATACCCGCCAGCGCCTACTGACTTTTTGCTGCAGCAGTCCAAGTTGATGTACGACAGTTATCAACACTGGACCGGAAAAGCCCTGATGCGCTCAGATATCCCTGCCGATGTGCTTGCCAGCGCCTTGTATTACGCGGATTTTGCCTTGTTGGCACACGATACCCAGACAGATCCGATATTTAATTATGCCAACCTGGCTGCCCAGCAATTATTCAAGATGGATTGGCCCACCATGACCAGGCTAGCTTCACGCCATTCGGCTGAGCCGATGCAACAGCAGGACAGGGCTGCTTTTTTGCAACAGGTGGCTCGGCATGGATATGTGGATGATTACGCTGGGGTACGTATTGCCAGCAATGGTCAACGCTTCGGGATTGCGCAGGCAACGGTTTGGAATTTGCTCGATGAACATGGTGAATACCGAGGTCAGGCTGCCATTATTCCGTGTTGGCAGTGGTTATGATGCTTGACATGGTGGGCGCTTTGTATCGGCGAATGACGACGAGTGTCTGCAATAAAAGGCAAAAGCATGGCTTGTTTAATGCATTAAACGATTGAACCAGGCGTAATATAGATAGGGGAGTTTACTTTTGGCTTAAATATGCCGATAACCCGAATAATCAGCATTGGTTTTAAGAAGATAATTAGAAAGCTTGAATGCACAAATTCAGGTCGCTATTGAGGGGAATCCAGCTGACGCCATTGCGCGTTGCGATGCTTTATTGCGCATTTTCCGTGTTGTGGATTCTTGCCTCTGGATATCTGTTGATCTACACCGTTGAGGATGCTGTCCTGCAAGGGCGTTTGGAGCTTCTCAAAGGCTTGTTGTTTGTGTTGGTGACGACAGGCTTGTTATATCTCCTGCTTAGAATCTGGCATGCCAAGGATGATGCCGAAAGGCTGATGGCTAAAGGGATTAAAAGCACTTACACCACCATTCTATTGCTTTTCCTTGGCCTGATTCTCACCGTACCCTTACTTGGTTTTGCCATCGGTAAACTGTATACCCCGCATGTTGAGAGTGAGGCATTTGCCAATCTTGAATCGATTGCGCGTCTCAAAGCCAGCCAGATTGAACACTGGTTGGATGAGCGACGTGCCGATGCCATGGTGTTGGCTTCAGGCAACACCGAATTTGTTCGCGCTGTGGGCGAGCTTGCTAGTGGAAAAGCGACAGCTGAAGAGCAGGCGTATGTCAAAGGCAAGCTGGAAAATCTGCGTCTAAATTACCATTACGACGCCATGCTGATTTTGGATGCAGAGGCCGGCCTGTTGTTGGCAGAGGGAAGTTCCCAAGCCGTGTCGGATCCATTGGTTACGGTGGTCAAGCACGTGCAGGTGAGTGGTATGGTGCAACATACCGACCTCTACAAAGATCGCAGTGACAAGATATTTATTGATTGGGTAGTACCAATCTTCAGCGTAGCACCTGATAAACAGGGCGTCGTCGCAGTTGTGGTGCTTCGGTCTTCCCCGGAAGCTTTTCTTTATCCATTGATTCAATCATGGCCCACCGCCAGTGAGACGGCTGAAACCATGTTGGTGAAACGTGATGGCGATGCAGTCCTTTATCTTAATGAATTGAAATCCATCAAAGGTACGGCGCTGACCATGCACCTGCCTATTTCAAGCCCTGAGTTACCTGCAGCCATTGCGCTCAGATCAGGTCTGTCGGGTGTTGTGCGCGGCAAGGATTATCAGGGTAAACCTGTTTTGTCAGCATATCGTCCTGTGCGCGGTGCTGAATGGTTCGTGATCGCCAAGATTCATCAATCAGAAGTATTTGCACCTTTACGCCAAATGGTAGCGCTGATTACCAGCATTGCCTTTATATTTGTGGTGATTCTCAGTTTCGCGCTCTTGATGCTATGGCGACAACAGCTGAGACTCCAGAGCCTAGCCACGCTGGCACACAAAACTCAGTCTGAACGGTTGCTGCAACGCTTTTTCAGTATGCCATTTGTCGGCATGGCAGTGATCTCTCCCGATGGTAAGCACTTTACCGAGGTCAATGATTACCTGTGCCAACTCACGGGGTATAGCCGAGAGGAGTTGCTGCAATCCAGTTGTCTAGATCATATCCACCCAGATGATAAAGAAGAGGATCTATTAGCGTTTGAGCGCATCTTGCATGGTGAATCCTCAGGCTATGTGATGGAAAAACGTTATTTCCACAAGGACGGTCACGTTATTCATGCAGCGGTTGATACCCAGTGTGTGCGCAAAACTGATGGGTCGGTCGATTATTTGCTGTGTACAGCACAGGACATCACCCGCCAGAAAGCCGATGAAGCCAGAATCCATCGGTTGACTCAGCTTTATGCAGCGTTGTCTCAATGTAATCAGGCGATTGTGCGCTGCAGTACCGAGCAGGAGCTATTTGACCATATCTGCCAAGTGATTGTGGAATTTGGCGGCATGCAAATGGCCTGGATTGGCAGAGTGAATTTTGAGCAGCACAAGATGGAGCCCGTTGCCAGTTATGGCGATCAGATCGGATATTTGCAAGATATTGAAATCTCCATTGAAGAAGACCACCCAATGGGCAATGGCCCAACTGCCAGAGCGGTGCGTGAAGATACACCCTATTGGTGCCAGGATTTTCCCAATGATGCCAATACAGCACCATGGTTAGCCCGTAGCCGTGGACAGTGGGGTGCGTCAGCGGCTTTGCCAATTCATCGTGGGGGCATGGTGATTGGCGTACTTTGTATTTACTCGGACGAACCTCATGCGTTTGATGAAGATGCACGTAACCTGTTGGCCGAGATGGCGGTGGATATCAGCTATGCGCTGGATAATTTCGATCTTGAGGCAAGACGTGCGCGCGCAGAAGCTATGGTTATGGAGAGTGAATCCAAGTTTCACCTGCTGTTTGACAGGAGTTTGGATGGACTGTTGATTCTGGATGGCGAAGAGTTGGTGGAATGTAATCCTGCGGCCCTGGACATGATGCGCTGCAGCCTAGCACATATCCTTCATACCCCCCCTTGGGCCTTGTCGCCGCCAGAGCAGCCGGATGGCAGGCCAAGTGAGGAAAAGTTCAGAGAAATGATCGCGATTGCAAAAGAGCGTGGACGGCACCGGTTTGAGTGGACTTATCGACGGTTGAATGGTGAGGATTTTCCTACCGAAGTCAGTATGGTAGCAATCATTCTAAAGGGCAGGCGCGTGTTCTATACCACTTGGCGGGATATCACTGATCACAAGCAGGCTGAGGCGCGCATCCGGCATTTGGCCCATTTTGATGTGCTGACTGGGTTGCCCAATCGAACACTGCTGACGGATCGGGTGAACCAGGCCACCAGCTATGCGCAGCGGAATGAAGAAGCCCTAACGCTGATGTTCTTTGATCTTGATCGGTTCAAGAATGTGAACGACTCATTGGGTCATGACACGGGTGATCAGTTACTGATTCAGGTAGCACAACGGATCCAATCTACGCTGCGTGAAGAAGATACCATCGCCAGAATAGGCGGTGATGAGTTTGTACTATTACTGCCTTCCACTAATGCGGATGCTGCTTCGCGGGTGGCAGAAAAAGTCTTGCAATTGTTTACTCAGCCGTTTCAGATTGGTAACCATAGCTTGACCATTACGCCTTCTATTGGCATTGCGGTTTATCCGGAGGATGGCACAGATTTTGAGAAAATGCTCAAGTCTGCCGACATTGCGATGTATCGCGCCAAGCGTGCCGGGCGTAATAACTTCCAGTTCTTTACTGCCAAAATGCAGGAAGACTCCATTCGCGTGATGCAATTGGAGGCGGCGCTGCAGCATGCCATAGGACTCAACCAATTTACACTGAACTACCAGCCGCAGTTGTCTCTGGAAAGCGGGCAAGTGATTGGCGTTGAAGCCTTACTCCGTTGGCAGCATCCTGAATATGGATGGGTGTCACCGGCTGAGTTTATTCCAGTGGCAGAAGAAACTGGCGATATTCTAAAAATAGGAGCCTGGGTGATTGAAGAGGCTGTCAGACAGGCCAAGGTCTGGCTGGACGCCGGATACCCGCCCATCAAGGTTGCGGTGAACTTGTCTGCTGCGCAGTTCCGTCATCCCCATCTGCCCGAGACCATCAGTAGTATCCTCAAAGCGGCTGAATTACCACCGGAACTGATTGAGCTAGAGCTGACCGAAAGCGTATCGATGGATGATCCACTCGCTGCCATTGCTGTGATGGATAATCTGGCAGCCAGAGGTGTGCGCATGTCGATTGATGATTTTGGCACTGGGTATTCATCACTCAGTTATCTCAAACGTTTCAAAGTCTACAAGCTGAAAATTGATCAATCCTTTGTGCGTGACATCATGACCGATCCGGAAGATCGGGCGATCGTGAATTCGATTATCAGTCTGGCCAAGAGTCTCGGTATGAAAACCATCGCGGAAGGGGTGGAAACCACCGGTCAGGTCGAATATCTCAAGGAATGCCAGTGCGATGAAGTGCAGGGCTATTACTTCAGCAAGCCGCTGCCTGCCAAAGAATTTGAAGCCTACTTCAAGGCGCAGAAGCGCTGATTTAAGTCTAACACTCGCCTCCACATTCAACTCACGCTGAAATTTCGTTATGATCGGGGTTTCTCAGATTTCCCGAGCTGCCATCATGCAAACTGACTTTATCTTGCGCGCGGCGGATGCCATGCTTGCCGCTATTCTCGCTCACGAACATGAAATCGAGTCACTGGATCGTGAAATTGGAGATGGTGATCATTTCATCAATATCAAACGTGGTGCGACGACCATTGTCGCCATGCGTGAAGAGTTGTCAGCGCTTGCACCAGATGAGGTGCTACAGCGCATCGGGATGAAACTCCTCTCGACGATTGGCGGTGCCTCGGGCCCCTTGTTTGCCAGTTTTTTTATCACCATGGCAAAAACCATCAAGGCTGAAGGTGGGGATGGTCTGCAAAATGTAGCCGCTGCCTTTGCTGCTGGCGTAGAGGCCATCAAACAACGTGGTAAGGCAGACCTGGGGCAGAAAACCATGCTGGATGTTCTGATTCCCGTTGCACAGGTATTTCAAACTCAGGCTGAAAATGGCTCAGACCTGCCCACTGTCATTGAGGCCATCAGGCAGGCGGCTGAGCAGGGCATGATGTCTACCCGCGACATGATCGCTACCAAGGGACGAGCTGCTTTTCTGGGTGAGCGTGCGATTGGCCATATTGATGCTGGGGCCAAAAGTTCACAGGTGATGATTAACGCGGTGTGCGATCTGGCCAGTGCTGATTGATCGTCTGTCGACCCAACAAAAATACAATACATTGCGGAGGAGTCCAACATGAAAATCTTTGTCAACGATGTAGATCAGTTGCTGGTAGAAAGCCTCTCCGGATTTGGTGCTGCACATCGCGATTTGGTGAATGTGCATCTTGATCCTCACTACGTCACACGGGCCAATCCATCGAAGCAAAAAGTTGCGCTGATTTCAGGGGGTGGCTCTGGGCATGAGCCATTGCATACGGGGTTTGTCGGTGCTGGTATGTTGGATGCAGCCTGCCCAGGTCATGTGTTTACCTCGCCTACGCCAGATCAGATGATTGCAGCAGCTGAGGCTGTCGAATCTCGTAAAGGGGTGCTGTTTATCGTTAAAAACTATGCGGGCGATGTGATGAACTTTGAAATGGCGGCTGAAATGCTGCCGTTTGAAAGTGCAACTGTCTTGACCAGTGATGATGTTGCAGTAGAGAACTCCACTTACACCACAGGGCGTCGTGGTGTCGCAGGTACTGTGATCGTCGAGAAGGTCGTGGGCAGCCTGGCTGAAGCCGGTGCCGATCTGGCAGCTTGCAAGGCATTGGGTGATAAGGTCAATAGCCGGACTGCTTCTATGGGCGTGGCGCTGACCAGTTGTACCGTGCCAGCTGCGGGGCGGCCCACCTTTGACATTGGCGAACATGAGCTGGAGATGGGCGTGGGTATTCACGGCGAACCAGGTCGCAGAAGAGAAGCCATGCGCAACGCTGACGCGATTGTGGCTGATCTGGTCGCCGCGATTCTCGATGATCTTAAACCTGCCGCAGGCAGTGAAGTGTTGTTGATGATCAACGGTTTTGCTGCTACGCCCTTGATGCAGCTCTATATGCTGTATCACAGCGCCGCCAAGTTGTTAGAGGAAAAGGGGCTGGTCATTAGCCGTTCTTTGGTGGGCAATTACACCACAGCGCTTGATATGGCGGGTGCTTCAGTGACGGTGTGTCTGCTGGATGATGAAATCAAGCAACACTGGGATAGTCCAGTGCATACCGCAGCCATACGCTGGGGATGTTAAGGGCTTTTTTAATCCAGATAATCCGTATCAGCCGGGGTGTCCAGTTGGTCTTCCATGGACTGATCAGCTGCGATCATGGCAGCCCGAGTTTCGGGCGTTTCCAGGCTGATACGGCCAAGTGCGCCGCTGCGATAATCCACCAGAAATGCCATCGCGGTTTTTTCCATATCCAGCGTATTGCCCTTGATGCGATAACCCCGACGCTTGGCAATCGCATCCAGCAGATCGACACTGTCCATGCTGGTAACATCCAGCTTGTAACGCGCATTCAGTAACTCGGGATAGCGCTTCAGCAGGATATCCGCAAGAAATAGCGCCACTTCCTCATCAATCACCGCATTGCGACCAATCGCATGGCTCGCAGCCAGCATAAAACCATCTGATTCATGGGCAATTTTTGGCCACATCATGCCCGGCGTGTCGGTGATGGTCATGGTGGCATCCAGTTCAAACCGTTGCTGGGATTTGGTAACAGCTGGTTCATCGCCCACCTTGGCAATCCGACGATTAAGCAGCGCGTTCATCAGTGTGGATTTGCCGACATTGGGGATGCCCATGATCATCATGCGTAAAGGTTTGAGATGTGTGCCGCGATGGGGTGCCAGCCTGCGGCAAAGGCCAGGAATTTTTTTTGCATCCCCCGGCTTCTTGCACGAAAGTGCCACTGCCGTGACACCGGGCTGGCGATTAAAGTGCTCCAGCCACGCCTGCGTGGCGATCGGGTCAGCGAGATCCGCCTTGTTAAGAATTTTCAGGTTGGGTCGCTGGCGAAACAGGCGCATTTCCTCAATCATCGGATTATGACTAGCTTCGGGTACGCGCGCATCCAGCACCTCTATCACCACGTCGATAAACTCCATGGTTTCAGTTGCTTTTTTGCGGGCTTGGGTCATGTGGCCCGGATACCACTGAATTGCCATTTTACGTCTTTCTCAAATCAAATTTCGTCGCGATACGTTGTTGCTCAACCATTTTCATCACTTGCATATCCACCATATGCGGCGCAATGAAAATGGTTTCGCGCCTTGTCTCGCTTAGAGATTTGATTGATAAAGACGCAAAATCCAGACGGCTGCATAGGTGGTGTCTAAGTATTGGCTGACTAGGGCTTATCTATCATGTCTTTATTGATTTTGAAGAGGAATCTTATCCAGAAATTCGATAAAGAGGTGCTTGAAAATCAAACATGCTAGTTAAGCCAAGTGAGCTACCAAATGAATTCTAACACCGTGCGGGCATGTCACGCCTCGGTTAAACTATTACGATGTCACTTATTCCCGAAATCAAACCCCAACAATCCATTGAGTTGCTGAAAGCGCTACATATTTTGACGCGTGATGGCAAGCTCAATCAGGACACACGTCGTAAACTCAAACAGGTCTACCATCTCTATCACTTTATTGAGCCGTTGCTAGAAGAAGTGATCGCAGAAAATCCTGAAGCGACTGTTGTAGATCATGGTGCTGGCAAGTCTTACCTGGGTTTTATATTGTACGATCTTTACCTGAAGCAACATGCCAACGGACGCATGATTGGCATTGAAACCCGCGCCGAATTGGTGGAAAAATCACGGCAACTTGCAGCAGACCTAGGCTTTGGCCGGATGGACTTTCATCACCTGAGTGTAGAGGCATCGATGTCCTCTGACCGCATTCCTGACGAGGTAGACATTGTGACTGCCTTGCATGCATGCAATACAGCAACCGATGATGCGATACGGTTTGGCCTTGAAAAGCGTGCCAAATTCATGGTGCTGGTGCCTTGTTGTCAGGCAGAGGTGGCCGAGGTGCTTCGACGTAACAAGAATACCTCGTTTGGCATGACACCCTTATCTGAAATCTGGCGGCACCCCATCCATACACGTGAATTTGGCAGCCACCTCACGAATGTACTGCGTTGCCTGCAATTGGAGGCACATGGCTATCAGGTGACGGTCACTGAACTGGTGGGCTGGGAGCATTCCATGAAGAATGAGTTGATCATTGCACGTTATAAAAATGCTCCGCGTGGTAATGCACAAACCCGTTTGGAACACATTTTAAAATCGCTAAATCTGGAAGAATTACGTCATCGATTTTTGAGCTGATCATGAAACTTAATCGTCCTCTTTATTTCGCCGCAGACTTGCGCGTCATCGAACAACAGGAATCCGGCACGGTGCTGATGGAGCGGGCAGGGGCAGCCATCGCTGAATCCGTCCAGAACGTACTGCCACAGGTGCAATCTACCGTGCTGGTGCTGGCCGGCCCTGGAAATAACGGTGGCGATGCCTTTGTGGCCGCGCGCTTACTGCAAAACATTTATCAGGTTAGTGTGGTGTTTTTTGGCAAGGTCGACCATTTGCCACCAGATGCTGCGGAAGCCTATCACCGTTGGGTTAAATCAGGTGGTGAGGTGCTAAGTGTAATTCCTGAAAGTTCTTGGGATCTGGTTCTGGATGGTTTGCTTGGCATTGGGCTGAATAAGCCAGTGTCAGGGGCGCTGGCTGAGATCATTCAGCAGGTGAACGCCATGGGGACGCAAGTACTTGCGATTGATATTCCCAGTGGATTGTGTGCGAATACCGGCCGTGTGCTTGGTCAAGCGATACGCGCAGACTGGACCATTACCCTGCTAGGGCTCAAGCCTGGTTTGTTTACCCATGATGGCCCGGATCATACTGGCGATGTACTCCCTGATTTACTGGGTGTGCGGTCAGAACATCCTGCTTCCGGTTTTCTGATTGAGCATGAAGACGTGAGCAAACTGTTGCTACGACGTAGAAAGAATTCCAATAAGGGTGACTACGGTAATCTCGTTGTCATTGGTGGTGCAGCCAATATGACGGGTGCGGGATTGCTGGCTGCGCGTGCCGGTTTGATGCTGGGAAGCGGGCGCGTCTATCTGGGATTGCTGGATACATCGGCAGCCACGCTGGATCCTGTGATGCCAGAATTAATGCTCCGTCCAGTAGATGCCTGTCTGGCAGTCAGCCCTTGCGCGTGTCTGGTAATCGGGCCGGGGATGGGCGTTGAGCAGCAAGCCAAAGGTCTGTTGCAAAAAGCCTTGGGCGTAGAATCGCCCTTGGTGCTGGATGCAGATGCACTCAACATGCTTGCAGAGCAACCCAACTTTGCCCCGATTGTGCGGCAGCGCAATGCGGTAACGGTGATGACGCCGCATCCCGGTGAAGCAGCCCGATTATTGCTTTGCAGTGTCAGTGACATTCAGCAGGATCGCATTGCAAGTGCCTGCCGAATGTCGCAACAGTTCAATGCCATTGTTGTGCTCAAGGGCTGCGGCAGTGTGATTGCCTTTCCGGATGGACGCTGGTTCATCAATCATAGTGGTAATCCGGGCTTGGCGAGTGCAGGCATGGGCGATGTATTGGCCGGCATGATCGGGGCCTTGATTGCACAGCATATGAGCGTCGAAGAGGCTGTATTACTGGCCGTGCATTTGCATGGTGCAGCGGCAGATGGCCTAGTTGAACGGGGTAGTGGACCAGTAGGGTTGTCGGCGAGCGAAGTGATGACAGAAGCCCGCTGGTTGTTAAATCAGTGGATTTATCTTTGAGGCTTTGTCTCAAAGGCGCAATAAGGGGATGGCAGTATGCGTTGGTTGTTATTGATGATGTCACTTGTTAGCCTGACGGTTCAGGCAGAACAAGCGTTTACCGGCAGTGATTACAGCAGTGTGTACGACTGTAAGGGCCTCGATGCCCATGCAGGGGATTACACTGGGGTGGTTACCATGAAACTCAAGCCCGCCCATAGTCGCGGACCTCATGCCAGTTATGATTTCAAGCTTGAAGTCCCAGGCTGTGGTGAGTATCCCGGATACGCGGCTGGTTTTGGGCAGCATCTCGCTGTGTATTTCGCATTAAAAGACCCTACCACCCGTGATTTTGGCGCTGGTCTTGTTGAATTTTCCAGCGATACGGAGGGTAAAACCCGCTTTCACAAGTTCTATTTTCAGCCGGAATATGAAGGCGGCAATACCGGGCTGGAGGATTGTGTTCGGCGTTAATGCGGTCTTTGCAGGGACAGTCAAACGCGCATGATAAAATGCGCGTCGCTCATGACTGAATCTTCTTACACCCTCCACCAGCTGAATCAACAAGACACGCTGCTGCCGCAATGCATGCTGGCAGACCGATATCCCCTGCGCCGCAAGCTGCAACAATTGGCTGCAGTGCTCAAGGCCGGAAAGCCCGATCAACGGCTATTTCTTGAAACTCAACGGCGTATTGAAGCCTCGGTCGCAAAATTTACACAACGCCAGCAAGGCTTGCCAGCGCCTGACTTTCCACCAGAGCTTCCGGTTAGCGATAAACGACAGGAAATTGCTGAAGCCATTGCCAAGCATCAAGTGGTGATTGTCTGTGGTGAAACGGGTTCTGGTAAAACCACGCAACTGCCCAAAATCTGTCTACAGCTTGGCCGAGGCGTTGCAGGCTTGATTGGCCACACCCAACCGCGTCGCATCGCAGCGCGATCAGTGGCTTCGCGCATTGCACAGGAGCTGGGTTCACCATTGGGTGAGATGGTGGGATACAAGGTGCGTTTCAATGACAAGGTGTCAGCGGATAACTATATCAAGCTGATGACAGATGGCATTCTGTTGGCTGAAACGCAAGGGGATCGTTTCCTCAATGCCTATGACACCATCATTATCGATGAGGCACACGAACGCAGCCTGAATATCGATTTTCTGCTTGGCTATTTGAAACAACTGTTGCCAAAGCGGCCTGATCTTAAAGTCATCGTCACCTCGGCGACGATTGATGCTGACCGTTTCTCACGACATTTCAATGATGCGCCTGTGATTGAGGTCTCAGGACGTACCTACCCGGTAGAAGTCAGATATCGCCCCCTTGGTAAACCAGGGTTGATCAGCAAAGAAATCGAAGCGCCTGAGGACGATAGCGACCTCGAACTGCTAGGTCAGGACTTGATGGGGGTAAAAAGAAAAGCTCGCGCTGAAGCCCGCTGGTTACAGGAAGATGATGAAGAAGAGGCGATTGAAGAAGCGATTCTGGATGCGGCTGATGATTTGTTGCGTTTGGGCGATGGCGATATTCTGGTATTTCTGCCGGGTGAGCGCGAAATTCGAGATACGGCAGAGCATTTAAGGAAATATCAGGGGCGCTCAGCCAAACTGCGGCATGTGGAAGTCCTGCCCCTGTTTGCGCGCCTGTCGATTGAGGATCAGCAAAAGATCTTCCGCCGTTCAGGCACGACGCGCATTGTGCTCGCCACCAATGTCGCTGAAACCTCGCTGACTGTGCCCGGCATCAAATATGTGATTGATACTGGCCTGGCTCGTGTGAACCGCTACAGCCCGCGGGCCAAGGTCGAACAATTGCAGATAGAGAAAATCTCTCAGGCCGCCGCCCGCCAACGTGCAGGACGCTGCGGACGCGTTTCCAACGGCATTTGTATCCGACTTTACTCAGAAGAGGATTTCAACGCGCGTCCAGCGTTCACCGATCCCGAGATTCTGCGCTCATCGCTGGCTGCCGTGATACTTCGTATGGCTGCTTTGCGGCTAGGGGATGTGGCCAAATTTCCATTTATAGAGGCACCGAGTAACCGTTTGATCAATGACGGCTACCAGTTGCTTCAAGAACTTGGTGCAGTAGATGCAGTGCGGCAGTTGACAGAAGTTGGCCGCCAGTTGGCCCGATTACCGGTCGATCCGCGCATGGCGCGCATGATACTGTCGGCCAAAAAAGAAAACTGTTTGCGTGAAATACTCATCATTGCCAGTGCACTGGCTATTCAAGATCCACGTGAACGGCCCATGGACAAGCGAGAAGCGGCGGATCAGGCGCATGCCAAATTTGCCCATGAATCCTCGGATTTCATGAGTTTCCTCAAGCTTTGGGATTTTTATGACGACGCGTTCAAGCATAAGAAATCCAACAAGGAATTGCTGAACAAATGTCATCAGCATTTTCTGTCGTTTCTGCGCATGAAGGAATGGCGCGAGCTTTACTGGCAACTGGTGGAGATTGTTGAGGAGATGGCGCTTAAGCTCAATACGGAAGAAGCCACCTATGATCAGGTGCACCGCGCCTTGCTTTCTGGCTTACTCGGCAACATCGGCTTCAAGGATGGTGAGGCTGAAACGTATCTGGGAGCACGCGGTATTCGCTTCACGATTGCCCCGGGCTCCAGCCTAAAAAAATCACGTCCAAAATGGGTGATGGCTGCTGAGTTGATGGACACCAGTAAGCTGTATGCACGCTGTGTTGCCAGAATAGACCCTGACTGGATTGAACCCATTGCCAATGAAGGCGCGCGTGGCCTGACAGAAAGCCATTACAGCGACCCGAGATGGGATCGCAAGGCAGCACAAGTGGTGGCTTGGGAGCGGGTCAGCTTGTATGGGCTGACAATCGTGCCAAAACGGCGTGTGCATTATGGCCCCATCAACCCGGTTGAAGCACGTGAGATCTTCGTGCGCGAGGCATTGGCTAATATGGAGTTTGATACGCGTGCACCGTTTTTTGCAGCCAATAAACGCCTGATAGCAGAAATTGAGGAGCTGGAACACAAGGCCAGAAGGCAGGACGTGCTGGTTGATGAGCATGTGTTGTTTGCATTCTATGATGCACGCGTGGCACAAGACATTATTAATGGCACCGGGTTTGAGAGATGGCGGACTGAGGCTGAGAAAAGCAACCCACGACTACTCTATTTGAGTCGAGATGACTTGATGCGGCACGGCGCATCCGGGGTCACGGAAGCGCAATTCCCGGAAACCATGTTGCTGGATGGCGAATCTGTTCCACTCAAGTACCGTTTTGAGCCAGGACATGTGCTGGATGGGGTCACTGCCACGATTCCGCTCGCACTATTGAATCAGTTGGACCCAACACCCGCAGAGTGGTTGGTACCTGGCATGCTGCGTGAAAAGGTCACGCACTTGATCAAATCACTCCCGAAAACCATACGCCGGGTCTGTGTGCCAGTGCCGGATTTTGTGACCACTTTTCTTGAGCAAACCGAGATCGGCAAAGGCGAATTACTGCCCGCACTCACCACCTTTATTCAACAGCGCACCAGTCTCAAACTCAGTAGCGATGATTGGAAAGAAGCCGTGCCTGACCATCTGCTGATGAACTTCCGTATTGTGGATGAAAAGGGACGTGAGCTAGGGATGGGCCGTCACTGGAACGTACTGAAGCAGCAACTCGGGCAGGCAGCACAACTTACCTTCCGAAATGCATCTCCAGGGATAGAAAAATCCGGCTTGCGGCAATGGGATTTCGGCGATCTGCCACCCACTCTGAGTTTTAACCGCGATGGAAAAATGCTGACTGGCTATCCGGCGCTGGAAGATCAGCTGGATAGCGTCGCAGTGAAGCTGTTTGATACCCCAGAAGCGGCCATGGGGGCGCATCGTGGCGGCGTACGACGTTTGATGCGATTTGAACTGAAAGAGCAGATGAAGCAACTGGAAAAAGGTCTGCCCGGATTTAATCAATATGCCCTGTTACTGCGTCACTTGATCAGCCCGGAAGATTTGCGTGAGGACATGCTGACGGCAATTGCCGACCGTGCCTTTATTGGGGAAGATGAATTGCCGCGCACCAATGCCGAGTTCATGGCCTTGAAAGCAAGAGCCAGAACACGATTACCCGCGGTGGTAGAAGCCGCAGGCCGATTGGCTACAAGCATTGCCCATGAATACCAGCCACTCATGCAAAAGCTGAATAGCCTGCCACTTACGATGTCGCGCATTAAACGCGAGGTGGAAGAACAATGTGCACGTTTGCTGCCCAAACGCATTTTCAGCCAAACCCCGTGGGAGCGATTGCAACATCTGCCACGTTATCTCAAGGCCATGGCATTGAGGCTGGAGAAATATCCGGGTGCTGTAGAACGTGATACACGCAGTAGTCAGGCCGTGCAGCAGATATGGCAACGCTGGGAAGACAAGGTCAATGTGTTGAAAAAGAATGGTGCGGATGTCAGCGAAGCTCTGGGGGATTACCGCTGGCTGATCGAAGAATTGCGCGTGTCCCTGTTTGCACAGGAGTTGAAAACACCTTTTCCGGTATCAATCAAGCGTTTGGACAAGGCCTGGGAAACGCTGATGGACTGATGTGCTCTATCTCGGCCTAAAGGTGTATCATGTGGACGCCGTTAACGGTATATTTTCGGGGGAAAATGCATGAAAAAAGCACTATTGGTATCTGCTGTATTATTCTTTGCGCTGCCAGCGCATGCCGCAATCAAGCCTTGTGAAGAACTCAAAGAAGAAATCGCCGCCAAGATCGAGTCCAAGGGTGTACCTGCCTACACACTTAAAATTGTGCCAATCAATGCGGAAGAAGATGGCCGTGTTGTAGGCACCTGCGATGGCCAGACCAACAAAATTATTTATATTCGTGGAACTGCAAGCGACAACGCTTCAGAATAATCTTCAAATTCATTCCCTTGTGTTGTTCAACAACGCAAGGGAATGTTGTATGCAATCATAATAAATTATCTAGATAGCAATTCTGCAAGGCTAGGGCTTAATCCTTAAAGATGCAATAGCCGTTTCTGCCTCGCGCTTTTACTTCATACAGCGCCAAATCTGCCTTGCGCATGAGTTCATCCAGCGAATCACCAGAAATCGGCTGATAGATGGCAACGCCTATGCTCATGCTCACCGGGACTTGTTTGCCCTGTACGGTGATAGGCGCGGTAAAGGCAGCGAGTATGTTTTCCGCAACAGTACGTGCGGCCTCAGGTGAAGCAATTTCTTCTAGCAGAATCACAAATTCATCGCCACCAACACGGCTGAGGGTGTCTGATTCACGCAGGCATTGCCGCAGCAGCTCCGCTACAACTTTCAGAAACGCATCGCCAAATGCATGCCCGTGGCTGTCATTCAGCGCCTTGAAATGATCCAGATCGATGTACATGATGGCAATGAATCGATTGAACCGTTTTGCCTGAATCAATGCCTGGCTCATGCGGTCATCCAGTAGGCGGCGGTTGGCGAGGCCGGTCAGGCTGTCGTAAAGCGCATGCTGGGTCAGTTTTGTACGTTCACGAATAAAGCGATATACCACGACACCCAATAGCAGACTGATGCCAGCCGCCATCAGTCGCATGATCCAGATCAGTGGCATGGCGCGATTTTCTGTTTTTCTTAAAATGGCCCATTCCCACTTGCCATTAGGCACCTCGTTTTGCATAGTGAATGCCCGCTTGTGATTGAACAGGTCCTCATCCCCATAAAACACTGCACCACGGATACCATGGCTATCAATCGGGCGGATTGCAAACGTGTAGGTACTGTCTGAAATATCGCGAAATGCGCCATGAAGAAAAGGGTCTACATTGATCACCGTAGAAATCAGTCCCCAATAACGACCATTAATAAATACTGGATAGCGGTAAATCAGACCGTTCCCCCCCTGAATCAGGTTGACGGGTCCGGCCAGTATGCCTTTGCCGGTCTTGATGGCTTGCTCAACCTCAGGCCACTGCTCCTGAAGGTTGCGATAATCCATGTTCAATGCAGCTTCATTACCTTTGATGGGGTGAAGGTAGGTAATGCGGGTATCAACTGCAACAGCCAAGTTACGCACGTGACGGCTTTTGGAATACAGGTCTGCCAGAATGGCATTCACGCGCGCTGGTTCGAGCTGATCTCGATAAATCGTCAGATAGCTTGAAAGCCCGTTGGAGATATACAACAGGGCATTAAGCTCACGATCTACACGTGAGCGGAGATAATTGCCAAATTCAACGGTTTCCAGCTTGCTGTCTGTCTCCAGGCGTTCGGCCTCAGCCTGGATAAGCAGTTCAGATACCATGAGAAAAATCAGCGTCACAATGGCTGCTGATGTAATGGCTGTGATGCGTAGCTTGCCTGCCTGATAAGCGGTACTGATAAAGTGCATCATAAATGTCACCGGAAGCGTGCCGGAGGCGCTGGCAAATCCCGAATACTCTCCACAGGTTGTGAAAATATGGCGGCTATCTTTGGCTATTCAGAAATCAGTGTATCAGTTTGTGAATATTTTGAAACCATATCCCGTGTTGATTCAATAAATTCGCCACCTGCAGTGCATTCTGTCGAGATTGACTGACATTCATGTCACATGTTCTCGTGACTAGTTGTAACCTAGTAATTTGATTCCCTGTAAGCTTGATGCGCAGGTATTTCGAATGATATTGACCAGATCCTTCACATAGGTTTTTTGCATAACATCGTCTCTGCCCGTGGCATACAGTTCAGACCACAGGCCTTTTTTGGTGATTGGGCGTGCAATCACATATGCATGATCTATATAGCTTTGTATGCCCCAATTGGGCAGTGCCGCAATACCCCTGCGGCTAGCAACCAACTGCATGATGGCAATCGTGAGCTCCGCAGTCCGTCGTTCGGGACTAATGTTGGCTGGTCTTAGTACTTGTCGAATCAGGTCGATACGTTCTTCCGGCACTGGGTAGGTGATCAGTGTTTCTTGACCAAAGTCTTCTGCCACCAACTGCTTTTTTCTACGCAAGGAATGTCCCGGGTGCAGCACGGCCATGATTTCAAAACTGAAAAGAGGTAGGTGGGTGAGTCCGCGTATGTCGCCTGATAGTCCGCCAATGACCAGATCTGCCTCATTGCTGTAGAGCAATTTCCATGGGTCGCTATGAAAGCCTGCAACCAGATCGATTTCCACTTCCGGCCAAGCCCTGCGGAAGTTATCCATGACGGGTGTCAACCAGTCAAAGCAGGTGTGGCATTCCAATACGATACGGAGTTCGCCGCCCTGATGGTTCTTGAGTTTGGTGATATCACGCTCGGCATCTTCTACAGCTGACAAGGTCTCCCGAGCCAGCTGTAGCAACCGTTCCCCCGCGGGAGTAAATCGAAGCCCTTGTGTCGAGCGTAGAAAAAGTGCGGTGCCATAGTGTTCTTCCAGCAACCGAATCTGATGTGATAGTGCAGACTGGGTGAGATAGACACGTTCTGCAGCACGCGCAAGCTTGCCTGTGTCTGCAATGGCTACCAAGGATTTGAGGTGTCGAATTTCTATCATGGTGAAGTTGTTTTAGGTTTAATGCATCATAGAATCAACATGAATTTAATTCAATAAAATTTAAAATCATTTCTCTTTTTTAATATACGTTAATTGCTCAGAATGTTGCATCTTTGAATCGCACAGGTGAAAGCAATGGCAACTTCTCATATTCTTGGTTACCCGCGTATTGGTGAAAAACGTGAATTGAAATTTGCGTTGGAATCCTACTGGAGAGGCAATCATCCTGCTGATGGTCTTCAATCAGTCGCCCGCGAGATTCGTGATGTGAAATGGCGCAAGCAGAAAGACAGCGGCTTGGATTTCGTTACTGCGGGTGATTTTTCTTTGTACGACCACGTGCTGGATCATGCCGTGATGTTTGGTGCAATCCCGCCACGATTTGGACTGGATGCCATCGTCAATGAGCAGGATTATTTTGCGTTGGCTCGCGGCAACGCCAGTCAACCTGCCATGGAAATGACCAAGTGGTTTGATACCAACTACCATTATCTGGTACCAGAGCTGAATGCGGGCACGCGCTTTTCAATCAATGCCCATGATTTTCTGACACAACTGGATGAAGCACAGCAAACCGGCTACCAGATCAAGCCGGTGCTACTTGGCCCAGTCAGTTTTCTGTATCTGGCCAAGGCCAAGGGTATAGATAAGCTGAGCTTGCTTGACAAGCTAGCTGAGCAATACGCCCATTTGTTGAAAGAGTTGCAGCTCAGAAAAATTGAGTGGGTGCAGATGGATGAGCCAATATTGGCGCTTGATCTAGATGAGCAATGGCTAGCGGCCTTTGACCGTGCCTATGCATGGTTGCGCACATCCCGGCCCAAGCTGTTGCTGACGACCTATTTTGCCAGCGTTGCACGCTATCAATCCAACATTACACGTTTGCCTGTCGATGGTGTGCATCTGGATCTGGTCCGTGCGCCTGAACAGCTCGGCCCATGGGTCAATGCTTTGCCCGGCCATTGGGTGTTGTCTGCAGGGGTGATTGATGGGCGCAATATCTGGCGTACAGATCTTGACCATGTGCTGGCATTGCTTGAACCATGGAAGGACAGATTAGGTGATCGCTTATGGTTGGCACCAAGTTGCTCACTTTTGCATGTGCCGGTTAGTTTACGGCATGAGGAAAAGTTGGATCAGGAAATTAAGTCCTGGCTGGCATTTGCGGATGAAAAACTTGATGAGCTGGTGATTCTGACAAAAGCCTTGAATCAGGGTGCCGAGCATGTGAGCGCTGAGCTGGCTGCCTCTCGTGCAGCAGTGGCAGCACGTCAAAGTTCAGCACGGGTTCATTCAATCAAGGTGAAGCAGCGTGTATCAGAGCTGAATACTGAAGCCGAGCACCGTGCCAGCCCATTTGGCGTGCGCCAGAACATTCAGCGTGCCGCATTCAATTTGCCATTATTGCCAACCACGACCATTGGCTCATTTCCGCAGACCGCAGAAATCCGTGCCAGCCGCGCTGCATTCAAGCGAGGAGAGATTGATGAAGCCCAATACGCGGCTGACATGCAAGCGCAGATTGCCTATGCCATCCATGAGCAGGAAAAGCTGGATATTGATGTCCTGGTGCATGGCGAAGCCGAGCGTAACGATATGGTGGAATTTTTTGGCGAGCAGCTGGCAGGGTATGCGTTTACCCAGCATGGCTGGGTGCAAAGCTATGGTTCACGTTGTGTGAAGCCACCTCTGATTTACGGTGATGTATACAGACCACAAGCCATGACGGTAGCGCTTGCCCGTTTCGCACAGTCGCTGACTTCACGTCCAGTGAAGGGGATGCTCACTGGCCCAATCACCATGCTGCAGTGGTCATTTGTACGTGATGATCAGCCACGCGAAGTGACGGCGCTGCAACTGGCGTTGGCTATCCGTAACGAGGTGAACGACCTGCAGCAGGCTGGCATCCGCATTATCCAGATTGATGAAGCTGCTCTGCGCGAGGGCTTGCCATTGCAGAAATCTGCTTGGCCGCATTACCTCAACTGGGCAGTGCGCGCGTTCAGGATCACGGCAGGGGTGGCTGAAGATGGCACACAGATTCACACCCATATGTGTTACTCGGAGTTCAACGATATCCTGCCATCGATTGCGGCAATGGATGCCGATGTCATTACCATTGAGACATCGCGGTCACACATGGAACTGCTGGATGGCTTTGGACAGTTTGCTTATCCCAATGAAATTGGTCCTGGGGTCTATGATATTCACTCTCCACGCGTGCCTAGTGCAGATGAAATTGAGCGCTTGTTGAAACGCGCAGCCGAGGTCATTCCGGTGACGAATCTTTGGGTGAATCCAGATTGTGGATTAAAGACGCGTGGCTGGGAAGAAACCCGTCTTGCGCTGCAGAATATGGTCAAGACAGCCAAAAAGCTGCGTGTGGAAATGGGAGAGGCTCAGGTGCATGGCTAAGTGCTTGAAAATCATAGATATTGATAATTGCTCTCATTAAAAACACCATATATTGTGTTTTATGCATTGACAGACCACACCCCACCTGAGGTATAGTGACTGCACTACGGTTCCTGCCGCTGAGCCCAGCGGCAGGATAATAGGGAATTCGGTGAGAAGCGCAATACTTCAAATCCGGGGCTGCCCCCGCAACTGTAATCGGATAGCTAGCTGCCAACCACGGTCACTGAACATCAATGTTTGGGAAGACCGGCAACATGCAAAGACCCGAGAGCCAGGAGACCTGCCGTCAGTTTTTCTTAACGTTTGAGGCGGGGTGTCCTCGGCAGATGGAAAGCGTTTCTTTTGAAGCACTTTCTTGTTGCTGGTCTTGCTTGGTATTGGATTTGTTTCCACACCGCTAGACTGAAGTAATCCCATTGAAAAATTGAAACTCAACATTGAAGCGCTGCGCCAGAAGAGGTGAATGCGAATTGAATGCATCATGCATAAGATGCACACAAGCGTTCGGTATTGTCAGGCCATGCTGTTTTCAATGCATGTGATTTTGAGGCGACATCAATTTTCAAAACGGGTTGCTGACCTCCGCTCTCTAATTTGCACGAGGGAGCAAACCACATGGACGATGTCGCAGTTTCCAGCAGTACGAGCCAAGCCACTATACCTACCCTGCAGGTGATCCGCCGTAACGGTGCCGCAGTCGTATTTAATCCTGAAAAAATTTCCATTGCCGTGACCAAGGCGTTTCTGGCCGTAGAGGGTAATCACACTACCATCACCAGCCGTTTGCGCGAGCAGGTGGCAGCACTGACGCAACAAGTCGTGAGTGCGTTAGTTCGCCGTCTCCCCGCAGGCGGAGCAGTACATATTGAAGATATTCAGGATCAGGTTGAGCTGGCATTGATGCGCTCTGGTGAGCATGATGTTGCCCGTGCCTACGTGTTGTATCGTGAGAAGCGTGCCGCAGAGCGTGCGACGCAGAACCTGGATTCAGGTCAAGCATCAGCACCGCAACTCCATGTCAACCTGAACGGCAAACTACTTCCACTCGACATGCAGATGCTCATGGCGATGGCGCTGGAAGCCTGTGAGGATCTGGGTGATGTGGTGAGTGCCAGGACCGTGGTAGACCAGGCGGTGCGCGACCTCTACGATGGCATACCCTTTAACGAAGTGCGCAAAGCGCTCATTCTATCAGCACGCAGCCTGATTGAACGTGAGCCGGCTTACAACTATGTGACATCGCGACTGCTGCTTGACTTTGTGCGCGCCGAAGTACTGGGCGATAACGTCAGCCATGCCGAGATGCGTACACGCTACGCCGAATATTTTCCGCAATTTATCAAGACTGGCATAGACGCGGGTCTATTGGACCGCCGCTTGGCGCAGTTTGATCTTGGCAAGCTTGCCACCGCCTTGATAGCTGACCGCGATTTCAAGTTTGGATATCTGGGTCTGCAAACGCTGTATGACCGCTACTTCCTGCATATCGAAGAACGCCGTATCGAGTTACCGCAGGTGTTCTTCATGCGCGTTGCCATGGGGCTTGCAATCAATGAAATTGAGCGCGAGGCTCGTGCCATCGAGTTCTACAACGTGCTATCCAGTTTTGATTTCATGAGCTCCACGCCTACGCTTTTTAACAGTGGCACTTTGCACTCGCAACTGTCGTCTTGCTATTTGACCACGGTCAGTGATGATCTCGATGGCATTTATCAGGGGATTAAAGAAAACGCACTGTTGCAGAAATATGCAGGTGGTCTGGGCAATGACTGGACGCCGGTACGGGCGTTGGGTGCACGCATCAAGGGCACCAATGGAAAAAGTCAGGGTGTTATTCCTTTCCTCAAAGTCGTCAACGATACTGCCGTTGCGGTGAATCAAGGTGGCAAGCGCAAGGGCGCAGTGTGTGCTTATCTGGAAACCTGGCATCTGGATATTGAAGAGTTTCTTGACCTGCGCAAGAACACCGGAGATGACCGCCGTCGTACCCACGACATGAACACCGCACATTGGATTCCAGACCTGTTCATGCAGCGTGTGCAGCGTAACGAAGACTGGACGCTATTCTCGCCCTCTGATGTGCCCGACCTGCATGATAAATTCGGTCGCGCGTTTGAAGAAGCCTATGTGGAATACGAGCGTCGTACTGGTATTGGTGAGATCAAGCTGTTCAAGCGGATTCCGGCCATGCAGATGTGGCGGAAAATGTTGTCCATGCTGTTTGAGACCGGCCATCCATGGATCACCTTTAAGGACGCCTGTAACGTACGCTCCCCCCAGCAGCATTTAGGCGTGGTGCACTCATCCAACCTTTGTACCGAAATCACATTGAACACCTCGGCAACTGAAATTGCCGTATGTAATCTGGGTTCGGTCAACTTGCTGGCACATTTGAAGGAAGAGGGCGACACCCTCGTGTTGGACCAGGATAAACTAAAAGCCACCATCAATGTAGCCATGCGTATGCTGGATAATGTGGTCGATATCAACTTCTACGCCGTGCCACAAGCGCGTAATTCCAACGTGCGTCATCGTCCGGTCGGCCTTGGTATCATGGGCTTCCAGGATTGCCTCCATGCCTTGCGTATCCCTTATGCCTCAGATGCAGCCGTTCAGTTCGCAGACCGTGCCATGGAGGCCGTGTGTTACAACGCTTATCTGGCTTCCACCAATCTGGCTGAAGAACGCGGCCCTTATTCCAGCTTCAAGGGCAGCTTGTGGGATCAAGGCATTCTGCCACCTGATACACTCAATCTACTGGCTGAAGCTCGCCAACAGCCGGTCGAGGTGGACCGCAGCAGCACACTGGACTGGGATGCCTTGCGTGCCCGTATCCAGCAGGTTGGGATGCGTAACTCCAACTGCGTAGCCATTGCCCCAACAGCGACCATTTCGAATATTGTCGGCGTTGCAGCCAGCATCGAGCCGGACTACCAGAACCTCTACGTCAAATCCAATCTTTCGGGTGAATTCACCGTGGTCAATGAACAGCTGGTGCATGACCTCAAGGCCCGTGGCTTGTGGGACGAGGTGATGATCGCAGACATCAAATACTATGATGGATCACTGGCTGCGATTGACCGTGTGCCGGCAGACCTCAAGCAACTGTATGCCACGGCATTTGAGGTGGATCCAACCTGGCTGGTCGAAGCCGCCGCGCGCCGGCAAAAATGGATAGATCAGGCGCAGTCACTCAATCTCTATTTTGCGCAGCCCTCAGGTAAAAAGCTCAATGACACCTATCTGCTGGCCTGGAACCGGGGCCTCAAGACAACCTACTATCTGCGTTCGCTGGGCGCCACTGCAGCAGAGAAATCGACCGGGCAGGGGGGTGAGCTGAATGCAGTGGCAGCGCATGTGCCAGCGGCAGAACCGAAGATGTGTTCGATTGATAACCCTGATTGCGAGTCTTGCCAATAACACAAGCGTCTGCGAGGCACTCATGGCTGCGTTGCGGCAATGCTCAAAGACTTCGCCGTACTGCATGTACTGTCTTGTCTTTTGCGCTTGCCACGCCTTGCCCTGAATGTCTCTCGCCAGCTTGTTCTATGAGATTAAGAAAAGGAAAACAAATGCTGAATTTTGAAGAAGAATGGGTTGCTGAAGATGTAACAGAGCAGCCCAAGCTGCATGCTGTGCCACCGGCTGCAACTCCTGTAGGCGCTGCCAATCAGCCGAGTGCAAGCGGCCGAGTGCAAGCGGTAGATAAACGCGTTATCAATGGCCAGACGGATGTTAACCAACTGGTGCCATTCAAGTATCACTGGGCATGGGACAAGTATCTGGCAGGTTGTGCCAATCACTGGATGCCGCAGGAAGTGTCAATGAGCCGCGACATTGCCCAATGGAAGGACAGCACGGCGCTCAGCGATGACGAACGCCTCATCGTCAAACGTAACCTCGGCTTTTTTGTTACGGCTGACTCACTGGCTGCCAATAATATTGTGCTAGGCACCTACCGCCACATCACGGCACCAGAATGCCGCCAGTACCTGCTACGACAGGCATTTGAAGAGGCCATTCACACGCATGCTTATCAGTACATTGTTGAGAGTCTGGGGCTTGATGAGAGCGAGATTTTCAATGCTTATCAGGAAGTCACCAGTATTCGTGCCAAGGATGATTTTCTCATCCCGTTCATTGAAACGCTGACTGATCCAGCATTCAAGACCGGTACCACGGAAGCAGATCAGCAGTTATTGCGATCTTTGATCGTATTTGCCTGCATGATGGAAGGTCTATTCTTTTATGTTGGGTTTGTACAGATTCTGGCCCTCGGCCGCCAGAATAAGATGCAGGGCGCTGCCGAGCAGTATCAATACATTCTCCGTGATGAGTCCATGCACTGTAACTTTGGTATTGATCTCATTAACACCATCAAACTTGAGAACCCGCATCTCTGGACGCCAACTTTCCGGGATGAGATTCGCGGCCTGATGCAACAGGCGGTAGAGCTGGAATATCGCTATGCCGAGGACACCATGCCACGCGGTGTGCTGGGATTGAACGCGGCCATGTTCAAGGAATATCTGCGATTTATTGCCAATCGCCGCCTACAGCAGATTGGCATTGATGCGCTGTATCTGGGTGCGAGCAATCCGTTCCCTTGGATGAGTGAGATGATCGACTTGAAGAAAGAAAAGAATTTTTTCGAAACCCGAGTGACCGAATATCAAACTGGCGGCACCCTCAGTTGGGATTGAGGTCTAGTGTAAAAATTCTTTCAGTGCAGGCTAACGTGAGCGAAGCGAGGGTTAAGGGCAGCGATTGCTGCCCGGCCGAAGCTAAAAGTCTAATTGAGAATCGGAGTGACCGAATAGCAAACTGGGGTACGCTCAGCTCAGATCAATTCCTAAAGAAGTTTTTTGCTGAGTTATTCCATCAAAACAGAAACTCAAGGCGTGTTGGATATGGCCTGACAGGTTTCTGCGGCCATGCGTCCTGTACTCCATTGGGCTTCATTGCCCTTGCCACGCAATGCATAGCGCCCATTGGTGTAGAGAAACCCCGATGCTGCAGGGCTGGCAGGTAACTCAATAGATGTGCCATCTTCGAGTTGAACCACTGCCATATCTTGGTCTGGCTTGATTTTATCCTGTTTGAATAGCACGCTGAGATAAGTGCCACGGTCACATTGATAGCGCACGGTGTTCGTTGTCTGCGAAGGCGAGGTGCTGCATGCGCCCATCGTGCAGAGCATCGCCATACTCAACATTAAGGTGCGTGGATTCAGCATATGGTCGACTCAAATTTGCATCAATGCATTGCGTATCTTGGGTTCATCAAGGTCTTTACCAATTAGCACCACCCGCGTAATGGGTTCATCCTCATCCCAGCCTTTCAATAGTATTGGTGGGTACAGGGTGTGTTGAACCGCATGTACAGCCATGGGTGCTGGCTGGTCTTCAGCATGAATAATGCCTTTCATGCGCAGCAGGCTTTCGCCAAAGGTAGCGCAAAGCCATTGCAAAACAGGTTCCAGTTGGTCCCAGTTCAAGGGTTTGGGCAGCGTTACGGTAAAGCTGCTGATGTCATTATCATGGGCGTGCTGGGGAAGTGTCCCGCGTCTAGCAAATGCTGGTTTTTTGACTTCTCGTAGCCAGCGTTGGGGTTGTGCCTTGCGCGTTTCAGGGTCAAACAAACCGACATTGATGATGGCCTCCGGGTCAATCTGCCCATGAGTAATTTGGTGCTGGCTGGCCCCCGGATTGAGTTCCATCAGTTTGTCGCTTAATGCCTGCAGCTGGTCTGGCGACACCAGATCAACCTTGGTGAGTAACAGTACATCAGCAACCGCAGCTTGCTTGCGGGCCTCTGGATGTTGCGCAATCTGATCCAGACCATACATGCTGTCTATGGTCACGACCACGGCATCCAGCCTGTAAGTTGAGTTGATCACCGGCTCATTCAGTAAATTGGCCATGATAGGCCCCGGGTCGGCCATGCCGGTCGTTTCAATCACCAGTCTGGTGAATTCAGGAATGGCATTCAGGGCACGCTTGAAGAATAAATCACGCAAGGTGTCTGCCATTTCATTGGTCAGCGTGCAGCACAGGCAGCCGGATTCGAGTAAAACCGTGTTGTCGGCGATATGCTGGCTCTCTATCGTGCGTGCCAGAATGTGATCCAGGCCCGCTTCCCCCAATTCATTAATGACGACAGCAGTATCTTTCATGCCAGGATGACTGAGCAGCTTGCTGAGTAGGGTGGTTTTGCCGCTGCCAAGAAAACCAGTCAGTAAGGTAACGGGAATGCGTTTGTCCATGTTGTTTCTATCAATATTGCTTGGTTAGCGATCTGACTGCCTTTCGACAAAACGTGGCAGCCCAAGAAAATCATCCGGGTTGAAGGGGCGCTCTTCAAACAAGTACGGATAATAATAGTGTCTTAATGATGTATGAAAGTTTCTCACATGTTGCCGGTATTGCAGGCGTTGCTGCAAGTTGTTTTGCGCCAGATCATCCAAGGCATATTGCAAGCTGACAGACGGTACTATCCAGCCCAGCATCCTGCTGTAGTGATCTCGTGCCAGCAGCGCACGTTCACGGATTTCTACCTGAGGTTGCAGCCGCATGTCAGCGACATGTTGAAAAGCATAATACCATTTCGAATGAAAGCGTCCTTGTACTGGTGGCGTATCCTTCCATTCTGGATACGCTTCAAAAAAAGGCTTGAAAGTATCTTCTTTAGGTAAGTCCCATGCATCGTGGACAAGTTTGCGATGTGTAAGCGCGATTTCTGCGCCCGTGATGGTCGGATTGCTTGCTGATATCCAGAATCCAGCAGCCGTTGGCACCACAATGGTGAGCAGCAGCCACAACATCATGCTCAACATGGCATTTGCGTTGGCACTGGGTTGGCTGCTTCGCAAGCTCAGCAATCCGGATAACATCACCCAGAATAAAGCGTACGCACTCACCCACAACACGACCCAGAAAAACGGCAGCCATGCCAGATTTGCCCATGCAACCCAAACCAGTAAGGGCAAGACAAAGGTCAATGTGGCTAACCACCACCTTAGCAGCAGTCTTCGTATCCAGAGGACATTCATAGAAGCTGACAGCGTTTGTAATAGTGCCATGCGGCCAGCGCGATGCTCTACCGGGCCAAGGTTGTGTGCCAGTGCAATACACAGCAAAGGCAGCAAAAATACGACCGCAAATGCGTAGTCAAAATGCCCCGCCACCGCATACTCCGGGTTATGAGATTCCCCATCGTAGATCTGACTTTCCAGGCCGAGTAGTCGGATTCTTTGCAGTTGCGCGGTATACGGACGGTTGCCTAGCGAGAGGAAGTTCCAGTCTGATGGTCGGTCATACACCACATGGTAAACATAATAGCCAGAGTCTCCAGGTGATCCGCCATTGGCATAGGCCAGCACTTCATCTTTGCGCCTGTTCTCCTGATCCAGCAGGGCTTGATCAATCGTAGTGTGGAGACGCTGGGTAAGGTGATGACCGTTCCACAATCCGAGTGAGACAGACAAGAGGCAAATCAGGCTGGCCAGCATGATCAGCTTTTGACGATATAGTAATAACCATTCGTATCGCATTATGAGCGCTCCAGCTTGTTTGCGGACCATCTGAAGCCAGCCAGCAACAATAACAACCAAAGAGACAATCGAGCCATGTTGGCCCAAGTGATGGGGAGTAGCTCGGGTAGCTTAGGAAGGTTGATTTCCACCCGGGGCACGGACTGCCAATGAGAGGCATCCAGACGTTGATCTTTGTCACCTTGATGTTGAACGGCTTGGGTATGTAGTGAGTTCAGATATTGGGTGATGGCATATCGGCGCGTCTCGGCCTGCTCAAGAAAATCCAGGTGATGGGCGAGATCGCTGCCAGACAATGCACGTGAGAGACCTTGTATTGCCAGGGTGGGATTCAACCATGCAAGTTGGGAAATAAGCCGCTGTTGTGCACGCATTTGATTTGCAACTGCACCGTGTTTTTCACGGTAGAGTTGCGTTGTCAGGCGCTCACCCTCCGTCATTAACAGGCCGTTGTAATTGACGGGAAGCGCTTCAATGCTGTCCACCCCGTATTGTTTCAAAATGGCTTCCCGGAACGCATTGAAATGCGGGTCATTTGGATTATGGCTGTCGCCAATTTTCTTGACATCTCGCTCAGCTTCAAAGTCCATTTCCACCAACGTAGCAAGTGGGTACTGCTGCTGTGCAAATGTATAGGCAAACCGCGGGCCTGCAATACAAACGATTAGCCAGAGTGTAATTAGAAACAGCATGGCACCATGGGCATGCCGACTCAGGCTGGACACCAGAATAATGATGGCGCTCCAAACCAGAATGTAGCCAGCATATGCAATCACCAATAGCCCAATGCGGTTGAGCGTGTCCATATTCCACGCCGAGAAAAATGCGGCCACCAAACCAATCAGCATCGTGAGCAGAATGCCGGGGATGGCGAGGGCCAGCCACTTACCGATCATCCACTGCATGGGGCGCATCCCAGAGGCGATCAATTGTCTGGCGGTGCCATGTTCACGCTCTTCTGCAATCGCCGAATAGCCCATGAAGATCAATATTAGCGGTACCATGATTTGCAATAGATACGCTGGACTGAATTGCCCAAACCGGATCAGGGCGCTACTCTCACCAGCCTCATTGAAATTGGCACTGTTTTGACGGTGGGATTCCAGAAACAGCACGCTACCTGTAAATGCATGACCACCGGTATCAAAGCTGCTCAAAAAATGCAGGGGTTTGAAGACAAAGTCGCCAAAGTGAGATACCCGGTGTGGGTGCCGGTCAGGTTGAGCATCCCATTGCTGCTGGGATAGTGAAGTCGCCATAGCATGACTGTCAGCATGCTCGCGATAGTGTTCTATCCCCGCAAAAACGGTAAGCATGCTGAGCAACAGCAAGCCGATCCATAGGTAGCGCGTTGTGTGGTCGTGACGCCAGCGTTTCCACTCGAAGCGCATGATTTCCAGCCAGGTATGCATCATGTTGATTCTGATACAGGGGTAGCGGATGAAAAAATGGCTTCAAGATCCGTCATGCTGCGATGCAACAAGGAGCCATCAAGCAGGCTTAACTGCCCATTCTGCAAGGTGTATTGATGGTCTGCTGTTTCATGAATGGACAAAAGATCATGGGAGACAATCAGTACGCCCACTTGATTCGCTTTTAATTCAGCAATGATTTGGTTCAATTCGCGTGTCGCCACAGGGTCAAGACCAGTATTGGGTTCGTCCAGCAGCATCAGTTTGACATTTCTTGCGAGCGCCAGCGCAATCATCAGCTTCTGCCGCATACCTTTTGAATATTGCGCCGTCAGACGATCCCAGGCGTTCTCTTGTAAACCAACGCGCTGCAGGTAGGTAGTGACTTCATGACGTTTCACCGTTCGGCCAAGGGCAAGGCCAAGCATGTAGAGCAGATTCTCCATGCCTGTGAGTTGTGGATACAGCACTGCTTGTTCCGGGAGATACGCCACCTTTTGTCTGGCTGATTGTGTGTCTTTCAGCACATCAATGCCATCCACCACGATTCTTTGGCCCGTTTTATCTGCCGGTTTAAGCAGGCCTAGAATCAGCTTCAATAAAGTGGATTTCCCCGCGCCGTTGGGCCCCAGAATTGCTATACATTCGCCAGGGGCAAGTTGCAGGCTGGCTTCTTTTAGCAGTATTCGATTCTGAAAGTTGAAACTCAGGTGTTGTATATCAAGCAGTAAACGGGTCATGCGGGGTTTGATGTCCTATAGATCGAAACTGGCGGAGACCATGAAGTTCCTTCCAGCACCTGGAGAGTGGATAGTGTCTGTCCCATTATTGCTGAAGTCGAACACATATTCATAGAAGCGATCAAACAGGTTATTACCCTGAATGCTCACCTTGCCCCATGAGGTTTTGTAATCGGCACTGGCATGGACCAACGTGTAATCGCCAAACTTGCCGCCAAGGTTGGCTTCATTCACATAGTAACTTCCTTGCCGATCTACGTGCATTCTCATGATGAGTTGGTTGGACCATACATAATTGACACCGAGTGATGCGGTGTGATCAGGAATGCTACGTATTTCATTGCCTTTGAAGGCTTGATTGGCATCTGAGGCTTTCAGTAGTTCTGTCGATACCTTGGAATAGTTCGCCCAGATCGACCACTGGTCATTCACGGTGAAATCTGCAGCCAGTTCAATCCCACGGCGATCTGTCTTACCGATGTTCTGGCCGATGCCATCCACCACAACAAACTCATCCTGCGCACGCTGCTGCCAGACAGAAATACGCGAGTTAAGGCGATTGAAGAAGATGCTTTTCAAGCCAAACTCCCAACCGTCATTGATGGAAACATCACGCGCATTACGGTCACCGGCAGTGAACGCATCATTGGAGAACGGGTGCTGAAAACTTCTGCCGGCATTGGCGAACAGCATTTGAGTTTCCGTGACGTTCAGAAATACATTCGCTTTAGGTTGAACAATGGTGCCAAAGTCATAGATGCTGCGCCTGGAAGCAATACCAGCAGCATTGAATTGTTTATAACGCCCATCAATCCGGTCAGCACGCACGCCCACATTCCAGCGCAGATAATCCAGCGGCGTGTTCTCAACTTGAACAAAAGCGCCCTGGGTTTCAAAAATGTAATCGAAATTGCGAATCACGGCATTGCGGTCACGCACACGCTGCTGGCCAATGGTACCGAAGCGCTGTTCAACCACATCCTGATGCTCGGTATCCAATCCTGCGTCCAAACGCCATGTATCGGTAAACTGCCAGCGCATGGTGGCAATGGCGCCTTGCATGGTCTGATCATCAAACCGGTTCTGCAATGCTCCAGCCTGAGAAAACCGAACCCAACGCTCACGCTTGAAGTTCTGCCAGTAGGCTTTCAAGCTGAAATCCAATGTCTCGCTATGAAAGTGATCAAGATGCACGCTGACTTGGCGGGTGCTTTTTTCGCCACCATCCTGATCTGCAAAAGCCGCTGCGCGTCTGCGGTTGCGGCGCTCTTCCCGACTCAAATAGCCAGGTGAATCGGCCTCATAACGACCATAGCGCGTACTCAAGGCTAAAGAGGTTTTTTCAAAGTCATATTGCCATCTACCAGATACCGCAATTTTTTCAACATTGGTATTGTCTCTAAATCCGTTCGCTTTACGATAGCCCACACTGTAGTTCTGGGTGAAATCGCCTTGCTTCTCGCCCAAGTATGCCTGCAGTTCACGCGTATCAAAGCTGCCATAGGTCAATTCTATGGTTTTGGCGACGTCCTTGCGCGTATTCACCCGGTAGTTACCAGCGGTGGCAAACAGGCCCACAGTCGGGTCGCTGGTGCCCTTGAAAACCTGAATGGATTCAATCGCTAACGGAAAAAGCTGGTCAAGCTCGTTATAGCCATTGTGCAAATTGGATGGAATCCCATCAATCAGTAGTTTGCCGTGTGGCGTCGAGCCATCCCCGGCAAAGCCGCGGATCGAAATGTCGGTATTGATAATGCCCTGGTTAAACCTTGAAAGCGTTACGCCGGGCACTTTGCTGAACAGTTCCAGCGTATCCGTTACACTTTCATATTCCAGTTCCTCTCGCGTGATCACATCCACCGAGCCAGCCAGCGAAGTATCGCCAGCAAGGTCAGGGTTGCCAATCACGATGACGCTATCCAGCCGGATGGTCGGGGATTCTTCTTCAGCAGATGCGTGCTGACATGCCAGCATGCAGGCAATCAGCAATGGTATCGGTCTTAGGGCATATTTCATGAAAGGGCCTCTTCTGATTCTTCAGTCTGTTGGTTCACCTGCCATGCGGGAAACGGGTCGGGAAAGGCCTTCCAACCGTTTTCACCCAATGCCTCTTCTTCATCGGTCAGCAAACAGGCATCAAAAGCCTTGATAAGCGTCTCCTGATGCATGCCTATACCGATCAGCACAATCTCTTGTTGGCGGTCTCCGTAGGGTTTTTGCCAACGCTCACGGATCATGGTCAGATGTTGTATGTCGTCCGGCCAGTATTCATCGGGAGTCGCCGCCCACCACATGCCAGCCAGCTCGTTTCTTGAAATGGCACCGGCCTGAGACCAGTTGGCGCAAAAGTCGGGTCGCGTAGCAATCCAGAAATGCCCTTTAGAGCGAATAACACCCGGCCATTCTTCACCAAACCACCGCCAAAGCCGCTCAGGATGAAAGGGTTTTCTGGCACGATAAACAAAACTTGAGATGCCATATTCCTCGGTTTCCGGCATATGCTCTCCACGCAGCTCTTTCAACCAGCCAGGTGCCAGTTGCGCAGCTTCAAAGTCAAACTTTCCGGTATTCATGATGCGATCAAGCGGTACTTGGCCGAATTGGCTGTGTACGATATCCGCACGCGGGTTCAGGGTTTTCAGGATACTTTCCAGACGCAGAATTTCATCAGCGGACATTAAATCTGTCTTGTTCAGTATCAGTACATCGCAAAACTCGACCTGCTCGATCAAGAGATCAACCACGGTGCGCTCATCTTCGTCGCCCATGCTTTCTCCGCGGTCTGCAATGAAGTCGCGGGAGCTGTAATCCCGCAGAAAATGATAACCATCGACCACCGTGACCATGGTATCCAGCTGCGCAACATCAGACAGACTGACGCCATCTTCGTCGCGGAAAGTAAAGGTTTCTGCAACAGGCAAGGGTTCTGAAATACCCGTAGATTCAATCAACAGATAGTCAAAGCGGCCTTCTTGCGCCAAACGCCGTATCTCTACCAGCAAATCTTCACGCAAGGTGCAGCAGATGCAGCCATTGCTCATTTCAATCAATTTTTCTTCCTGACGCGATAAGGCTGCGCCACCCTCACGCACCAACTGCGCATCAATGTTTACTTCCGACATGTCATTCACAATCACCGCGACACGTTTGCCTTCGCGGTTGTTCAGCACATGGTTGAGCAGCGTGGTTTTTCCAGCGCCAAGAAATCCTGAGAGCACGGTGACGGGAAGGGTATTGGCCATAAGCACCTCTTAATTCTTAAATTCCAGGTTGAGATAAATCAATCACCAAATTGCCGCTTGCGCCGTTCTCGCCGTTCTTGCGCCTCAACACTCAGGGTGGCGGTCGGCCTGGCAAAGAGACGCGCCAAACCAATGGGTTCGTCAGTCTCCTCGCAATACCCAAACGTGCCAGCATCCAACCTTTGTAAGGCACCTTCCACTTTGATCAACAGCTTGCGTTCCCGATCCCGTGCACGCAATTCCAGCGTACGCTCCTCTTCCAGCGTGGCACGGTCTGCCGGATCTGCGGTTTCATCATGGTGTCGGAGATGTTCGCTGGTCATGCGCGCGTTCTGCTGCAACTCGCTTCTCAGGTTTTCGAGTAACTGACGGAAGAACTGCTGATGTGCATCGCTCATGTAGGGTGTTTGCGGCAAATCAAGCAAATGCTTGAGTGTGAGTGCTTCTGTGACATCTGGAGTGGTCATCATTGGGAATGAATAATGCAACTTGGTTGCATGTATCATAGAGAAGTTATGCACAAAATGCAATCAAGTTGCATTTAATGGCAGCTCAATCGCGTCAATAGTTTGAGACGTGAAATTAATGGGAATGGAACTTAATCTTGGGGGTCAAGTAGTCAGACGGCAATGATCGCAAGTGCCCTTGATATTCAGTTCGATGCGTTCTGGATGAAATCCCGGTGGGAGCTCGGGGATGCGAGGGGAAATATTATCCAGACAGTAAATTTTACCGCACACCTGACATTCAAAATGTGCATGACGATGGCTGGTGCTGCGGCTATTCAGTTGAAACCGCCATGCACGGTCGTTACCCGAGACCTTGTGCACGATATCGTTGGCCAGCAGCCAGTCCAGTACGCGGTATAAGGTGACGCGATCGAACGCATGTGACGTCGAGAGGGTGTTGAGCAATTCCTGATGCGACAAGGGGTTGTCTGCTTTCAACAGCACATCCAGCACAGCAAGTCTGTTAGCCGTCGGTCTTAGTCCGGCGTCCTGTATAATTTGGCCTGAATCAGTCATTAGTCAAAAATAAAGGTTAGCGCGCGGTACGTCAACTGTCCGTCATCCACCATGAATGTATTTTACGAAGAAGATGGGCAATTCAAGGTTGCCTCGATCATGACCGAGAATCCTGGCTCCATGCAGGTGGAGTCGGTCACCGGCAAGCGTTCAAAAATCAAGTCGAGCAATGTGCTGCTGCAGTTTGAAGGGGCGCTAGCCAGCTTTATGGAGGCTGCACAAAACGAGGCGGATACGCTTGAAACAGAATTTCTCTGGGAGTGTTGTGGTGACGAAGAGTTTGGCTTTGAATCGCTAGCTGCCGATTACTACGGAGAAAAACCCTCGCCACTACAAGCGGCTGCAGTGGCGATACGCTTGCATGCGGCGCCAATTTATTTTTATCGCAAGGGCAAGGGTCGCTACAAGGCGGCGCCAGCCGAGACGCTTAAAGCCGCACTGGCCGCCGTAGAACGCAAGCGTCAGCTGGCAGAGAAAATGGCGCAATGGGTTGACCAGCTCAAATCTGGTGTTTTGCCCGATGCGTTTTCGGAAAAGCTGGACCAACTGATCTACGCCCCAGATAAAAATGCCCCGGAATGGAAAGCACTGGAGCAGGCCGCTACTGAAACCGGAATTTCCCATATCAAATTACTGGCAGATTGCGGGGCCATACCATCCGCGCATGATTACCATCTAGGCGCTTTCTTGCGTGAATACTTTGCTGAGGGTACCGATTTCTCGGAATTTGAACCGCCGATCATGCCAACAACGCTGCCCAAGGCGGCTGTAGCGGCTTTCAGTATTGATGACAGTACGACCACTGAAATTGATGACGCTTTTTCAATACAAGTCCTGAGCAATGGCAATACCCAGGTTGGGATTCATATTGCTGCACCTGCAACAGGTATTGCGCCGGGTAGTGCGCTGGATCAATTCGCCATGCATCGGCTCTCCACGGTGTATATGCCTGGACACAAGATCACCATGTTGCCAGACGAGGCCATTGAGCCATTCAGTTTGAATGCAGGGCAGTGGCGACCTGCCTTGTCGCTTTATCTGGAGGTCAGCCCTGAACTCAGCATCATCAACAGGGAAACACGGCTGGAGCAAGTGCAGATTGCCGATAATCTGCGTCACGATAATCTTGAGCCATATTTTAACGAAGCGACTTTGGATCAAGATAGTGGCCATGCTTATTGGTCACAACTCTCTTTTCTCTTCCAGCTTGCAGTTGCACTGGAAAAATCCCGTGGAAAATATGACCCCACGCGCCCACCACAGGTGGATTACAACTTTTATGTTGACGATGGCGTCGTGCGTATCGTGAACCGGCAGCGTGGCTCACCGCTGGATAAGTTGGTGGCGGAGCTGATGATTGAAGCCAACAGCCACTGGGGCGGCATGCTGGCTGAACATCAGGTGCCGGGTATTTACCGAGCGCAAAATGGCGGCAAGGTCTATATGACCGTGAAGCCCGAGCAGCATCAGGGCCTGGGGGTCAAACAATACACCTGGTGCACGTCACCCTTGCGGCGCGCCGTTGATTTGATTAACCAGCGCCAGCTGATTGCTATTCTGCAACAGCAATCTGCGCATTCTGCAGATTTGTTGACAGACATCATGCGCAAGTTTGATTTGACCTATAACGCCTACAACGAATTCCAGACCAGAATGGAGCGCTACTGGTGTCTGCAGTACCTGATGCAGGAAAACCTGACGGAGATTAGTGCCACCGTATGGCGGGAGAATCTGGTGCGTCTCGATACCTTGCCCTACATCACCAAGGTGCATAGCTTGCCGGAGCTGAACCCAGGCACTCGCGTGCATCTACAGGTCAAACGTGTGGATCCACTGCTCATGGAGCTGGACACACGTTTTATGCAGGTTGAAACCGAGTCTGCACCGGCCACAATGGCCAATACATTGGAAGAGGAAGCTTGAGGATGTTTCGCATAGGACACAGGATTGCGCGCAGCATCCACCGTAAAATCGCTGAGCAACAGAGCGTGGATGTTAGTGAAAGTGAAGGCATACGCTACTTGCATCTTGGCTCGGATACCGTGCAGAGCGCCATGCGTCTGAGTAATCCCACCGCGCTGGAATTGCGCTACACGCGTGGTGTCATGATGTTGCTGCTGTTTGCACCAGAAGCCAGAACTCTGCTAGGACTCGGACTCGGGGGCGGGTCTCTGGCACGCTATATTTACCATCATGTGCCACATTTGCATCAGCGCATTATTGAAATCAATCCGCAGGTGATACAAGTAGCGCGTAGTCACTTCTATCTGCCGGATAATGATGATCGCCTTGAGGTGATAGAAGGCGATGGCGCTGAGTATGTGCAACAGCACCCGGCGACGACGGATGTGCTGTTGCTGGATGCCTACGGCAGCGACGGTTTGCCCTCCATGCTGTCCACACAGGACTTTTTTGACCAGTGTGCAGATGCCCTTACATCATCCGGGATGCTGATTGCCAATTTGTGGGGCAGTGACAAACGGTTTGATGTCTATCTGCAACGAATAGAGCAGAGTTTTGATGGCAAGGTGCTGGTGCTGCCAACCGGCCGTCCCGGCAACATTCTGGTCTTCGGGTTCAAGCAAAGCCCGGAAGACTTGCGCTGGGTCACATTGCGTGAACGTGCCAAAACACTTGAGGCTGAATATCACCTGGAGTTTCTTGAGTTTGTTGAGGCCTTGCGTGATCGCAACCCATGCAGCCATCATCGTTTATTTATGGATGCCAAAGAGAAAGCGACATCTTGAACCAGTATTTTGCTACTTGCCCGCGCGGCTTGGAAACGCTGCTTGCCAACGAACTGCAGCAACTTGGCGCATTTGAAGTTACCCAGACGGATGGGGGTGTCAGCTTCAGCGGTGATTGGGCCTGCTGCTACCGTGCGAATCTTGAAAGCCGTATTGCCACCCGTATTCTATGGCAGGTGGGGCGTGGTCGATATGCAAATGAAGATGACCTCTACCAAGGGGTTTATAAGCTCATCTGGCCGCAATGGTTTGAAGTGCGACAGACCTTCATGGTCAAGGTCACCGGGGTTAAATGCCCGTTGAAAAGCCTTGAATTCGCCACCTTGCGAATCAAGGATGCGGTGTGTGACCGTTTTCGTCAGGCAGTAGGTAGCCGCCCAGATATTGACACGCGTACGCCAGATGTTCGCATTCATGCTTATCTTGCAGCAGATACCTATCAACTCTATCTGGACACTTCCGGCCAACCGCTCTATCAGCGTGGTTTGCGTCGCGCCAGCATAGAAGCGCCATTACGAGAAAATCTCGCGGCAGGCATTTTGCAATTGTCCGGCTGGCAGCCAGGACAAGCCTTGCTGGATCCTATGTGCGGCAGTGGCACTTTTCTGCTGGAAGCAGCCATGTTGGCCCTTGATATTGCGCCTGGCAGTGGCCGTCATTTCGGCTTTGAAAAACTGAAAAACTTTGATAATACCGTCTGGAAAAATCTACGCAGCGCAGTACTTGCACGCGCCAAGCCGGTCACTTTCCAGAAAATTTATGGCAGTGATGCTGATCTTCGTGCCGTGCGCGTCAGTCGTGAAAATCTTAAACAGGCAGGACTGATGGACGCGGTGCAACTGAGCCATGTGGATATGACGGAAGTTCCGGCGCCAGCAGAAAACGGCGTGATGATTGCTAATCCACCCTATGGTGTGCGGATTGGTGAGGACGAAACACTGGCTGCGCTGTATCCGAAAATGGGTGAGGCGCTCAAAAGACGGTTTGCCGGCTGGAACGCCTATTTTCTTACCAGCGACATGCGCCTGCCTAAATTGATGCGGCTGGCACCTTCTAAACGTACGCCGTTATTTAACGGACCGCTGGAATGCCGGCTGTTTGAGATCAAGATAGTTACAGGGTCTAATAGAAGAGAAAAATCATGAGTGATTCACTTATTGAGCTTCGTTCTAGAATCAATCAATTCGTCAAAGAGCGCGACTGGGATCAGTTCCATTCCCCCAAGAATCTTGCTATGGCAATGATTGTAGAGGCGGCTGAACTGGTGGAACATTTTCAGTGGGACACCTTGGAAGAAAGCCTTCAACTGGATGATGAAAAGCGCGAGAAAGTCGGGCAGGAACTGGCAGATACCTTCGTTTATTTACTCCGCATCGCCGAAGTGACCGGCATTGATTTGATTGAAGCAGCAAATCGGAAAATAGACCTGAATGCGAAGAAATATCCGGTAGAAAAGGTAAGAGGTAGTAACAAGAAATACACGGAATACTGATTTGGTAATATACATTAAAAAAGGCGCAAAGCGCCTTTTTTAATGTGCGGCAGTGTTTATTTCAGTGCTGCCAGTGCAGCATCATAATTCGGCTCGTCAGCGATTTCAGCCACCAACTCGCTGTGCAACACCTTGTTGTTTTCATCCAGCACAACCACGGCACGGGCAGTCAGGCCAGCCAGGCTGCTATCAACGATCTGTACGCCGTAATCCTTGGCAAACTTGGCGGTATCGCGGAAGGTGGAAAGGGTGACGACATTTTCAACGCCTTCAGCGCCACAGAAACGGCTTTGCGCAAATGGCAGGTCGGCTGAAATGCACAGCACAACGGTGTTGTTCAGGCTGCCGGCAGATTTGTTGAAAGTGCGGACAGAGGTGGCGCAAGTCGGCGTATCAATGCTTGGGAAAATGTTCAGTACTTTGCGCTTGCCTGCAAAGTCGGCCAACGAGAGCAAATTGCGTTTGGCATCTGCCAATTGAAAATCCGGTGCAGATTGTCCTGTCTGGGGTAGGGTACCACCCACGGTTACTGGGTTGCCTTTCAGTGTCACTGTTGCCATATCAATCTCCTTTGTTTGAGTATGGTTATTGAAAATCCAAATGCAAACGCCCTCGTGATGAGGGCGTTCTTGCGATGAAACCTGATGCTGGTCTAATGCATTAGCCTAGCAGGTCTTCCGAGAGATATCCAATAGTCATGGTCTGGTTATGCAGCACGCTATCGGTGGTGTTGGGCCGTGGTGCCAACTCACCGTAGGAATAAAATCCTGTTAATGCAGTCTGTGGCCCCAGAACCTGTTGCACCATCTTGATTTCATCGGCTACCTGCTCAGCCATCACACCTTTGCGACCCACACAGCTGACACATATTGCGAGGCCGGGCTGGTTGGTCATGCCGGGCTTAAGGCCGCCAGTCACCAGCTCTGCTGCGCCGCCAGCTCCTTCAACCAAACGGTCATGATTGGTTTGGCACAAACGCACTGTTTCGCCTTCTTCCACATTGCCGGCAAAGGTCAGGCTGTTGTTGGCTGGATCAATCGCCAGCAGCGTACGAATTTTTTCCACATCCCGCTTGCCTTCTTCAATGATGGCCAGCGGAAACTTCAATCCAGTCCCCGGCAGCCCTTTGGCATAGGCATCACCAATATACATGCGGTATAACGGCAGGGCAGGTTTGCCATCCATTTCGTAAACGACGTTCTTCACTGAGCGCGTAATTTTGCGCGGCGGTCCGTAAGGTTTCCATCCGCCTAGCGCTCCACTGGAAATGATCAGACTGTTACCATAAAGGCCTACCGCAATGATCTGATGTTCAGAAATGGTATCGTTGAATAGTTGCAGGGTTTTGACAAAAGCACCACCATCCCCAGCCAAACCACCAATAATGGGCACTTCACCCAGCACGCTCTGGAAACCCAGTAGTAATTCGGAACCATTGACATGCAAACCATCCGAGAACACCAGCACTGTTTTCAAGCTGTCCGCCTTCAACTGTTTTGCAAGTGCTGCACCAGTTTCAAACGAACTCTGCATGTCGTTGACGCGCACATTGCTCACGCGTTGCATGGTTTTTTTCCAGAGAATGGCAGTAATCTGCAGGCTGTCATCATAAACGCCAGTGGGGTTGATTTCACCTGATGTGGTGCAACCAATGATTTGGGCAGTGGGGTAGCGCTCTTTCAGGAAACTAGCGAGCTTTCCTTCACTGAATCGCTTGACTGAGCCAAACACTAGCACAAGGTTGGCATTGGGTAATGGCGATGCGCTTGGTAAATCCTTTAAGGAATTTTTTGCTGATACAGACTCTTGACGAATAAGCATGTAAGGGTTCCCTGAGTGTCACTGGATCGGTGACGTGTTATCAATTTGGTGCATGTTGGTTTTAATATAACGGCACTACCCAACTGATAATTTATCGTTATCGCTATATTTAACCTCTTTGTTATCAGAATGACAACTTAATGATTTATTTTTTTCGATTGTTGCATGTCAATTAAAACTCTGGATAGAATAGAGCAAGAAAACACGCGCACTGGGCAAACCTAGGCAGCGCCCTATAATAAATCAAGGGGACCAGGGTGGGGAAAACCAATCTTGCTGAGCTGAAAGTGATGGTAATTGATGATAGCAATACCATCCGTCGCAGCGCAGAGATATTCCTGAAACAGGCTGGATGTGACGTTATCCTCGCAGAAGACGGCTTCGATGCCTTGTCCAAGATCAGCCAGCATCACCCTGATATCATTTTCGTGGATATCATGATGCCGCGGCTTGATGGCTATCAAACCTGTTCCCTCATCAAACGTAATTCCCGATTCAAATCTACACCTGTCATCATGCTCTCCAGCAAAGACGGCATCTTTGACCGTGCGCGTGGACGCATGGTGGGTTCCGACCAATACCTAACCAAACCTTTTACGCAAGAATCACTGATTGATGCAGTGACGACTTATGCTGCCTATGCAGCATCTAATTCTGAAGAGGCGGATTAACCTTATGGCGATACAAACAATTATGGTGGTGGATGATTCGGAAACGGATCGCTTTTTATTGACCGAAATGCTGGAGGCTGCAGGCTACACGGTAACTACGGCAGAAAATGGAGAAGACTGCCTGGCCAAAGTTGAAACCTCACCTCCCGATATGGTGTTGATGGATGTAATCATGCCTGGCCTGAATGGCTTTCAGACCACGCGAGCATTGTCCAAAAACCCACAGACAGCGCATATTCCGGTGATCGTCTGTACCGGCAAGGAGCAGGCAACTGATCGTATGTGGGCATTGCGGCAAGGCGCTAAGGATTGTGTGATCAAGCCAGTGCAGGCAGAAGAGCTGCTGTCAAAAATCAAGAGTCTTGAAGCGTAATGGCCAAACGTAAGCTCGATCTTCACGCCTACCAGCAGGATATTCTTGCCAGGTTAAAGAGCCTAGGCGAAGGTGGAGCTTCCGCTGCGGCGTCCAGATTGGGTGTCACTATCAATGGTTTCAACTGGCTGGTCTCGCTCGAAGATATCAGTGAGGTGCTACCCATCCCTGACATTGTCGGGGTTCCTCAAACTCACAGCTGGTTTCTTGGCCTGGCCAATGTCCGCGGCAATCTCTTTGCCTTGACAGATTTGGCCAACTATTTTGGCTACCCAGCAACCCATATCACGGGCAACAGTCGCATCCTGCTTGTCCATGGAAAGTTTGGCATCAATGCTGGCTTTCTGGTGGAGCGTCTTATCGGTTTACGTCTGACTGAAGATATGGAGCGACAGCAGGATATAGGTGATCAGGCCCCCTGGTACAGGGACCAGTACAAGGATGCAAATGGTGAAACCTGGCATGAGTTGAATATCAGTGCCCTAGTGAATCAAAACGAATTTTTGCAAGTGGCAGCCTGAGCATGGGTGTGCAACATGGCGTGTACTCATAACAGCAACTCGATATAGCAACTGGGAGTGAATCAAATGGCCCTCGATACGGCAAAAATTAGTGCGGCAGTAGGCAAATTAAAATCCCTTTTCAAGCCTGCCCCAAAGTCGGACAGTGGTGCGGCTTCCGGCACGCAAAAGCTGTTGCCACTCTTGATTCTGCTTGCGTTTGTTGTCAGTGCAGTGACAGCGGTGCTTGGGTTTACACAAACGCGTAAGGATGCCGCCTTCTCATCCGGGGTTGGCGATGTGCAGGTATTTGTGCATCAAATGGTACGCGATGTGATTCTGCTGGCACAGGGCGACGAATACGCACAAAGCCGCATCAAAGCCGCGGAGGCACGGGTGTCACAAGGAATCAGCTCAATGCGTGAGACTTTTGGTGATGATCCGCTTGGAAACATGAATGCATTGAGTGGCCGTTGGGAGAAATTGCAATCTCAGGTTGCTCCAATTGTCAGTACGCAAAGTGCATCAACCGATGCGATGAAGCAAATTGCAAATATTGGCGATGATATTCTCGGAATTTCCCGAGACATTGTGAATCGTCACAATGAAGCTAGTATGGCAACAATCTGGCTGATCGTTGCGGTGATTTCCGGCTTTCTGGCGGTGGCGCTCATTCTGTTAAATGCTAGAAAACAGGGGCAAGCGGAGCGTTTACGTGCTGAAAGTATTGAACGCGCAAATCTTGAAAACCAGGAGGCTGTGCTTAACCTGCTTGATGAAATGGGTGATCTGGCTGACGGTGACTTGACGGTGAAGGCGCAGGTTTCAGAAAACATTACTGGGGCGATTGCCGATTCCATTAACTACACGATTGATAGTCTGAGAGATCTGGTGACCGAGATTAACCGTGCGACAGAGCAGGTAAACCAGGCTACTGCACAGGCGCAGAGCACTTCGACTTCATTGCTTGAAGCTGCTGAGGAACAATCTAAACAGATTGAAGAAACGGGTGAGGCGGTGAATAACATGACCCGTTCAATTCTTCAGGTGTCCAGTAATGCGGGTCAGGCTTCTCAGGTGGCGCAACGTTCTTTACAAGCGGCGACACAGGGTGCTCAGGCAGTGCAGAACACCATTGAGGGTATGAATGAAATTCGTACCCAGATTCAGGAAACCTCCAAACGTATTAAACGACTGGGTGAAAGCTCCCAGGAAATTAGTGAAATTGTGGAACTGATTTCTGACATTACTGAGCAGACCAACATTCTGGCGTTGAACGCTGCGATTCAGGCGGCATCAGCCGGTGAAGCTGGCCGCGGGTTTACCGTAGTTGCGGAAGAGGTGCAGAGGTTGGCGGAGCGCTCATCAGAAGCGACCAAGCAGATTAGTGCGATTGTGAAGACGATTCAGACCGACACCAATAGTGCGGTAGCGGCGATGGAAAAGAGTACGGAGGGTGTGGTTGAAGGGGCAAGGCTGTCTGATGCTGCGGGTCAAGCGCTGAATGAAATTGAAACGGTGACGAATAACCTTGCGCAGCTGATTGAGGCAATTTCAACCGCGACAGTTGCGCAGACCGAAGTGGCCGCGACCGTGAGTCGCAACATGCAGCAAATTCAAAACATTACGTCGCAAACGACGGAAGGTACCAAGTCCACTGCACAGTCGATTGGTCAGTTGACCAGTCTGGCTGAAGATCTGCGTGAATCTGTTGCCGGTTTCAAACTATCCTAAAGATTGATGCCAGACATGCAAAGATGGGGAAATTGTGGCTGAAGATTTCGACATAGGGCCACTGACATGGGTCAAGGACGAGATTGAGCAGGCACTGGCTGCCGTGCTTGATAACCTTGAAAGCTATGATGCCAATCCGGCAGATAGCGCTGTCCTTCGCTTTTCCCAAACCCATCTTTACCAGGTGAGCGGAGCGCTCGACATGGTGGGTTTGCAGGGATGCAAACGTTTCTGTGCTGAAATTGAAAAGGTTGAGGGGCGGCTGGAAAAAGGCAGCCTTGAATTTTCTCCTGCGGTCATTGAGGCTGTTCGCGATGCAGTTCACCAGCTTCAAGCATATCTCAATGATTTATTGGCAGGTGCGCCTGACGTGTCTTTGCGCTTGTTCCCCACATTAAGTCGGTTGGCAGAAATTCAGGGTGAGTCTGTATCGGAATCTGAGCTATTTTTCCCTGATACCGAGACTCGAGCACCTAAAAATGCATTGGGTGAGAGCCTTGAAATTGATAATATCCCGGCGTATGTGGCCGAGCAGCGGATGGCCTTTCAGAAAGCGCTTTTAAGCTGCTTGAAGACCGGCAAGCCGGATAGTCTGGATGCCATGCGCGCAGCCTTGGACAATATCCAGAAAATTCAGCAGCAGCCGGTACAACGTACATTGTGGTGGGTCGCAGGTGGTTTTGTTGATGCCTTGTCAGAACCTGTGGTTGCGCAAGACATGACCGTTAAACGCCTGTGTCGACAGCTGGATCAGCAGCTCCGCAGTCTGGGAAGTGCCACCAATAAATCCAGTGGCAATCTGATGCGCGATCTCCTCTTTCAGATTGCGAAAAGTACGGTGGTGTCTGAGCGCATTCTCAGTGTTCGTGATCATTTCGAGCTACAGTCCCTGTTGCCACAAGCTGAAGTTGGTGAGATGTCCGCGCTGGCTGAGGCGGACCTGGAACATATTCAGCATATCGCAGACCTTATTCCGGACATCAAGTCGCTATGGTCTCGTATTGCTGATGCTGGCCCAGCAAAAGCGCAAGAGTTATTGCCAGAATTCAATGCACGCTTATCAGACATGGCTAATCTCGCAGGTCAGTTAAGCAGTCAGAAGTTTTCCGATTTGCTGCAGGTGATACATAAGCTGGCAAGCCGTATGGGTGATGATGTCACCGTAATCACAGAATCTGCATTGGTCGAAGTCGCTGCAAGTTTGAATACGCTGGGTGACCTGCTGGATAGTAAAGCGTTGCTGGAGCCGCATGCATTACATAGTCTGGAAGCTCACGAACAGCGACTGCTGGCCTTGCTCGAAGGTCGGCAGTCTGATGGCGCTGCGGCTGGCAAGTTGGATCGAGGCGTCTTGCTTGCTGTGGGTCAACAGATCAAGGATGCCTTGCAGGAAGTGGAAGGCCTGCTAGACACCTATTTCAGAAATCCGGAACAACGTGATGTATTGACGCAGGCGACCAAACCACTCGGTCAGGTGGTGGCAGCATTCGATATGCTGGAAATGCCCACTCCTTCAGAAATCGCTTCGATGGCTGGTCAGCTAGTGGCGTTATTCCAGCGCACGAATGACCAACAGGTGAATCAGGAAGATTTTGAGGTGTTGGCAGAAAGTCTGAGTATGTTGGGATTTTTTGTTGATGAATTCCCGCGTATTCGACCTGAAACCACAGAGGCATTAGAAACTGCGCTGACACGATTGAAGCAGCATGGCAGCGAACAATCAGTTGCACATATAACCGCGGGCAAGGAGGGCAAGACTTCAGAAAAACAACAGCCTTCCCGTGATCTTGATTCTGAGTTGCTGGACATATTTGTCACCGAGGCTGAAGAGGTGTTGGGCAATATTGCGCAAAACATGCAGGAGTTGCGGGTGAATGCAACCTCTCATGATGCCTTGGTTGAGGTGCGCCGTGGCTACCATACCTTGAAAGGCAGTGCCAGAACGGTTGGCCTGGCAGACTTGGGTGAAGTGGCCTGGATTGTTGAGCGTATGCTCAACACCGTGATGGAAAACAAACAGGCACCGACAACCACACAGCTGAATTTTATTGATAAGGTCAGTGGTGCACTTGCAACCCGGATAGCCGAACTGAAGGATGCTGGGCCTGGTTATGTTGAGCGCAGTATTGATGAGTGGATTGAAGAAGCAGATGCGCTGGAACAACAGGCCGAGAAGAAACCAGCCAAGGTCGTAGAAGAAGTTCTCATCGGTGGTACTCGTAAGATGAGCAAGGCCTTGTTCAATATCTTCACAAACGAGGCCCGCCAACATCTGGAAACCATGAAGGCAGAGGCTGCCAAGGTAACACCAGATATCACTGGAAAGCCGGCGCAGGCGCTCATACGTTCAGCCCATACATTGGCCAGCAATGCTGGGGCCACCGGGTTTAACGCGATTTCTGAACTATCTCGGGCCTTGGAAAACTGGTTGGATGTACATCCTGAAACATGGGATGCCAAGCAGGTGACCTTGCTAAATAATGTCATCGCCAAACTGGACGAGATGTTGGAAAAAGTGCTTGAAAAAGCACAACCCAAGCGCGCAACCGGTCTGCTGAACGCGCTGAAAAAAGCAAAGGCTGCGGCTGAAACAGCACCCAAGGAGGTGGCTGAACAAGCTCCACTGGCCCCGGTAGTGCCGATTGTGACCCCGGCAACCGAGCCTGTTGACGATGCACCAGTTGAAAAGTCCATTACTGGTGAAGCCGGTTTTATCGTCACAACGTTGGTGGATCAGGAACTACTCAGCATCTTCATGGAAGAGGCGCGTGAATTAGTGCCGCAAATTGGCCGTGCCTTGCGTGCCTGGCGTAAAACTCCGTCAGATATCGAACCGGCAGATGCGCTCCAGCGCGATTTACATACGCTCAAGGGCAGTGCCCGTATGGCAGGTCAGACCGTCATGGGGGATACGGTCCATGCGATGGAAGACCGGATTATTCAGGCATTGAAGAAGAAGGTCAGTGAGAACGACTTTGATGACTTGTTCGAGGGCTTGGATCGCATCAGCGCTTTGCTGGAGGAAATTACCGGAGACGTCTCCGTTGGACGCAGCACGGCACGCGATCGCAAAGCACCAGTGAGAACTGAGAATCGTCGCGCACAATTCATGCGTATGCGTGCTGATGTGCTGGATCGCCTGATTAATGAAGCGGGCGAAATCAGTATTGCACGTTCGCGGATGGAGCGAGAAATGCAGGCTTTCAAGCACTTTTCACTAGACCTCACCGAAAGTGTGTTCCGCTTGAGAAATTATCTACGTGAATTGGAAATCGAGACTGAAAGTCAGATGCAGTCGCGTTTGACCTTGCTGCAAGAAACGCAGGAAACTTTTGACCCGCTGGAGTTTGACCGATTTACCCGATTGCAAGAGCTCACACGCATGATGGCCGAAAGCGTGAACGACGTTTCGACTATCCAGCATGGCTTGCTGATGAATCTGGACGAAACCGAGTCTGCATTGCAACAACAGAACCGCATGAACCGTGAGTTGCAGTATGGGCTGATGGCAGTGCGTATGGTGCCTTTCTCACAAATTTCAGAGCGTTTGCATCGTATTGTCCGTCAGACTGCGAGAGAACTGAGTAAGTCTGTTGAGCTCTTGATTGAAGGCGGTGATGTGCAGATTGACCGCAGTGTGCTGGACAAGATTGGCGCGCCACTTGAGCACTTGTTGCGGAACGCAGTGGGACATGGGATGGAATCGGCTACGGTTCGGAAAAAGGCTGGCAAGCCAGAAACGGGTACCATCCGACTAAAAGTGCTCCGTGAAAACGAAGAAATTGTGCTCACTGTCGAAGATGACGGGGCTGGGATCAATCTGGAGAAGGTTCGTAGCAAGGCCATTGAGAATGGTCTGATCACGGCAGATCAGGAGACTTCGGAGCAAAGCCTGCTTTCCGTCATTTTTGAACCTGGATTCTCCACCGCTACAGATATCACGCAGATTTCAGGGCGTGGTGTCGGTCTTGATGCAGTGCGTGGGGATATTACTGGCCTGGGTGGACGCATAGAAGTCGTCAATGCACCAACGCATGGTGCCGTCTTCAGTATTTATCTCCCGGTTACACTATCCGTTACGCAGGTTGTGTTGATTCGTGCTGGTGGGCATATCTGTGCCTTGCCTTCCATCATGGTGGAACAGCTGCAAAAACTTAAACCGGCAGCGCTGGCCAGCACATACTCTGGCGGTGCAGTGACCTGGTCCGATCGCATGTATCCAATCCACTTCTTTGCCAAGTTGATTGGGGACGTCGGCCTCGAGGCCGAACCACAAGCGTATTCACCGATTTTACTTTTGCGTAGCGGCGCAAGTCGTATAGCCCTGCATGTGGATGAAATTATCGGCAATCAGGAAGTGGTGATTAAGCCCATTGGCCCACAACTGGCCCGTGTGCCAGGTATTACGGGGGCTACTGTCATGGGTGACGGTAAGATTATTCTGATCGTGAATCCAATCCAACTTGCAAACCGGGAAGTGATTGCAGTTACCCAGATCAAGGCACCAGTGCTGGAGACTACAGAATCCGAACGCTTGACAACGGTGATGGTGGTCGATGATTCGCTTACCATGCGCAAGGTGCTTGGACGCACGCTTGAGCGAGAGGGGTATCATGTCATCACTGCTAAAGATGGCATGGATGCCTTACAGATTCTGCAGGAAACCAAACCTGACATCATGCTGCTGGATATTGAAATGCCTAGAATGGATGGCTTTGAATTGACGCGCAACATCCGTGGGGATGCCTCGACTGCTGCTATTCCTATCATCATGATCAGTTCACGCACCGCTGAAAAGCATCAGAGCCATGCAAAAGAATTGGGGGTAAACGCCTTCCTCGGCAAACCGGTGCAAGATGATGAGTTGTTGATGGAAATCCAGGTGCAGCTTTCCGGCGCAACCGCTTCGCTCTAAACCCAGCCATCACTTGCGCTTTCATCATGGGTGAGCATTCTGCCATGACTTCACTTAATGGCTGTGACTGCACTCACTATTGCACACTCAGGGTTCTGTACACCGTAATTTGATTTTTTTCCGGAATAAACCGCATCGCTTCGGGTAAAATTACCGGGTATGCAATCTCCTACCTTTATCCATTTACGCTGCCACAGCGAGTATTCAATTGTAGATGGGACTGTGCGCATCGACGACTATATTGCCCATGCGCAAGCCGATGGAATGCCTGCCCTGGCCTTGACGGATCTTGGCAATCTTTTTGGCGCAGTCAAATTTTACAAGGCGGCGCGTGGCAAGGGCATCAAGGCCTTAATTGGTTGCGATCTCTGGCTGGAAAATTCCTCTAATCGCGATCAGCCTTACCGGATTCTGCTCCTTTGCCAGTCTCATGATGGCTATTTGCGTCTATGTCAGCTACTGAGCCAGTCTTATCTTGAAAACCAGCACCGTGGTCGTGCTGAAATCAAACGGGAATGGCTAGAGGTGTTAGGCACTGATGGCTTGATCATGCTTTCTGGCGGCATGGCAGGGAATATCGGCCATGCCTTGTTGCAGTCCAATGTTGAGCTCGCCCGCCACTGTGCGCAGGAATGGGCCAGCTTGTTCCCGGGCCGGTTCTATATCGAGCTGCAGCGAGCAGGGCATGCTCAACAGGAAGCTTATATCCAGCGTGCGCTGGCATTAGCTTCAACGTTGGCGTTGCCGGTGGTGGCAACGCATCCGGTTCAGTTTATTGCACCAGATGATTATAAAGCGCATGAGGCGCGCGTCTGTATCTCAGAAGGCTATGTACTGGCAGATAAACGTCGGCCACAACACTTTACTGAGGCACAATATTTCAAAAGTCAGGAAGAAATGGCCGCCTTGTTTGCGGATATTCCAACGGCTTTGCAAAACTCGGTTGAAATTGCCAAGCGCTGTAACCTGACACTCACGCTGGGTAAAAACTACCTGCCACAATTTCCAACGCCCAATGGCGAGAGTCTTGACGAATACCTGTTAAGCCAAGCCAAAAATGGGCTTTCTAAGCGTCTTGCCCTGCTGTATCCCGATCCGCAAGTGCGTGCCCAGAAGGAGCCGGCCTATCTTGAGCGGCTGGAGTTCGAGGTGGGGGTGATTATCCAGATGGGATTCCCGGGATACTTCCTCATCGTGGCTGACTTTATCAATTGGGCTAAAAACAATGGTGTACCAGTAGGGCCGGGACGTGGCTCTGGTGCCGGCTCTGTTGTGGCTTACAGCCTTGGCATTACTGACCTTGATCCATTGCAATACGCCTTGCTGTTTGAACGCTTCCTTAATCCTGAGCGGGTATCCATGCCGGACTTTGATATCGACTTCTGCCAGGAGGGTCGTGATCGCGTCATCGATTATGTGAAGCACAAATATGGACTGGATGCGGTGTCCCAGATTGCTACCTTCGGGACCATGGCAGCCAAAGCTGTGATCCGCGATGTTGGGCGTGTGCTGGATCTGCCATTCAATTTTGTTGATGGGATAGCCAAGCTGATTCCCAACGAACTCGGTATTACCCTACCCAAAGCCATGGAGAAAGAGCCACAGCTGAAGGAGCGCTTTGACCAAGAGGAAGAGGTGCGCGAGTTGATGGAGTTGGCCTTGCGACTGGAAGGCTTGACCCGCAATATCGGGATGCATGCGGGTGGTGTACTGATCTCGCCCGGCAAAATATCCGACTTTTCTCCGATTTACTGTCAGCAGGGTGGTGAGAGTCTGGTCAGTCAATACGACAAGGATGACGTCGAGGCTGTCGGTCTGGTCAAGTTCGACTTTCTTGGATTGCGCACCCTGACCATACTCGATATGGCCCTGCAGCATGCCAATCAACAGCGTGCTGCCAAAGGCGAGCCACCATTGGCGTTTGAAACACTGCCACTGAATGACCGGCCCACCTTCAATTTGCTCCGGGCGGCTAACACCACTGCGGTGTTCCAGCTGGAATCCCGTGGCATGAAAGACATGCTACGTCAGGCCAAGCCGGATTGTTTTGAAGACATTATTGCGCTGGTGGCGCTTTATCGCCCGGGTCCGATGGACCTGATCCCGGATTTCTGCCGCCGTAAACATGGTCAACAACGCGTGGAGTATCCACATCCGGCTACAGAACCCATCCTGAAAGAGACCTACGGCATTATGGTCTATCAGGAACAGGTGATGCAGATTGCGCAGGTGGTAGCGGGCTACAGTCTGGGTGGCGCGGATTTATTGCGACGTGCCATGGGCAAAAAGAAGCCGGAAGAAATGGCCAAGCAGCGTGCTGTATTTGTTGAGGGCGCTGTCAAAAATGGTACCGAGGCAAAGCAGGCAGAGTTTTTGTTTGACCTGATGGAGAAGTTCGCCAGTTATGGCTTCAATAAGTCGCACGCTGCTGCTTACGCGCTGGTGGCCTATCAAACCGCGTATCTAAAAGCCCATTATCCGGCGGCTTTTCTGGCTGCGACCATGTCTGCGGACATGAACAATACCGACAATATTCACGTTTTCCATGATGATTGTGCACCCAACGGTGTGGAAATGTTACCGCCTGATATCAATCAGAGTGATTTCCGCTTCAAACCCATCAATGATGGGCAGATTCTGTATGGCTTGGGCGCGATCAAGGGTACTGGCTGGTCCGCCATTGAAGTGATTCTGAATGCAAGGGAAACGGGCGGTCCGTTCAAGAGTCTGTTCGATTTTTGTCAGCGGCTGGATTTACGCAAGGTTAATCGTCGGGTCATTGAGTCGCTGATTCGTGCCGGTGCTTTTGATCAGTTGGAGCCTAACCGCGCAGCATTGCTTGCTGGCGTCAGTCTGGCCATCAGCGCAGCAGAACAGAGTGGGGCAGCTACTGGGCAGGACAGTTTGTTTGGTGCAATGGACGACCAGGCAGTGCAGGTATTGCCAGATATCCCGGCATGGACAGATGCCGAGCGCTTGCAGCAGGAAAAGGCTGCACTTGGGTTTTACTTGAGTGGCCATCCGTTTCTGGGCTACCAGAAAGAACTGGCCAGTTTTGTCCGCGGTAATCTGGCATCACTTGCGCCGCAAGACCAGCCACAGCAGCTCGCCGGTGTGGTCACCGGCATCCGGGTGCGGATGACGGCGCGCGGCAAAATGGCCATCGTTACCTTGGATGATACAACGGCACGCATTGAAATTGTGGTCGGTAACGAACTGCTGAACCAGAGTCAGCATCTGCTCAAAGACGATGCATTGTTAATTGTGGAGGGCAGGGTCAGTCATGATGATTTCAGCGGCGGGATTCGCGTGAATGCCCGGCGTTTGTATGATCTGCAATCTGCCCGTAGTGCTTATGCCAGCTTGCTCAGAATTTCTTGTAATGGACAGGCAGACGCCAATCGTCTACGCAGCCTGCTGACCCCATATCGCCAGCCGGCAGGGCCTGAAGAACACAAGGGCTGCGCAGTCAAAGTGGAGTATCACAATGCTGGCGCACAGGTGGAGTTGATGTTGGGAGATGCCTGGCGTGTAGACTTGCATGATGAGTTACTGGCAGGTTTGCGACAGTGGCTAAGCGATGAGAATGTGCATGTGGTCTACAATTAACTGACTTGGCACATTTAATTTATAATTCACCCAATTGAACATTAAGGCACGAGTATGAAAACGAGCTTTCTTGAATTTGAACAGCCGATTGCTGAGCTGGAAGCCAAGATTGAAGAGCTGCGCTATGTGCAGGAAGATTCCGCTGTCGATATCTCTGAAGAGATCAACCGACTGCAGGAAAAGAATCAATCCATGACTAAGGAAATCTACAGCAAGCTGACTGCATGGCAGATTTCCCAGGTCGCACGCCACCCACAGCGGCCTTACACGCTGGATTACATTCAGGCACTCTTCACTGATTTTGAAGAGTTACATGGTGATCGTGCGTTTGCTGATGACCCTGCAATTGTCGGCGGAATGGCCCGTTTTGATGGCATTCCGGTGATGGTTGTTGGCCACCAGAAGGGACGCGACGTCAAAGAGCGGCAGTACCGTAATTTCGGCATGCCTCGGCCAGAAGGCTATCGCAAGGCATTACGTCTCTATCGACTGGCTGAAAAATTCAGAATGCCGGTGATTACTTTGATTGATACACCGGGCGCTTATCCTGGCATTGGGGCAGAAGAGCGCGGTCAATCCGAAGCGATTGCGCGCAATCTTTATGTGATGGCTGAACTGAAAACTCCGATCATTGGTGTCATCATCGGTGAAGGTGGATCTGGTGGTGCGCTGGCACTGGGTGTGGTTGATCACCTGATGATGCTGCAATATGCAACTTATTCAGTTATCTCTCCTGAAGGTTGCGCTTCGATTCTCTGGAAAAGTGCTGATCAGGCTTCAGTAGCTGCAGAAACACTGGCCATTACCTCCAGTCGTTTGAAAACGCTAGGCCTGGTGGATCGTGTTGTAACTGAGCCGATGGGCGGTGCACACCGTGCGCCAGAAGTCATGATGCAAACCTTGCGACGTGCACTGACCGACGAACTTGGTAAGCTACGTGCCAAATCAAGTGAGGAACTGCTGCAGACACGCATTCAGCGCCTCATGAGCTACGGCAAGTTCAAGGAATCCACTGCAAAAAAATGACCGGATCGGACGGTGTCTTCCTTGTCTGATCTTCCCCCTGATGCCAAACGCACAGATCCAGCCAGCCAGCCTGTCATCAACAGCTTGCATGCCCAGCTGGATCGTTTCCTGCAGCAATATACGCGCCCAGGCCAGACCCTCCTGCTAGCACTGAGTGGGGGGCTCGATTCCTGTGTTTTATTTGATCTGATGCTGGCGTTAAGCCCGCGCTATGGCTTAACGCTGCGCGCAATGCATGTCCATCATGGCTTGAGTACCAATGCCAATGATTGGGCAATATTTTGTCAGCAGTTATGTAGCATGGCCAATGTGCCGCTGGAGATTAGGCGTATCAATGTGCCAGAGAGTGCAGAAGGCATAGAAGCTGCCGCCAGACGTTTGCGATACCAAGTGCTACTCGAAACCAAGGCTGACCATATTGTGCTTGCCCATCATCAGGATGATCAGGCGGAGACACTGTTGCTGCAATTGCTGCGGGGTGCTGGCGTAAAGGGGCTATCGGCCATGGCGATTTGCGATGCCAAGCGTAGATTATTACGACCCCTATTGTCAGTCTCCCGTGAAATGCTGCATGCGTATGCACAAGCGAGGCAGTTGAAATGGGTGGAAGATGAAAGCAACACCATGCTCTGCTTTGACCGCAATTTCATCCGTAGGCAAGTCTTCCCTGTACTGCAGCAGCGCTATCCTGCAGTGTCATCCGTGTTGGCTAGAACTGCAGGACATATGGCTGAAACCGCTGGTTTGCTGGATGATCTGGCAGTACAGGATTTGCAGGCGCTTGGTGTCAGCTTGACTGATGCAACATTGGCCTTGCCGCTTAAATGCTTGCAACAGCCCAGTGTGGCGCGTGCAAAGAACGTATTACGCTGGTGGCTTGCGACACAGCGCCAACCCATGCCGAGCACGGCCAGGCTGGAGGAAATGTTGCGACAGGCCTTGCATGCTCGTCACGATGCTAATCTCAAGATTGCGGTTGCCCCCCACGTTTATCTGCATCGCTATCAAGATACACTTTATATTCAAAATGAGATGAAGTTTGCGCATATGGCGCCGAATATCATCTGGCAGGGTGAGTCAGAACTGTCGCTGCCAGATGGCAGCGTACTCCGTTTTGAACCAGCACTAGGCTCAGGCCTTGGCTATTCAAGGCTTGAAATGACACAGTTGCGTGTCACGTATCGTCAGGGTGGCGAACGTTTCAAGCCGCATGCTGATCGCCCCACACGGTTATTGAAACAACTACTACGAGAGGCCGGGATTCCGCCATGGCTGCGAGACAGGCAGCCCCTGATTTACTGGAATAAAAAGCTGGTAGCCGTACCCGGTATAGGCGTGGCGGCGGGATTGCAGGCGCGAGATGGCGAAGCTGGTTTGGACATTAGTTGGCATTTAAGTTCCGGGTTGGATGGCGGCGCGTTTGTCTGATCGGCCTCTCTTTGCACGCAGCTCGGGACGCATCACTTTCCACACATTTTCAAGCAGGATGGGTTGCGCTGCAGCGGTCGGATGCAAGCCGTCCTCCTGCATCAGGGTTGGGTCGCCAGCCACGCCTTCAAGCAGGAAGGGAACGAATGGCAAATGATATTGTTTTGCCAATAATGCATAACTATCCTTGAACTCTTGCGTATAGCGTGGTCCATAGTTCGGGGGAATCATGATGCCCACAAGCATGACCTGCGCACCTGCCTGCTGGCTGAGTGTAATCATGTTGCCCAGATTGCGACGGATATCGGCCACAGGCAGACCACGAAGACCGTCATTGGCACCCAGTTGCAGTAAGACATAATCGGGCTTGTGTTCATCCAGCACCCGCTTCAAGCGATGAATCCCGCCACTGGTGGTCTCTCCGCTGATGCTGGCGTTGATAATGCGGTAAGTGGGCTTGTGATCTGCCAATGAAGATTGCAACAGGCTGACCCAGCCTTTTTCACGGGGAATACCATAAGCTGCTGACAGACTGTCACCAAACACCAGTATGGTCGGGCCGGAATGAGTAGCAGCGTAAGCACTCTGGCTGATTGGCCAGATAGACATGAATAGTAACAACAACCATTGAAACGGGAATAACCTGAGCATGCAAACACCTTTGGCAGTAGAAGCAGTTGGTTTAAGTCAACATGTTAGCAGTAGCGACAAGCCACTGGTGATACTGCAAGACCTTGATCTAGCTGTTCCACAAGGCGAGCGACTGGCGATTGTGGGACGTTCAGGATCTGGTAAATCCACTTTGCTAGGACTACTTGCCGGTTTGGACAGTCCAACCGCAGGAAAAGTGCGGATTGATGGTGTAGAAATCAGCGCGTTGGATGAGGATGGCCGTGCTACTGTACGCGGAAAGAAGATGGGCTTTGTCTTTCAATCATTTCAATTGATGCCATCACTGACTGCATTGGAAAACGTCATGTTGCCATTACAACTGGCTGGCAGGGATGATGCGCTTGTGCAGGCGGAAGCAGCGCTTAAACGGGTGGGCTTGGCCGACAGGCTTACTCATTATCCACGACAACTTTCCGGGGGCGAGCAACAACGGGTGGCCATTGCCCGCGCATTTGCCCCTTCACCATCGATACTCTTTGCTGATGAGCCAACCGGCAATCTTGATGCTGTGACCGGCCAGCATGTAATTGACTTATTGTTCAATTTGAATGCCGAGGCCGGTACCACGCTGGTGCTTGTCACGCATGATGTGGCATTGGCGTCGCGCTGTGAACGCACATTAACCCTTCAGGCCGGACGGCTGGGTGTCGCAGATATGACTGGAGCCATTGTATGACCGCGTCATTGCGAATGGCCATGAGGTTGCTGCTGCGCCAGGCAAATGCCGCAGATGTTCGTGTTCTGTTGTTTGCTCTCGTGCTTGCTGTCAGTGCCACCACCTCAGTGGCATTTTTTACCGATCGGATTGAAGCAGGTCTGGTGCGGCAGGGCGGACTCCTGCTGGGTGGTGACTTGATGGTGAGTTCAGGGCAGCCTTTGGATCCAGCCTTTCAGCATGAGGCAAGGTCGCGCGCGCTGGAATGGGCAGAGACCAAAGAGTTCCCTAGCATGGTGGTGCATGAAGAGCAGAGCCAGCTGGCAGAAATCAAGGCAGTGAGTGAAGCCTTTCCTTTACGAGGTGAGCTTGTCACCTCACAGCAGTTGGCCGTTGTTGGTGTCACTGAACAAGCCATGACTGTAAAAAACGGACCCGAACAGGGAACAGTATGGCTGGAACCACGGCTGGCCATGCTCCTTGAGGCACAAGTGGGAGACACCATTGATGTTGGTGAGAGTCAGCTGAAGGTGAGCGCAATACTGGAGCGTGAAGCCTCGCGCGGCGGCGATATGTTCAGTTTTGCACCCAGATTGATGATGCATGACGCTGATGTCTCGGCAACCGGCCTGATACAGACCGGGAGCCGAGTGCGCTATCAGCTGTTGGTTGCTGGGGAGCCAGCTTCCATCTACGCCTACAAACGCTGGGCGGAAGACGTTGCTTCCCAAGGGGTGCGGGTGCAGGATGTGAGTACCGCCAGACCAGAAATCCGCAGTGCCCTGGAAAAAGCACAACAGTTTCTGAGCCTGGCAGCGATGGTGGGTGTGATTCTCGCGATGGTAGCCATGCTGATAGCAAGTCTGCCTTATCTGCAAAGAAGTCTTGATGCCTTTGCCCTGATGCGTTGCCTGGGAGCTTCCAGCACCTATATCCGACAAATTTTGCTATGGCAGACTGCCATCATTGGGTTGATTGGTAGTCTCATCGGTTGTCTGTTGGGCTATCTGGCACAGGCTGGTTTGGCTTATCTCGCCGGTACGCTTTTTCTGGAATCACTGCCCCAGCCAGGCTGGATGCCATTGTTCACCGGCCTACTCATGGGATTGCTGACATTGCTTGCTATCGTCTGGCCACATTTGCGGGCGTTGGAAAATGTGCCAGCGTTGCGCATTCTTCGGCGTGATGTTGGCAATCTGGAGACGGGTCGTTGGCTGTCTTATTTACCGACCGTACTGATCGTGTCAGGGATGATTTTCTGGCACGCTGGCAGTATTAAGCTCGGTGTTGCGACAGTAGTCGGGCTTATTGGCCTTCTTTTAGTCACTGGTGGAGTAGCATGGCTTGGCTACCACGCACTGCATCGTTTGCCCGATACCAGATTCAATGCCTGGCGGCTCGGTCTGGCGGGCTTGCGGCGGCGACCATTGATGGCTGTCTCGCAAGTAGTGGGTTTCAGCATGGGCTTGATGGCGCTCATATTGCTGGCATTGGTTCGTGGTGATTTGTTAAACAATTGGCAAGCCTCACTCCCGCCAGATGCCCCCAATCGATTTATTATCAATATTCAGCCACATCAGGTGGATGCGGTCAGTGATTTTTTCAAAGAGGCCAATATCGCGGGTGCGGAAATTTTCCCCATGGTGCGAGGTAGGCTGATCAGTGTCAACGAACAACCTCTTGATACCACGCAGTATCAGGATGAGCGCGCGCGCCGTCTGGCAGAGCGCGAGTTTAATCTGTCATGGGCAGCCAGTATGCAGTCTGATAATCAGATGCTAGCAGGGCGCTGGTGGACGGTGGATGAGCACGGGCAACCACAAGTCTCGCTTGAACAGGATCTTGCGGATACATTGGGGCTCAAGCTGGGCGACAAACTGACCTACGATATTGCAGGTAGCCTGCTGACGGTGGAAGTTACCAGTATCCGCAAGGTGGAGTGGGACACGATGCGTGCCAACTTCTTTGCTGTGGTGCCGCCTGGTCTGCTAGAGGATTTTCCTGCCAGCTATATCACCAGTTTCCATCTGCCGTTAGGCAATGACCAACTGTTGAATGAGCTTGTAAAGCGTTTCAGCAACCTGACCATTATTGATGTGGCTGCATTGATGGAACAAGTACGCGGTATTATGGAACGCATGAGTCATGCCGTTGAATACGTCTTTCTCTTCAGTCTGGTAGCTGGATTTGCAGTGCTCTATGCAGCACTGGTGGCCACGCGTGATGAGCGTGCCCGGGAAGCGACCCTATTGCGCGTGCTTGGAGCCTCAAGTCGACAAGTGTCCCTGGCTGGTCTGGCTGAGTTTGCTTGTATTGGTCTGTTGTCTGCGATAGTGGCTACCTTGGCAGCCAATCTCCTGGCTTACTTCATTAGTGATGCATTGCTCAATATTGCGTTTCACTTGAATATTTCTCTGTCCTTGTCAGCCATTGTTTCTTCTGTACTCGTTATTCCTCTGATTGCATGGGCAGGCCTAAGAAACACGCTTCATACCCCTCCCAAACGCGTTATCAATAGCACCTAAAATGTTAAAATATGTAAACAATTTTAGTGAGTTATAAGGAAATCGGTTATTTACAACCACATCAAGTAATTGATTGCTTTTGTAGCAACCAAGTCTAATAGTAACAACTTGTTGATATCAATATAAAAATCAAAAAAATTGATTCTTAGTGGGGTTCCGCCAACAACCAATTTGTTAATAAATGTAAATAATTTGCCATTATTTTTAATAAAATGGCTGTAAATAACCATTTAGTTGGATAATATGGCTATATACAGCCAAATTGCTTTTGCTGATCATATGGCTATTGGCATTACCTCCTTGATTATGTTGGGAATGATTCCTATGTCGCATCTTGGCACAGATTTTGATCCCATTTTGGTGCATTTATCAAAATCTAATCTGGGGAGATTACATGAAGGCCAACAGTGGATTCCAAGTCCGACTATTGTGTGCGGCTATTGCCAGCATATATTCAGCGCCATTTGCGATGGCGGATACACAAATCGGGAAATCCGATACGGTTGAAGTGATCAGCCCGACACCATTACCTGGTATTGGACTGACACTCGATAAAGTGCCTGCCAGCGTTCAGACAGTCAAGGGGGAGGAAATGCAAAAGCAGCAAAATCTCTCAATTGCCGATTTTATGTCCAATAACATGGTGGGTGTGAATGTCAATGAAATACAGAATAACCCATTCCAACCCAATATCAATTTCCGCGGTTTTACCGCCTCACCCTTGCTGGGCACGCCTCAGGGTTTGTCAATCTTCTATGATGGGGTTCGCATCAATGAACCTTTTGGCGATGTGGTGAACTGGGACTTGGTACCGCTGAATGCGATTGCCAACATGAGCCTCATTCCGGGGTCCAACCCCGTGTTTGGCTTGAACACCTTGGGTGGTGCTATTTCTTTGCAAACCAAAAGTGGCCGCACCCATCCGGGAGGCGCAATTGAGGCCTATGCAGGCTCATGGGCACGTAAATCTGCGTCCGCTGAATACGGTGGTGTCACGGATAATAATGTGGATTACTTTTTTGCCGTCAATGCTTTTGATGAGAACGGCTGGCGAGACTATTCCCCAAGCGAGTTGTATCAGTTCTTCGGTAAGGTGGGCTGGCAGGATGAAAACACGGACGTGAATGTCAGCCTGACAGCGGCTGATACCAATCTGATTGGTAATGGTTTTGTACAACGTGAATTTATCGATGATCTTGGTTACGACAGCATCAATACCAAGCCAGATCAGACACGTAACAAGATGTGGTTCCTGAACGCCAACTTAAGTCATTATTTTAATGAAAAAACCATGTTCAGCGGCAACGTCTATTACCGCAACGCCAGAACACGTACGTTGAATGGCGATGTCAATGATGAAGTGGAAGAGGCTGATTTTGATCCGGATTGTGCCAACGCTATCGGCGATCCGGATGAGGCTTGCGGCGGTGCGCTCAACCGGACCCGCTCCAATCGTGATGCCTTTGGTTTTACCGCACAGTTGACGTTTGATAATCAGTTGTTTGGTAAACAAAACCAACTGACAACCGGGATGGGTTATGACTATGGCCGTACCCGATTTGTGCAAACTACAGAGTTTGGCAACATCACTGCCAATCGTGGGGTGTCTGGCATCGGTGAATTCAGTGAGCTTGAAGAAGAGCTTGGGCCGGCCAAGTTGAGGGGTGTCACCAAGACCTGGAGCTTGTATGCAACGGACACGATCTCTTTGAATGATATTACTCATCTGACATTGTCTGGCCGCTACAACTACACGCGCGTCAATAACAAGGATGCATTTGATGGTTTGTATACAGACCCTGAAAGCTCGTTGTCTGGCAATCACAATTTCAACCGGTTTAATCCTGCAGTGGGCCTGACCATTAATCCAACGCCAGCATTAACGGTGTTTGGTAGCTACAATGAAGGCAGTCGCGCACCTACCGCCATTGAACTGGGCTGTGCCAATCCGGCACGGCCATGTAACCTGCCAAATGCACTGGCTGGAGATCCGCCATTGGATCAGGTGGTATCAAAAACCTATGAGGCAGGTGTTCGAAACAGAATCAATGATCAGTTTGGCTGGTCTGCCAGCATCTACCGCACGCAAAATACCGATGATATCCAGTTTATTTCTGCACGCACCAACGGCGCAGGGTATTTTGATAACGTCGGCAAAACCCGTCGCGTAGGCTTGGATATTGGGCTGAACGGTGGTTTTGGGCTGTTCAAATGGTTCGCAGGCTACAGCTACATTCGTGCCACCTATGAGAGCGAATTCCTCGCCGTAAGTGAGACCAATTCCTCTGCCAATGCGGATGATGAAATTCTTGTGAGACCCGGCGACAACATCCCAGGTATTCCAAGACATCAATTCAAGTTCCGTGGTGAACTGCAAGCAACGCCTAACTGGATGATTGGTAGCAATATAGTTTCCTTCTCAGACCAATACTCGCAAGGTAACCAGAACAACCAGCATCAGGGTGAAGGTGCCAAGGTCAGTGGTTATGCGATTGTCAATCTGGATACGCGCTATCGTTTTGATAACAGTGGCTGGCAACTCTTTGGCAGAATCAACAATGTCTTTGACAGGAAGTACTACACCGCAGGTTTGCTGGGTGAAAACTTCTTTGACGAGAATGGCCGTTTCAACGATGGCGAAGATGAGGCCTCAGCGCTGGTAGCACCTGGTGCGCCGCGCGCTGCATGGATTGGTGTTCGCTATGAGTTTGGCGGTAAAAAGGCTGCACCCGCATATGATTTTGATTAATTGATAAAGGAAGATATGCAAGCACACGTAAATTCAAATCATGACTATGAACCTGTGGCTGGTCAGCAGAGGTTGCGTGTGCTTGTTGTCGAAGATGAAGCATTGTTTGCAAGAGCCGTCGTCAAGCGCTTGAAGAAAGCGGGTTACGACTGCGAACATGGCGAGACGCTAGAGCAGGGTAGAGCGATCGCCAAGCAGTTTCAGCCTGATATTGCCTTGCTAGACATGCGCTTGCCAGACGGTAATGGCCTGGATTTTCTGGCAGAGCTGGTCGGTAAGGCGGTTTCCGTCGTTGTGATGACGGCATACGGAGAATTGAATGACGCCGTCAACGCCATGAAGCAAGGTGCGGTCGATTATCTGAAGAAACCGGTAGACCTTGATGAGTTGTTGCTGGTCGTTGAGAAGGCCGAAAATGCGACCAAACTAAAACACGCGCTGGATTATTCGCGGCAACGGAATACGCATTCTGCCGAGGGCGTTGAATTACTGGGAACTAGCCGTGCGATGGAGCAGGTGCGCAAACAGATTGAACGCGTTGCCCAACTTGCCATGGTCAAGGACACCGTGACGCCCACGGTGCTGATCAATGGAGAGACAGGTACAGGCAAGGATGTAGCTGCACGCATGCTTCATATGTCTTGCCTGAACAGGGAAAGTCCATTTGTGCATGTGGATTGTGCTTCGCTACCAGGTGAGCTGATAGAGAGTGAATTGTTCGGGCATGAGCGAGGTGCTTTTACCAGTGCATTGGCGACCCGCAGTGGTCTCATTGAAGCGGCGGAAGATGGCACACTGTTTTTGGATGAAATTGGTGAATTGCCACTGACGCTCCAAGCCAAATTGCTGAATGTGCTTGAGCGTCGTGTAGTGCGACGCGTTGGCTCCACCAGAGAACGTCCAGTCAATGCTCGTTTTATCGCAGCTACCAATCGGGATCTCCAACAGATGGTGCTGGATGGCAGGTTTCGTTCAGACCTTTTTTATCGCCTGAATGTACTCAATATCGTGATGCCACCATTGCGTGAGCGAGGCGATGACATTCTATTGCTCGCACGCCACTTCGCTGATCAGACTGAACGTCGATATGGGCTGCCTAGCAGACCTTTTGCTGACGATGCGATGGATATTATTCGTCGTTACGCATGGCCGGGCAATGTGCGAGAACTCAAGCACCAGATTAGTCGAGCTGTGCTGCTGAGTCGCGATCAAAAAATATCCGGACGCGACCTCGCCATTGCCATAGAACCAGGCATTGCAAGACCCAGTCTCGACACCGGATCTACCAGTATGACATTGGATACCGCAGAAAAATTGTTGATCGAAAATGCCTTGGTGCAAGCCAACTACAATGTCTCTGAGGCTGCACGCCTGTTGGGCATCACCCGCATGGCCATCCGCTATCGGATGGATAAGCACGGTATTCGCAGCTAAGGCTTCCCTAAACATCTCGGTCACCCAATACACCACATGTTAAAATGCGCCTGATTCTAATCAGGAGCTTCGCATGAACATCGGTACCCCTTTAAGCCCCAATGCAACGCGCGTCATGCTGCTAGGCAGCGGCGAGCTGGGCAAGGAGGTGATTATCGCGCTGCAACGTCTTGGCGTTGAAGTGATTGCAGTTGATCGTTATGCGAACGCACCCGGCCATCAGGTGGCACACCGCGCCCATGTCATTGACATGACCGATGCCAATGCGCTGCGCGCGTTGGTCATGCAGGAAAAACCGCACCTGATTGTGCCCGAAATTGAAGCGCTGAACACGGCGGTATTGGCCGAAATCGAAACGGAAGGGTTGGCACAAGTCATCCCTACTGTTAAAGCAGTTCAGCTCACCATGAACCGCGAAGGTATTCGCCGCCTTGCCGCAGAAACTCTTGGGCTGCCCACCTCACCTTATGCATTTGCCAACAGCCAAACTGCATTGCAAGAGGCTATTGATCAAGGCATTGGTTATCCCTGCTTTGTCAAACCTACGATGTCATCCTCCGGCAAAGGGCAGTCACGCGTGACTGGCCCAGAAGAGGTGGCCACTGCATGGGAATATGCAGCTAGCGGTGGGCGCGTAAATCAGGGTGTGGTGATTGTCGAAGGTCAGATAGACTTTGATTACGAAATTACCCTGCTGACAGTTCGCGCTCGCAATACCAGTGGCGAGGTTGAAACGCATTTTTGTGCGCCTATCGGCCATTTGCAGCAGCATGGTGATTATGTCGAAAGTTGGCAGCCACAAGCCATGCACCCCAAGGCGCTGGAAAGAGCACAAGCCATTGCACGTGCAGTGACGGACAGCTTGGGCGGGTTGGGTTTGTTTGGTGTTGAGCTTTTCGTAAAAGATGAACAAGTCTGGTTCTCGGAAGTCAGCCCCCGCCCACATGACACTGGTATGGTCACCATGGCGAGCCAGCGGCTCAGTGAGTTTGAATTGCACGCCCGTGCCATTCTGGGTTTGCCGGTAGATGTTCAGCTCAAGCGCCCCGCAGCGAGCGCTGTGATTTATGGAGGGGCAGATAGCCGCTCACTCGCGTTTGATGGGCTTGAACAAGCCTTGGGTGTGCCTGAATCAGATGTGCGCCTATTTGGTAAACCGGAATCTTTTGTCAGAAGACGTATGGGCGTGGCATTAGCCGCGGCAGATGATGTAGATCAGGCCCGGCAGCGTGCGAAACAGTGTGCATCGCTGGTGCAACCCAAAGTCATTGCTTAATTTGAACTCGCCCGAGATGCTTGAAGAACCGAAAGAACCTGGTAGCCAACAAGCGACTTTTTTTGAGTTGCTGGGGGGTGTTGAAAACGTCCGAGCGCTCGTTGAGCGCTTTTATGACGTCATGGACAGCGATCCGCGTGCCGCAGGTATTCGCGTCATGCATGCAGCCGACCTGACTGAGGCGCGTGAGAAATTATTCATGTTCCTGACAGGATGGACAGGCGGACCGCAGCTTTACATTGAGCGCTACGGCCATCCCTTTCTGCGAGCACGCCATTTACCGTTTCCGATTGACGCTTCAGCACGTGATCAATGGATGTATTGCATGGTCAAAGCCATGCATGACATTGGGATAGAAGAGCCGGTGATGATTCAGCTTGCCAATGCCTTGTATGGCGTTGCCGATTTCATGCGTAATCAGCCAGAGTAGGCACATCGTAATAAAACTTTGCCATGCGCTTTGCTGGCGTGATTCAGAGCTGGGTTTGGAAACGCTCAGGAATCCTGGCGTCTGAGACCACCCAACAATGCAGCAACCGGGGCCCTGGCTTTGCCAGTCGCTGTGCGTTTTGCAGGTGGACGTATCTGCGCGTTCGGTGATGGTTCGTACGGCTTATCAAACCATGGGTCGTGACTTTTGCCCTTGGCAGCGGGCTTGCCAGACATTGTGCCTGTCATTTTTTGACGATACTCGTGTGGCTCGTTATCCCGGCGCTTGGTATTTTCGCCACGATCACTTCTTGCTGCCCCACTGAACTGGCTGACTTCCTTGTCGAGTTGACGTTTGATCAGCTTTTCAATCTCGTTCAAATACTTTTCTTCGTCCGGTGCTACCAGTGAGATGGCAATGCCTGATGCCCCGGCACGTCCGGTACGGCCAATACGGTGGACATAGTCTTCAGGTGCCGTGGGAATTTCATAGTTGATGACCATGGGCAGCTGATCAATATCCAAGCCACGTGCCGCGACATCTGTGGCAATCAATACTGTCACTTTGCCTTGTTTGAAAGCATCCAGTGCTTCCAACCGTTCTTTCTGGCTTTTATCACCGTGGATGGCATCAGCCTGCAAACCATCACGCTGAAGTTGTCTGGCCAGGCGGCTTGCGGCAATTTTGGTCTTGGTGAACACAATTGCCTGGCTGGCATCTTCACCGCGCAGAATATCTGCCAACTGGGCATGTTTGCCTTCCTGGCTGACGAGATAAACTTTTTGTGTCACATTTTCAGCAGTAGCATTACTTCTGGCGACTTCAATCAAGGTTGGGTTGTTCAAGAAGGCTTCAGACAATTTCTTGATTTCATTAGAGAACGTTGCCGAAAACATCAGGTTCTGTCGTTGCTTGGGTAACAGCGCAAGAATCCGCTTGAGATCGGGCATAAAGCCCATATCCAGCATACGGTCTGCTTCGTCCAACACTAACATCTGCACCTGGCTTAGCTGCAAAGTGCGTTGCTCAACGTGGTCGAGCAGGCGACCTGGGGTTGCCACCAGAATCTCCACACCACGCATCAGACTGGGTGTTTGGGTTTTAATATCAACGCCGCCATAGACCACCAATGAACGCAAGTCGGTATATTTTGCATAGACCTTGATGCTTTCCTCCACCTGGATGGCAAGTTCTCGGGTAGGGGTCAGCACCAGTGCGCGGATTGGATGCCTGGCGGGCGAAGCACTACTGCTCGCCAGCGGCATTAGTTTTTGAAGTATAGGTAATGAAAACGCCGCGGTCTTGCCCGTACCGGTTTGTGCGCCCGCCATTAAATCCAGGCCTTGCAAGGCTTTGGGTATTGCCTGTACCTGAATTGGCGTGGGGGTGGTATAACCGAATTCGGTCAGCGCCTTGAGGATTTCAGGCGCCAGACCGAGCGATTCAAACGTCATATTGTCAGTAGCTGTCATTGATCAGGATTATCTTGCCTTAAGCAAAGTGACGTGGACGTCGCTGGCCTGAAGGCTGACCTTCATTACGCCGCTGTCCGCTATAGCCACCTTTGGTAGCATCACGGTGGTTGCCATTGCCGGAAGGCTTGCGACCATTGGCTTGATGGCCACCATCTCGGTAACCTGGCTTGCCACCAGGGCGCTTACCGTTACGTGGGCGATCATCTGTGCGTGGCATCGGACGCTTGGGTTCAAACCCTTCAATGACGCTGGCTTCAATACGCTGGCCAGTGAACTGTTCAATTTTACGTACCTGATAACGGTCAGCATGTGAGGCAAATGAAACGGCAATGCCCATATTGCCAGCACGGCCAGTACGACCAATCCGGTGGACGTAATCTTCTGCAAATTTTGGCAGATCATAATTAATGACATGGGTAATGCCATGCACATCAATGCCGCGCGCTGCAACATCTGTTGCCACCAGCACCTTGACATCACCATGACGTAACTTGGTAAGGGTGCGATTGCGCGCGCCCTGTGTCATGTCGCCATGCAAGGCCGCTGTTTTATGGCCTGCGGCGTATAAATCTTCGGCTAGCAGATCAGCATGACGCTTGGTGGAGGTAAATACGATAGCTTGATTCACTTCAGGATGAATCAACAAGTGCTCCAGCAGTTTGTTCTTGTGGTTCATGTCATCCACAAAGTGCAAACGTTGCTCAATATTGGCATGCTTTTCCTTCTGTGCAGCCACTTGAATCGTCTTCGGGTTTTTCAACATGCGTGTCGCGATGTTGCCAATGACACCATCCAGTGTTGCGGAAAACAGCAATGTCTGACGTTCTGCAGGCAGCGCGTTGCAAATCTTTTCGACGTCCGGCATGAAACCCATGTCCAGCATACGATCGGCCTCATCCAGAATCAGCATTTGCAGGCGGGACATATCAATGCGGCCACGCTCCATGTGATCCAGCAAACGGCCTGGTGTTGCCACCAGAATGTCCAGTGGTTGTGATAACAGCTTATTTTGTAGCGGGTATGGCATGCCACCCACAATGCTTACTGTGCGTGCACGCAGGAATTTGCCATATTTACGGGCAGCTTCGTTCACCTGACTGGCAAGTTCACGGGTGGGGGTCAGCACCAGAATGCGAGGACCACGGCTACGAACTGGGTGTGGAGTTGCAAGCAGATTGAGTGCTGGCAAGGTAAAAGCGGCGGTTTTGCCTGTCCCTGTTTGGGCAGAGGCCATCAGGTCGTGACCAGCAAGCACTTCAGGAATCGCTTGGGCCTGAATCGGTGTGGGGTTTGCATATCCGGCTTCTTCAAGCGCATGCAAAATGGCTGGATGAAGATCCAGCGCAGCAAAAGTCATATTGTCGTTTGGTGTGTTCTCAATTGAAGCGTTTTCAGATGACACGTAATTTCCCTTAAAAATAAATAGGCTTGGTCTGTGACCAAAAGGCGCAGGCAAATACTTACGGTGAATGTCGCAAATAAATGAGACATACGTTGCAAGAGATAAAATCGAATTTTGAATTCGTATTCTTACCGGCGCACGGGCATAGCCACTAACCGGTAATCAATACAAGAGAGCCACAAAATAACAATGGGCTTCGAGAGGCTAGGGCGATGATTCATCAATCAATGAGGATTGAATCTGCCGCGCAGTATACGCACATCGACTCAAATGTCAAAGTATTTATACGTATAAACCCCTATTTAAATAGTAGCGTTCAGCTTGTGATTGCACTTGTGATTGGATAAGTGCCGCTGCATAATAAAATGATTGCAGCAACCTAAAGGCTGGCGTGGTGAAAATGATCTTCCTTGCGTGCGTCGCCATTTCGGAATGCCGCTGCCATAGGCAGCATGTTGGCTCACATCAGTGCATCCTCAGGGAATTTAGATGAACGCCATGCGTAATCGAGAAGAAGAAAAAGAATATACCGAGCATACGCAGGAAATCGTCAAGATTCTTTACGCTAGCAGCACCGCGGCAGTACTGATATCGCTAGTAGTCGCTCTTATCATGATGATGGTGGTGCGTGATGTAGTAAGTCAGGAACTTTTGTTGCTGTGGTTTGCAGTTTTCTTCACAAGTTATATTGCCCGCAAGTTACTGGCCGTGCTTTACCATCGCGCTCCTGAGACGCATGGTAATCCCTGGATATGGCTGGATCGATTTCGTATCGCTACTGCCTTCTGCGGGTTATCTTGGGGCCTTGCGGGTGTATTACTTTTTCCGCCTGGCTTTGTTGATCAGGCTTTCATGAGTCTGGTATTTGCTGGGGTTTGTGGTGGTGCCATCATTGTCTACTCCATAGACCGGCTTTCCAGCTATGCCTTTACTGCAGGCTTGCTCGTGCCTGCGCTACCAAACTACTTTATCCATGGCGACAATCTCTCCTTTGCCATTGCTATTCTATTAGTCCTCTTTGTCAGTTATTTGCTCATTGCCGCATTCAGAAATGCCGGCTATCTGCATGAAAGTATCTGGCTGCGCATTGAGGCCAACAAAAGCCGTCAGGCCATGAATGCAATGGCACAGCGTCAGAAGTTGCACATTGAACACACGCCACTGGCTGTGATTGAGTGGGACCCGGACTTTCGGGTGACTTCATGGAATTTTGCAGCTGAGGCGATGTTCGGCTATCCGGCAGCGGAAGCCATGCAGCAACCCATTTCCTTTATTGTGGCGCCATCTTCACTGGAAATAGCAGAAATACAGTGTCGTCAACTACTGAACGGCGAGGGCGGTACACATGTGCGGCAGGAGAATATCCGTCAAGATGGTATGGAGATTCACTGTGAGTGGTTCAATACACCTATCAAGAACACCGAGGGTGAGATCGTTGCCATTGCCTCACTGATTCAGGATGAAACCGCCTACAAGCGTGCACAGGATGAGATTCAGCGTCTTGCCTATTATGATGTGCTGACCAACCTGCCTAACCGGCGACTATTGCTGGATCGTCTGGAACGCACTTTGATTTCCAATACCCGCCAGCAAAAGTTTGGTTGCATCATGTTTATGGATCTTGATAATTTCAAGACACTGAATGATACCAAAGGCCACGCCATGGGCGATATGTTACTGGTAGAAGTGGCCAATCGTTTGGAAAAGCTAGTTCGCGGCAGTGATACGGTAGCGCGTATCGGTGGGGATGAGTTTGTACTGGTGCTTGAAAATCTGGCGTCTACCCTTGAGCAGGCAACGCATTTCAGCAAGCTGATTGCCGATAAAGTGATTCAAGAGATCAATAAGCCATTTCACCTTGGTCAGTTTGATCACCATTGCTCGCCTAGTATCGGAATTTCGATGTTTCCGGACAAAAATCTCAGTGTGGATGAAATTCTCAAGCGTGCGGATACTGCGATGTATCAGGCTAAGCAGGCGGGTCGCAACAAGTACCGCTTTTTTGATGAAAGTATGCAACCCCAACTCGATTATCAGTCTCTCCTGAAAATTGAAATGCAATTGGCTTTAGAGCGCGGGCAGTTCAGCTTGAATCTGCAACCACAGGTCAATGAAGAAGCGCAGGTAGGTGGGGCAGAAGTGTTGCTGCGCTGGACGCATCCAGAGTATGGCAATGTCTCTCCGGGGCAATTTATTCCACTCGCAGAAGAATCTGGTTTGATTATTCCTATAGGCAACTGGGTATTAAGACAAGCCTGCCAGATTCTCAAGGCATGGGAATCGAAGCCAGCATTGCGCGATCTCAGGCTGTCGGTCAATGTCAGCGCCTTGCAGTTGAGCCAGCCCGATTTCGTCCAGCAGGTCCGTCAGGCGCTCCATCTCAGTGGTTGTAACCCGTCACGTCTCAAGTTAGAGCTGACTGAAAGTATGGTGATTCAGAGCATTGATGACATCATCAGCAAAATGACACAGCTCAAGCGGATTGGAGTCGCATTGTCGCTGGATGACTTTGGTATCGGCTATTCTTCGCTCTCAATCCTGACGCGGTTACCGCTGGATGAACTGAAAATTGATCAGAGCTTCGTCCATGCTTTGCTTAAAGATCAGCGTGATAGTGCAGTCATTATCCAAACCATTATTGCGATGGGTGAAAAGCTGGGCCTGAAAATCATTGCCGAAGGTGTCGAATCATGGGATCAGGTCAGGTTCCTGCGAGAAGCTGGATGTTCCCATTACCAAGGCTATCTATTTGGAAGACCCATGCAGCAGCAGCAGTTTGAGCAACAACAGACCATCATGGTGGCCTAGCGGCTCGCAGACTTCTGTGTGTCGTAGGCGCTGGATTTTTCCATAATTTGTAATGACTTATGTGGTAGAATCGCGCCCTTTCAATCGAATGGCACATGCCACCCGCTTCCCTATGTCCCGAAATTTAAGAAATATTGCCATTATTGCTCACGTTGACCACGGTAAAACCACCATGGTGGACAAGCTGTTGCAACAGGCTGGCACCTTTGCTTCACACCAGGCTGTTGCCGAGCGTGTGATGGACTCTAACGACCTTGAAAAAGAGCGTGGTATTACCATTCTAGCCAAGAATACGGCTGTCAATTACGAAGGCACGCACATTAATATCGTCGACACACCAGGACACGCCGACTTTGGTGGTGAAGTGGAACGTGTACTTGGGATGGTGGATGGTGTGCTGCTGTTGGTGGATGCAGTTGAAGGCCCGATGCCACAAACCCGTTTCGTGACCAAGAAAGCCCTTGCGCTTGGCCTGAAGCCTATCGTGGTCATCAACAAGGTGGATCGTCCAGGTGCCCGCACAGACTGGGTGATCAACCAGACTTTCGATTTATTTGCTAACCTGGGTGCGACTGATGATCAACTGGACTTTCCAGTGGTTTATGCGTCGGCACTTAATGGGTTTGCCACACTGGATCTGAACAAATCATCAGATACCATGCGTCCGCTGTTTGAAACTATTCTGAGCCATGTTGAACCACCTACCGGTGACAGCAATGCGCCGTTGCAATTGCAGATTTCTGCGTTGGATTATTCCAGCTACACCGGTCGTTTGGGTGTTGGCCGTATTCGTAATGGACGTATCAAACCGGGTCAGGTTGTGGTTGTCATGAACGGCGAAACCCAGACAGCACAAGGTCGTATCAATCAGGTCCTGGGTTTCAAGGGGCTTGAGCGTGTGCCGGTTGAAGAGGCTGAAGCGGGCGATATCGTCATCATCTCCGGTATCGAGGATATCGGTATTGGCGTCACTATCGCAGATCGTGACAATCCAATCGGTTTGCCAGTCATGGCAGTGGATGAGCCGACATTGACCATGGATTTTATGGTGAATACGTCTCCACTGGCAGGTACAGAAGGTAAGTTTGTGACCAGCCGCCAGATTCGTGATCGTCTAACCAAGGAATTGCTGGTGAATGTGGCCTTGCGCGTTGAAGATACCCAGGATGCCGATGTATTCCGTGTGTCAGGTCGTGGTGAGTTGCACCTGACCATTCTGTTGGAAAACATGCGGCGTGAAGGTTTTGAAATCGCCGTGGGTAAACCACGCGTGGTTTACCGTGAAGTCAATGGTGAAAAGTGCGAACCCTATGAAATCCTGACAGTTGATCTAGAAGATGATTGCCAAGGCGCAGTGATGGAAGAGTTGGGCCGTCGCCGTGGTGAGCTGCAAAACATGGAATCTGATGGCAATGGTCGCACACGGCTTGAATATCGTATTCCTGCACGCGGCTTGATCGGCTTTCAGAGCGAATTTTTAACGCTGACACGCGGCACTGGTTTGATGGCGCATATTTTTGATGAGTATGCAGCTATCAAGGCAGATATGCCGGGCCGCAGGAATGGGGTGCTGATCTCTGCCGAACATGGTGAAGCGGTTGCCTATGCCTTATGGAAACTTCAGGATCGTGGTCGCATGTTCGTACATCCTGGTGACAAGCTGTACGAGGGCATGGTGATCGGTATTCACAGTCGGGATAATGATCTGGTGGTCAACCCGATCAAGGGTAAGCAACTGACCAACGTGCGTGCTTCTGGCACGGATGAAGCGGTACGCCTGATTCCACCTGTGCAATTAACGCTTGAGTCTGCGGTTGAATTTATTGACGATGATGAATTGGTCGAAATTACGCCCAAGAATATTCGTATTCGCAAACGCCACTTGCTGGAACACGAGCGCAAGCGTGCGGCCAAAGAATAAGTCGCATTTATAAAGCATTGCTGTAATGAAAAAAAGCCCGGATTATCCGGGCTTTTTTTTGACTAAATTCACTTGAATCTGTAAGTGCTATTTGAGCTTGTACAGCCAGTTTGGCAAGGCTTTGTGTTTCGGCAAATGATCGAGCTTATTGCTAATAGCATCCCTCTTCTTTATTAACTGGCATTCAAAGTTGGTAGTGACTCTCACACTAAAAGCATCACTATTGCAATTGCAACACAGTTGCATTATATGTAAAACTTGAATACCATAAACCTCAATCTATTATGTACAACCAAGCTTGTCACCGAGTGAACTCGTCATATGAATTTTTCCCGCAGGATTTCGATTGAGCAAGTAGAAGAGGGTATGCAACTAGCCCCCAAGTTTGATTCTGATGGCCTGATCCCATGTATTACAAGCTCTGCCGAGACTGGGGAGGTGTTAATGCTGGGCTACATGAATGCTGAAGCACTGAAGAAAACCATCCTAACAGGTCAAGCTCATTACTGGAGTCGCAGTCGAGAGGTGCTTTGGCATAAAGGAGCTGATAGCGGACTGGTACAACATGTTGTTGAAATGCGGATTGATGATGACCAGGACGCAATATGGCTTCGTGTTTCAGTAGCGGGCTTGGGGGCAAGCTGTCATGTAGGGTATAAGTCCTGTTTTTTTCGTCGCGTAGTGTTGGGCTCACAAAATAATCATGACAGCTCCCAAATCGACAATATGCTGCAGTTTGTTGAGGAGAGAAAAACATTTGATCCAAAACAACTATATGGCGACGTACCGAATCCTACAAAGCTGTAATAAGTCCACTATCACGCATATATGTAGTCATTTGAGCATTATCCGCGCTCATGAATTCCAGTGTTTACATGAAAAGGAGCAATAACCATGACAAGTAGCAAAACAACCACGCCAACCGAAGTGCTTCATCAATGGATGGCGCATGTAAACAAAGGTAACGTTGAGGGTTTGCTGGGTGTGTATGACGAAAATGCAGTGCTCATTCCCACTTTTTCCAATCGTCTACTCAAAGGACGAGAAGCGCTGAGGGGGTATTTTGAAAAACTTGGTAGCAAGGAAGAGCTTAGTATTGCCTTACATGAAAAAACGCTGATCACGCAGGATATTGGTGACAATATGTACACCATCAGTGGAATCTACAACTGGCGCTTTGCCGTAGATGGAGAAGTGTTGAACTTTGAAGCTAGATTCGATTATTTGCTGGATCTCAAAAAGAATAGTCCAATCCTGCATCACCATTCTTCACAAATTCCAAGAGCAATATAAGCGATTTCGGGCAGAAGGGCGGCAGTGTCTGATGATTCCGGCACAAGATCCTGTCGCTAGTCTGATGGCGCGAACAGGGGTAACACTACTAAGCATAAAGCAATACAAGTATTGCTTGTCTCAGCGCTCACTGGTTAATCAAGTGGTACCTGGTGCACTTGTGCTGGTTTATCCCCATCAGGAAGTAGGCATTTAGTGATTATCAGAAAGATGTTCTCTTTTGAGGGGGCACACATTGTTCGACATTGCACAACCCAGCGGTGCGCGCTTTCCATCCATGGCCATTCGTATAAAGTGGAAATCTTGTTGGAAGCAGATACGCTTGATCATGGGCAAATGATTCTTGATTTTGGCCTGATGAAGACGCACATGCGTGAGATTATCGATGCATTTGACCATACGCTGGTCTATTGGAATGATGATGATCCTGAATACATCAATTCTTGCACACAACATTCCTTACGTTGGATCGGCTTGCCTGTTTCGCCAAGCGCCGAGCAATTATCGCGTGTATTTTATGTGCTGATTGAGATGGCTTTAGATCGACTAGAATTGCTGAATGGTGAAGGCGATGTTTCGCTGAATTCCGTTATCGTGCATGAAACGGCGACTGGCTATGCGCAATGTTTTGATAAGGATGCGCATAATCCGAGAATGGGAATTATCAGACTGGAAGATATCAGGTTTTCAGATCAGGTGATCAGAGAACTGACCACGGATATCTTGTCCTTAAATGAGCAATCAATTTGAGGGTGCAAGGTCTGAAACAATTTAAAAGACGTATCACTTTGATGATACATGGCAAAATTAAACGCTTGTTTATATGGTCTTGGGTATCAATCTGCATGAATCATCAGGGTCTGGCATATGAATGACGCAGGACCAGCATATCAATTCAAATCGGTCACCTTCAGAGGGCTACGTGAAGGGGTGCGGTTTATTGTTTTAGGCGCGGTCCATGGGAATGAAACGTGTGGCACTACTGCGATTGAACAAATGATCAGGGAATTTGAAACAGGTGCTCGTATGATCAACGCAGGTAGCGTGACTTTTGTGCCGGTAGCTAATCCGCTGGCATATGCAAAAAATCATCGCATGGGTGATCGGAATCTCAATCGTAATTTATATCCCAATCCTCAGCCTCGGGATTTCGAAGACCATGTGGCTAATTGGTTATGTCCGCTTTTGGCGCAGCACGATGTCTTGCTCGACTTGCATTCATTTCATACACCAGGGCAGCCATTTGCATTACTAGGCCCGCAGAATAATTCAGGGCCATTGGAGCCATTTGAATTTGCGGCTGAGGAAGAAGCCTTTGCCTTATGTTTGGGCGTTAAATTGTTTGTTGACGGATGGCTGGAGACTTACGCGCGCGGAGTAAAAAATCGTGTTGATCGAGCATCCACAAACCCAACCCATGAAAACTCACATAGTCTGGACGTGAAGTATGGAGTGGGCACTACAGAATATATTCGCACCCAAGGTGGCTGGGGTATTACGCTTGAATGTGGTCAACATGAAGACTCAAGTGCACCACAAGTGGCGTATCAGGCAATATCAAATGCGCTTGCACATTTGGGGTTGGTGCATGCCCCTATGCCAGAAAAGGTGCGTGACTATAAAAATCTTAGAATTGTAGAAGTCGTGGACAAACTGGACGAAAGAGATCGGTTTGCTCAGCCATGGAAAAGTTTTGATATCCTGAAGGCGGGCGATACTATCGGATATCGGCATGGTGGGCAATCGGTGATCTCTGATGATGATGCCGTAATCCTTTTCCCAAATCCAACGGCATTACCAGAGAATGAATGGTTCTATTTGGCAAAGTGGGTTAAAAGGTTTTAGCACCTACGGGGTGATTTGACACGAAATGACAGATTAACTAATCATTAATATGATGACTGATGCTAAAAAAATGATTGAAGAAGTCGGCCAACGTCCAACCGTGGCCCGCTTGGCAGTGCTCAATACATTAATCACAGCAGACAGCGCGTTGGCACATGCAGAGATTATTGATCGCTTGTCGGCAGGGTATTGTTTTGATCGTGTGACCATCTACCGTGTTTTGGACTGGCTGACTGACAAGCACTTGATTCATCGCATCCCTGTTGATGATCGAGCCATTAAATTCCAGGTATCACTGCCGCACAAATCCCATCAGCATGCACATTTGCATTGCACACAGTGTCATAAAATTATCTGCTTGGACGAGCTGAAGACGAGTTTGCCCAAGGAGATTACCAAGCAGTTCCAAATTGAATCTGTCGATCTTATTATCAAGGGCCGCTGCCAAGACTGCAAAACCTAGACCTCATCTGTATTAACCATAGCCTGTGTTAGGCGACTTGATTTCTTTCCTTGAATTCACCTACGTCATTTGACGTATCCATACGACTCCCTGGTTGCCATGCTTGAATCAAAATGCAACAATGTTGCATATGCATCATTGTTGCAATTAAGAATATCCAAGCTGGCAGATTTTGATACTACAAACAGAGGGGGGCAGGGTAGAAATGCGAGAAAAATCTATTATCAATGCTGTGTTGATTGGGGTCTGTTTCTCTAACACGGCATATGCAGAAGACATCACACTAGAGACGGTTGATGTTGAATCTCACCTTATTCGAAACTCAGGCCCGAATCTTACTGAACCTAACAGCACGGCCAGCCGTTTGAATATTACCGCTTTTGAAACGCCTGCCAGTGTTGAAACATTAGATGCAGAGACTATCCGTAAACGTGGTGATGTCCGCGTAAGAGATGCGATATCAAGAACCACTGGCATTACTGACATCAGTACGCCCGGGAATGGCATGGCTTTCTCAGCAAGAGGTTTTACCGGCAATAATACAGTTGGCCAGGCTGAGGATGGATTTCGCCTGTTTGAAGGTGCAGGTACGCTGACATATCCATCGGATACTTGGGGATATGAGCGCTTCGAAGTCTTGAGGGGCCCTGCCTCGGTGATATTTGGCAATGGTGCGACAGGCGCTATTATCAACGCCATTAGAAAACAACCTGATAGACAATACAGTGCCGAGGCTATTGCTGGGATTGGTACGCGAGGTGAGTATCGTTTGGGTGTAGGCGGTACTGGTGCTATCGGCGAGATTGGCGCATTTCGAATCGATGCCTCGACTTATGGAGGAAATGGCTATATTGATCGCGGCGACTTTGATAGCAAAAAGATCATGACGAACGCGCTGTTCAATATCTCGGAACATTTAAGACTTAACTTTATTCTTGATTACCAAGAGGAAAATCCCACTGCCAATTTCGGTTCGCCGCTCGTTGATGGTCGCATCTCAAGGAGTTTTCGCAGCAGCAACTTCAATGTGGATAACAACAGAATGCGGTTTGCTGATACGCGTTTTAGAACAAGGTTGGAATGGGATATCAGTGACAGCCTTGCTATCAAGAACGAGGCTTTCTGGTTCAAGGCAGACCGAGCGTGGCGTAACGCGGAAAGTTATCAATTTAACCCAGCAACAGGCTTGGTTCGACGTGGCACATTTCTGGCCATTGAGCACGACCAGGAGCAATATGGTAACCGCTTTGAATTAAGTGCTACAACCGATGTGCTTGGGTTTGAGAATAAATCAGTCATTGGATGGGAAGTTTCTCGTATTAAATTCTTGCATAAAAGTAATGCTGGGAATGCAGCATTTGAATTTTTTCCTGCCGTGGGATTTGCCCCTGGATCATTTCTTAGTACTACAGAAGTCCTGCCAAACTATGACTCTAGAACAGATCAGCAGGCATTTTTCTTGGAAAATTCTTTCAAAGTTAATGAAAAACTTAGCTTCCTCTTGGGCCTTCGCCAGGAATTTATAGATGTATTCAGAAAGGATTTGCGAGGATTACCAAATGTTAGCCAGGATTACTCTCCATTCACATGGCGGCTGGGTTCTGTATTTAATCTGACGCCTACAACCGCACTGTATGGTCAAGTGAGTGAAGGTAGTGATCCTGTGACGTCATTGATCAGCCTGAATCTTGCGAATGAAACATTTAATTTGACGACAACAAAGCAACAGGAGGTCGGACTCAAACATATTCTTTCTGATGGTCGAGGTGAGCTGACACTGGCCGCTTATCAAATTGAGCGGGATGACATCATTACGCGTGATCCTATCACTCCTGCAATTTCAATTCAGGGGGGAAAGCAATCCTCTAAAGGTGTGGAATTAAGTGCAAGCCTTTATCCAGCAGCGCAATGGCGCGTGGATTTGAATGCCGCCGTGTTGTCTGCAAAGTTTAATGAGCTGATTGAGCCTAGTGGTGTTTCGCGTGCGGGTAATGTGCCTCTAAACGTCCCTCGACAGACTGCTAATGCATGGGTTTATTATCAGGGAAATGATTTTGATGTAGGCCTCGGTGCTCGTTACGTTGGTAAGCGATATGCAAACAATGCCAACAATTTAGAAGTAGACGGTTATACAGTTTACGATGCGAGTGCTGCCTGGTACGTTGATGAACGCCTAACAGTGCGTGCTAATTTACGCAATGTAGCCGATAAATTTTATGCCACCAGCGCCTATGGCAATACGCAATTCATCATTGGTCAGCCACGGCAATTGGAGTTAACAGCAGAAGTCCGGTTTTAGCGAGTAATTGATGATGTGGTGCTGTTCACTCCGAAATCTGCATCTATTGCACCGTTGGCTGGGGATTCTCTTCGGTTTGCTTATCCTGGCTTGGTTTTTATCCGGGATTGTGATGTTGTACGTGCCCTATCCCTCACTCACACCGGTTGAACGCCTCACCAATTCAAGCGTGATTGAACTTGACCAGGTCAAATTCAGCATGGCCGAGATTTGGTCTGAACAGATTGAGACACGGCCAGATACTGTGAAATTGATCATGCAGAATAATCGTCCTGTATATCATTTGATACAGGATAAAGTGTGGCAATCAGTATGGGCTGATGACGGCCAAAAAGTAGTGGTGGATGAAATCATGATACGTTCATCCGTGAATCAGTTTGCAAATTCAGCTCGGGTTAGAGATACGCGAGTTATTGAACGTGACCAGTGGTCTGTGTCTTCAAAATATGATGGGCACAGACCACTTTATGTCGTTACGCTGGATGATGTGCAACACACTGAATTATATGTATCAAGTAAAACGGGTGAGGTGGTGCTTGATACGACCAAGTCAGAGCGGGCCTGGAATTGGGTGGGATCCGTAGTACATTGGATTTACTTTACCCCATTGCGCACGCAAGGCAGTTTGTGGCGCCAAGTCATACTCTGGACAGCATTTTTTTCTTTTCTGCTGGTGCTGGTAGGGATGTTCCTTGGATATGATCGCCTACGTATTAATAGACGCTACAAAAATGGCAGGATATCTCCATATGCGGGTTGGAAAAAATGGCACCATATTCTTGGTATGGTCGCTGGTATCTTTTGCCTGACATGGATATTAAGTGGCTGGCTATCAGTGAAGCCTTTCAATTGGATTTCAGACAGAAAAATCACGCAGTTGGAACGCACGATCTGGGCTGAAAAAAATCAAACAGTTTCTGACATGTTGCTCCCGAAGCACTCTGATGCCATACAAACGCTTAAGGAAATGACTTGGGTCAGTTATGCGGGTAATACCTACATACTGGCGAGAGATGAGCATCAAGAGTGGCTGATTGACCCGCACACAGGGCAGGTAATTGAAGGTTTCGAGCCAGAATCAATCAAAGCGCAGGTGATGAAGCTACAGGCGGGTGAGGATTTGCAGTCGTATGACGTGATAGAAAATGGTGATATGTACTACCGGGCGAGCGGTCAGAAAAAAATGGTACCTGTGCTACGTGCCCAATTTAATGACAGCGAGCATACCAGCTATTACATAGACCCAAGAACGAGCAATATTGTTGCAATTCATGATCACAACAGTCGCTTGTATCGTTGGTTATTTCATGGATTGCATTGTCTGGATATCCCATTGATTTCAGATACTGAATTCCGCAGAAAACTCAATATTATTGTCTTGTCAGTGCTAGGGATATTGCTGAGTCTGGCAGGCATAGTCATTGGTATGAAGCGACTAAGATACAAATTGACCTGATGGTCACCTGAAACGCTCGCCCATAATGCAACTATGTTGCATTATGGGCTTTTCTCTCTTACTATTTGTACTCATGCATTCAATGCGCTAACCCCGGAAAGTCATGACGTTATTCCAGATCGTGCTTGCTACGCTCATAGGTGGCGTTATCTCAGTCCTGCTAGCGGCAACAGTTGCATTGACCTTTCTTTCCAGATTCGCCAATCGAATGGTGGCCTTCTCAGTTGGGGTTTTGTTGGGTTTTGCATTGACAGACTTGTTGCCAGAGGCAGTGGAACATGGGCTGGAGATAGAGCGTCTGGGCTGGGTGCTGGTAGCAGGCATCATGGGATTTTTTTTAGTAGAAAAGCTGGCTTTGTGGCGACATGATCATGCCACGTCATTGGGTCACACTGAGGAGAAGCCTGTCGTAGCGATGATTGTGGTGGGTGATTCCATGCACAATTTTGTCGATGGCATCTTGATAGCCGCATCATTTCTTGCCGATTGGAAACTTGGTTGGGCGGCGGCTATTGCCATTACCGCACATGAAATACCTCAGGAAATCTCTGATTTCATGGTGCTGCTGAATGCTGGTGTTAGTAAAGCCAAAGCGCTCTTTCTTAACGCTATTTCAGGTGCAGCCATGACCCTGGGAGGCGTGATTGGCTGGCTAAGTCTGAGCAACGCCCATGCAGCCATTCCTTATGTGTTGGCCGTAGCGGCTGCCAGCTTTATTTATATTGCGGTAGCAGATTTGGTGCCCGAACTACATTTGGAACGCAAACCCAAGGATATGTTTTCCCAGCTTGGATTAATGGCACTAGGACTCACAGTAGTCACCATGGCCAAAATGTTTCAAACCATAGGAGCCTGATATGAACACAGAAAGATTGATCCCCGCCACCATTCTGACAGGATTTTTGGGTGCTGGAAAAACGACTTTGTTGAACCGTATTTTGAAAGAGCATCATGGTCAACGCATCGCCATCATTGAAAACGAGTTTGGAGAGGCAGGTGTCGATGGTGATCTATTAATCCAGGGTGAAGAGCAAATTGTAGAAATGAATAATGGATGTATCTGCTGCACCGTCCGTGGCGATTTAGTGCGTATTCTGGGTGACCTTTCAACGCGCAATGCAGCAGGTGAGCTTGGTTTTGACAGGGTCATCATTGAAACGACCGGACTGGCAGACCCTGCGCCTGTCGCACAAACATTCTTTGTCGAAGAGGATGTCAGAACACATTATAAATTGGATGCGATCATTACAGTGGTAGACGCTGTACATGGAATGCAGCAGCTTGATGAACACCATGAGGCATTGGAACAAGTTGGTTTTGCAGACAGGATACTCCTCTCCAAAACTGACTTGGTGACTGCTGACGAAGTGCAAAAAATATCAACCAGATTAAGGCAAATCAACCCTCGTGCACCAATCAAACATGTTCATTTTGGCATCACTGATCTTCATGAGATTCTGGATATAGAAGGCTTCTCTCTGGATGAAATACTAAAGATAGAACCGGACTTTCTTGAAGATGTCAGCCATGAGCATGATGACGATGTTGCCTCCTTTGTGTTTCGATCAGAACGCCCATTCGACATGGAAAAGCTTGAGTTTATGCTGGGCGACATGCTTGGCGTTTTTGGGCCAAACCTGTTGCGCTATAAAGGCATATTGCATGTTGCAAATGACGATCATCGTTGGGTGTTTCAAGGTGTACATATGCTGATGGGGGGAGAGCAGGGTAGCAAGTGGAAACCCAATGAAAAACGGGAATCAGTGCTGGTCTTTATTGGTAAGAGCTTGCCCAGGGCTGAATTTGAAAATGGATTGACATCATGTCTGGCCTGATAATGGATATTGGAAACTAGCACATGGCAGGCATTACAAGATTAAAGGGAGGGCGCGTCTACGACCCCGAGCATGGTATTGATGGGGAAGTGCGCGATATCTATTTTTGCGATGGCGTGATTATCGCTGCTCCTGATCAACAGACCCGGATTGCGCGTGAAATAGATTTGACTGGCAAGGTTGTCATGGCTGGTGCGGTTGATATTCATAGCCATATTGCTGGCGGCAATGTGAACACCTCGCGTTTGATAACACCGGATTTAAGGCGCGAGCATATGATGAGTACTGCGCGACGACCAGGTAAGTGGTCTGCACGTGATACTGGGCGACGATACGCGCAAATGGGGTATACCACAGTCGTTGAGCCAGCGGTGTTACCGTCAAATGCTTTGCATGCGCACATGGAAATGGCAGATATCCCCATAATTGATACTGCCGGATTGGCGGTATTAGGCAGTGATGACTTTCTGTTACGTTTACTGAGGGATAAAAGAGGGCAGCAGGCAGTTGACGATTATGTTGCCTGGACCCTTGATGCTACTCGATGTTTGGGATTGAAAGTCATCAATGCCGGTGGTGCCAGTGCGTTCAAGTTTAATGCACGTAGTCTGCAGCTGGATGAAGAAGTACCATATTATGGCGTAAGCTCCAGAGCCATTCTTAACGCCTTGCAAATGGCAGTCTGCAAACTCAATGTGCCTCATCCCTTACATGTGCACTGCAACAATCTTGGTTTGCCCGGAAATGTCGCGACCACATTGGCAACCATTGAAGCAGCCAATGGATTGCCGATGCATCTCACGCATATCCAGTTTCATAGCTATTCAGACGAAGGCAAGCATGGTTTTTGTTCTGGGGCTGCGCGGATTGCTGAAGCCATTAATGCCGCTTCCAACATTACAGCTGATGTAGGGCAAGTGCTTTTTGGACAAACGGTGACCATATCTGGTGATGTCATGCGGCAATATAATGCGCGCGCAGTTGCCAGCCCTTCCAAATGGGTCGTGTCAGACATTGAAAGCGAAGGTGGGGGTGGAGTTATTCCGTATGCCTACAAAGGTGCCAATTTTATCAACACCTTACAGTGGGCCATTGGGCTGGAGCTTTTTCTTTTGGTGGACGATCCCTGGCGAATTTTCTTTACGACAGATAGTCCGAACGGTGCCCCCTTTACGCGTTATCCCGAGTTGGTACATTTGCTCATGGATGCGGATTACAGAATGTCTGTGCTCAGCAGTTTGAATCCAGAGGCGGCGGAGCTTAGTCTCCTCAAGGATATCAAGAGGGAATACAGCTTATATGATTTAGCCATTACGACGAGAGCGGCTGCTGCCAGATCAATGGGGCTGACAGATCGAGGCCACCTTGGTGTTGGCGCTATTGCAGATATTGCGGTTTATTCACCACAGGATGACTTAACCAAAATGTTTGCCCGCTGTGCCTGGCTGTTCAAAAATGGTGAAGCTGTTGTGCGTGATGGTGAAATCCTCAGTGAGCCAAAAGGAAAAATGCTGAGCCTGACTGACTTTGAGCGGACTGGCATAGAACAGGAATTGCAAAAATATTTTGATCAGTATTTCACATTAAAACTTAAACACTTTAAGGTTTCGACCTTCTTGAACAGTGACCCTGTCATGCAGAGAGCGGATCAACGCTTTGAACTAAGCGATTCCAATCGGTCTCACGTAAATTGAGATGGCTGAGGTATTCATATCGTCAGGACTCATCAATCATGAATATTCAATATCATTTGAATCAACAACCATTACGGCCTGAGGCCTCCAAAATGCCTTCTTCACCGATGGGATTTGAGAAATCCTTGGGTTTGCAAGCACCAGACTTATTAAACCTGATAGAGATTTTTGAGCCTGAATGTCAGATTGCGGTTGTACCACGCACGCACTTAAAGCCTATTGATGCCTATCTGGAATTAGCTGCATTGCAGATGGGAAGCGGGTTTCGAACAATTGTTAAAACGGGTGAATCCATACCCGCCTATCTACTACCGGATCTTCCTGGCCGGGATGCGCTCTTGAATGATATCGCGTTTCTAACCGAGCTTTATGCAGATTTATTAGGGTGCGAATCCGTAGGCGTGCGTGTGGAAGTGTTAAAACGCGCCATGTGCCCACGTTTTCATGTAGACCGATCAGGCATACGTTTACTTTGCACTTATCGTGGTTCAGGCACGGAATGGCTTCGTGAGAGCGATGTGGATCGAACCAAACTGGGATTTCAATCTGCAGGAATGTCCGATGAAACATCAGGTGTCGTTCTGAATCCTGATGCCATTCAAGCACTAGAGACCTACACGATAGCGCTTATCAAGGGCTCAGCCTGGGAAGATAACGCGCAACGTGGATTAGTGCATCGGTCACCAACGCCTGCAGTGCAACAGAGTCCGAGAGTGCTGTTGGCACTCGATGCTATTTGGTAATCAACATAAAGGATTAATGATGATATATCGATGGATAATTTCAGCTGTTGTGATCATGATGCCTATCATCGGCAATGCTGCTGGATCACACTCACATGATACCGCGCACCTTAGGATTGCGATTGATGGTAACTTGTTGAATGTGAACGTAGAAATGCCGTTGGATCCGCTAATTGGCTTTGAGCATGCACCAAAAAACGCTCAGCAAAAGGTAGCGGTAAAAAAAATGGAAACAACGTTGCGAGAAGCTAAGCAACTGTTTAAACCCAACATGGAGGCCGCATGTCGCTTGATGGAGGTGCATCTTGATTCTATAGTGCTGGGAGATCATCCTGTATCAGATCAAGATGATCACAAACACGCGGAACTAGAAGGTGAATATGCATTCCAATGTGATCATCCAGAAAAACTGAATCAACTTGTAGTCAATCTATTTGATGCATTCCCGAGGTTAAAGCACATCAAGGCTGAAGCGGTAACGCCCAAAGGACAAAGTGCCATGACGCTGACACCTCGAAAGCGTGGAGTTTCCTTGAATTGAGCCTGGCAATTGACATTCGCAATCTGCGTTTCAAATACCCCAAAGCCACTGCCGATTGTTTGTCAATTCAGAAGTTTCAGGTCGAAACAGGCGAGCGCGTCTTTGTGCATGGCCCAAGCGGTTGCGGAAAAAGCACTTTGTTGGGACTGATCGGAGGCGTATTAATTGCAGATGAAGGTGAAGTG
>VFQQ010000258.1_pt1 | contig 125369 bp, 115 predicted proteins | sample 3512341 | NCBI WGS metagenome assembly VFQQ01 (sample SAMN10412373, study PRJNA504923) | tailings metagenome | isolation source: Relicate 2 Philex TSF1 revegetated site | place: Philippines: Tuba, Benguet | collected 2017-08-29 | reverse complement strand
CCAGAATTTTATCACAGCCCCTGATGTAGTAATACATCAGGGGCTTTTTTGTTGCATGAAACTCAAGAATGAAGTGTGGGAATGATAAAACTTCCATCACAGGATGTTAAAAGGAAGGACAAGCGGATACAGAGTTGTCTAATGGCTAAATCATAATTTCAAACAGCGGGTTGAATTTCATTCGTGGCTAGCTACTTATATAAAGAATGAAATGTTAATAAATGGTTTTTATCTCATAACCCCCCTCATACAATACGCCTTTGAATGCTGCAAGGGCGCTTCATAAATCAAAGCAGGGAATACACCTTTGTAGAAATAGGAAGGCGTTAGAAGGAGCCTGTAGCAAGAAAACCCGGATTAGATATAATTTTCTTCCATGACAACAGCTGCCGGGGAATCGGTTTTTTGAATAGATTTTACCGAAGAAAAAACCAGATATAAAAGCCCTCCCAAAAGCAGAAAATTGCGCATGGCCAGTAGAACAACGGCCATAGTTTCTTTAAGAATCAGGTCTCCGTAGAAGAAAGGATAGATAAGGAGGGTCAGAAAACAGCTAAAGAGCAATGCTAGTGAAATAGATCTCTTCATATCTCCGAAAAAGAAGAATAAAGGGAAAAGCGTTACAAGCCAGACGAGATACTGAGGAGAGAACACTTTATTGAAGAGCAAAAAGATCAGGAGTGTACAAACAAAGCATCTGCAAAGCAAAGGAATAAACAGTTCTTTTTTCCGGGATAGAAAAATAAGCAGGGTAAAGAAAAGATAATTGAGGATTAGCAATAACGAGGTTAAAGGAAGTGCATAACGGGCGATTTTACGGGCTTTGTGGTTTATAATTTCCAGGGCGCCGTTTTGTGCCATAATTTCAGCCGGATCAAGGAGAAAGAGCTTTTCTCCCAGAAACCAGAGCGAGGCATACAGGGATTCGATCTGAATATCACGACCACCCTGGTAATCGAGAAATTTCAGAAAGTAAGTTTCGCCATAAATGAAAAAAGGGATGTTTATGCTTAGAAGAACTCCGGTGACCAGCGCCATTGTCAGGAGATTTGCAAAACGTTTTTGTGTGGCCTCATAGATAAATATGACGGGCAAAAACACAAGCGGGTACACTTTGATACTGATAGCGACAGAAAGCAGGGCTATGGCAAGAATGAAGTGTTTGAGCGCCATGGACCTCTGATAATACAGGTAGAGCAATAACGCAGAAGAGACGAAGACTGCAGGAATTACATCATATCTCGCAAAGGCAGAGTAGGCGAGGATTACAAGCCCGGCAAAGGTAAGTAAAAGAATTCTGTTGATAACGGCCTGCTGAACGGAAAGTAAAGTCAATAGTTTCCGGGCAAGATATAGAAAAGCGGAGAGCCAGAGCCCGATCGAGATCAGGTACAAAGACATAAAGGTTTCGAGAGACAAGCCCTTAATGAAAAACCAGGGGAAGACAATAAAATAGACGGACAATGGGGGATATTCGATGAAGAAGTCCGCAAACGGAACCTGTCCCGACGAAAGATGATAATAGAGGTTAAAATATAACTCTCCCTCGGAAGAAGAATGGAACATATTGAGAATGGATCTTTCACCGGCAAAAAGAGCCCAAAAACAGGCGGTACAAAAAGGGAGAAGGACGATGATTTCACGCCGGGCAATAAAATTCATATAGAAGGAATACTTTCTGGGTAATGAATGCAAAGAAAACAATTTATATACGAAAATAAAAATTATGCATAAAAAAAACCCGGAAATTTCTTCCCGGGGTCAAATTTCTTCAGTAAGTTCTGATTAGAATCTGAAGTGCGAGAATGCCTTGTTGGCATCTGCCATGCGGTGTGTATCATCTTTCTTTTTCACAGATGCACCTTCACCTTTAGATGCGGCAATAATCTCACCTGCCAGACGCTCTGTCATGGTTTTTTCACCACGTTTGCGGGCATAGTTGATCATCCACTTCATTCCAAGAGATTGCTTACGCTCTGCTCTTACTTCGGTTGGTACCTGGAAAGTGGCACCACCAACACGACGGCTCTTTACTTCTACGGAAGGCATTACATTATTTAATGCTTTTTTCCATATTTCAAGTCCGTTTTCGCTGGTACGTTTTTCTACGATCTCAAGAGCACCATAGAAAATACCGTAAGCCAAAGACTTCTTGCCATCATACATCAGGTTATTTACAAATTTTGTAACCGTAACATCCCTGAATTTAGGATCTGGCAAAACGTAACGTTTTTTTGGTTTTGCTTTTCTCATTTCTTTTTTTGATAAAGAAGGTTTCGTTTAAATCATTAAACTAATTCACATTCGGTTTCCAGAATATTACTTCCCTTTATATTTAAACCCCGGATTTAACAGCCGGAGTCAATACAAATTCGTAATTATTTCTTTTTACCTTTTGTTGGCGCCGCCGCAACCTGACCTGGTTTAGGACGTTTAGCACCATACTTAGAACGACCTTGTTTACGGTTGTTCACCCCGGCAGTATCCAAAGCTCCACGAACGATGTGGTAACGAACACCCGGAAGGTCTTTCACACGACCACCGCGGATCAACACGATGGAGTGTTCCTGTAGGTTGTGACCTTCGCCCGGAATGTAAGCGTTAACCTCTTTCTGGTTAGTGAGACGTACACGCGCAACTTTACGCAGAGCCGAGTTTGGCTTCTTAGGCGTTGTTGTATAAACACGGGTACATACACCACGACGCTGTGGGCAGGAATCCAATGCCGGAGATTTTGACTTGTAAATAAGTGTTTCTCGTCCTTTTCTTACTAACTGCTGTATAGTAGGCATTGTAAACTGTTAAAAAATTGAATAATTATTGATTAACTTCCCCAAAAAGGGAGTGCAAAGGTAAGAAAAAATAATGATTACCCAAAACTATTTGCAGAGATTTAAAAGGTAAAAGCTTTAAAATGAAAAGTTTCCGAAAGAGTCCGGGTTGCTACAGCTTTATGATTCTGAAGAAGACAGGCTCAGGCAATAGATTCGGAGGGGGCTTCAAACAGCCGGGCTCCGGCAAAGTCTTCAGCACCTGCTTCAAAGAAATGCTCATGAATATTGACCCGGTCACCGATGCTTTTTACCTTTATATATTGCCCGTTTTCCTGAAGTTCGTAAGCATTTACATTATCTGCCTGATTCATCTTCAGAATGTAGATCAGTTGTTGTTTGATATCCGGGTTGACAAATTCAAAGAGAGACTCGATCCGCTTGTCAAAACTGCGGACCATCAGATCTGCACTCCCCCCAAAAACGCGAGGACTGCCCTCGTTATGAAAATAGAAAATCCGTGCGTGCTCCAGAAAGTTTCCCACAATGGAGCGAACGGTAATATTTTCGCTCAGGCCAAGGCGGCCGGGCCTCAGACAGCAGATTCCTCTTACAATCAGGTCAATCTTTACACCTTCCTGTGAGGCTTTGTAAAGTTCTTCTATGGTCTTTTTATCTTCCAGTGAGTTAATCTTGATGCAGATACCTGCGGGCTTGCCTTCCTGGGCATTTCTGGCCTCATTCTGAATCATATTGATCAGGGCCAGTCGCATGTCTTTCGGCGAGGTGATGAGGTTTTTATAATGTCCGGGCTGAGAATGTCCGGTAATGACATTAAAAAACTCTGAAATGTCATGTGTATAGTCGGGATTTGCCGTCAGCAGGCCGATGTCAGTATATAACTTGGCCGTGTCTTCATTGTAATTGCCACTGGCCATATGCGCATATTGTACCACCCTCGGTCCTTCTTTCCTTACAATCAGCATGAGTTTGGTATGGGTCTTCAGCCAACCGATCCCGTAAATCACAAAACATCCGGCTTTCTGAAGCTTTTCAGCTTCCTTGATGTTGTTTTCTTCATCAAACCGGGCCTTGATTTCAAAAAGTGCAGAAACATGCTTACCGTTTTCGGCTGCTTTTAACAAGGCGGCTGTAATTCTGGAATTTTTGGCCAGACGATAAATGGTCAGCTTGATGGAGAGTACATTGGGGTCATCGGCTGCTTTTTCAATCAACTGAACAACCGGCTCGAAGTTATTATAGGGATGATGAAGCAGAATATCATTCTCCCGGATGGCCTCGAAAATATTACTCATATTTTCGCGGGTGAGATTTACGGGATAAATGGAGGATCTTTGTCCGGGCAATTCGACTCGGAATTCAGGATGATTGATGATCTGCCATAGCCGGGTATAGTCCATGAGTTCCCGGTTGACGTAAATATTGTATTTGTCAATTTCCCATTTTTTCTCAAGGATGTTCATCATCCAGGGTGAAGGATTGTTTTCCACCACCATGCTGACCACCCGTCCGACTTTCCGGCTTTTGATTTTCTCTTTTACCTCATCTACAAAGTCTGCATCCATTTCGTCGTTTTCTTCTATACTGAAGTCGCCGTTGCGCAGAATTCTGAAGAGATCAATGGATTCAATCCTGACATTGCGGTAAAGTTTCTGCAGCTGATTCCTTATGATCTGCTCAATTGGCAGAAAAAGAACACACTCATTTTGCTCAAACGTAAAGAACTTTGGAAGGTTACTCGGAATCTGAACGAACGATAACTTCTTGTTTTCCTCATTTTCCGGAAACAGGGTTGTCTGATTGTCTGTTGAAACGACACCCAGAATCAGGTTTTTAGCAAGCAGAATAGGGAAAGCATGGGTGTGATCATAAAGCATCGGCGTAAGCATCGGATACACCGTATGATCGAAATACTCAGTGACTTCTTTTAGTTGCGAATCGCTTAACTCTTCGTATTTGATAATCTGAAATCCGTTTTCGCGAAAATCAGATTTAAGAACTTCTCTGTAAATGCGGTTTCTTTCTTCGTAAAAAGCTTTTATGTTACTCAGAAGAGTCTTCCGGAATTGTCCCTCACGAAGGCCGGAATAATCTACACGCTCCTTACTGTAATCAATATAGTTATACAGGCTGCCGACACGGACGGTGAAGAATTCGTCAAGGTTAGATGCCGTAATAGCCAGAAACTTCAGTTTCTCAAAAATGTTTAACTCCGGATTGAGGACCTGGTCAAGGACTCTGTGATTAAAGAGAAGCCAGCTGAAGTCCCGGCTCAGTAAATTGGACTTATCAATGCTTTCGAGGGCTTTGCTGGGTATAGGCACAGGTGTTTCCTCCGGTTCAATTCGAACGTCCAGTAAGTCTCTGAAAAAAGAAAAAAGCCCTTTTGAATCTGCCGTGTTTCCCATGCCTGCACCTGTGTCTATTGAATGTGGGTTGCTCCGTTTCTGCGAATTTCGATACAAAAAACAGATAAATCAACAGAACCGGAAGATTATCTTTTTATTAACTATGGTAACGAACAACACGCCGGAGCTGGTATGTTTACAGAAACAGAAAAATACGGAAAAAAGCCGGAGATTATTTTACGTCCTCCGCCCAGTTAAAACGTTCGTCCGGAGAGAATTTCCACGGAGCCATGTTGGTTTCGAGGTTCTGAAACATCATGTTCCAGGATTGAGGCGCCTGGCTCTCTTCCATGACCCGGTATCTTCTGAGCTGAAGGATGATGTCGAGGGGGCTGATCATTACCGGACATTCCTGTACACAGGCATTACAGGTAGTACAGGCGAGGATTTCTTCGTTACTGATATAATCGCCCAGGAGGCTTTTTCCATCATCATAGTCAAAACCATTCTTCAACCAGCCTTTCTGAATGTCTTCCAGCCGGTCTCGGGTATCCATCATGATTTTCCTTGGAGAAAGTGCTTTTCCCGTAATATTGGCCGGGCAGGATGATGTGCAGCGGCCGCATTCCGTACAACTGTATGCATCCATCAGGTTTTTCCAGCTGAGGTCTCTGACATCTTTTGCTCCAAAGCGTTCCGGGGCTTCGGCAGCAGCGGTATCGGCCTGTTCAAGACCCAGCATAATTTTAACTTCACGCGTTACCACGGGCATGTTTTTCATTTCTCCTTTAGAATCCAGGTCTGCAAAGTAAGTGTTGGGAAAAGCAAGAGCAATGTGCAGGTGTTTGGAGTAGGTCATGTATACAGCGAAACTCATAATGCCCAGAATGTGAAACCACCAGGCGGTTCTTTCATAAATGATCAGGGCTGTATCAGACCATGAGGAGAAAAGTGGCTGAAGCCAATGACTGATCAGAAGATTGCCGGTCTGTGCATCTCCGTAGTGTCCGGCACCGCGCGACTGTAGCAGGGAATCGGTGGCATTCATACTGAGGAAGGCCCACATCAGCAGAATTTCCGTAACAAGAATAATTGTGGCATCTAATGCGGGCCAGGCTTTCATTTCTCTGTGATGGCTGGCCTGAAGGCGCTCTGTTTTGAGAAGGTGTCTTCGGATAAGAAAAACAGCACAAGCCAGAATCACACCTGCAGCAAGCACCTCAAAACTGTTGATCAGAAAAGGGTAAAGGCTGCCGAGAGGCTGCAGAAAAATACGGTGAGTTCCAAGAATTCCGTCAAGGAGAATTTCGAGGACCTCTATGTTGATAATAATGAATCCTAGATATACAAGGGCATGAAGAAGACCTACTATCGGGCGGCTAAACATTTTTTTCTGTCCGAATGCTACCAGAAGCATAGTTTTGAGCCTTTCGGCCGGCCGGTCGGTGCGGATATCCGTTTTTCCGAGTTGAATGGTTTTTTTGATAAGCATGACCCTTCTTGAAACGAAGAAGGCAGCAGCGGCCAGTGCGGCAATGAAAATGATCTGGGCTATCATACTTCTTTAAGGTTAATGTTGGAGAGTGAAAGTCCTTCAAACAAATAGTATGCAAGCATACCATTACAAATATCGTTAAAATCGGCTACAAAACAAGTCGCCCGAGAAAATTTTAGATATTTTTCAAATGATGTTTGGGAATAAAAAGTTTTTATCTAATTTTGCAGTCCCAAATCAAGGGGAGGTGGTGATAAGGTGATGTAGCTCAGTTGGTAGAGCAAAGGACTGAAAATCCTTGTGTCGGCGGTTCGATTCCGTCCATCACCACACTGAATATCAGCCGGTTACGATAAAATTTCGTAATCGGCTTTTTTCTTGGTCACACAATGGTCACAAATTAAAAGATGGATCAAGGACATAGGATCAAATCCAAAAGTTGTGGAGAGCGTTGTATTTTTCTAGGTTTGTGTTTTTAATCAAGCCTATTTGTTTTGGAGAGTTTCTTGCCGCTTATCGAATTAATCTTACCCGAGTTTATATTGAAAATTATTTGCTTACCCACGTAGAGAAAGCCCAGGAAGGCTATCACGTGTATTTGGAGGAAAAGAATTACCCAGAACAGGATTCAAAAAAAGCGGTTTTACTCTCCAAAGGGTTTTTCCCAACCATTACTCTACAAGATTTCCCACTTCGAGGGCACAAGGTTTTCCTGCATATCAAACGTCGCAGGTGGCTCAATACCAAGACAGGTAAAGTAGAATACAGGAAATGGAAACCAGCCTTTCCCTTGGAGAACTCTATACGATTCTTACCAACAAAGCAGCTAAAGGAAACAAGGGCAGTATAGTGGCCATCATTGAAGGTACTAAATCAGAGTATATCAATGATGTTTTACAAAAAATACACCTAAATAGCCGCAAGAAGGTAAAGGAAGTAACACTGGACATGGCAGGCAGTATGTCTAGAATCGTAAAGAGTTGCTTCCCGTCCGCAACCCTTGTTACCGATCGATTCCATGTTCAGCGACTTGTATTGGACGCATTGCAGGATATGCGAGTAAAATATCGATGGGAGGTTATTGATGCCGAAAATGAGGAAATAGAAAAGGCTAATAGTAAGGGGGGGCCTATGAGCCTGAAACCCTTCCTAATGGCGATACGCTCAAACAACTCCTAGCTCGTAGAAGGTATGCACTTTTTAAAAAGCCACAAACATGGACCGAGCAGCAAAAGCACAGGGCCACCTTACTCTTCAGTATCTTTCCCGACATGAAGAAGGCACACGGACTGGCTTTGGAACTAACTAATATCTTCGAAAAATCTCCAGATAAAATATCAGCCAGAACTAGGTTAATGCTATGGCATGAAAAGGTGCGACAAGCTGGATTTAAGGCCTTCGCCACCGCTTCCAGGTCAGCAGCCAATCACTATCCAACTATACTCAATTATTTTGACAACAGAAGCACCAATGTCTCGGCTGAATCCTTTAACGCCAAAATCAAAGAGTTTAGAGCACAGTTCAGAGGGGTCCGAAATGTCGAATTCTCCTATACCGCCTAAACCAACTATATGCTTAATCCAAGTTAATCCACAACAATAAGCTTGATCCTGCATAAGCTGATGGGCCTTCTGGTCAAAACTAGCTTCAATCCGGCTGAACAATTCTACATTTAGAAAATTTGGACATCCTATATTGTTGTTACTTTTGATTATATTAGAGTCTAAGTAGAAAAATGTATCGTCTAACATAAAATAAAAACTATCTAACAATGAAACACTTATTACTAATTCTCGGATTAACAACAATAGTACTTTGTGCTAACGCACAATACCCAGGTGCTTACTCTACCGACATAGGTTTGGGCTATTTCGACGGCGCAAAATTTGCTTTATATGATTCCATCCCTACTCCTCCTTATTATGGGGGGTATGCACAAGTTACGGGACGTTATCCTGTAGGCGGAATGTTAGGAACAAACCCGTTTACTCTTACTTTTGGCAACCCGAGCAATATAAGAAGCTCGAACAGTGATTACACTGCCAACGGCAATTGGGTGTCTATCAGAAACACACAAAACGGAGTAGCGGATATGCTTGCGGTTAACGGACAAGCGTTAAACCCAGGAAAAGCTGCCCAGCAGATTGGACTATTTTGGAATGGCAATTATGACGGCGTAGGACCCACCGGCACCTCGGCTGGCGCGCAGACTAGCTATCCATTACCTGCTGGCTGCACAATGACTTATACTTTTGACAATAATCTCGAACCATTGGACCAGTTCATCATAGCAGATATAGACGCAGGAGAAGAGATATTGATAGAATTTTTAGATGCATCGGGAAACCCCTTGAACAAAGAAAGCAATACCCGTATAGTGCATCTTACTAATGACGATGCAGGACTCACGGCACCAATAACCAGCGAAAATTCTAGTACGTATGGTATAAACATAGGAGCTGTGATGGGATATTCTTCTAATACTGCCAATGAGGCATATTCCTTTATAATTACATCTAATGTTGTAAAAACCATAAAAGTGTCACAAGTCGGTTATCAGAACCGTACCGGCGGTGGATTTTGGGTTATTCCTGTGAAAGGTGCGCCTGACAGGGGGGACGCTCCCGCCAGTTATGGAGATGCTCGTATACTACCATTGGCAAATAAACTAAAGCTCGGTACCCTTGGAGGGGACACGGAAGCCATCCCACACCATAGCAATGACGCAGCCGGAGATAATATTGTAGCCAACGGAATTGATTATTCCGGTGCTAGCCAGCCCCAGCCAGATTATGGTAGAAATGCCGATGAAGATGGCGTGCCCGTCGTTAACCCAATAGCCAATAATGGTAGTCCCGGGCAAACCATTGCCGATTATTCCATTACAGCGAAGGTAACCAGCAATAATGCGGCTTATGCAATTGCCTGGATAGATTGGGATGGTAACGGTATATTTGATGCGAGCGAAGCAATCACGGCTGACATAACTGCAGCTAGTAATGATGCGGATCTTACCTTCACCTGGCCGAGTGCTACATTAAGTGGTACTAACGGTCGAACAGGCACATATCTGCGTATTATTGTAAGTTCTGAGTCAGTAAGCGGAGCCAGTGAAGCTGCTTTATACTCGGGTTTTGGTGAGGTGGAGGACTACTTTATCCCTTTTGCTACCCCCCTACCGGTAAAGTTCGTGGGATTCGATGTGTATAAAGAAGGTAATATAGCAGCCTTGAGATGGTCAACTGCCAGTGAAGAAAATAGCAAAGGATTCGAGATAGAAAAAAGTATAGATGGCAAATTTTGGACCATCATTGGATTCGTTAACAGTATCGGGGGTGAAGATCAAGGGTTGAGGCCCAATAATTATAATTTTATAGATAAGAACCCTGTAAAGGGACAAAATTTATACCGTCTAAAACAAATAGACTTGGACGGAAAATATGATTATAGCCGAATTCGCAGCATATTGTTTGAAAAGGGTATAGGTATTAATATTTATCCAAATCCAGCAGAAAATAACGTAATTATCAATGGTTTCGTAGGCGGAGAAAACGTAAGTATATACGACATAACAGGAAGAGTAATATATCAGCAAAAAGTAAACAAAGACAGTGATAGTATTTCTTTAACAGACCTAAATCAGGGGGTCTACTATATTCGCATCACGAGCACAGATGGTATTGTGTCTTCCCATAAACTGGTAAAAGTAAAATGAGTAGAACTTAGAAGCACGGCTATCAAAACCGTTAAAATTGTGATTTTCGAAGGAGAAATACATTTCCCCTTCGAAAATCACGGCCAAACGAAGAGGATCGTATTGAAGAGAACAATAAGCGCCGTTTTGTCATCCTGTTTTATTTTACTTAGCCCTTGGTCAATGTTCCAAGGGCTTTTTTATCAAAATAACCATTCCGTTATATATTCGCTGCGACATCATGCGCACCTGCCTGCCGTATTATTCTAAGGCAACCTCTAATAACTACTTTTCTGGTGTGTGATTTTTTTTGGATTCGATTTTTGTGAAGTTATAAATACAGCCTAAAATAGCTATTTAGAGCATTGATGTACAACCACCTAACACCAGCTACACTACAGCCAAAATCTAAAAAACACGCCAAGTTTGCGCGATTGTATTAGATAATACCCCCAATTAAAACAATCCGAGCTTCCGTGTAATTACTTTATTTTCATTATCCCTGAAGTTATAAAACCACGCCAATAACATAACTATTTTTAGAGAAGATTACGGCTTGAGAAAATCATGCATACAAAGGAAGAGCAGCGTCTATTTCGAGACCTGGCCCCCTCTATTTTGCCGTGCCGATTCAAGAAACTTATTAGTGTATTCAATTGTAACTTCACCAGATAGATTGCTGTGGCAAAGATCATGGTATTTATTTCACACCCTAAACAAATCTACGAAAACGTTAAATTCGATTCCCCATTACCTTGATAAGGTCTACCAGGTTATTCACGTTTTTCTTTCTGAAAATACTGGCCTTAACGGTACTAATTGTGGAACTCTTTTTAGACGTCATTCGGGCGATCTCCGTAGTAGATTTTCCTTGAAGAAGCAATTTGGCAATTTCTCTTTCAAGTCTTGACAACTCAGACTTTTTCACACGTGAAACTGGTTTTGTAAACAGATTATTCACACACTCCCAGAGTGCGTCATATCCGATATGTCTTTTTCGTTCGAACACTTTGGTTATTGCAATATTAAGCTCCACCTCATCAAAAACACCTGACAGATAGGCAGAGCCAGGCCTACTTCCGACGAAATCTATCATCCAGGAGAGACTTTCACGGGAATAGAATAGCAGAAACGCCCCGGAAGAGGCCGTGTCTAATTTTTCAAGAGTTTCTCTAAATTGCAGAGCGCTATAATTATCCAGACGTGCAATGAACAACACCGACTTTTCCAGGGCGGGTTGGGCATCCAATTTCTCAAAACCACTCAGTTCATTGATTGAAAAGCCGCCTGACAACCTTTCCAGAATATAGACGATGCCTTTTCTGAATATAGGCTGAGGGTCTATAATAATCACACTCACATTTTCAACTTCCATTATAGTAATCAAATAACGATTCTTAGTAAAAAAAATAGACAGCCGTCATCGACTCTTTTAAACAGGTAAGTTATGATCGTGGCTATTTGCTTTATTTACCCCAGAGTTCTAGATTAGATGTTCCTCCTTTTTTGTTGGTTAATCAAAATGGGAATTCCCATGCCAAACTTTTTTTTAAGAAATGCGGGGAACGGTTCCATCCGCTTCTTTAACTAGTCAGATCATGTCGAAGGTGGACAAGCCACTCAGAATTTTATGTATATCCATAATCCACTTTAACAATAGCATTAATTTGTCGTCATTTAGGTGTAATATTAATACAAACCCTATAATAGTATTAATTCTATCACCATTTAGTTATAATATTGACGGAAATCTAATATGGCGAAATTAAATTTAATAAATTATTTGGTACTGGCACAAAGGCGCTGTTTTGGAGAGGAAGAATTGCTCCCCTTCTTGACAGTAAAAACACTTCTGGCAGCTTTCTTTAGCGTTAACTCAGCTTAATACCTCCCGTTTTCAAACCTGTTCTTCATTTCCGGTTATATAGTCTCCCCGCTTGCCGTCAAATGCTCATGGCTTCAGCCACTGGCTGCAAGCAGCCTTTCCCTTTATTTGACTGCTGCGCTCACAGGAGGCCTATCCAGCCTTTAATTGTCAGAAACATTTATTGAAAAGGAGAAAAAAATGACTGCTGATACAACACAGAAAAAATCCGGCCCGGACTTCCACGCCTATAACGTCAAGAAAACCGGTAAAAAGGATGCTCTCTGGACGAGAATTGGAGCCGCTTGGTATCACGAAGACCGTACCGGCCTGAATATCGACCTGGACTGCATTCCGCTTGACGGCAGGATCGTTCTTCGGACACCGTTGCCTAAAGACGATCATGAGCAGCCAGATATTGCATAAGTGAATTTGAGGATCAAGGGCATGAGCTTAAACGGCTCATGTCCTTTTTCTATGTTTAAAAGGCTAAGGGCTTCGCCCCCGCGCACGCAAGGGTAAAGGCGCTTACGCTTCCAGCTTCCGCAAAATTTTCCCTTTTCCCTATTCAGGGAAATTCCTCGCGGGCCGCTTCGCTCCAAAATTTCCCTGAAGCCGCCCTTGCGCTTGCTACCCCACCCTCGGCGGGAGCCAAGGTTGCATATGCAACCCATTCTGATTTTAAAAAGGAGAACACACACCATGAAACGCACAAGAGAAAACCACATTCCTGCGGATGCAGAACTTTACATTCAGGACCTACTTTCAAGCGCCATGATTTATCGCTATGAACGGGGCGGCAATCCTGTCGGCATTGCTTTTAGAGGTAAATCGCAAAAACCGTCATGGCATTATCGTTTTCGGTCCCAAGAGGAGCGGCAGCAATACGAGCAAAAGTTTCTGGAATCCGTGCGGGCTGAGGAAGAAAGAAGTAATCAGTATAAAGCGCAAAAAAACGCTCAACACACTTTGAAAGCAGGTGACATCCTTTATTCCTCATGGGGCTACGAGCAAACGAATATCGACTTCTTTCAGGTCGTTGACGTAAAGTCCAAAACTCTTGCTTTGCAGGAAATCGGAGTCACTACGGTAGAAGTCACTGGCTGGGCTTCGGACTCAGTTATACCCGATCCCAGCCACAAGATCGGTCCGGTTTTCAATAAACGGGCGAACGGTTTCAACCATGTCAGACTGGATGACTGCCGCACGGCAAGCCCGTATGACGGCAGGGCCCTGCACCGCTCATGGTACGCATAAGACGACCCCGCACCCTCACCATGAAAGACAGAAACATGAAACAACCGAAGATCATAGACAACACCGAAAACGTAAGAGCCATTAAAGAAAAGTATGGCAGATTCTACTATCAGGATAAAAACGCCTTGCAGGAAGCTGCTGCCTTATGGGGACTGAAAGCCAATGAACATGGGGTTACGTCCGGCATATCGACAGAAACAGTAATCAGTGAAAAGGGCCTTTCCGCTCAAATCTATTTTGCCCATACGCGCCATGACCATTGGCTTATCGGATTGAGCATACACACGACCTTGACCGGCTTGGCATACGCGCCTTCGGTTTGGGATTCAATCGGATATGCAGACTATGACATAGCCAGAACAGAAGCCCTCGAGCAGATAAGAGTTTATTTTATGAAGAACGCGACCAAGCACGATATACCTGTCGTTGCCCGCTCTCTGGAAAAATACGCCCACCCGCAACTCAACCTGTTTTAATGCATCTCAGGATATTTTATTCCGATGGCTTTTTATCCACATCTTCTCTAATCCTGATCTCTTCTTGGATGAAATTTTGCATCCTCTTAAGAGCGGATAGTTGAATATCGCTAAATATAATAAGGCTGGCTATGAACCCAATAACTGTAATAATGGCAACCCACACCAAATTTGCAAGTAAATTTACTCCAATGTCACGCCGCAGCGTAGAATTAGGCTTGTTTATGTCGTTAATTTGGGCAACCTTTTTATCAATGTCGTCTATCAGTTTCTTCGTCTGTGGATTGGCGTTAGTGACTTGATAAACGATTAGCGCTTTGTTAGCTTTCTCAATGTAATAATCGTAAATCTCTTTATTGGTAGTCCTAAAATTAACGTAGTCATCGATGCTAATGTCTACCATTTCGATTTTATTCGCGCCCTTAATCTCATTAAGAACGCCTGAAATAAATTTACTTTTATCTCTTTTATAGTAGGCATAGGCTAGAAGGCATTCAATTTTGGTCTCATCACTAAGATATAGCTCATAGCAACTACTTACTGTAGGCATCTTTCTTTCAACCAAAGGAGTTTTACCTTTAGGTAATGACTTTTTACCTGCCTGGAGCGGATTGGAACTAGAAGTTGACAATTGATAGAGGGATTATTATTAACCTTATAAGCTGTATTTTTTTGCTATCGCCTCAAACTCTTCAGGAGTGTAATTTTTAATTATTTCCAATTTTCGTTTTGACTCTGCTAAATATTCCTGCAACACTTCGTCATCGATTCCTAAATCGGCGAGCATTCTATCCTGTTCCGAATCCTCCTCCCTCCTTTCCTCCTCAATTCTACTTACTACCCTATTATATATGCTTTTGAATTCCTGATCTATATTGGCCTCCATATTAACTTCAAGCCCCTTTTCTTCTTTTGCTATTGCCGGTTTATTTTCGTGTACAGGGTCTAAATTATGATCTAATCTTATAAGTGCCTCTTTGAAAAAGAAAATTTTACCCGTATTGATTTTTGCTACTTTACTAATATTAACAAAGTCAAGAAAAAACGGTTTTTCATCCAAAGAAATTTTCGATACTTTTTCCCTTTCTGCCTCTACCAACTTCTCCACCAACGGTTGTTTAAGCGGTTCAGCCAGGCGTTTCCTAAAATCAGAACCTTGATCCGCACTAACCATAAACCTTTTTAGCTTTAAAGTTGTAGACCTGGCGGATCCAAGATTTTTCTTTGATGCCTTGTTCTTCACTTCCGTATAATTTTTGGTGATTGCTTATAATAACGAAAATACTCCTTGAAGTTACAAACTCGTGCAGTTGAATAGCAAATCTTTCGACAGCCTGTTCATGAAAACAGCGCTCAATGGGAGTGAGCTGTCATACAACAAACTAATAATGAGCACATTGTGAAGTATTTTACATTTATTCTAAATAGCAGACATGTACTAGAAACAACTATTTTATCTATGTAAGTAATTAATAAACAACTACTTATCTGAGTAAGACTAAAACATGACACACATACTCTAGACAGCCAAAAATGGATACACACGACTTTGACCGGCTTGGCATACGCCCTTTCGGTTTGGGATTCAATCGGAGATACAGACTATAACATAGCCAGAACGGAGGCCCTTAAACAGATAAGAGCTTTTTTTATGAAGAACGCGACCAAACACGATATGCCCCTCGTTGCCCGCGCTCTGGAAAAATACGCCCACCCGCAACTCAACCTGTTTTAATGCACGCAATATTAAGGAGGACGACCCTTGACACCTCATTTTAATGAAATTTCCAAACTCATGGAACGGTTAGCCCGCCGTTACGAGCTTTCCAATATATTCAACGACCTTTTAACCCTGTCCATTTGCAGCTTTCACAGGAAAAACCTGCAAAGCCGCCTGAAAGAAAAAGACGCGGCCAATGAAGATATTTATTTGCAAGCCATTGGCAAATACGCAAAAGAAGACATCAATGTATTCTCCCAGATTATTGACGACCTAGTACTGAACGCAGAGGAAAATCCTTATTCCGATATTTTGGGGGAGTACTTCATGCAGCACATCACGCACGGACAGAACGGGCAGTTCTTTACGCCTGAACCTGTCTGCGAGATGATGGCCGCCATGAAGGGCGAAGCAGGTTCTATTCACGGTATAAAGGTTCATGATCCGGCCTGCGGCTCAGGCCGCTTGATGCTGCAATTCGCCAAACTCAACCCCGACAACTATTTCTATGGAGCCGATAATAGCAATAGCTGCGCTAAAATGACGACACTGAATTTCTTCCTCAATGGTCTGCGAGGGGAAATTTCATGGATGGATAGCCTCTCGATGGATTGGTATGGCGGCTGGCATGTCAACCTGAATGGTCTGGGCATTGTCCCGATAGAAAAGGAACAGTCCTTTATATGGTCACAGCCGCCGGAACCGGAACAGACATCACCCTCCATTACGCGGAACACCAGACAGAATAATAAAGTCGGGGGCGCGCAACTTACACTCTTTTGACGACTGACAGTCCTGGGCTCTAATCACGCAACGCTAAAAACCGGTGAACCTCGTCCATAAAGTCAATATCGGGATCAACAAGCCCCATATACATCTCAATCACCTTATCCCATATCCCTTCGGGAAGCCGGGCTTTTGCGTCATTGGAATAGCTGTTCATAAGGAAATAGGCTATAGTGGGAGCTGCCTGTTCGGGAACCTCGTATTTCCCTTTCAAGGCATGGCGATCAAGCACGTCGTCAACCACCTTCCAGGCCTCACGCATAAAGCATTCAAAGCGCTGAAGTCTCAATCTCTGAAATTCAGCTTCCTTCCGGTCATATTCTTCCTTTCTGCGGAAAAAATCTTCGGCATGGCCTTTCATCACATTCATCGTCCTTTATTCAAGCCCGTTTCTTATCTTTATAGGAGTATTATACCCGCTTTCACTCAATTTTCAAAGCTATGGAAAGGGACGAATATGACGCCAAGGAAGCAATCTTTCAAGCTGGCCAAGCCGAGCGACATAAGGCTATAGAAGAAAAATACGCCCGGTTAAGGCATGAGCATGAAGAAAAATTGGCCATAGAAAAAGCACAGACACAGCAAAACCTCAGGGACAAGCAGAAAAATGTCGGCGGTACTGCAAAAGAAGATCGGGACGTAGAGGATGTCGATAAAATAAAGCACCAACAGTATGAACACCTCATGGGGCGTGACAGATCGGATTCAATGCAAAAGGCAGATGATGAGCTGGAGCTGGAGATTTTTGGCAAAAAATGGGCAAGGCTCGAAGCGAGAGAACCCCTATTCGGTCCGAACGACCACATTGTCGCTAGTCTTAAAAAGCAAAAGGAAGCCGAGGATCGCCAGAAGGAGGCCGACAGAGAAAGGTTTCGCCCGGATTTCGGCAGGCCCCATAAAATGGATCAGGAAAAAGGCAAGCCCACGCAAAGTTTTAATCGGGGCGTTGATTTTGAACGATAGTAATTGAACGGTCTGTCCCCGGATGCACATACAACAAAAGAGTATGAACCCGTTCCGCTCATGCTTTTTGTTCCTAAATGAAAATTTAATAAAATCCAGCAGCACGACAATATATTTTATCGGAGTTACAGAGTTGGAACGCACTCAATACCCGCTCCTTTGTAGATTTCTGCAATTTGGTCTTTTATAAGCCGGGGGAACTCACGGTTCCTTTCAAACAGAATCCTGATCCCTTCCCAATACACTGCACCCGTAACTGCAAAAGAAAGTCCTTGGGCGTATCGCGCTGAGAATTGAGCGACAGGCTCTACGAATATGACCCGCTCGTCAAGCAAAAGGCGCAACCTGTATCGGCCCCTTCGGGCCCTTTCGCAAGACCCTCGCCTTTCGGCTCGCCAAGGGTGAAACAAGGGCTTCCCCATTCTTCCGCGCTGCGCTTGTGCAGAATGGGTGATCCCCCTCCCTCGTTTCAGGTCCTGCAAAATTCCCCCCGTTTTAAGGCCGCAGGGCGGCCAATAGGAAAGAAGTGCGGCGCGGTTGTCGTGTCGCTTTTCAACCTAACAAGGAGCCTAAAAATGACGATCCAAACACTGACACTCTCACAGATTCAGCCTTCCGGCCTGAACCCGCGCAAATTTTTCGATGATACAACCATTGAAGAACTGGCCCAAAGCATCAAGACCGATGGCCTGTTGCAAAATCTTGTTGTCGCAAAGCCGAAAGGCAAAGCGAAAAAATACCCCATCATCGCAGGAGAACGCCGTTTCCGCGCGATCTCCCACCTGATTGAAAAAGGCGAACTGGATAAGGATTTTCCCATCAGCGTCGAAATCAGGGAAGGTCTTTCTGATGATGAAGCCCTGCGGATTGCAACCGTAGAGAACATCCAACGCGAAAGCCTCGCCCCGCTTGAAGAAGCGGACGCGCTTGCCGCCTTGGTCAGGAACGGGGAGGAACTGGATGATATCGTCGCGCAAACCGGCTTCTCCGTGACAACCATTCGCCGCCGCCTGACGCTGCTGAACTTGAGCGACAAGGTGAAAGAAGCCTTGGCCGAAAGGCAAATCACCCTCTCGCAAGCCGAAGCCCTGGCCATTGGCAAGCATGAAGATCAGGACGAGGTTCTTGATGATGTGATCGAGGGCTATTACACCGCCTCCGATGAAATCAGGGACAAGCTGGTCGGCAACCTTCCCACACTGTCAATGGCGATTTTTCCGCAAAATCGCTATAAGGGAACATTCACGAAAGACCTGCTGGCCGAGGCTGATTCCACCTATTTTGATGATGTGGAGGAGTTTGATACCCTGCAAAAACAGGCGGCAGAGCAAAAAGTCTCCGAATACATGGAAACCCATGATTGGGCCGAATTGCAGGAGGGCTACTCTTTCAGCCGTTGGCAGTATGGTCAGGCAAAAGAAGGTGAAAAGGGCGGCGTTGTCGTTTTCCTCTCCCAGGATGGCCGTGTCAGCATCCATGAAGGCCTCACCAAGACCAAAGCGGCGGCATCGACCACAAAAGCCCTGAAAGCCAAGGTCAAAGATTTTTACCCAGCCCCGCTTCGCCGGTATATGGGAATGCACAAGAGCCTTGCGGTTCAGGCAGCCTTGCTCGGCAATCCCCGTAAAGCAAAGGAACTGGTCGTTGCCAATAAGCTGAACCAGTTTAAATTCAACGTGCATAGTTGCTTGGGATATTTCGAGCAGGAAGATGCCATCCCGCCTGCCCTCGCCGTAATCAATCAGCAAGCAGCAACCCTGCTGGATTGCCTGAATATGCAGGCGAACGAAGAAACGCCGCATTGGACAACACTTGGCTATTACTTCCGCTTTAATGTTGAAGGAGCCTATGATGCTGTCCAAAGCCTGACCGATGAACAGCTTGAAAGCATCCTTCTGTTCCTAGAGGCCTGCGCATTCGGGCACGACATGGTTGACAGTCTGGATACGCGCGAAGGGAGCTTGTTCAATAAAATCGCCAAAGATCTATCTGTCGATATGCGTGATTACTGGCAGCCGGACGAAGCTTTCCTTAAACGCCGGAATAAGGTACAGCTTCAACAGCTTATCAAGGAAATCGGGGCGACAATTCGCTATGGCGGGGCCGCGAACTATACGAAGGGCGAACTGGTCGCCAGCATCGCCAAATACTTCAAGCGCGCCAAAAGCGACAAAGCCACCGATGTGGAAAAACAGGCCGCCTTATGGCTCCCCGAAGCCATGAACTTCCCCGCCATAGATCCCGACCGGAAGGTGCCGGAAGCAGTTCTGATCGACGAGGAATTCGAGCAGGAAGACCAAGACTGTGAGGAAGAAAACTACGACCAAGCCGCCTAAACCCTGACTTGAGCCGCCCGTCCCCAAAAGCGGGCGGCTTTCTTTCCTCTTCCATTACTGTTTCTAAAAGAACCCGATCTCCATCATTTATAAGATCGTCCTGCTCAAGGCAGGGCATTCATTCTTTTTGCTAAGGGCTATCGGCCCTCGCGCCCGCAAGGGTAAAGGCGCTGCGCTTCCGTTTTTTTGACAATTTTCCCCTTGCCCTTATCCGGGCAATTCCTCGCGGACGCTTCGCTTTCAAAATTCTCATAAAACCGCCCTTGCGGTTGCTACCCCCACCCTCGCCGGGAGCAAGGGTGCATGACGCACCCATTTCCAATTTTTAAGGAGAAAACAATGAACTACAAAACCAAAATCAACAAAGGGTATGACGGATGGCAAGCCCAAAGCGAAGCCATTGTAGGAGAAACGCCGGAAGGTACAAGAATATTAAGGCTCAGGACATCCAAAGTTAGGGGAGGCCTTTCCTCAACGGCAAGTGTCTCTATCCGTTCCCTGAAAAATGGCTTTGCGACTGAAACCACCATTCTTTTTCAGGATTTCTTTAAATCCGGCATCGCGCCCACGCCCTGCAACCGTGTAACGGAAAAATCCATCGAAGCCGCCCATAAAGCAGCTCTAGAGCAGATGGAAAGCCTCATCGCCGAAGCACTGGCATTTTACAACAACACAGCACAAGCATAAGGAGCCAATCATGGAAACGATTAAGAAAAATGAAATGACACCGGAAGAAAAAGCCGCCTATCTGGCAAGGGAATTACGGAATTTCCGGGGAACCGCCACATGGTTCCGCCCTATGCTTTTTCCCAAATACCTTTACACGGAAGGCGTCCAGTTTTTGGCAGAGGAGGCCGGAGCCTACTGGCTGATGGAAATGATTTTCAGCTTTCAAACAAAGGCTGCAATCCGGCGCGCCGGCTATTTTCAGGCTTGGGATTTGACCGTAGCCGAAAACCAGACCGCCACGCTTACCTGTGAAAACGGCGATTGTGAGGTTGTCTTTAGCCATCGTCTGACATTCACGGATTTTCCCCTTCCGAAAATCAAGATGTTTTTCATCCACGACACCCTGCTTTTAACCAGTGAATATTAAGGGAGGACGATCATGGAAAAATATGATTTCGCTACCCTGAAACAATCCGTCAATCTGGGCCACTACGCCGCCACACAAGGGTACGTACTGGACAGGAAGAAAAGCACCAGATCATCCCTTGTCATGTGCCACATGACAAGGGGGGATAAAGTCATCGTGTCAAAGAAAGGCGGGAACTGGGTTTATTTCTCGGTTCATGACGACAGTGACAACGGCACCATCGTTGATTTTATCCAAAAGCGCACTAGCAAAACCCTGCCGGAAATCGGCAGGGAGCTGGCGGCATGGACAGGCGGTGCGGGCATTTTGCCCGCCTGTTACCTTCCAGACCCTCAGGAGCAGGTTTATGACCGCGCCCGCATACAAAAAGCATTCAGCCGGATGAAGCCCGCCCCGGCCCACGCATACCTGATAAACGAGCGCAAAATCCCCGCCCATGTCCTGAAAGATGCCCGCTTCGCAGGGCGCATCTTTCAGGATCGTCACGGCAATGCCGTTTTCCCGCACCAGAACGGGCAAGGAGTTTGCGGGCTGGAATTGAAAAACACCGATAAAGGCGTTTTCATGCGCGGGAGCGAAAAGGCCCTATGGCTTGGCAATATCAACTCCGGCGACACGATTTTAGTCCTTGCGGAAGCGGCCATCGACGCGCTAAGCCATTTTGCCCTGTTCAGATCGCAGAACGCATCTTATGGGGCGGTGTCCGGCGGTATGAAAGACAGCCAGTTTTCTTGTCTTCTGGCTATTATCCAGAAAATGCCGAACCTTCAAAAAATCGTCCTTGCCGTTGACAATGACAGGGGAGGCACCAAAATTGCCAGCCGGATTGAAACCTATCTTGAAGGGAAATTCACAGGCGAGATGGTCCGGCATATCCCGGAATGGGAGGGCATGGATTGGAACGAAGTCCTGAAAATGATGCCCTACTGACCACGGCCCGCTATCCGTTCTGTTCGATTTTAATCCTTTCGATTTCCGGCTGGCCTTTTTCCGCATGGGTAAAAGAGCTATCCGGCTCTTTTACCCATGTAACACGGCTCTCAAAATAATAATCAAACAGCGGCCGCAGGTTCCTGCCGATAACCGTGATAGTTGCTGTCGGCAGGCTTATCCCGATTACTCCTTCGGGATCATACGTCATCGGCGAAATGAGGTCATGGTAATAGATTGCGGCAATATTGCCATCCCCAAAATACATCTTGAAGCCGAATGACCTTTCCTGATTGGCGGCAAGCCCAAAGCAGGCGTAATCGTCAGGCACAGCAGCTCCTTTTGACTGTTCCTGTTCATTGTTGGTCCACTGAACCGCCCGTTTGAAAGGCGGCAACGGCCTTTGATCTGAATTTTCCATTGTCTGTTCATTTATTGTTATCGGGAACGGTCCACACTCTTTTCCGGCTTGTTTCTCTGAAACCTATCCTTGATCGCGTCGCTGATGCTTGCTGTCCGCTCCTGCATCGCCTCTCCGGTTTGCAATAGCCGTTCCTTGATTGCATCGGTCCGGCTTTTTTCACGGGCGGGCGACATGAGTTCCGTTGCAGACATCCGCTCAGAACTTTTTTGTACGGCTTCCAGAAGCTCCGATTTATCGTCAGTGTGGATGGATATCTCAAACTTGCCACGCGAGGCAGACACATAGAACTGTTCCCGGCTTGCCGCCTTGCCTGCGGCAGAGGTTTGCAAAACAAGGACGCGGTTTACTGACTTGCCTTGCGAACCGGGTGAAGTCGTATAGTAGCCATGCGTCAAATTTCTATAATTCTTGTCAATCGTGACCTCATTCCGACCCGCCTTCCCTTGGATATTGCCGTTTTTGTCAAACCCCGTGATTTCAACGATGCTGCCGTTATTCAATCGCCTTTTTTCCAGAGAAAACCCGTTCTGAGTAATCCTGATATGATCGCCCTTCGCAATCAGCGTTTTCGTCTTCTCATAGACCGTGAATTTCCCGGCCTCCTTCAGGGGAAGATTTCTGGTCATATCCCTGGCCTGAATAAGTACATTACCCTTCTCGTCCTTGCCGATCACATCATATTTATCTCCACGCTTAAAGCCCGGCGCGTTTTGATGGAACTGGATTGCCTGCCCCTTTTCATAGCTGGCCTTTTCGCCCTTTTCCGCGACCGTCAGTGATATTGTGTCCTGCGTTTCAAAAATCCGGTCTTTCTTGCCAAGTTTTCCGTCCTTTTTAAGGGCTTCCCGGATTCTTTCCGTCAGGATTTTTCCCTGATTATGCGTTGTAGAAATCACCAGCACATCCTCCTTTTTCTGGCGAGCTGCAACATATTCGTTGGATATAGCGATAACCGTTTCTTCAAACGAGCCGCTTTCCCGGATCGCCCCCATGCCGTCCAGAGTCCTGTAACCCTTCTCGATCTCCCCATTCGACAATGCCTTGATCGCCTCTCTATAGACTTCCTTTTTCTGCCGCTGGATGTTGTTAATATAAGCAGGCTTTACCCCGCCGAATTTTTTAAGCACCCGGAGCGCATCGCCTCTCTCTTGCGAGGTATGCTGACGGGTATCGCCCGTCAACAGCAATCTAGCGTCTGTCTTATGTGCGATATCAATAACAGAGTTTAAAGTCTGTACCCCCACAAGGCCAGCCTCATCGAGCCAGATTACATCGCTTTTTTTAATATTCAATTGTAACCTGTGATCCTGCAAAAGGGCCGCAATCGTCGTTGCGTCCTTAAACCCCTCTTCCCGCTGCGTTCCCCGACTGGCCGAGGCAGACGGGGCAAAAGCATGGAAGCCGATCCCTTTCGCCTTGGCGCCGTCCGCAATCTCTTTCATCGACCATGTTTTGCCACTCCCGGCCTTGCCTGTAATCACTGTGATGAGATCCTTCGATTGCAAGGCGTGTTTCACAGCCTGCCTTTGTTCGATATTCAGCAGCGGGTTCTTTGGCTCATAATCCTCATGGACCGGCTTGAACTGGTTCCGGCCTGAGCGTGCTGCCTGCACCAGTTTTTGTTCCTCCCGGAGCACTGCCTTACTCGTGTAAACACGGTCCAAATCCTTTCCCTTGGAAAGAAGCTCTTTCCGGCTTTTGATTTCAGACTCCAGCTTTTCCGGGCTTGCCTTTCCCATCGAATGTTTCAGGGCAAGCGTCATGATCTCTTTGTGCTCGATGACCGATTTTCGTTCAAGCCCGTGTGAAAGGGCGAAACTCACTGCGTTTTCAGCCGCGTCCTGCTGCCCGCCATGCGCCGTCTCGGACTGATCCCCTTTGCTTTTCGCCTCATGGATAAGCTTCAATTCCTTCGCATCAAGCCGGGATGCCCATTCCTTTTTAAGAGCCTCCTTGTCAAGGCCCGTCCTTTTACCTGCCCGTGTCCGCGCCCCGACCTTCGCCTTGTCTTCTGCGTACTCAAGGCCCATCGCTTCGATCTTCTCATTGACCTCTTGCGTGCGCCGGGAGAATTTTTCAATCGTTTCCCGTTTGAACCCTGCAATCTCAAAATCCCGCTCATTGCGTTCGATCCTGTACCCGACTTTTTGCAGCTCGCAAGCCAGACGGTTATGAAACAGGGCTTCATAATAAGGCGCGTCCGCCTTCAGCTTTCCGAACTGCCCGGCCTTCCATTTTTCATCCTCTTTGTCATATGTGGCGTTAAACACGAAGACATGGGTATGGAGGTGCGGGTCAGGAACGCTGTTCACAGGCCGCGCATCGGTGTGCGTGAAGGAGGCCCAGAGAAGATTGCCCGTCTCCCGGTCTGTATTCTTCCCACCGCTACGGACCCTGGCCTGCGCCCGCTTCTCCGCTTCGCCCATTGCGTACTGAACAGCACCGTCAAGCGCGCTCATAATGTCCTTATCACCGGTATATGAATGAGTTATGGATACACTCTTTGGGACAGAAAAAGTGAAATCATACCCGATCCTTCTATTCTTATCGGTACGTGCCGTCAGGCGCTTTCCCGTTTCAGGATTGATGTTGTGGCAGAGCTGGTGGAACTGTTCTTTCTGAACGGTTCCGGTCAGGTTCAAGGTCTGGGCAGCACGTCCGCCCCAGTGTCCGGCAATCTCATCTTTCTCTGCGTAATAGTCAGATTTGGACAGCCCTTCATCGAAATATTTCGTCGCGGCTTCCGCAGACGTATTTTGCGTGATACGTAACATGGCACTATATGTCTAAAATTGAAAATTGAAAAAATCGGATCAGGCGTCTCCCCTTAACACAGTTAAGGCTCTTTTTTGGGCGTGTCACCGACCCGCCGTTGACACGCACCAAGACTTTATGATGAACTATAGGGATGAATTGCGAAAAAACCGGCTTGCTTAAAGCCGGTAAAGAAAGGCGCGTTTTTTGCCGGAGCAAAACCCATAGGAATAGGTTGGGGTTTTTGGCTTTTTCGACTACCGCTTGAACCCGGTATTTAGGAAAAGAAAAAAGGAGGCCTGGCTCTTTGCCCGACCTCCCTGCTGTAGCCTGTTAGATAATCGAAGCCTCTCCGATCTCATCTTCCCAGTCTTGATCCCGCTCCCTTCCGGGTTTTTCCCGGAAAGATCCATTGATGACCTGAATACTTTGCCCCACAATCGTTGCCGTAAAAATTCTATCAAGTGTCCGTCTATGTTCCAATCTTGCATACTGTCCCTGAATAAACATGGAAACGCCTGCAATCAGTAGCAACGCGGGAAGTACCGTAAGTTGAAAATAATAGCCTACACCAATCGCCACCGCGATGATAAATAACGGCTCAAGGCACCCCCATATCAAGAATTTATCCACGACGAACCCCATTATACGTTTCCCTTCAAGGGGGCCGGTCATCTCGCATTCACCCAATGAAACAAGGCTTATCTTCTCCCTCTTCTTGTAATATATTTCTGAGGCGAGAATGTGATCGAAGGCGCTGGCGGCAGCAAAGAAGCTTAAATAATGGAGAAACAGGGCCGCATTCATTTTAAAGTAAACCTGATAATGAATAAAAAGCTGCCACAAGCTCAGGTTAGAGTCAAACGGCGCCGGGTCAGTACTTACAAGCATCACTTCAATCAGGAAGAAAACTCTGATCCATACAAATACAAGAATCGCCATCCATAGGCGAAGAACGACCCGAATAAACGGGTTCTTTGGCCTGAGGTTCCAGGGCAAAAAGATATCAAGTCCGATCTTTCTTCTCGATACCACCATAATGCTCAGGGAACTGAGCGTAAACACATACCGCAGCATGAGGATTAAGGCTCTCCATAAGAGCCTGAGCAGGGTCTTTTTCATCTTTTTAATTGTTTTGGTTTTGTTTAAATACCGTTCGCAAATGATTTTTTTGATTGCTGAATTTTTTTCCGGTGCTGGTCACGATGGCATCTACCTTAAAATTATTTTGAGGTCCACCCCGCCGGAACGTCGTAAATTCAACCGGCTCGACCTGAAAGTTCCGCTGGTCGGAAAATGACCCGCCGGACCGCTCGGTGTCTCCGCCGAAATTGAATTGATTCTTTGTCTTGAAACTTTGCCCGATACTCTTTGCAGCAAAGAGGTTCGTCTGCTCTTCATCGTTGGCGCAATAAATCTTTGTCCCCAAATTCCCCAAAAGAGAATGAACATAATCCTTGGGATTGTGTCCTCCAGTGGTAGCATACAGGTTGGGAAGGTTTTGTGTGATGACGACATTGCAGGCTTTTGATTCCCTTGATGTTGACTGAAACAAATTGTCGTAGCGATTAGAAAACAACTGATACTCATCCTGAAAGAGGAACACAGGGTTCGGGAACCGGGTGGTGTCACGCCGCTCAATGCATTTTTGCCACATATATTTGTATAGCCCCTGGGAAATAATCCCGACATTTAACCATTCCTTTACCGAAAAATCCAAAACGACTATTTTGTTTTCCGTATAAGTCTTTTCCGGCAACAGTTCTTCGGACAAGCCTTCGGTGAAACATTCTGCAAGGATTCCGGTTCTGAATGGGTCTATGAACGCGTAAAGCTGTTCTGTGATCCCACTGCGCGTCTTGCTACCCAGCCTGGGGAATTCCGAAAGAAAATAGGTTTTGATTACGTCGTATGTCCGCAATTCTGATTTAGCGACAGCATTGTGAAGCGCCCACATCAGGCAATGGATTGTGAAGCTTTTCTTGCCCCACTCTTCGAGCTCTGTGCGCGCTTCGTAATCCTCGCAACCTGTCCAATGCTCGTAAACCTCCAGCATGGAGGCCGTCCTACCATCCGTCTCTGATTCTATCGGGATGTCCCTTATGACCTTAATAATATTGGTCATTGTCAGATCTTTCCCAGAGAGGATTAGCAGGTGCATAGCACTCTTTAAGAGCCGTTCCATCGCCCAGACCCAGAAAGGGTCTTGCGAGCCGCCGCCGCTCTGCATTGTTGCTCGTCCTGACATTTGCATGGTGGTGGTAAACAGCCCGGCGAGATTATCAACCTCGCGTCCCCCTGTTTTGGACCTGAGTTCATAAAGCAGCGGATTGAACTGCAAGTAATTTTCTTTCGTCGGGCTAAAGATCACCAGGTCCTTCAGCCGTTTTTCCTTCTTTGCGTATTCAATCCACCTCTTTGTCTCATTTACCTTTCCAGTCAAAACAAGCCCCCCGAAACCATGCCTTAAAAAGGCCCTTGCAATAAGCTCACCGGGTCCCGAAGTTTTACCACTTCCAATCGCTCCGAAAATAAGCGTCCCAAGCGTGCAGTCGTCCAGCGTAAAGATATCCTTGTCGGATAGCTTGAAAATCGGTGTACGTAAGTCCATAAAAGCAGGGCTTACAGCGTGGCCATTTGTAGACGTGAAAGCAAATACGCCAACCCCCTGTTCACATGGATCGTCTGACCTTTAGGTTTTGCATCAATGATTTTTTTCATGATCCGTTGTTTTTAAATGCCGCTCAAGCCATCGCCACTAACCCCGTCTCAGCTCTGGATTTTGATCTTTTTGCCGGTTTGGGGGATGTGAATGCTGTTATGAAGGGCTTTGTAGAAATTCTATTTGCTCTTTTGATCCAGGGTGTTCCTATGTTGAGGGAAACTCCTTGGCAACTTGACGGCTTGAGCCAAGTTTGATTTTTGGCTCTCTATTGTTACATGAAGTCAAAGAACGTCCGGGCCATCAACGGATGGCTTTTGTCAAAGCAGTAAGTGCAATTGTGCTTTTAGGGGTTTGAAAGCCTATTTTAGGCCGTGACTAATTAAGCTAAAATCTTATCTGAGAAACAGCATGAGCAAAAAGCCCGCTCCCAGAAGAATAGCGATGAAAAGGGCTAACTTGAAAATGAAGACCACCAAGTCTACCACAGCATCAAACAGGGTTCCGAACAAAAGTGCAGCCACGCCCCCTCCAATTAACGACACCGTAAGTCCATTGCCTTGCGAGTACAAATAACCTGCTGAGAGGATAAACCCAAGTGCCGCCGCCCAGTAACTAAAGCCCGATGGGCCTCCTTCTGTCTGTGTACCACCACTCAACATTGATCCTGCCAGCCTGCCGTTTCCTCCAATTACGGAAGCGAAGCCGTGCTGCATGGCTTTGCCATGTATCTGTTCATGGTCAAACATGGCAAAAGCCAGTTTTAGCTGGTAACCGGACATCCAGAATTCCTCCATTGTCTGGAGTTGCCGGTGAATTTGAAATGATTTCTTCCAGTGTCCCATAACGCCTTCTGTTTGTTACTTGTTAAAACAAAGCTATGCGGGAAATTGCTGAGAAGAAAACATATTGCTCTGAATATTAACCATTTAACTGTAATTCTTCGAATTCATTCCTGCGGGTTTTCCGTATTGTTTTTTCAATAGAATTTGATTGAATTCAAAGCGCGTTTTTGAATTTCTTTGAATTCAATTAAATTCAAAGAAATCATAAGCAAATGGGAACTCGTAAGGCCGTAAAAATCCAGCTCACCGACAGTCAAAATGAAGAATTACGCCAGAAGGCGGAGCGCGGTTTGGCCTTGTTGTTGCAGATCAACCAGAGGGACAAAAGCTTCAAACTATTTGAATCCTGGTTCAAAGCGCAATATCCTGACTTTGAGGGATTGAAAGGGCCGGGGACCAATAACCTCAAGAATGATCTTTATCGTATTGATGACCTGGTTTTTACAGACAAGTCGTATCCAATCCTGGTAGGAAAATTGGATTGGGTTATTGATAAGGCACCTCAATATCTTGCCGAGAGCCTTCTTGAAGCCTGTTGGTACGTGTATTTTCACTATTCAAAAAGAATAGGACAGGAGCCTCAAATCGGTCGTGGTGTCTTAAGACTACTTTCTAAGGCTCGGGCAGAGTTTATCAATGTTGAGGATGGTAGCAGCAAGGATTTTTCCGGGACTTATGTTTATCATCACAAAGAAGCCTTTTTCTTTGATCTGGAAGCGGCCTCTCAAAGCAACACAAAACTCCACATCAAGATGTACTGGTCCGATGCAAAACAAGAGCTCGCCCTTGGGTCTTATAACACTTATGAAAATAACCACATCGTATCGGGGAGTTTGGTATTTCAAAGGGTTTATGCCGCTGATAATGCAGAACCTCTGCTATTATCACTTAGAAAAAACAGCAAGGGACTTGATGACTTGCCCGGTGCCATAAAAGATTTTTTGTCGCTGAGGTCAACGAGCTACCTAAAAATACCTCAGGAAATCAATTCAATTGAGCTGCTGGCGGAGGAAGTGCGGGAATCCCATGCCAGGGCCAGGGGGGCGGAAGCCTTTATTGAAACCAAAAAACCAACTGTCTTCATAGCGACACCGGATTCAGGCTATGGCAAAGTCAACCCAAGGGTGGGAAGAATGGCCAAGTTGATAATCGCGCTCCAAAAGGAATTTGGAGAGTTATACCAAATTAGCCATCGGAACACAGTTGTTTCGCCCGAAATCCTCAAAGAGCGCCTGATGCCCTCCGAGACGCTAAAAATTATAAAGCAGACGAGGGTGTTCATACTGGTACTTCCAAGAACAGAAAAAATCTCCTTCAGCTCCGTTCAGCTAGGTTGGGCCGTAGTCTATTGCAAATACGTATATGTGTTCTACGAGAAGGGAAGCTTGTCCGAACGATTGATGCATTTACAACAATTAGACGTCACGATGATTGAAATGGATACCGATTTCGATGAAAGAGCCATCCTAGACAAAATAACGGATATCCTGACGATCGACAGCAATAAAATATATTGACATAATCAATAATTTGTCCTATTTAATCGGCCTAGCTAAACATGCACCAAGGACAAAACGATGCCAGACAATACTCAATCTCAATTGGGCCAGTTGATAAAATACCTTATCATGACAGGGCTTATGGACGAGCCAAACTTTACAATCTATGACCTGCTTCAGGAGATTAACATCCTTCAAAACCACGGCTGGGACGCCGAGCAGAGAATCAAAGATTCAAAATTGAAACCACTGCGGTCCGAATTTAATATCGTTGCGGCAGCCGATGCCGTCGGCGGATACGCGAATTGGGACGATAACCTTTGGGATGCGTACAATCTTTTCTTTGAAGACAGTGGCGAAGAGAAACCCGCACAGGCCGTACCACAGCCGCCTTCCCCGTAAATTCGGCAAGAAAAATAAACCAGTTCTGAAAACAATACCTCACTCTGATGAGTATCGGTTTTCCCGCCAGCAATCGTCCCACATTTGCTGGAACTCTTCCGGCTTACACTCATGATAAAGTTGCATAAAGGCATCAGAGATTTCTTTCCGCTCAGTGGTGAGCTTTTGACACACCTCATTCAGATACTTGATCCTTTGATTAAGATAAGCCTCAAGGCTTTGTTCCGAAGCCTTCAATCCCCCCGTAACTGCATGCGGCTGCAAAGGGACAAACCATCCTCTCATTTCCCGTTTTTGGTCAATTTCTCTCTGGGCGTTTTCGGGATTTCCCTGGTATTCCCTATCTAATTCTTCTTTTGCCTCTGGATTAAATTCATAATAGAGGTCCGCATAGCAATCCCAAAGTTCATGGAGGTCATTGTCCTTTTCGGCAACCAACGCTTCAAGGGAGGCCACACGAACGTAGAGACAGTTAAGTATGGGCCTATCCTTTGCCAAAGCTGGAAACAAATGAACATTGCTTTTCATGCTGACCTCTCCCCCGCAATATATAACCACCTAAATTATAAATGGAAATAAATTAACAGCCTGTTAAGACGGCCAAACCCCGTAAGGCATTGCAATAGTTGAAGCATATACCGTTTACCGGCAACGTATTCTGGAAAAAATATATGTCGAAAGTGATATGATTGACCTGATTATATTGTGTTTTTTATTTACATAATTTTAACTCTATCCGCTATATCCTATTATTTACATAATTGCGGATGAAGGGGAAGCTGCAATGCCTTGGAACGAAAAGGTCAAGAATATGACCGTCGAACAACTACAAAAAACATTGTTAGGCTTAAAGGAGTCCTGTCTTGTTTGGGCAAGGCTCTGCGAAGACCGCGATAAGATCATTGATGAAAAGAATGAAATCATCAAAACCAGAGACGAAACGATTGAAGCCTTGGAAGCCGAGATCGAAAATCTTGGTAAAGACTACTGGTTTCTTCTGGAAAAATATAACCCCAGAGAATACCACCGCCAACAGCGAAAAATAGACCGCAGTTTGGTGAGACAGTTTTGGGGAGAACACGAACACCGCTATCACATTGTGATTAAAGGAAAAGAGCGACACGTGATCCTTCCAGATATCATGTATCAACTGGTTCTAAGAAACATTGTGAATTAAACAGGGTGAATGTGGGGAAATGACTGAATTTGATTTAAATATAGAAGCCGATCCGGTTGTTAAAACGGAAGAAACTCCGGTAGCGGTCAGCGCGACAACAGACAGCGGCATTACCCCGGAAACCGTAACGGTTGAAGATAGTACCGGCGCCATTGATATTGACCCGGAAGTCCGGGAGAACGATGAGCGCCTGGCAAGGACGGAAGAAGATCGGGTTGCCAATTTCAAGGCAAGCACCGATGGCTATACCACGACAAACCGGATCGTGTCCGCGGATGCAAATGAAAAGCGGCAGGCCAGTGAAGCCAAAAAGAATGACCAAAAAGCATTGAACAATATGCTCAAGCAGCGGCAGGAAGAAATGCTTTCCTTTAAACTGGACGGCCAGGATGTCACGATTTCTAAAAAGGATTTCAAGAAGAATCTCGAAAAATGGGTGAGCGAGGATAAACAAAAGGCTAAAGCCGCCCTGAAAAACGGCGACCGGAAGCTCTACGAACAGCTCATGCATCAGGTAAATGCCGGCGAACAGCTTTTGAAAGACCTTAAGGCAGGCAAAGATATGACCCCCGATCTTGTGAAAGATGTTTTGGGGGGCGATCCGTCAAGGATAGGGGTGGTGTTAGGTGAGAAAGTATCAGCGATAGATGTTGAAACAGCAGAAACACGTTCGTTAGACGATGGTTGGGACGAACCTGCGCATATTGAAGCAATTTATGATGCCTCATACACAAAACAAAAACTAGGTATGCGTGCAGAAGAAGATTCAGGGATGTACAATTTTCAAGCAGAAACTGTATCATCAAGAGAAAATTTTGAGCAGGTCTTCGATGAGTCAGATCAAAAAACTAGTGGTGGGCTATTCTCCCAACCCGCATCTTACAGCAAAAGCCTCGATGGAAACGGCAGCTCTTTGTCTTCCCGAGCAGAATTTAATGCCGCAGCATCAGGGATGCAGGTAAGTAACCCTACTGAGCAATTTAATCAAGAAGTATCCGTAAAATATAAGGCTCCCGATAATACAATGTCCGCTATGTACTAATCAATACGAGCAGCGATTGCACCAACACCGGAAGACGGATATTTTGCCGCAGTGACAACAACAGGGGCTCTAGTTTTTTTTACATTCTCATAGCCAGGAAGGATAAGAAAGGCATCTCCTGACAATCCCGTCACAACTTTACCGTCAGCACGTACTATCAAAGACTGAACTGATCCACCTTCATTATCACTTCTTGTAAAATATTCACAATGGCCGCCATCCGCGGACACTCCATGAATACGATACTCATACCCAAGCTCAAAATAATGAGCGGCGACTTCTTCTCTTTTTTTCTGAGATTCTGAACTGATCCGCTTGATAACTGGGAGCTGCTTGACCGATGTAATGCCGTCATACACACTTACCCCGCCCGAAAAGTCTCCATAGACCCTGAAACGATCAGACTCCCGGAAATCATGTCCGTTACCTTGCAGCTCATAGCCGGACTTCCCGTCAGGAGATGATGTAATAATAAGTTCACGGAGCACATAAATCGGGTTACCGCGGGTGCTTTCCTTTGAGAGCAATGCCTGCCGGACAGCCATAATGGGAACTTGATTTTGTCCCTTGTAAATCACTTCTTTTGCTTGTGGAACCGTGTAAGTATCCCCAACCTTCTGACCGAACGCATCTTTCAATGGCAAAAGCGCCATGGTTGCGGCAAGAGCAAGTGTTGCAAAACCAGTTTGTGCAAAACGGTTAAAATCAATCCCTGTAGACATGGTTATCCCATCCTTTTTTATTTTAGGATTCCATATAACCATAATTTTTGTTTGCATGAAAGAAATATTTTTAGGGTTAAACTCTGTTAAAAATCAAGGGAAGATTTCATCAGGTCATTTTGGACTACAGGGGCTGCAAAGGCTTGGTGGACAAGGCGTACAGGGCTGCTTGTTTGGCGCGCAACTATATGGTGCGCATTGGGTAGGTTGGCAATTCCAGTTATCAACCCTTCTATTCACCTCAATCCCTATTTGCGTGCGGATGTCTTTCAGTTTCTTGGAAGCGGCGATTACCCCAAGGTCTTGCTCCAAGACAGACCCAGCCGCCCATTGTTTGGACATGATACAAGGAGCAACCAGGCCGTCAGGCCCGACAGACAGGATATTTCCGGCACAGTTACCACATAATTCCCCCATACCGCAGGCATGGTCGTTTTCGCCGCGCCCTATACCTCGAACATGATCTGTCCCGATGCTTTTAACACCGATACTTTCCAAAAACGTCCATGTCTCCGAAAGGTCGTCCCTATTCTCTTCCATTTGGATGACAGCTACCCTTAAGCTTAGTCCTGCATCCAGGATTCGCCCGATATTCTGCACGGTTTTCCTGAAGCTTCCTTTATGCTTGGTAATGGTGTCATAGGTATTGGGATTTACCGAATAAAATGACGTGGCGATGGCGGCGTTGTATTGGATGAATGTCTGTAACAAGGATTCCGGCAAATGATAGAGGTTTGTGAAGACCTCGATAAGCTCAAATCCCAGTATATGCGCTTCCCGGATAAGCAGTGGCAGGCTTTTATTCAAGGTAGGCTCACCGCCAATAAACTGAATTTCCTTGCAGCCTATCCCTCGGATTTCTGCAAGAAGCCTCAAATAGTCGCCCTCCCCCAGAATATCCTTGTCGTCGGAATAAGGACTTGATTCCGAATAACAATGAATACAGTGCAGGTTACATTGATTGGTAAGTTCCAGCCATGCAAAATCAAGCACGGCTACCTTTTCTTCGACGAGGGATGCTTCCATGGGTTTATTGGGGTTATGAGTGAATCATTTTGGGGTTAGGCCTAATTAAAGCAACCGGCCTTTAATTAGGCGGGAATGTGGCTCGACTATCGAAGGTTCTTGAAGAACAGATAAATGGCTCTTGCCAAAGCAAGGGGAAATATTGTGGCTGCGAGAAATACGATACAGCCTATAATTACATTTGAATCAGGATGATTCACCGGAAGAACTATCTTCATTGCGACTAAAACACCGTACAGAACTAAGATAGAACCACTCCATTTCAGGAAGATGATGCTCATCGATCCTTTCTTCTCCCTCTCCGCCCCTTCACTTTCATTTTGATAGAGGGCCTTAATAGAATTAGGGGCGCCACAATGGACACATTTATCTGATCTTCTGGATATCTCCCTTCCACAGTCAGAGCATTCAATGAGGGTTTGGTTCATAACGGATTAGAGGTTTTTGGTTTACTTTAATTCGAGTTCTCAAGCCACTCTATGTTTGTGATAAGGCTATGTCAGCTCATCCAGAAGTATGTCCATTGGCTGCTTCGCGTTAATTGTTTCAATGCGCTTCAAAAGCCGATGAACAGAACTGATGTGCCATTTTCCCGTATTCTGAGACGTCTTGACATTTCTTCTGTTCAGTTCGTCCGATATAGCCCGAACGGTCGTGATACCTTCCGCCTTTAGTTCCTGGATGAGCGTCCCCAGTGAGGCCGCATAATCCTCAGCTCTTTTCCTGTTATAAGGGGCTAGCACTTCTCGCCCGTACCTACCCAAGACAACTCCACGCCGTTTCGCGGCAGCCAAACAATCCGTAGTCCGCTGGCTGATGAGCTGGTGTTCCTTTTCTGCGACTGCGGCCAGAATATGGAGCGTGAAACGCTCAGCGTAAGGATTATCGACGACTTTAAAATCAACGCCGGATTCCATCAACGCAGCGATAAAAGATACCCGTCGGCTCAACCGATCCAGCTTGGCAATCAGGAGCGTGGCGTCTTGCTTTTCGCATTCCTGGACTGCTTCGCTGAGACCTATTCTGCTGTTTCTTTTGCCGGATTCCATTTCAATGACTTCTTTTATTAGCGAATATTCATTGCCGCAGGCAAATTGTTCAACCAATTGACGCTGAGCGTCCAATCCTAATCCACTACGTCCCTGCCTTTCGGTAGATACCCGGTAATAAGCAACTGCTCTTTTCATTTTGTGCACTCGAAATTTTATGAAGCACAGAGCAAATCCTGTTCACGGGTAAACCAACGTTTACCTTTGTACAGAATTTGCGCCTTGCTTTGTTTAAAGGAGCCGAACAGGTAACGAAAAAGCTTGCTGAGCGCAAGGTTTAGAAGAGTAACCGAGTACGAAAAGTGGAAAACGGAGCCCGTTTTTGTTCATGGGCATACGTTGGTATGCATATGAACAAATTTTAATCGCTATTTTTCCTGATCCCGGTAAAAGACAGACGGTAAATCAAGAAAACAACGCAGGAACAAGGGCCTACAATGCTTACATGCTAACTACAGAGGATCTTTCAGAGACCCGGAAAGAAAGAAACTGAAATGGAGGCATTGCTGCCCCCACCGAATGATGATGATATAATTGCCAGCAAATTAAACTCGCGATAAGGGCGCATTTCTGCGCGAAAAGACTTCGAGCTCTTACTATCCAAGCTTTTCCTTGAGCTGCCTATATTGTTCCGCGTGTTTCTCTGGGTTGATTTTTTTCAAATTAGCCAAATTCCGAAGTTTCCATTGAACAGACGGAAAACGCTCAAAATCATACACGGACCAATCGGGTTCCACGTTTTTAAAGCCCAGCAGAAAAGCTTTATCTTCCAGCGTCAGGCTTTCATGGAGAGCCCGGACAAGACGCTCCCGTTGCTCTTCATAATTTTCATAGGAGAAGGTTTCATCCGTCATCCCTGAAAACTGCTTGTCCAGAGCCGAACGCTGATCCTGAAAATTGGGCCGGATCAATTCATGAATGGGCCTGTCACTTCCAAGCAGACAATAGATAAATCCCTGTCGTACTTCTTCCGAAAAACCTTCCAGGTCCAAAAGATATTTGACATCATAAAGGTCACGCGGATGCTGCCGGTCCAAAGCCGCGCATATTTTTCCGCCAAAGAGCTGACCGAAGGGAACAACCGTCATAGCGGCAAATGTGTCAAATTCAGCCTGTGCCTTGTCACACAGGATCAGCTTCGCAGGCTCCGCAATGATTCCCCGGCCCGTCAGATTGACTTCGAGCTTTATTTCAGCCCCCTGCGAAGCAATCAGAAGCTTGGCAATGTCCTGTTTGTGCTGGACACGGGCTCGCAGGAAATTAAGATTTTCAATACGGGACTTGATCCGTTCGAGCGCTTCGCCGATGTGCTTGAGGGATGTTTGGCGATCCTCCAACGGAATATAGGTAAGGTCAATATCAACCGACAACCTGGGCATATCGCGGACAAAAAGGTTGATAGCCGTTCCCCCATGCAGGGCAAAACAATCCTCTTTTGCGACTTCCCGCAATATATTCAGCAGTAACCTGGCTTGTTTTTTATAGCGTTGAGCTTCCATTTCTTCCTAATTCCTTTGGAACCGTTATTTGGTATTTCGGTTCATAAAATCCATTTTTGACAAGGCTCCGCTTCCCCTTGCCAAGATCAATATCCCATTCTTTCAGATCAACATATTGCAGCCATTGATGCTCCGCCTTCTCTGCCATAAACAAAAACAGCCTTTTGACTTTGATGGAATTGCAGTGTTCCAGCAGTGTGACCACAACGTTTGGACGAAGATCGTTCATCCCTTCCATAATTTCGTAGCACTCCAGGATTTCATTTTCTGTCCGGGCAAGGTAAAGACATTCCATGATCGCTCGGGCGGCAGATGAGACACGGATCGAAAAAGACTTTATGCTTACTTCTGTCATTCCGATTGATGCGGGAAGAAAGGACGAACTGTGATAGTCAAGCCTTATCCCCCAATCATGTTTCTTGCACCAGGAAGGCAATATTTCCTTTTCTTGTCCCAGTAAAACTGCGCTGACCGGCGAAAGCTCAAGGAAGTGGGATTTTCCCAAAAATGACAATGCCGTTTTGCCTCCGGGGTGAACGGATAATCCAAGCTGGTTCTGCATGGCATAAACAGCCCCTTCATAGCTGACCTGATCCCCCGATCTGACCCATGCTCCCGTCCCTGAAGATTCTATCCATCCGCTTTGTTTGTAGCGGTTCAGAATCTGACCGGAATAACCGTGTTCGTTGAGCCATGCCGTTGTACAGACCGTCCCTAATGGCCAGTCTCGGAGTAGCAGGTTTAATTTTGATATGTTTTGTACACTCATGGCTTATCTATTCATGTAAAAATAAACTATACCAAATATTTTGTTTAAAATAAACATATTTAACAAACCAATAGTTTATTTATTTCGAACAAAATAAACTACCCGGAAACGTATAGAAGAACCGGAATATCTTCCTAAATTTGGTAATGGAAGTTATATGCTTGGAAACTCAAGCCTTTTACGCCCTTATAGAAAACATCATTGAGCACATTGACTCGAAGCTGCAGCGAAAGAACAAAAAATGATCTGCACGGATGATGTCCATATACAGCCTTTGATGGTCTAAAAGGCTGGAATACAGACCGGAGAGGGCCATTTAAATACTAGAAAAATGGATAAACTGAAATGGGGGCACTACTGCCCCCACCAGATGATGATAACATAACTGCCAACAAATTAAAGACTAAGGACGCATTTCTACACGGAATGGAATGAGACTTCCCTCATTATAATCGGTAGTATAACCGGTAGTGTCTGTTCGCCTATCGTAAAATGTGTTAGCTATAGCGTCTTTATCTCCTACCACATATGCCCGATCAGATGGTTGTCCGGGCAGAGCTTCATCCCGCCGTTCCGTACATGTAAATGCAAAGCGTGATGAACCCGCTTCTACCAATTCTAACAAACACGGCTTATTATCCAAGATATTATCAGGCTGAACTTTTTTCCCCGTTCCATTGAAACCGTTTACCAATTCAAGTGGGGGGATGAAATATTTCGAACGCTCCCCGGGCTTCATAGAAAGTATGCGTCTGTATAACATCTGCTCATAAGAAAGATCGGGGCCAGCAAAACAGTTAAACTTGTTACCCAACTTTTGTAGTATTCCAACAGGTTTAGAAATTGGCCAATCTCGCAAATTTTCAAAAAGAGGATATGAGCTACATTTTCTGGCAAGATCATTAAAGCACTTTGAAACAAATTCTTTACAAAAAGTCTTATTCGGGTCGAGAACAGAGGGTATGATAGGATCCCTGCTATGTCTGGCGTAAAGGTTAAATGATTTCTTATAGCTTTTCCCATTTTCGTCTTTCGGCTCCCATATTCCCATATAAGTATCCGGACCAATTACCGCCCCTATTTTGGGGGTACCCTGAACAGATAAAATCTCTTTCCCATCGTAGCCGAAAACAGTAAGATTCTCTTCGGGAGCGATTTCAAGGGTCTTTGGAGTATCACTCTTATCACCTGACTGTATTACTATTTTTAAATTCCTAGCGTTCATACGCTACCTCCTTTTCCTAGCGAGAATGCCCGCGCCTTCTATATATGGAAAAAGTGGATGGGCTGTCAAGTTAATTATGTATATTCTAGCTCGATATTTGCCATGCATTCAAGCTGTTATTATTTTAATAATTTCTAGTGCTTCCTGAACGCCGATACTCCTTGAAATATCAGGTAGGGTATAACGAAAAGATCATTAAAGAAAATAAGTACTTTGGCTCCGAACTTTAACTGCCACCATTCTTTTTGCAGGCCTAGCGCTCTTCCTAAAATTTCATATTTATCTTTTCCAAAATATAGAGCTGAGGGAATTATGAAATCTGGAAGTTTCGTTAGGTGCCCTATGAATGCGTCCACACCATGCTTCGACAAATCAAATCCATAGCCCACGGCTCGCAGAAAAAGAAAGTAAGCAATAAGCGAATACACCACTCCTACAAAAATAGTGAGTCCCCAATTCTGAGAAAAATTATTTGAATAACGATTTAGAAATAGTGTGACCACTTCGGGAACTTCTGAAAGAATATCCATTCTTTCTTTTTTTTTATTTTTTTCTCTTTTGTTGAAAAGAAGGTAGTGTATTTGGGGAAGTTATGATGAAATTCCAGACTGTCAAAATCAGTCTGTATTTCTAACCTCAGTTTTTTATGAAGTATTTCTTTAGCTCCCTCTACAGTCAATTGTGGCAAGTTTGCTGCATAACCATCGGCCTTGGAGGAGGCTTTCGAGAAAACTTTACTCGATTTCAATATGTCATATAAGACATCTTTTATTATTTCAGAGAGATTATGCTTCCCCTCTATCCTTCCGAATTCAGAGGGCAACTTGATATCAAGATATTCCAAGTTCAAGCTTAGTATATCTAAATAACTTCTTAGAATCTGGTCTTTGATCTCGTTGACCAGTTTCGTATGGATATGCGCGTTTCCGGGTATTCGTTGGTCGGTATTCATGAGGAGGTAATTGGGAGTTGTCTTTGTAATAAATTTAAGAAAAACTTTTTAAGTTTGTTTATGGAAGTCATTTGCCTGGAAACTCAAGCCTTTTACGCCCTTATTGATAACGTCGTTAAGCACATCGACGAGAAGCATGCAGCGAAAGAAGAAAAATGGGTCAGTACAGATGAAGCTATGTCGTTGCTTAAGATCACATCTAAGACCACCTTGCAGAAGTACCGGGACGAAGGGAAAATCAGGTACTCTCAATCCGGGAAGAAAAATATAGTCTATGACAGGGATTCGTTAATTGCCTTTCACGAAAAAAATGCCAAGGAACCATTCTAAGCCCCGACCCAGATGGAAGAAATAGAATATACAGGAAACGAAGAGAAGCTTTTTGTCAAAGGATTCAATGATGGCTATAAGCTCCGCCAGCACGAGCCAGCCCTCCTCAATACCCTTTTGAAAGGAGTTTCCGGTCATTCTCCTCGGCTTGACGGCATCCGCGCCGGAAGCAACCAATGGGAACACGATGCAGAACGGGAACGCATCAGGGAGTCGCTTACGCGAAGACAAGAATTGCATCCGTCAAAAGATCGAAACAAAGATCGCGAACGATAGCCTTCGTACATATATATATTATTTTCATCCCCGTCTTTAATCAGGATTAACCGGCTAACAAATTCCCCCTTTTCCAATTACGGTTTATTATAAACGCCCCCTCCATCAATCAGTTCTCGGGGCGCTCAATGTTACATTCCTGTCTTATAAAAACGCCTGGTTCCCTTCAGGGTCAGCATTCTTTACTGACGCGAAAGGAAGTTGCGCTGCGTTTTAAAATTTCACCAGGTACGCTTGCTGTCTGGGATTGCAAGGGCCGTTATGATCTCCGCCCGATCAAATTGGAGGGTAGGGTTTATTACAGAAAAGACGAGTTGATCCGCTTCTTTTTAAATTCGGATGACATGACCCTTTTGGATATCCCCCTTCTCACGCGCAATGAAGCTGCGGAATATCTTGATACCTCATGCGGCACGCTTGCCGTCTGGGACAGTGTGAAGCGTCATGACCTGCGCCCGATCAAGGTAGGCTCGTGCGTCCGCTACAGCTTTTTATACCTGAAACAGTTCCTTAACCAGCAAATGGAAGAATATTATGTTCTAAAAGCCGCCGCGTAGTACCCCCACTCCCCTTCAACATCCGAACGACCAATAAGGAGTGTCAATGAACATTGAGACAGCCCGCACTATACCTATGTCTGAAATCCTGATAAAAATAGGACGCCAAGCCCAAAAGCAACTCCGTGGCAACGAATGGTATTATTCTCCCTTCCGCAATGAACGAACGCCAAGTTTTAAAGTCAATACAGCACAAAATATCTGGTATGATTTCGGGGAAGGCATCGGGGGCGATACGATAGAATTTGTTTGTATCTATCTTGAAAGAACTGAAAACGGTCATACGGTAGCAGACGCGCTTCGCTGGCTTGACAATATGTTTTCCGGCCAGGAAATGGTCCCGATTTTCCCGGAACACCCCTATGAAAAGGAAGAGACGCCTCTTGTCCTTAAAAACGTTAAGCCTCTCACTCACATCGCCCTTATCAGGTACCTCGAAGATCGCGGCATAAAAAAAGAGGTTGCCAAAAAATACCTCAAGGAAATCCGTATTTACAATCAGGATACCGGTAAGGAGTATTTTGCCGCTGCGATTAAAAATGAGGAGGATGGTTACGACTACCGTAATCTTTATTTCAAGGGCTGCTTGAAAAATAAAGCAATATCCTTTATCCGCGGGACCGTTCCAGGAAATACAGGCATTCACATTTTTGAAGGGTTCATTGACTTCCTTTCTGTCATTACGAAACGTAGCGGAATACCTTTTGAGGACGACACTATCATCCTCAATTCCGTGTCTCTGCTAAAAGAGGCCACATCCTATATCCGTGGTTTTAGTTATCAGAACGCCTACACATGGTTCGATAATGATGAAGCAGGACGCAAAGCCACACTGGCTTTTAACGCCTTCTTTCTCGCTGAACATATCCGGCATCAACCGATGAATGCATCCTATGCAGGTTCTAAAGACGTGAATGAAGCCCATATGCATCATACTCTGCGGCTTGGTTAAAGACATGCATTCCAGAAAGGCGGTGTCTAAGTATCTTTCTTTCTGTGAATGAATGAACTCACAGGAGCGTAACCGGGCACGCTCTGTTACCAAACATTATTTTCCTCAGACTTCGTCCTTCACCGCCCATCCAAAATAACATTTGGTCCTTCGCTGCCGCCCGGTTCTTCACCGTCCTGTAACCATTCACACCTATAAGAAAGGATTTTAACATGACGACAATTCTCTCCACGCGTAAGCCTGATTTGTACCAACAGGTAACCGATACTATCATTCGCCAGCTCGACGCTGGAACCATTCCATGGCAGCAGCCCTGGAAAAGTGACAGCAGCCGGATTTTGACCCTTCCCCAAAACTCTGTAACCGGGAAACGCTACCGCGGCGTGAATATCCTGCTTTTATGGGCCTCCGCCCTTGAGCAGAAATTCCCTTCCGCAGACTGGGCTTCTTTCAAACAATGGAAGCAGAAAGGAGAGTCCATTCGCAAGAGCGAAAAAGGTAGCATGATTGTCTATTATGACACCTTTGAGAAAGACGTTGATGGTGAAATCAAGAATGTACCGTTCCTGAAAATGTCGGTCGTCTTTAACCGTAGCCAGCTTTCCGGCTTTACGCCGGAACAGGAGCCGCAGGAAGACCATACGCCATTGTTCGAGCGGTTATCCCTTGTGGAAGAATTTGTAAAACACACAAAGGCGTCTATTGAGCATAAAGGCGACAGCGCCTGCTATGTCCCGTCCATTGACAAGATTTATATGCCGCCGTCAGAGACGTTTATGGATGTGCAGGATTGCAGTGCCACCGAGCACTACTATTCAACCCTCAGCCATGAGTTGATCCATTGGACAGGCAATCCTAAACGACTTAATAGGGAAATGGGAAAAAGATTTGGTGATTCGTCCTATGCCGCCGAAGAGCTGGTGGCCGAGCTGGGCGCGGCATTTCTCTGTGCGAGTTTTGGCCTTCAAACAGTCAGCAAAGGCAGTCACGCCAGCTATATAGACCATTGGAAACAAGTCTTAAAGGAAAACAACCGCTGCATTATCGCGGCGGCTAGCGAAGCCTCAAAGGCCGTTGATTACCTGCAAGAGTTGCAGCCTGGAACAAACTGATGATTTTCATATTCAGGAACAGGCTTCGGCCTGTCCCTGAATTTTTTCCGGCGTAAAAGACCACTCCCATTTTGACCAAATCAGGAGCCATGAAACATGAGCAAACTTGCATATTCGATTGAGGAAACAATAGGGCTTTCCGGCATGGGAAGAACTAAAATTTATGAACATATAAATAAAGGCCAGTTGCTGGCCCGTAAAAACGGCAGACGGACGCTTATCCTGAAAGAAGACTTGGAAATTTTTCTCCAGAACCTTCCAAAATATTGAACCTTTTCCTGCCTCTGCTGACTTCCTTTCTGGTTCATACTTAGTTTATCTAAGCGCGGAGGATCAGGGGTGTTTTACGCCTTACCCTCCAATTTTATCAAAGGAATTATGTGAAATCAGAAGAGCGGCAATGATCGATTTTAAAATGCTTCCTGTAAGGAAGGGTGTTACACCAACAAGAAATGCCTTTGAAAATCCTAGTGAGGGCAAGCCATAAGCAAGCCACAGAAATCCCGCGAAGAGTATGACAATGTGGCCAGCCAGCATAACCAGACAAAGGGAAAATATACTGTGCATTTTTATTTTGCTGAATAAGAAATAGGCAAACGCCGCTGCGATGACAAATCCTGCCAGGTACCCGCCCGTAGGACCAAAGAAATAGGCTGGCCCGGCTGACGGTCCGGCAAAAACAGGAGCCCCAGCCAGCCCCATCATAAGATAAGTAGTCAAAATGCCGAGACCCATTTTGTACCCAAAAATGCACGGGAGCGAAAGAACAATAACCGTTTGCATCGTAATAGGAACAGGCACCATGGGAATTTGAATCTTTGCAGAGGCAGTGAGGGCTGCTACACTCAGCATCCAAAGAAAAAACACTATCAAGGGGGATGCTTTGCTTTGTTCTGTAAGAATGGTATTGGGATTCATCATATTGCTCCTTGTTTTCTTAGCTGTACCATTTTCGCCTGCGGCTGCCAATGAAAAACCTCCTTTGTTTGTGACTGTACGTAAGCAACCGGAACGCGTGGCAGATGTTCCTGCCACAGTAAAGCTCATCGACCGGAAAGCAATTAACGCAGGGAATATTGCATCACCTGCCGATATCAGCACGCTTGTCCCCGGTTTTTCATTCAATGACCCTTTTGGACGGTATAATCCAGCCCCTTCTTTCCGCGGCCTTATACAGCAGGGGCTTGGGGATGATCCCTCTGTCGGCTTTTTTAACGACGGGCTGTATTTGTCGGGGCGGAGTTCCATAAACTCTCTTGCTTTCGACCTTGAAAAAATTGAAGCCGTGAAGGGGCCGCAAAATGCACTATATGGTCGAAATAGTTTTGGTGGCGCAATCAATGCTGTTAGCGCGAGACCTGTCAACAAGCAGGAATACTGGGTTGATGGCAGTATGGGTACGCATGATCGCCGCGTTGTTCAGGCCGGCGTCAATGTTCCGCTGGCCGACCATGCAAAAGCCCGTATCGCGCTGTATGACCGGGATTGGGGTGGCTATTTTAAAAACAGCCTGCCCGGTGGCCCGGATATCGGGCGCGAACAGACAAAGGCGGCGCGCCTGTCCTTACTGTTTGACCCTGAACCCGGGCGAGATGTCCTTATCCGCCTGACCCATATTGCAGATGAAGATGACCAGCCGAAAGGGTTTTTAACGCCAGCTAACTGCGGGCCACGGACGACGGATGGGCAGCCCCGGCTTTTCTGCGGTGAAATTCCCAACAGGGCAGAAAGCTATGCGGCAAACGATGTCGGCACAGAACAGCCCATGGGGTATAACCGGGATCACACGCGGACGAGCATTGAATGGACGGAACGGCTGAATGACCGTATGAAACTGACAACGCTTGTCGGCGGCGCGGTGGAAGGCTCAACCTTTATCAGGGATGATGATTATCAGGCGGCAAACGCGGCGCGGGCGGGGATTGATACGGACAGGTTTGATGCGCAGGCGGATAGCAGACTGAATTATGCAACAAGAGACGGGAAGTGGAATGGGCTTGTGGGCGTCAGCCTCTATAGATTTCTGAATGATGTAGATAGATTAGATCAATACTACGTATCCGGGCAGACAAGCCCCTCTGGCCCAAAAGTCAAGAATACAACGGAAACCGCGGGGACTTATGCCAGCCTGACCCGCAAACTGCCGCACGGTTTTGCGTTGACGGGGGATGGACGCTTCCAATATGAAACCAAGACGTTCAAGAGTACAACAAATGCCCTGACGACAGGGCTTCCGCTGGAGCTTGATGATAGCTGGACGGCGTTTACGCCCAAATTGACGGCATCGTGGACGGCGCCCAGCCAACTGATGCTCTATAGCAGCGTTGGCAAAGGCTATAAAACGGGTGGATTTAATGACCGTGCCAATCTTTATGACAGTGAACGCACCTATAAGCCGGAAGAAAACATTACATATGAACTGGGAACAAAGAATATTCCCGTTGCCTCTGATATTGAAGCGGAGTTGGGCGGATTCTGGATAGACTGGACGGATCAGCAAGTGACGGCATATTCAACAGCCGCACCGACACAGAATTTCTTCGTGAATAATGCAGGGGAAACGACCGTTAAGGGAATTGAAGCCAGCCTGCGATGGAAACCGCTTTCGTCGCTTTTTGTAGATTTCGGATATACGTTTTCCGACGCTCGCTATGATTACTATAAAGACCCTGATCTTGCGAATGTTACAGGTTTTGCGCCGGATGGCGATGTGTCGGGAAACCGCCTGCCACGATACTCCCCTCATCATTTCAGCATTGCGACAGCTTATCGGACAGCATCGCCATTGCCGCGCTGGGATTATGTTGTGACCAGCCAGCTAACGTACCAATCCAGCCAGTATACGGATAACTCCAATACGTCGCGGACAGGCGATAGAACGCTCCTTAATATTCAGGGGGGAATTGAGCGGGAAAATATAAGCCTTGGTTTATGGGTTGATAACGCGCTGGCTGAGAAAGATCCCGCTGTCGGTATTCCATGGACGGACGCCACGCAGGGTTTTCGCCGTGAATGGCTGGTGGTTCCGCAGGACGGAACAACTATCGGCACAAGGATTAAACTGAAATGGTAGCCGTTTTCTTTACCATCGGAAATCAGCTACCTGATTTTTTTCGTATTTTAGGGCTTAGGTGCCGGTTGATAAATTATTCGCACGGTTAACTAACTCGTAAATCTATCCACTATGAAGGTCCTAATCTATCAAGATTACATCCATAATAATTACGTCCTCTTCCGAGCACTGCAAGACTATTTTGGCGCGGAATATGTTGTAGATTTTGTAGACGCCCACGATATCATAGAGAAAGGGATTCTTCAAAAAGAATCCGTGAAGGCCCTTGTTGTTCCTGGCGGAGCAGATTTATATTACGTAGAAAAATTAAATGGCGAGGGCAATAGATTGATCCGCGAATATGTGGAGGCAGGGGGCATATATTTGGGTATATGCCTACAATTGACTATTTTTTTGTCATGAAAAAACTCAAGAGGAAACGGGGTTACGCCTTCTTCGACCGAGATATACGTTTGAGTAAGCTGAGCTAGTTGGCCGATCCGCTTGATAGGCTCACCAGAGATTTTGATTTTGAGATATTTAGATCTGTTCTGGAAGATAAATTGTCTAATTTCTTTAATATTCGGTCTCCATACAAATCTATGACTTTCGTCATAGATTTGTATGGAGATTTTCTCGATTATGCGGAGGCATTATAACTCTACAGTAAATAGTCGATATGGTTTCTTTAAAGAAGGTATGTCCTTATTGTAAATCAAGGGATATAGACCGTCGTGTTCGTCCATTGCTAATGAGAAATCTTTTGTTTCCGGTTCGCTATTATCGATGTGAGAGCTGTCTCAGACATTTTTTTGTGGTAGGTCGTTCCTGATTTTAGGCGATATTTATAGTTAGAACCGATGTTATTTGGGGGCTTTTCGAAAGAGGAGTAATTTCTGCACTCTTCTAACTTGGTTATTTTATATAGGCGAAGAAGCTAAGTAGTGTCATCGTTTTGTATTTGGATTAGGCACTACGGTTAAAATCGGCTACGATGCGACATTTATGCTTATTCGATATTGTGCGCGGTCATAGCACCACATAAAGTATTTCGTTCATACAGTAGCTGTTTTTCAATGATTTTGGCTTCAAATTCTGGTTCTGGCGACTATCCTTCCTGATGCGCAAAATCGTTAGCTAACCTCACTTTCGTAAAACCCACCTGAAATATTGCCCCGTAGGAATGGATGAGGTAAAAGATGGACAAATATTATTCATCCATCTTCTTCGTTGAGCTACAATTTCCTTGCCTTGAAATTTGGGGGCATAAATGGGGGCACAATCCAAGAAGTCAATTGGTAAAGAACAACAAACTCAGTTAGTTGTCATTCTAATATGACTCCCTCCGTCTCCGCCATCTCTCTCTCCTCCAACATTCACCATTAGTCGTCAACGTACTTGAAACGCTTTATTTACAAGGCTTTCAATTTCATCTATAATCAATCTTATTCGCCCTCATTCACACACAGCCATCAAAAATGGGGGCATAAGAGGGGGCACAAAATGTGCCCCGGATAGGAGATGCCCCCAAATGCCATTGACCCACAAGCAATGCGAGACCGTAAAGCCAAAAGATAAGCCATACAAACTTTCGGACAGTGGCGGCCTGTATCTAGAAATAATGCCAAATGGCTCCAAATATTGGCGACTAAAATACCGCATCCATGGAAAAGAAAAACGCCTGGCCCTGGGGGTCTTCCCTGCCACATCACTTGTAGAAGCAAGAGAGCAGCGCGATCAGGCGCGCAAAATAATAAAAGATAATCAAGACCCTTCGCTTGCTAAGAAACAGCAAAAGTTACAGATTAAGTTAAATGCTGGTGATACCTTTGAGGCTATCGCCCGTGAGTGGCATGAACACAACAAACCACGATGGACAATCAGTTATGCGAGCGACATCCTACATCGCCTGGAAGTTGATATATTCCCTTCAATCGGGACATATCCGATAAGAGAAATTCCACCTTTTTTAATACTCCAAACGATACGCAAAATCGAAGGGCGCGGAGCTTATGAAATGGCACGTCGTTCCATGCAATATTGCGGACAGGTATTCCGCCATGCAATCGGGGAGGGAAAAGCCGAAAACGATCCTACACGCGATATTAAAGATCAACTTAAGCCATTCAAAAAGGGACATTATGCCGCCTTTGACGGAAAACACCTGCCGGGTTTCATTAAAGCCCTTGAACAAAACGACGCAAGGCTTTATTCCCACACCCGCCGTGCCATGAAACTTATGCTCCTTACGTTTGTTCGGACGAGTGAACTTATTAACGCCAAATGGGATGAATTTGATCTTGAAAAAGGAGTTTGGATCATTCCCGCTTCTAGAATGAAAGGACGTTTAGATTCCAGAAAGGATCACATGGTTCCGCTTTCAAATCAGGCCATTTCCCTTCTCCATCAGCAAAAAGAGGAAACTGGAAAATTGGAATGGGTGTTCCCCAACCAGGTTCGGCCTCTTAAAGCTATGAGTAACAACACAATCCTTAAAGCTCTAGAACGCATGGGATACAAAGGCGAAATGACTGGGCACGGCTTTCGGGCACTAGCTCGTACATTGATTCGGGAAGAGCTTGGTTGGGACAGCGAAATCATAGAAAAACAACTCGCCCATAAAACCCGGGAGCCACTCGGCGAGGCCTATGATCGCACCCTTTTTCTTCCTCAACGGGTTAAAATGATGCAAGACTGGGCTGATTATATAGAAACCATCTCAGAATAAAAATCGGTATTTCAACCAGTTAGTATTGAGCCTAAAGAATGCTTGATCGACAAATTACGAGAAATCAATTCTAGAATCTAGAATTGGACAGGATAATAACACTTTCCCTAAGATCCCTAATTTCTGGACTATACTTAGTTTTTCTCTTCTGTACATATCTGAGAACACCAATCTCCTTGAGATACCATCCGAGCTTTGATGCTATGTCGCCAATAATAAGGTCCACGGGTATTTCAAGACCAGCATATGCTGAATTGGACACAACTAGCCATACCTGAGCATCTTTTGCGCATTTTTTCTTTAGGAGCCTTAGAACATTCTGTATGTCTTCGAAATACGCTTGAATCATCATCGGAATTTTTTTGTCCATAAGCATACTTCTATTTTCATTCATATGCTTCATCGTCTGTTCGTACAATAGCCCGAAGGAGTTTAATGTTGGCTCGGCCCATTTCGCCTGAATATGCGAACGAACTGTTTCTAACCTCAAATTATATAGCATCTGGGGGCTTGTTACAAACCTCCCTAGAAATAATTCGGGCCTATAAATATCCGTATAATCAAAGGTATTAAGGTAAGGTGGGGATGTGATGCAAAGTTTAAAATTATCAATCAAACCAGATTGATCTAGAGTACTTCTGCAATCGCCTCTAATAATTTTGGAATCAACCCGTATCTCACTAGTGTCAATATCAGACTTATCTTTCGTTTTACTAATTGTCTTAATCGGCGAAGTCTAAACTTCTCACGATGCAGTCAGTTGTTTAATCTCTTTGTGCTGTTCTTTCATCTGAACTTTCTATATAGCCCGAATGAGATATTTTACCTTTTCATAGTCTAATATATATTGGAATAATCCAATATATGGAATTATTCCAATATATATACATACCCCCCATTACAATAGGGACATTAGATCAAAGCAAAAATCTACACACTTTCGGTAGTTGAATGTTTAAGAAAACTTTGATTTATTGTATCTTATAAACATCTTTCCTAACTATTGAAACATTCTTGAAAACGAGGCGGCACGCGAATAACCTTGAGTTGAATAACAACCTCTAAAACCCAATCACCGCCTCCAGCGCACTATCCGTCCCCTCATGGATGAAATTTTTCTGATAGCCTATCGTCGTCTTAATATCCGAGTGACGGTATATCTGTTGTAATAACTGCGGAGCTACCTTTTCCCCGGACAGGTTCCCGAACGTATGCCTGGCAATGTGCATAGTCAGTTTCTTGGTAATCTTGGCAGCAGGGGCTACATGATCCCGCAGACACTTATCAATTGCGCTTGCCGCAAATGCTATTGTGCGTTGAACGACAAAATCGTCGTCAAGATTATCAAGTCGTCGTAGTTCAGGAAAAATCAGGTCAGACCCTTCTTTTTTCTTCTCTCTATACTCGTCTAGAATGGCCTCAACCTTGCTATTGACTTTCAAAGAACCCGCCTTGTCATTCTTACCCATTATATAATGCAATCGGCCATCCTGGAAATCCGACCATTTTGATAACAGAACGTCTGCAACGCGCATTCCTCCGAAATAAAAGGAATACAGCCACAAGTTCCGGCAATGATGCTTATACTCGTCGTCTAACTTTACTTTTTCAAGCCTCATGACCTCCTCTTGATTCAATCCGATCTTGACGGATTCCGGGAACTCTATTTTTATTCCGTCCTCCCCGAAAGGCGTGGTTTTTCGGTCGATGACGCCAGCTTTGCGCGCAAAGCTGAATACAGACCGTATCGCCACAAAATGATTGATGATGCTGCGCTCGGAAAGTCGGGGCTTCGTCTTATATGGGGTTTTATATTCTGATTTGAGATACGTTCTGAATTTCGTCAGCAACGCTACGTCAACATCAGCGAACTGCGGATCAAGGCCCTTCATAAAGTCCCTGAAATGTTTGATCCGGGGCTTATCCGCCGTATACTGGTTATATTTCCCTTCCTTCTTTAAAAGCTCAAGATACAGATCGGCATTTACAAAAAAGGTCTTTACCTGGGCTTTGGGCCTCCTTATGTTCTTTTTTATGACGTTTACCGTGATATCCTCCTTGTCGGCTTCCAGTGTTATAACCTTCCCACTCACCTCTGCGATGCGCGTTGCGATGAGATTATTCAGCCGTACAGAATTGGGATGAGATTTTCTAACCTGCCTAAGCTTTTCATCCCAGTCTTTCTTTTTTATATGATACCCTAGATGGATGATTGTAACTTTCTTATCTTTATAAATACGGATAACGAGCGGCTGCGTTCCGTCCTCATTTTTTCGATTCCGTAAAAAAGCCCTGACTGTAGCCATAACCTTATATCTTTCAAACAAAGATACGGATTCTTGGTCACAATATGGTCACACTTTTTGCAATTTCATATAGATTCACATCATTCCATATGAATTCATTATCCAATTAAAATGCTTATTATTAGATAGTTAATATAATTGTGAGTATTTCTTATTGCCCCTCATAAAGGACTGAAAATCCTTGTGTCGGCGGTTCGATTCCGTCCATCACCACCCTGAAAATCAGGCAGTTATGACGAAATGTTGTAGCTGCCTTTTTTCTTACTACAACAATACTACAACATTTTTCATGGGCGGAATTTAAAGAATGCTTTTTCAAGGAAGCAACCCTTCATCAGAAAAAGAGAAATACCCATATTCTGTGACGATGATATGGTCTTGAATAGTCAAGTCCATTAATGCGGCGGCTTGTTCAAACTTTTTGGTTATGCTTTTGTCGGCCAGACTTGGCTTGAGAGATGTGGAAGGATGGTTATGAGCCATAATGATGCTTGTGGCATTTGCTTTCAGGGCGGCAATGAAAGCATGTTTAATATCTACCAGCACCCCTGTGGTTCCGCCGCTGGCGATTTCACAGACCCCTAAGAGATAAGTTGGATTTATTCAGAAGCATTACTTTGAACTGTTCCATCAGTTCAATCTTGTTCTTATCCCATCCGCCGAGCAGAATTTCATACGCCTTTCTTGAAGTTGTTACCCGGGGCCTATTGCGAATATCCCCGGCGGATTTATAAATTAGCTCGATTTCGGCAATATTGCTTAAATCTATTGATGAATTGTCCACAGTGCTAAACCCCCAAATAGAACAAATAAGGGAATATATTCCTATACAAGGAAGGAATAGTCAAGAGGGTTTCTCTATCTTTACCATCAAAAAACTACACAAAAATGATGCAAACAGAACAATGGGCCGACCTTGTGATAGATGTCGAAGGTGTCCCAAACAGGAAGGCTCCCTGCAAAACCTTCAGCTTGATATAATGGAAGATGTTTTTAAGGTCTTCGTTCATTGTTGTGATGTTGGCCTTCCTTTTAGACGGTGATTTTCAGGAAAAGTCACAATCGAAATATCAGACTGTGACGTTTTCTTTTATTAAGGCTCAATACTTTCTAAGCATTATATTCCCCGAGACAATTCCAAGCCTATCTTGATAAATACCGTTGAATTTACCGTCAAGGACGTTGAACCTTGCATTAGCGTCAAGCAAAATCGTGCCTGCCTGTCTTATCTCTTCATTCTTATTTTTGTAGTCTAGCTGGATTATCTTCTTCTCTTCTATAGAAGTAGCTTTTACAGCTAATATATAAGGCTCTTCAGAAAACGGATATTCTACGGCCAACTCCCCTCCGAGAGAAGAAGAAGATATTAGGCGATTAAGGGTTAAGGTTACTTTAAAGTTTCCTGTGTCTTCTTTTGTCCTGCCGATAAAAGTGCCTTCAAAGGGGGACCAATCAGGAATTTTCAAAAAAAAACCGCCTTTTGAAATATATTCCTTGGCATTTCTCAAATATTCAGCATTCCGAACCCTGTCTTTATCAAGTAAGAATTGTCTGAAAAGATTATATTCTGCTTTAAATTGGTCGGCTACAGTTTTCAATGTCTCTGGCATGACCCCAAAAGTTTTTTTACCCTGAACCCTTTGAAATTCCCGCAACAGCTTTCTCAAATAATCAATGGAGATAAAATCGCTATTATTTTTAAGTCCATGCCTTTCAAAATACCTATTAATATTTCCCTGCGTCGTAAGGCCGAGCTCTTCTATCAATTTTGTTTCAACGGCATGCATGACTTGAAATGCAAAAGCTACTTCTAACTGTTTTAATTCTATTTCTTTTCTCATGGCAGTAAATGGTTATAGTGAAGAAGTAAAAATATCACTTCCAAATTACGTATAAAAAATATCACTTCAAAGGCTTGTAAATCAATTCGCTGGGCCTAGAAATCCTACGATGAGACAATAGGAAGTCTGCCCGGTTACTTTTGTTGCAGGAAAGTGGATTGAGCAGAAGAATTCAGAGGTTCCAGAAGTTCAGAAATTTCGACATTAAGGAATTTGGCGATTTTATACAGTTCGGGAATGGAAGGTTGGGAATGGTTAGTCACCCATTTGGAAACAGTTTGTTGACTTACATTAAGGTGGTCTGCAAGGTCTTTGTTTCTGGCCCGTCTTACGGCAAGAATGACTTTAATTCTGTTGTATATTTTCTTGTCCTCTACCATTTCCACAAAATTACAAAAAAGAACTTAAAAGCCTGATTATAAGATAATTATCAACTCCTGATTGAATATTTTCAACTGTGGGGAAATAAATATCTTTGAAGTTGAAATATTTTGACTTAATTTTATCTCCGTGAGAGAAAAATTTCCTGTGAATTGAAAAAATCACTTCCCCGATAGAAAGTATTTAAATCCGGGATGGTTCGCATGGAAAGGAATATCACAACCCAAAGAGTAAATATCAACGTCGGAAATAGCTAAAGATTTTATTTTCTCATTACAGAAGAGGCCTTCACTGTGCAGGGATTGTTCTGTCGAGAAAGGAATAAGTGAGTTTTGGAATGCTGTGTCGGCTTATCGTTTCCGGGGGATTAAAAATAAAAGCTGTGATTTTTTAACTAAACTATCCAGATATGAATTGTCCTAAATGTAACTCGGAAAATGTTCAAAGATTAAGTGTTATTTACCAATCAGGTACTCACAAGATTAATACCTCTTCCACGACGGTAGGAGGAGGGTATTTTTCAGGCCCCGGAATTGGTATTGGAAGCACGGCGACCTCGGGAAAACAACAATCCATCATCGCCAAGAAAGCAGCCCCGCCTTCAAAGCGGTCTTACCTCCCCTTGCTGCTCCTCGTTCCGGGGTTCCTGATATTCAGGTATAGCGATGGGGGTTTAAATGCCCTGATAGGGTTTATCCTTATGTTAGCCTCGGTGGCATGGGTATATTTCGCCTATCGCTATAATAGCGGGGAGTGGCGGGAGAAACAAAGTATCTGGGAGGCCTCCTGGCATTGTAACAGGTGCGGGGAGATTTATCGGTTTTAACATGAAGACCGGTAATGTTCAATCCGGTATACTGTTAAGGGGGCCAGCCCTTGCGACGAATACAATTAATTACTGGCATAGTTTATAACAATTAAAACCCCTATTATCATGAAAAAAGGTTTACTGTTGCTGTTCATTTTCAGCACATTTAATTCGTTCGCTCAGGAAACGACGATTGGGCTAAGGCTGGGCTTGAATGCCTCCAAAATCAAAACAGAAGGCTTTGGAAACACCAAGAATATTGCGGCTGTAAATGTTTTCGTCCCCGTCAATATTCCTGTTGCAGGCAATTTCTCCATACAACCGGAATTAGGAATAATTCAAAAAGGGGGAAAATCTTCTGCTTCTGATGGTTCCTATGCGGCAAGCGCCAAAGTGAAACAAACCTATGTCGAGATACCCATATTGGCAAAATACACAATGGAAGTTATTTCTGAATTGAAGGCTTGTGTTTTCCTTGGGCCAAGTCTTGGCTATGCTTTGATGGGAAAAACAAAACTCTGGGAAAACGATGGCGGCGATATTTCAGAAGAAGTGGCAAAGATAGATTTCAAAAGAGAAGGTATCAGAAGAATAGACATAGGGTTTAATCTCGGTGCCGCTGCCCTTTATGAATTAGGAGACGGCGACCTCACTTTTGATATAAGAGTACAGCCCGGCTTATCCAGCATGAACAAAGAGAGCAGTGTTGCGGTAAAGAATATGAGTGTTATCCTGTCATTGGGCTACATCATTAAAATCTAATGCTTTGATGCAATGAAAAAGAACAAAGCAGTTGGTTTCCTTCCTGTCGCATTGCTTGCCGTTTATCTGTCTTCGTGTGAGGCGGATATTGTCGGGAATGCAGAACTGACAAACAAGTCGTGGGTTCTTCTGACTATCAGGAATTACATTGTATATGATAACAGCATTGTAGAGACATGGGACGAGGAATTCTATGGGGATATGCTCACCTATGAATTCAGGAAAGACGGGACATTTATCATTGGTGGGCAAGCGGATAAATCAGACCCGTTAAAATATACATTCAATGAAGATACCCGCAAGATACTGGTTCGGGACAAGTATGACAGAGTAAGATTTGAGTATGTTCTCAAAACCCTGTCAAAAGATGACCTGGTATTGGCTTGGGGTGAGTTGGGCAATACAACTAAAAACGGTCTCCTGCAAGACTGGATATTCAGGAAGAAATAATAGAGAGGGTTTTTCAATCAAATACAAAGAAGTTATGAACAAGATAATCGCACTCGTTTTTTTATTATCTGTGCTTATATGGTCGTGTTCGAAGAAGGCCGATGATGTCGGGCCTGAACCGGATAAAGAGAGTTCTAAAATAACGCTCCAATCCGATATTATTGGCAAGTGGATGATTGAAGTCCCTAATGCCAGAAAGGCAGAGAAAGGGGCATTTATCGAGTTTCTATCAGACAGCACGTACATTATCTATAACCTGACGCCTTCAATCGTAACCGGGAAATACAAGGCGACCAGTAATACAGAAATCACGCTTGACAAATTCGGGACGGCGTCAGAGGTCAAGATTGCTCAAGGGAAAGTCAGTTTTAAAATCGTCTATTCGGGGACCACTGTTCTTTTATCGGCTATCAAATCAAGTCCGGTCGATGCCAGCGATAAGACCAGACTGCTGGCACATTACTGGTCTTTGAATAATGAAGGAGATGCCGCCCTTATCTTTGAAGGGACTGACGATTTGTACGGAAAGCAGATTGAGAAACTAACCATACGGTTTTCACCTTCCGGGACTTATATGATTGAATTGTTCAACAAAGGGGCGGTCTTCCGTTCAGAGATGTCAAACTGGAAATGGCATTCAACCAAAGCTGACAGGTTTGTTTTTTGGTCTGGCAATGAAAAAGTGGACGAAGAAAAGAATTTTATCCTTATCAAGGAGCTTACGGACAAGGTTTTAAAGACGACAGAGTATGTCGAATTCGACGCTGGAAAGCCAGAGCCGTTTAACCTCGTATTCACGCGGATAGATTAAGAGGGTGGTATCAATTGCACATTATAATTTCAGTCAGATAACAATTTAAACAATTACAGCAATGAACAACAACAGGGACTACGAGTTATCAGCGAAAAGGCAGCGGCTGTCAGCACAAACAGGCGTCAGGAGAAATCCCTGTTTCGGGACAACTGTTCCCGCTTTTTGCTTCGGAATTGATTGATCGCAGATTATTCCAAATAGAGATTAGCGCAAAAAATAGAACAATGGACCAGAAGAAAAATTTTAAAGCATGGAAATGCGTGCTTATTCTGAAGTTATCAGTACTCTTAATTTCATGCTCGAACGGAGCAGAAAAGTTTGTCGGGCATTGGCAGCCTATCGGGAAAGAGAATACAAGAGAAGTTCTCGTCATTCAGGAAAAAGGGAATGTTTATGAAATGTTCAATATAGATACGCCCGAGCAAGTCCTATTATTTAAGTACGACGAGGAATTTGACAGGTTAAGTTTCAATACGGGTGAAAATATGATAGTGGATATTAACTATAAAAAAGAAGATGGCCATATCATAATCGGGCCACGCATGCCTAGTGGATTTGAAACGCCTGTGGAATTGAAAAAGAAGGAATAGCAACAATTTTACAGTCGATGCTTGGAATATTTTTGAATAGATGGATGCCGGAAACCATTTCATAAACGGGGCGACACTGAAAAGCCATAAGAGTAGGAACAACCTCTAAAACCTAATACTATGTTTTGTAGAAATTGTGGAAATGAAGTTCACGACAAGGCAATTGCTTGTCCGAAATGTGGGGTAAACCCTCGCTCTGAGAGAAACCATTGCCCGGCTTGCGGGGTAGAAACAAAACCCAATCAGATTATGTGTGTCCAATGCGGGATATCATTGGGCGGGCAAAAGATTTCCTTTGATAAAAGCAGTTTGCCCAATTTGCCAAGTTTACCCAAAGTGGACTTAGGAAATGTGACAAAAGACAAGTCTGTCATTTTTGCAGCAATTGGATTTTTTGGGTGTTTTCTGCCATGGGTGAAGGTGAAAACCTATATTGCCCTTAATCTCAACCTGTTCAAGCTATCAGAAATCGTAGACGTTGCCCCGGATACTATTCTGATATCACCATTGCTTTATCTCCTGCCTTTCTGTCTTGGCGGTGTTGCCCTCGCTTCATTCTTGCCTCAAATAGCAAGATATAAAGAAGTTCTTTCCATTGTGTCACTGATACTCATTGCCTATATAGCTGTTGGATTATATATGGCAGCAAATATGAAGGCTCCTGAAGTGTCAAACTCGGGCGATGCTTTCAGTCAGGGAATGAATAACGCATTAAAATATGCACAAAAGGCAGTGATGGATGCCGTGTCTATCGGGTATGGGTTTTATATCACGACAGCTTCGGTAATTGCCAGTTTTATATTCGGTCGGAAATAATTCTATACAGTAAAAAAGTAATGAATTATATGATTTAGAAAATCAATCTGACCGATTGGCCCAAGTGATTTTTCATTATGGATACGTTGCAGATATAATTGATAAGACGTTGCAAGTAGGGCCAGCAGAGAGATTATGAGGGTCAAGCGTAGTCATCCTTTCCTGAAAGACTTAATTCTTGCTGTCGGACAACTCCCAGTTAAGCCGGGATATTCTTTCTTTTAGACGTTCCAGTGTTTTCTTCACAAGTGTGGCATCGGGCAATGTGCCGAAAACCAGTCTTCTGAATGTGCCGATATAAGTTTCAGAAAGTTCAGGCCAGAGGCGGTCTAAATCAGAAAAAATCATTGCCTGTGTTGGATGGATGTAGAGCCATTCTTTATTGTTGCGGAAATTAGATTCATCATCACGGCCCACTTTGTGCAACATCTTATCGAATTCAGGGGAATCAAAGAATTGGGAGATTTCTTGTTGACCGAGCATTTGATGGAGGTCGTAGACATGACGGATTTTGCTCCGCAGGTCTCTTGCCGGATTTTCTGAATGAGAAAAACGGACAAGGCTCATAATTTTTTCACACAGCGTTCTTTCGGGTGCCAGTATGGATACTTCAAAGGGCTGTAGTTGATAATCTTCGGCCATGGCAGATTGTCCGCTGTTCATCATCATCTGATAAATATATGAACTTACCGTCCCTTTTACCACCGGTTCAGAGGTTCCCAGCCAGCTTGATTCGAGAATAATGATGTCTCGGACCTGTCCAAAATCTCTGCTAAAGATTTGGGGATAGGAATGGGCCGTTTTGCGAATCATGCCCTTTTTGTTGGTGATGCCGGCGATTTCTGTTTCTGGAAGTGCTTGGGAAACCGCATTGCTAATCCGTTTCAGCCGCTCTTTGAGTTGATTGGCGGATAATCCTTCTTCTTTGACAAGCACCAGGTCAACATCCTCTGAAAACCGGTTGATATAAGTGAAGCATTTGGAAAGTGCTGTCCCTCCTTTGAATACGGTGTATGCTGCCGCCGGGCCTTCAAAAACGCATCGCAGAGCCAGTGTCACCCAATAGTCTTTTTCGACGTAAATTTCCGGGATGCCCATCTGCCGTGCTGTAATGACCACGGCATCCCGGAAAAGGCCTGTGTTTTCGTGCAGTTTCATTGAATGTTCCATTCTGATGCGGATGGTAATAGTTTATCGTTCAGGCCGAGCTTGAATACTGTAATTGGATTTAAGCTGTCTTTCAATGTTTTGGTTTCTCTTTTTTTGTTCAATGTTGTCAGTAAAGCCCCAAGCAAAGCCCGAACGCGTGGAGGGTATTGGAGGGCATAGGAGATGAGGGCGTCACGCTGTTTTTTGTCCAGTGCTTCAATCCGGTTTTTGAATATCATGATTGCACTCTTTACATTCACGTCCGGAATTTCTTTCAGGTCTTTCATGGCATCAAGCAGACCCAGCATCTGATAATTATCGTCGGTGACATCGACATAACTTTTGACGGGGGTTGCCTGAACGTTTCCCCGGTTTATAAAAATGCGTTTGTCCCGGCTGGCAATCTGTAATCTGGCGGCAACCTGTGTCGTCAACCCCAGCTTGTTATACAGGGAACTACCGGTGATGTAGGCAATCCTTTTCCCATTCTGATAAAGATAGGGTTTTAAAATCTGCTGTTCATCCGGCCTTATCTCACCAAAGGGTGTCATTTTAGGTTTATAGAAACGCCCTTTCGAGAGTTTTTTAATTACCCCCTTTTTCTGCAACCGTTCCAAAACCTTTGCCGCTGACTGATAGTCCTGTGCGGATATAGCGAGTTCTCTATACCCGAAAGCGATATCCTCGGGCATGTTTTGGGTTTGTTCCGTTATTTTTTTCGATAAACCGGCCATGATGTAAAGATAGCATGGTGTGGCAGGAATGTCAAGTTTTTTGATTAATAAACTTGACAAATTTTCCGACAGCTCCATTGCTAAGGAAATTTATATCCTTGTGTCGGCGGTTCGATTCCGTCCATCACCACCCAGAAAATCAGGCAGTTATGACGAAATGTTGTAGCTGCCTTTTTTAATTGGTACAACACAGGGACCACATTTTTTTCTCATTAGTTACATTCTCCCCGTAAATAAGGCCTTTTCGGACGAAAGCCATTAAACAAATTTCATGCGCCTGCCTTGCTTCACCATGTCAAACCTCGTATTATTGTCAAAATGTCTTTTTGTACAATGAGCGCACGCCCTGCTATCCTGTTGAAGAAAGAAAATAAGATTCTGACGATGAGGTATCATTACGGAGGTCAGGATGTTTACAACCTGCCGGGTGGAAATGTCGACTTCGGAGAAGGAATGGAAGAAGCTCTTTGCCGCGAAATGCAGGAAGAATTGGGTCTGGAGGTCTCGGTGGGTGAACTGGTGATCAGCGGAGAAATACACAGGGATAACAGGCAGACTCTGCATTGTATCTTCTGGGGAGAAATTGTGAAAGGCGAACCAATACTTAACCCTGCAGAAACATCTGCACTGGAAATCTGCTGGCTGGATGCAATACAGCTTACCAGCGTAAATCTTTACCCAAATGTCGGACAGGTTCTGGCGGGGGTTCTGGATGGGGAGGAGGGCAGCTGGTTTCTCGGTAAAATTGAACAACCCTGGTATTAAACATTATGGCTGCTATGACTCTGGAACAATGGGAGATACTTGCTTTGTTTTTTCTGATCGCCGCTCTCTATTCCTCAGTGGGTTTTGGCGGCGGGTCATCCTATATCTCTATCCTTGCCTTTTACGGACTACCTTTTACTTTTGTGAGATCTGTAGCGCTGATCTGTAATGTGGTGGTTGTGACCAATTCAACGATCCAGTATTGGCGAAATCATCTGCTTGACCTGAAAAAAATACTCCCTCTGGTTACACTGAGTGTTCCTCTGGCTTATATAGGAGGAAAAATACCCCTTAAAGAAAGTAGTTTTTTCATATTACTGGGAATAACCCTTCTGGTGGCATCCGTATTGATGTGGTTCCAGCCCAAGGCACCGGAAGGGCAGGTATCACCCAGGCTTAGTCCGGGAAAACAACTGGTGTTTGACATGACGATCGGGGGATTTATTGGATTCATATCCGGGATGGTGGGTATTGGCGGCGGGATATTTCTTTCGCCACTTTTGTACCTTTTACGGTGGGATGAAGCGAAGAAGATTTCGGCGACAGCAACGGTATTTATCCTGGTCAATTCAGTGTCAGGCTTGATAGGGCAGAACAATTTTTCTATTTTTGAGTCGCAGAAGGTTTTTGTCACAGGCCTGATAATCGTGGTTCTGGCAGGAGGCTTTCTGGGCAATTATCTTACCATTCTGAAACTCAAACAGGATGTGGTAAGAAAAGCCACGGCAATACTGATCGCTTATGTGAGCTACAATCTGCTGAAGAAATATCTCTGAATTGAAACATCATGAGACTGAATCTGATCTGTTACGGAATCACCAAAGATATTACCGGGGCCTTTAATACGGTTGTTGAGGTAAATGGGGCGCTTACCGTCGCTGAGCTGAAAAAAGTACTGAGAGAAAAATTCCCGGACTTTGTAAAGCTGACTTCCCTGAGAATTGCTGTGAACAGTGAATATGCAGCAGAAGATATGATATTGACCGAGAAAGACGAGGTGGTTCTGATACCACCGGTATCCGGAGGATGATGAAATGAATAACATACATATCCTGCTTAGCCCAGAAATGCTCCGTGAACAGGAGGTGCTGGATTTCGTCAAAACCCCGGAGTCCGGCGGGATTGTACTGTTTACCGGTACAGTTCGTGGTTTTACGAAAGGAAAAAGGGTCGTCAGGCTGGACTTTGAAGCCTATGAGCCGATGGCAATTGCAGAGATGAGAAAGATCGCTGAAGAGGCGATGGAAAAATTCGGGCTTCACAGGATAGCAATTCATCACCGCACGGGTGTGCTTGAGATTGGAGAGATTCCTGTGCTGATCGGAGTGTCTTCCGCGCACAGGAAAGCCGCATTTGAGGCCTGCGAATTTACCATAGATCAGCTGAAGCTATCGGTACCCATCTGGAAAAAAGAAATTTTTGAAGACGGTGAAGTCTGGGTTTCGGCCACGCCCTGAAAGAAATGGCTGTTTTTTTATTGAAAATCTGAATAGAACTATGAAAGTCCGATTAAATAAGCTCTTGTTTTACGGTAGTATCCTCCTGTTATCTGTGCCGCCGATACTTTCCTGTGAAGGAGATATTACTCCTGATCCTGCTTTGGCTGGAGAATGGGCTTATGTGGAAGACTTTAACCATAACCTTACGCAGAGTTGTCAGGCCTGCGCAGGATTTGACCCGGACACCGCTTCCAAAGTAATTACATTTTATCCTGATCGTTCTATGAAGGGGAAAGTCAGCCGCATGGAAATGACAGGTTTTTATGTGAGCTCTGAAACAATACCTCAATCGGGAGGGTCTTCCGGTAGCCTGAGGGTTTCACGGTTCTGGCAGCAGAACGATGCCCGTCCGGGAGAAGCAGATCAGTTGCTTGTGGATAGAATAAGATCGGCTCAGGTTTATTCTACCGGAACAATGTCATCCGGAGGAGAACCGTTTCTGATCATCCGCTACAATGACATAGGCTCCTTGTATTTTGTAAAGAAAAAATGAAAAAGCCCCTCAGAACCGCAGGTTCCAAAGGGGTTTTAAAAAAGGACGTTACAGATTTTGCTATGTCGTCCGGTGAATCATTTCACCGGGTAGCCATTTCAGGCAAGATCAAAACGATCAAGATTCATCACTTTTGTCCAGGCAGCAACAAAGTCTTTTACAAACTTTTCACCGGCGTCGCCGCTTGCATAGACCTCTGCAATGGCTCTGAGCTCTGCATGTGAACCAAAGATCAGGTCGGCGCGGGTAGCCGTCCATTTCGGTTCTCCGGATTTACGGTCTTTTCCTTCAAATAGTTCTTTTGTATGATCCGCGGCACTCCAGGCAGTGTTCATGTCCAGGAGGTTGACAAAGAAATCGTTGGAAAGGGTTTCTGCTTTATGGGTAAAAACACCATGCGATGAACCGTTGTAATTGGTACCCAGCATACGCAGACCACCCAGAAGCACTGTCATTTCAGGGGCAGTAAGTGTCAGCAACTGGGCTTTATCAATCAACAGGCTTTCGGTAGATGAAGAGGATGTTGCCTTCAGATAGTTTCTGAATCCATCAGCAAAAGGCTCCAGGAATCCGAATAACTCTATATCTGTTTGCTCCTGTGAGGCATCTGTCCGTCCTTTTGAAAACGGTACCTCAATATTAACACCGGCATTTTGAGCCGCTTTCTCTACCCCCACATTTCCGGCCAGCACAATAAGATCTGCAAGAGAGACTTTTTTGTTGCCGGCTTGTGCCGAGTTGAAGGCCGTTTGTATGGCTTCCAGTTTATCCAGCACCCGGGATAGTTGTGTTGGGTTGTTTGCCGCCCAGAATTTCTGAGGAGCTAACCGAACCCGTGCGCCATTGGCTCCTCCACGCTTATCTGAACCGCGGAAAGTAGAAGCAGAAGCCCACGCCGTAGAAACCAGTTCAGCGATGGTAAGTCCGGATCCGGCAATGCTTGCTTTAAGTGAAGCGATGTCCAGATCATCTATCGGCTCATAATCAGCAACGGGAAGCGGATCCTGCCAGATCAGGTTTTCTGCGGGAACTTCAGGTCCGAGATAGCGGGATTTTGGCCCCATATCACGGTGGGTGAGCTTAAACCAGGCCCGTGCGAAAGCATCTGCAAAAGCGTCCGGGTTTTCATGGAAGCGTTTCGAAATTTTGGAATATTCAGGATCAAAACGCAGAGAAAGGTCTGTTGTCAGCATGGTAGGCAGGTGCTTTTTCGACGGATCAAAAGCATCAGGGATCACATTTGGGGCGTTTTTAGCCACCCATTGATGTGCTCCTGCGGGGCTCTTGCTCAGTTCCCATTCGAAACCGAAAAGATGATCGAAAAAGTCGTTGCTCCATTGAGCAGGTGTTGTGGTCCAGGTTACCTCCAGGCCACTGGTAATGGTGTCGGTCCCTTTTCCGCTCGCATAGCTGCTGCTCCAGCCAAACCCCTGTTGTTCGATATCCGAAGCTTCGGGCTCTTTTCCTACATGTGCGGCATCGGCGGCGCCGTGGGTTTTACCGAAAGTGTGACCTCCGGCAATCAGAGCTACCGTTTCTTCATCGTTCATACCCATATTGCCGAAAGTTTTGCGGATAGCTTTTGCCGCTAATATCGGATCCGGATTACGATCAGGCCCTTCGGGGTTTACATAGATCAGGCCCATTTCAGTGGCTGCCAACGGATCTTCCAGAGCCTCCGGATTCCTGTGTGACGCGACCCACTCCTTCTCACTTCCCCAATACACATCCTTGTCGGCCTCCCACACATCTGCGCGACCGCCGCCGAATCCGAAGGTTTTAAAACCCATAGATTCCAGAGCAACATTCCCTGTCAGAATCATAAGGTCTGCCCAGGATATTTTGTTGCCGTATTTCTGTTTAATGGGCCAAAGCAATCTGCGGGCTTTATCAAGGCTTACGTTATCCGGCCAGCTGTTCAGGGGCGCAAAGCGTTGCTGACCTCTTCCTCCTCCACCTCTCCCGTCTTGCTGACGATAGGTTCCTGCACTGTGCCAGGCCATGCGGATAAACAACGGGCCATAGTGTCCGAAGTCCGCCGGCCACCAGTCCTGTGAGTCGGTCATGAGGTCGGTAAGGTCTTTTTTTATGGCTTCAAGATCCAGGCTTTTAAAGGCCTCTGCATAATCAAATCCTTTATCCATCGGGTCAATAAGCGAAGAGTGCTGACGCAAAATATCCAGCGTGAGGTGTTTGGGCCACCAGTCGCTGTTTTGTGTTCCACTGACACCGGTGTTGTGCTTTTCTAAAGACCCGTTATGAAACGGACATTGGCTGATATCACCAGAATAGTTTTCCATTGTTGGTATGTTGTTATTTAAGATTAAAAAAAGGATATTTTATTTTTCAGAACAGGTTCCGCAGCCGGATGATCTGGCTGTCATGGAAAGGTTTCCCGTTACGCTGATTTCTAATTTACTCAAAATTATACCCTTTTGGCAAATAAGTCAAACTGATAGTTTTTATGATTCAATAGATTTTGTCTATATCTTTGTGGGGACATCTGATCTTTATCAGAATCAAGTACCGGGAAATCTCAAAATAGTACTAAAAGACAATGAATATTCAGCAATTGGAGTATGTGATGGCCGTTAATACTCACCGGCATTTTGCCAGGGCGGCGGCGGCTTGTCATGTGACCCAGCCCACTTTAAGTATGATGATTCATAAGCTTGAAGAAGAATGCGGAGTTAAAATCTTTGACAGAAGTAAACAACCGGTTATTCCTACCGAGGCTGGAGAAAAGCTGATAGAACAGGCACGGGCGATCCTTTGGGAGGTAAGTCGTTTTTCGGAGATTGTGAATTCTTCAAAAAATACTATTTCAGGAGAGTTAAAAGTGGGAATCATTCCAACAATAGCGCCCTATTTGCTGCCATTGTTCTTAATGAGTTTTAAAGAGAAATATCCCGATGTTAAACTGAGGATTTCTGAAACCATCACGGAAAACATTTTAGACAAACTTCAGAATGGTGACCTGGACGCAGGAATCCTGGTCAGTCCGGAAGACAGCAGTAATTTTAACGAATATCCATTGTTGTTTGAACCGTTTGTGGTGTATACTCCGCGGAAATTTGAAAAAGAATATCTGCTTGCTGAGGATATAGATGTAAATGATCTTTTGCTACTAGAGGAAGGGCATTGTTTCCGGTCTCAGATCATGCAGTTCTGTGAGTTGCGGAAACAACAGGAAAATGCTATTGAATACACTTCAGGAAGCCTGGAAACGCTGAAAAACCTGGCAGACAGAAAGCTGGGCATTACTATCTTGCCGGAGTTGGCGACGCTTAATTTTTCCCAGGAGGAGCACGGCAGGGTCAAGCGTTTTGCCGACCCCCAGCCCAACAGAAGAATCAGCATTCTCACCCATCGCAATTTTGTAAAGCAAAGGCTGGTAGAACTGCTGAAAAATGAGATCATTGAACATGTGCCGGAAAAATATAAAAGTATACAGGGAAACACGGTGGAGTTCAGAAAATGATCAGGCTCCCTGACTGGCAGGGAGCCTGATTTGTGGTATCTATTTTTGCCCGGGTTTCAGCGGGCTTATTGAACGCATATATCTGACCAGGTCAAGAACCTCCTGTTCGTGCAGATTATCAAAAAGTCCGACCGGCATCAAAGAAACCGGCATGACTTCGCGCGATTGTATAGAAGATTTGCTGATCACCTGATCTGCCTGACCAACGACACGCAGACTGATCTGACGCTCATTTTCTGAAACCACATTGCCGGAATAGACACGGCCATCCCTTGTCGTAACTACCACGAGTTTGTAGTCGTCCTGTATTTCACCACTTGGATTAAGTACGTTGAACAATAAGTAATCAAGGTTGGCGCGGTTGGAGCCGGTGAGGTCCGGCCCGATATTTCCCCCCTTACCAAACATCTTGTGACAACTTCCGCACACATTCTGAAAGACAGCTTCCCCTTTGGCGGGGCTGGCGGTTTCCAGGGCCTTTTCGGTGATCATGCGCTGATACTTGGAGTATGACTTTTCCAGGGAAGGTTCCTGTTCAATAGGTCCCCAGACTTCAATAAAGCCACTGCCGACCACCCTCAACAGCTGCCGGGCGGAGTAAGGAGGTACATCTCTTTTCGGAATGGCCTGACTTTTCAGGGCCTGGGTCAGCAACCATCCGTACCGGGGTCTGGAGGAAAGAGTCTGAATGGCCTGTTGCTTTTCGGGCAGGGTAAACTCATTATATTTATTGATCAGGAGTTTGCCCAAAGATTCTTTGTCATATTCGGCAATAGCCCGGATAACGGGAATTCTTAACGCCGGGTCATTGAGTAAATCAGGCAGCTGATTCGCCAGCTCAATACGCTTTCTGGCAGCCATGGATTCTATCGCCTGTTGCTTTTGGGTATACCCCGCACTTTTATTTTTAAGGATAGCCATTGATTTTTGCGTCGCTTCCGTGTCTCCGAACCGCTGAGAAACCTGCAGGGCCAGTGGTGCCGCCGGACCTTTGTTTTGGGACAGGCTGGTATATACCGCAGGCCAGTTTGCAGGAGCCTTCAGATCGAACCGGCCCTCCAGTCCATCCCTCATACCTTCGAGCAGACTTATTTTGTTTTTCTGACTTTTTCCAATGGAGCTGACCAGGGTACCTGTTTCGCCGGCATCGGTTAGCCTTCTGGCAATGTACCTTGCTATGATAGGAATGTTGGTTTTTGACGCCAGGAGCAAGGCTCTGCCGGGATTGTTGCTGACGAGAGGTTCAAGCCCGAACCAGATCATTTTGGGGAGGTTATGGTCATCTTTATCTTCCCCGTGTAACGCCAGGTTCTCTGCTATTTTCCAGGCGGATTCCAGATCAATCCTTTGCATGGCCGAGGCCAGATAAAGTCTTACTACCGGGGAGGGATCATTTAAGGCTAAGTTCACGAATGCAGCCAGAGCGCCTTGGGAAGGGGCTTTGTCTTCACATAAAAACTGGATGGCCCAGGAGCGGACATAAGGGTCCGGATCACCCAGCAGCTTTAGTAAATGATCAGGGGAAAGACCACCGGTTACATGTAAAGTCCACAGGGCTTTCAATCTCCAGCCGGCATTTGTACTTTTCCCGAGCATGTCTGTCAGATCCTGACGCGCACCCTGATCGAGCAACCCCTTCGATGCCCGGGTTTGAAGGATCACCCTCGCCCGGCGTGTATGCCAGTCACTGGGGCTGGTCTGGAGTTCAACCAGCTGTTTGTCTGTTAAAAGGCTGAGATCGTTATATCTCCCGGGCCATTCAGCAGCGTCGCTTTTTTCAGGCATTACCCTGAAAATTCTTCCGGTTTCTCCGTTCAGAACCTCTTTTCCGCAGATATCCGCATCGTGCCAGTCAAGTACATATAAACCGCCGTCAGGTCCTACTTCCATACTGAAACCAACCCATTGGGCGTTGTTGGCAAGCATGAGTTCTTCTCCGTGACTGGCCGTAAATCCCGAACCATTTTTCACGAGGTTGTCTGAAAGAATGGCGTGTTCATGGATATTGGCCATAAAGATCCTGCCTTTCTGGTCATCAGGAAAGGCATCAGACTGATAAACCCGGGCTCCGCCATGGGCAGACCGATGTGAGTGGTCGGCGATGGTCCTTATGTCGCTGTACACATACGGATTAAAATGCTGGCCCCCTTGCCGGTGATAAATTCCTCCGGGAATGACATGCCACATATGGGGGATAACACAGGCACTGATAAATAACTGCCCCTTGTCATCATAATCGATACCCCAGGGGTTGGAAAAGCCATGTGCGACGACCTCAAAAATATCTTTGGTGGGATGATAACGCCACACACCACCATTGATATCGACGCCGTCACCACTCAGAATGTCTTCAGGAAAAGGGTCTTTGTGTTTGTATATTTTGCCTTGTCCTACAGGTTTTCTGACTTTCGAGGGTGTGGCAAACCCCTGGCATCCATACAGCCACCCGTCCGGACCCCAATGAAAACTATTGAGTGTTTCATGACGGTCTCTTATGCCCCAGCCCGTCAACCGGACCTCGATGTTTTCTTCATCCGCTTTATCATCATGATTCCTGTCGGGAATGAACAGCAGGTTGGGCGGAGCGCCCAGGAACAGTCCGTCAAATCCAACAGCCATCGCGGAAGGGAAGGCGATACCTTCCAGAAATACTTTTTTACTGTCGGCGAAGCCATCATGGTCTGTGTCTTCCAGAATAAGGATACGACTGTTGCCGGCATTGGAAAATCCGTGACCGCGTGATTCATAGTCCCGGTTTTCTGCGATCCACAGACGACCTTTATCATCCCAGCAGAAAGCCATAGGCTGGGTAATCATAGGCTCAGAGGCCCAGGTATTGACCTTAAAGCCTTCTTTGACGGTCATGGCGGCTATGGCTTCTTCGGGGGTCAGGAACTTGGCATCCAAACCTTCCTTCTGGGCAATACCCCATAATGCATAAGTCATATCCTGTCCGCTGAAATTACTCCAGATGTTGGTAAGCTTAACGTCATTGAGCACACCTGTGTAAACCACCAGCTGATGTCTGATGACTTCCACTTTCCCTTTTTTGATTAGCCAGTCACCGGTTCGCGCCGGGGCCGGGCCTAATCCAAACTGCCCGTCTACTCTCCAATATTGGGGAAATCCGCGGTTTTCGGGATGATCAAAAACAGCAATATGAGCCATATCCTTCCGACCTTCTATCTGTATGCCTACGTCGGCCCACATCGCGCGCTGTCCTTCGGCTTTTCCATTCTTTTGTCTGGCGGCATTGATGATTTCGGCATTATCCCCTTCTTTCCAGGGCATTCTAACAAAGAGCCCGCCGTAATCATACTTACTGATGGTGACATCCGTTTTAGCCTCACCGGCCCATTCAAGATTCAGCAGATATGCGCCGTTCTGTTCTTTCATGGTCCAGGTTTGTGTTTCCGTCAATACCACCTCTCCTTTGTCGTCGAGAAGGTCATAGACCGTTTCCCATTTTACTTCGGGACCTTTGCTTTTTATGATTGTGGCAGAAACTTTCCGCCAGTAGTCGCCTTCAGGATGATGGAAATAATCCCGGCCGTTGAGCCGGGTAAATCCCCAGTAGATGCCCGTCTGATGTTTATGGTGTCCCGGGCTGTATTGGGTAAGGATTCCCTTCCCATCCGGAGCAACGAGAGGATGAATGTAAGGCCGGAAATTGGCTTTTGCCGTCATGGTAAGGACGGGAGTCTTGCCATTTACGCGAAATACAGAAATGGTTTCAGTCTGAGCGTTTTGAACAAGGTAAAAATTTAAACTCTCCGGGACAGATAGCCGGTCAACGGGTTTTAAGCCCAGTCCTCCTAAACTTAAAAGCACTAACAGCAAGTAATTGAGTAAAGATTTCATGAAAGGATACGGTATAATAAGTGGTTGAATAGTTCTTCTATGAAATTAGTCAAATTTCATGAAAAAATATAATAGAACAAACAAAACAAGAGATTGACAGGAAATATGACTTGCCGGAGGGCGTGATGATCGGGTACGCGGGCGACGAGTTTCGGAAGAAAGCCTGTTTGGAATGGGGCTCAGTAACGGATCCCGTTAAGACTCTTTACTGACAAGAGTTGAACAGGCAAAAAGAGACCGGTCATGCAGGCGGAATTATCTTAGTCCGATCCTTTTCCTCAGGGGGTGTTTATATCCCCCGTTTTACCGGCCCATTCTATACCAGACAGCAGATGTCCGGCTGCATTGGGGTCAGAAAAAGTATCGGCATCATGGCCCAGCGCAGAATAGAAGACCCTGCCGTTGCCAGGTTCATTGATCCATGAAACAGGATGATCATTACCCATTCCTTTGGTCTCACCCACATTATAGGTTTTTTCATCGGCGGAGAGCAGAACGGTGAAACCGGGCTTTCCCCTCACGCTTTGTTTGAAGTTATACCATTCTTCTTTCTTTTTCCATCGGTCAGGCAGGTGAGCCGTGGAGGGATGGTTGCGGGTTTCGGTAACCAGCTCACCTTCCGGCGTATGAGGAAAAATGCTGTGGTCTCTGAAGTGAGTACCCAATAAAGTATCATACCATTTCCAGTCGTATTCGGTATCAGAGGCTGCATGAATTCCGGCATAACCGCCTCCGTTGGCCATGTATTTTTCAAAGGCCTTCTCCTGTTCCGGAGTAAGCACATCGCCTGTAGTGGAGAGAAACACCACCACCCGGAAACGGGGCAGGTAGTCATCGTTAAAAAATGCACCGTTTTCTGTTGTAACGACATTCCATCCCTTTGCCAGACCCTCCTTTTTCAGAAATTCTATTCCTTTTTCAATAGACGCGTGCCGGAAGCCATTGGTTTTCGAAAACACGAGAACTCCTTTGGGGCCGACATCTCCCGGGTCAGCAGGTTTTACGGTATCAAAAACGGGATGTTGCCAGGGAAGCTTACGCGTGAGATGCAGGGCATACAAATAAAAGCCACCGAATGATATGAGCATGCCCAGGAAAAGAAAGAGCATAAGCCGAAAAAAAGTCTTCATAGGATCAAGGTTGAATCAGAAACGAATGTATAAAAAAATATCAAATGATTCTACATTCCGGGGTCCTCCAGTATTTTCATGGCAGCATTCCTTCCGGGAATCCCGCTGACCGCCCCGCCGCGTTTGGCAGAGGAGCCGCAAACAAAAATCCGGGGAAAAGAAGTTTCTACACCCCACTGGTTTTCTTCCTGTTCGGTTTCTGCGAAAAACCACTGAAGTTCCCTGTGGAAGATGTTGCCTCTTGGCATACCTAACAGGTTTTCCAGATCAACGGCACTTTTAGCTTCAATACATAGATTCCCGTTTTTGTCAAGCGCAATGCAGTCCTGAAGCGGCTCATCCAGATAGGCGTTAATACCGGAGAAGAACTTTTCAAGGACCTGCCGTTTTGTTGCTTCATTATCTTTTTCGAAGAGGGCGTAGGCCATGTCCAGTCCGAAGGCTGTAAAAGTGTGAAAGCCCCCGGATCTGAGCCCCGGCGAGAGAATGGTCGGATCGGTGAGGGTATGACAGTAGATTTCGAAGGGAAACCATTCGGGAAGTTGACCGTGTTTGTCCACGGCATCAAAAGCAACCTCCTGCTGACGGTAGGACTGATTGACATGAAACGTGCCGGCAAAAGCATTCTCGGGGCTTACCTGTTTATCTTTAAGGGCCGGAAGACGGGTCAGAAGAACATTTATCTTGAAAGCCGTTCCTTCATCGGTTTTTCGAAACGGGCGGTCATTTTCATCACCTAAGAGAGTGGCAGGTGAAATGGCGCTGTTAAGGAGAACGAATTCGGCGTTTACGTGCTCATCCTCTTTTTCTCCCTGGTAATGTACCTGATAGAGACCATTTTTTTCGGTTATTCCGAAAACCTCCCTTCCGGTTTCGAGCGAGGCGCCGAGAATCAGCGCTTTGGACTGTAGCTGTCGGGAAAGCCGCCCCATGCCTCCTTCCGGTACCCGCCATTCCCCGGTTTTATTGCCGATCACATGATAAATAAAGGTCCGGTTCTGAAGAAGGCTTTCATCATGTGCGGAAGTATAGGCCCCGATTCGGGCATCTGTCAGCAAAACACCTCTCAGAATGTCATTTTTAACATATTTTTCAATCAGTTCACCAATGGGTCTTTCAACAAATTCTTCCCAGAGCTCTTTTTTGTTGTTATGCTCAAAAAAGGCCTTCCAGCTCTCGCGGCTTTTCAGGGGAAGAAGGAAAGAGTCCCAGACCAGGTTTGCAAATTCTTCCTGTTTCCGGAGAATGGTCTGATATCCGGCCCATTCAGAATCTCCTTCTCCAAGGGCAAGGACAGATTGTCGGGATAAATCCTCATTTTCATTGCTGATAAGAAGGCTTTTAATTTCCCCATGGTTGGAAAAAGGAGTGTAAGAGGCGGTTTTTCTCTTCTTAAGATTCAGGTCCAGACCAAGCTCTTTTATGATGACATCAGGAAGCAGGCTGATCAGGTAAGAATACCTGGAGAGCGAAGCGTCATAGTCTTCAAAAACTCTCTGAGAAGTTGTTGCTCCGCCGATATAATCATTTTTTTCAAGAATAAGCACCTTTTTACCGGCTTTGGCCAGGTAACAGGCGGCCACCAGGCCATTGTGACCACTACCGATGATCACCACATCAAATCTTCTTTCCTGCTTCATTTTTCTGTTCCGGGTTGTTTCATCTGAAAGGTTTCAGTTTCTCTGTTATTTTCAGGCAGCGTTTTGTGCCTTATACATGCTGACAAAGGCGAGGGCTTCATTTGCCGGTATAACTCCTGTGCTGTTGATAAGGGTTAATACGTGGATGGTCGGTCTGCTGTGAGTGCTGTCACTCTCCGTCCTCACGGGTGTGCCAACAACCTGCCCAAAGGCAAAGAAGAATAAAAACAGGGAGAAGACAAAGGCGGTCTCAGGCATAGGTCAGAGGTATTTGTTTTCAAAAGTAAGGTTTTTCCCGGGGTTGCAAAATAAAGGGACAGGATATTGGAGGAAGGCAAAAAAGAAAGCCGGCTGTTTTTTGAAACAACCGGCTTTCAACATTATGATAATTGTTTATCAGATATACTGATTAAGGATCTGTTCGTATCTCTCCTGTTTCCCGCTGATCTGTGCAGGTTCACCCACTTCCTGCGCAATTTTGGCAAGATCTTCAAGAGAAAGCTCTCCTTTGGTGAACTTTTGTCCGTTCCCGCTGTCAAAAGAAGCATAACGGTCTGCACGCATTTTCTTATAAGGAGACTTTTCAAGGATGTCATAGGCAACCAAAAGGGCTCTCGCAAAGACATCCATACCACCGATGTGGGCGATAAAGATATCCTCCAGGTCTGTAGAATTCCGGCGGGTTTTGGCGTCAAAGTTTACACCACCGGTTTTAAATCCACCGGTTTCCAGAATGATAAGCATGGCTTCAGTCAGTTCATAGATGTCGACAGGGAACTGGTCAGTATCCCAGCCGTTCTGATAATCACCACGGTTGGCATCGATAGATCCCAGCAGGCCGGCATCGGCAGCCATTTGCAGTTCATGAGCAAAGGTATGACCGGCAAGCGTGGCGTGATTAACCTCTACATTCATGGTAAAATCTTTCTCAAGCCCATGTTGATTAAGGAAACCGATCACGGTTTGTACGTCAAAGTCATACTGATGTTTTGAAGGCTCAGCAGGCTTGGGCTCTATATAATAACTGCCGGTAAAACCATTTTTACGGCCGTAGTCTTTCGCCATGTTAAGGAACCGGCCCAGGTTATCAAGCTCCTTTTTTGTATTGGTATTGAGAAGGCTCATGTATCCTTCGCGGCCCCCCCAGAATGTATAGCCCTGTCCTCCGAGTTCAATGGTGGCGTCGATACAGTTTTTCACCTGAAGCCCGGCATGCGCAACCACATCAAAGTTAGGGTTGGTGGAGGCGCCGTTCATGTACCTTGGATTAGAGAAAAGATTGGCGGTTCCCCAAAGCAACTTTATCCCGGAGGCGTTTTGTTTGGCTTTGGCATAGTCTACTATTTTTCTCAGGTTACTTTCATATTCCGACACAGAGTTGCCTTCCGGCGACATATCCACATCATGGAAACACCAGTATGTGGTACCCAGCTTGGTGAAAAATTCAAAAGCGGCATCCATCTTGTCATGTGCAGCCTGAAGCGGATTCTTGTTGAGATCCCAAGGGAAAACCTTCGTACCCGGGCCAAACGGATCTCCGCCGGTTCCACAGAAAGTATGCCAGTAGGCAATTGCAAAGCGGAGATGATCTCTCATGGTTTTTCCGCCTACTACCCTGTCGGCATCGTAGAATTTAAATGCCAAAGGATTGTCAGACTCACGCCCCTCGAAAGGGATTGGCCCTTTGATGAATGGGAAATACTCTTTTTCACCAAGGGTGATGGTTGGTTTGCTCATCGGAATAATTATTTTAAAATCGAATATGCTGTTTGACAGTAAAATTTGAACAAATCAAATTTTAAGTGTCAAAAATACACCTATAGAATTTAATCTCCAAATTTTTTTCAAAGATTAAGAATTCAGAAAAATAATGCTCCGATAATACCTCCTATGATGGGGCCTGCTACAGGAATCCAGGCATAGGCCCAGTCGCTGCCTCCTTTACCGGCAATGGGCAAAATGGCATGGGCAATACGCGGTGCAAGGTCACGGGCAGGGTTAATGGCGTACCCCGTGGTGCCTCCCAGCGACAAGCCGATGACCCAGACAAGCACGCCTACCAGGTAGGGACCCAGCCCGGCCCCCGATTCACTGTAAATGGATGAAACGCCGATAAAAAGAATGGCTGTTCCCAGGACTTCGGCAAAAAGGTTGGAAGGGGTATGTTTGATGGCCGGGGATGTACAGAACACCCCGAGTTTGAGGGCTTTGTCTTCGGTAACCTGCCAATGGGGATAATAAAAAAGCCAGACAAAAGCAGCGCCGAGAAAAGCACCGGTCATCTGTGCTGCAATAAAGGGAATGACATTAGACCAGTCACCCGACTGAAATGCAAAGGCGATGGTCAGGGCGGGGTTGAGATGTGCCGCCTGACTTCCAAACTTCTGAGCGACGAAAACTCCCATGGCAACGGCAAAAGCCCAGGCGGTTGTAATGGAAATGAGGCCTCCGTTATGTCCTTTGGTTTCTTTGAGAAGCACATTGGCTACTACTCCGTCACCAAGAAGAATCAGAATGAACGTTCCCATGAGTTCACCCATGAAAGTCGAAGTTTGCATAATGTAAATGAGTTAATAAGGTTGATTGTAAAAGCAATTTACTAATTTTGCGATTTAATAAGCAAATTATGTCTCTTAATTCTCTTAACGCCATTTCTCCCGTTGACGGCCGCTACCGCAGGCAGGTTGAGGGCCTTGCAGGATACTTCTCTGAATTTGGTCTGATCCGTTACAGGGTCAGGGTTGAAATAGAATACTTTATAGCGCTTTGTGAAATACCGTTGCCGCAGCTGGCTGACTTTGACTCCTCCCTTTTTCCTGATCTTAGGAAGATATATATTGATTTCAGTGAAGAAAACGCGCTGGAAATTAAAGAGATAGAAAAAACCACCAATCACGATGTGAAGGCGGTGGAGTACTTTATAAAGAATCGTTTCGATACCCTGGGCATCAGCAGGTATGCAGAGTTTATACATTTCGGGCTTACCTCACAGGACGTAAACAACACCTCTATTCCCCTTTCTCTCAGGGAAGCCATGGAGGAGGAAATTCTTCCAGCGCTGGATAAAGTAGTGGTGAAACTCCGGCAGCTTTCAGAAGCCTGGGCCAATATACCGATGCTGGCCAAAACGCACGGACAGCCGGCATCTCCCACCCGTCTGGGAAAGGAAATTTCGGTTTTTGTGGAGCGTCTGGAGTCTCAGCAGAAACTTTTGGGGACCATTCCTTTTTCAGCTAAATTCGGTGGGGCTACCGGTAACTTCAACGCACACCATGTGGCTTATCCGGCCTATGACTGGGTGGCATTCGGCAATCACTTCGTCAATCAGGTGCTGGGGTTGAGCCGCAGCCAGAAAACCACCCAGATTGAGCATTATGACAACCTCGGTGCTTATTGTGACAATACCAAACGGATCAATACCATTCTGACGGACCTTTCAAGAGATGTCTGGCAGTATGTTTCCATGAATTATTTCAAACAGAAAATCAGGGAGGGAGAAATAGGTTCGTCGGCCATGCCCCATAAAGTAAATCCGATTGATTTCGAAAATGCAGAAGGAAACCTGGGGGTGGCTAATGCACTTTTTGAACATTTCTCAGCCAAGCTGCCTGTTTCCAGACTGCAAAGAGACCTTACTGATTCGACAGTACTCAGAAACCTGGGCGTCCCTTTTGCGCATACGGTTATTGCCCTTACTTCTTTGCTCAAAGGTCTGAACAAGCTGGAACTCAATACTGCGGCGACCGATGCTGATCTGGAAGACAACTGGGCGGTGGTGGCTGAGGCTATTCAGACGATTCTCAGAAGGGAGGCTTATCCCAAGCCTTATGAAGCACTGAAGGCACTCACCCGGAAAAATGAGAAAATAACGGAGTCAACCATCAGGGAATTCGTTGAAGGGCTGGACATCAGTGAATCTGTCAGAGCGGAATTAAAGGCCATTTCGCCGTTTAATTATGTCGGAATCTGACATTACTGCCGGTTGTATGTAAAAAGCAACGGATCAGGAAACCTGAAAACAAATCCGGACGCCAGTATTTTTTCCGCAGAAACGATACGGAAGGGAGACGGGACTTCAGGAACAACAAATTCAGGAGCCTCATAGAGGGTCTGTTTACTGCACGTACTCATTACCTCCTCTCTTGTGGGGTGAAGGGGGGCTACGAGGTTGAACACTTCTCCGAACAGGGATTTTTTCAGGATATGTAAAGCCGAAGCCACAGCATCTTCTTTGTGGATAAAATTGACAGGTACATCGCCGCGGGTTTGATCCTTCCGGCCGGAAAGATATTTGCACGGGATACGGTCATAACCCAGCAGACCGCCATATCTCATAACCGTAAACCGCCGGTCTGTCTGGGTGCAGAATGATTTTAAGAGGGTTTCGGCACGGGCCAGGAGGTGGTTTTCATCCGTATCCTCTTCGGTAACCACCCTGTTCAGGTCCGGATAAACGGAAGTAGCACTTACATATATAATTTCCCGGACTGGAGTATCGGGCAGATAGGAGATAAGGTGCTGTATCTGTTCCAGGTGAAAATCGCCGCTTCCTGCACGGATTTTGGGAGGGACATTGACAAATAGAATGGCTGAATCGAAAAAGGCTTGGTTTTTTTCCGCAGAGATTGGTTGGTCAAGAGACAGGATATGGTGTACAATGCCGGCCTGTTGTATTTCGGTTTTCTTATGGTCAGAAGTGGTAGAGCCTTTTACCTCCCAGCCTCTCTGAACAAGTGCAGAAGCCAGTGGAAATCCGATCCAGCCGCAACCCAGAATAGAAATTGTTTTCATTTTTCAGAAGATAAACCAAAGTTTATCTTATTTTAGTGTTTGTATCAAAACATGAACCTGAATGAAAAAGTTAGTCTTTACCCTGTTATTTTCTGCGTGCATTTCTCCGATGTTGTTGGCCCAGGGTGCGGCGGATAAGATTACGCTGGTGATTCATGGCGGAGCGGGGACGATTACCCGGAAAAACATGAGCCCTGAAAGGGAAAAGGCCTACCGTGAGAAGCTGGAGGAGTCTCTCCGGACCGGATTTGAAGTGCTGAAAAAAGGAGGAACAAGCCTGGATGCTGTCGAAGCGTCTATCCGTGTGATGGAAGACTCTCCGCTGTTCAATGCCGGGAAGGGTGCGGTCTTTACGCATGAAGGTAAGAATGAGATGGATGCCTCGATAATGGATGGTGCTACATTGAAGGCCGGAGCTATTGCCGGTGTGACAACCATCAGAAATCCGATTTCAACAGCAAGGAAGGTAATGGATAAATCGGCGCATGTCATGTTAACCGGAAAAGGTGCCGAAGAGTTTGCGAAACTACAGGGAGAAACCATTGTTGACCCCAGTTATTTCTATACCGAGAGCCGCTGGAACGCGCTTCAGAGAGCCATTCAGCAGGAGAGTGTAGACCTGGATCATACAGAAAAGAAAAAAGAGGAAAAGCCAGCAGAGGCGCCTAAAAAAGCAGGAAAGCTGGGATTGCGGCAAAAAGAGGAAGATCTGATTTTTTCAGAAGGAAAAAAATTCGGAACAGTGGGGTGTGTGGCGCTTGACCAGTACGGAAACCTTTCTGCAGGAACGTCTACCGGAGGAATGACCAATAAACGTTGGAACAGGGTAGGAGATGCTCCGATTATCGGTGCGGGTACCTATGCTAATAATGCCACCTGTGCCATTTCGGCAACAGGCCACGGAGAGTTTTTTATCCGGGCGGTGGTAGGGCATGATGTTTCTGCGCTGATGGAGTACAAAGGCCTGTCGCTGAAAGAAGCGGCAGACGAGGTTGTGATGAAGAAGCTCGTGAAAATGGGCGGTGAAGGGGGCCTTGTGGCAGTAGACAAAAACGGCAACGTGGCGATGCCTTTTAATTCAGAAGGAATGTACAGAGGTTACATCAAGGCAGACGGAACGGTCGTTGTAGAGATTTACAAGGACTGAAAAATTGCATTGGGAATTAGCAGAATAGATAAGTGATGTATTAGTTTTGCGAAAACTTGGGAGATTTCAAGCGAATAAGTATTCATCTAAATGACTGAGCAACCCTATATTATCGGGATAACCGGTGGCAGCGCATCCGGAAAAACCTATTTTCTTCACAGCCTGTTAAGCCACTTCACGGAGGAGGAGGTTTGCCTCATTTCCCAGGATAATTATTACAAAATTCTGTCTGAAGTGCCAAAAGATGAGAACGGCGTGGAGAATTTTGACCTCCCTGATGCGATTGATTTCCGGGAGTTTGCCCAGCATATACTGGACCTGAAAGAAGGCCGTGTGGTGCATAAAAAGGAGTACACGTTCAACAATCCTGCGGCAACGCCCAAAATTCTGGAATTTCGGCCTGCACCGATCATTGTGGTTGAAGGCATTTTTGTGTTTCATTCCTATGAAGTGTCGAACCTCCTGGATCTGAAGGTTTTTATTGACGCCAAAGAACACATCAAGATTAAGCGCAGGATCATCAGGGATAATAATGAAAGAGGGTACGATCTGGACGATGTGCTTTATCGTTGGGAGAACCATGTGGCGCCGACCTACGAGAAGTTTATAGAACCAACGAAACACGAAGCGGACATCATTATCAATAATAACAGGCATTTTGAGAATGGTCTCAGAATCCTGACTTCGTACATTAATGTAGTACTGAACAAAAAAGAGGCCTGAAGCCTCTTTTTTGTTTTCGGTTTATGTTTTTGTCAGAAGTCTTCGTCCAGCGAAAAAGACATTTTCTGTCTGTCAGAGGTAACGCCGGCTTTCTGATATTCTCCCACCCTTTTTTCAAAGAAGTTGGTTTTCCCCTGAAGAGAGATCATGTCCATGAAATCAAAAGGATTCGTGACATTGTAGATTTTTTTCAGGTTAAGCGATTCCAGAAGGTGGTCGGCCACAAATTCAATATACTGTCGCATCTGCGGGGCATTCATTCCTATCAGGGATACCGGAAGGGCGTCTGTAACAAATTCTTTCTCAATTTCCACGGCGTCTTTGATAATGGTATAAATCGCCTCTTCGGGAAGTTTATTTTTGATATGATCTGTATAAAGCAGACATGCAAAATCCCTATGCAGCCCTTCATCTCTTGAAATCAATTCATTGGAGAACGTCAGACCAGGCATCAGGCCTCTTTTTTTCAGCCAGAAAATGGAACAGAATGAGCCGGAGAAGAAAATACCTTCCACAGCAGCAAAAGCGATAAGCCGTTCAATGAAATTACCATTTTCAATCCAGCGCATAGCCCAGTCGGCTTTTTTTCTCACACATGGAATATGGTCGACGGCATTGAGCATCTTATTTTTTTCTACCGGATCTTTAATATAAGTGTCGATCAGGAGAGAGTAGGTCTCAGCATGAATATTTTCAATCATGATCTGGAATCCGTAAAAACACTTCGCTTCGGCATATTGTACATTGGAAATAAAACCAACAGCCAGGTTTTCATTCACAATCCCGTCAGAAGCGGCAAAAAATGCCAGGACATGAGAAATGAAATGTTTTTCTCCGTCATTAAGGGATTCCCAGTCCTTAAGGTCTTGTGAAAGGTCCAGTTCTTCGGCAGTCCAGAAAGAAGCCTCCGCTTTCTTATAATATTCCCAGATATCAGGATGCTTGATAGGAAAAATTACGAATCTGGTCGGATCATCGATCAATAGAGGCTCGTTTTCTCTTAATTCTGCGTCAGTCATAATTGTAAAGTTATAGATTCTTAAAAGTTATTTTGAATAAGTCTAAACAACAAACAGTAAATCAAAAGTAGTCGAAATTTTTTCAAACCCCAAACGGAAAATCAAACAAAAAAACTTTGCGTCAGACCACATTAAAGACAACAAGGAAATTCTAAGTTTTGATTCCGTTAACCCGGATTTATTTCTTTTTAAAAAGACATCGGGCTGTTAAAAACCTGAGATTTTTTTTCTATTCAAAATACTGCTATTTTGCGGGGTATTATTCAACGCATAAAATTCGGAAGAAGGCACATGAAAAAAATTCTTATAGTACTTTTACTGGCCGTAACGGCTTGCTCACCTTTCAGAAAATACCAGGAAGCCTCCCGCTCATGGGAACCTGAAATACAGAAACTCGAACAAAAGGATAAAGAAGAAACGGACCCGGAGAATGCGATTCTTTACATCGGCAGCTCCAGTATCAGGTTGTGGAAAAATATAGATAAAGACATGGCCCCTTACCCTGCGATTCAGAGAGGTTATGGAGGAGCCCGGCTTTCCGACCTTATTTTCTATACCGAAAGAATCGTGTATCCTCATAAATTCAGGGCTCTCGTTATTTTTGTGGCGAATGATATTTCAGGAAGTGATCAGGATAAAACACCAGAGGAGATCCTGAGACTGTTTAAGGATGTCGTAAAAACCGTTAGAAAGAAGTACCCGGATGTACCCGTATACAACATCGGAATTACACCGGTAAACAGCCGTTGGGCGGTGTGGCCTCAGACCAAAACAGCTAATGAACTGATCAGGGCTTATTGTGAAAGTAAACCCAATATGTATTATATAGACACCGAAAAGGCCTATCTCAATGCAGAGGGGAAACCCCGGAGCGAACTTTTCATCGGAGATCAGTTGCATCAGAATCAGCAGGGCTATGATCTCTGGGCATCTATTATAAAAAAGAAACTGGACGAAACATTAAAATAACAGACATACAATGAGCAGACAGCTTCTGTATACCCTGGCATTCGGTCTGATGCTGGGCGGATGTGTGAATAAAGCGGGACAAACGTCCGGTAAAACGCCGTACCGTTTTCTGGTAGGAACCTATACAAAAAAAGGAAGCGAGGGCATTTATGTCTATGATTTTGATCCTGTAACCCGGCAGGTCAGTCAGGTGTCTGTATCTCCGAAATTTTCAGACCCTTCCTTTCTGGTTATTGCGAAAGATAACCGCCATGTTTATGCCGTCAGTGAAACGGACGGCGGGGAGGTTGTTGCGTTGGACTTTGATCCTGAAACCGGGAATTTTAAAAAGCTGAGTACCGTGCCGTCGGGTGGGGCACACCCATGCCATATTACCCTGGATGAGACCGGGAAATGGCTCTTTGTAGGAAACTACTCGGGAGGTAATCTGTCTGTTATTCCGGTACAGCAGGATGGAAACATCAAAGAACCGGTTCAGACCATCCAGCATACCGGTAGAGGGCCAAATGCGCAGCGCCAGGAGAAATCACATGTGCACTCTGTCAATATGGCTCCGGGAAACAAAACACTTTATGTGGCCGATCTGGGAACAGATAAGGTTACAGGCTACCGTTTTGATGCGGCATCAGGAAAACTTACCGATGACGGGTCTGTCAGTGTTTCCCCGGGCTCTGGTCCCCGGCATATGGCATTTCATCCGGATGGATCATTCGTTTATGTGATTCAGGAACTGACAGGCCGGATCACTGCTTTCAGAAACAAAAAAGGGGGTTTGGAGAAGATAGAGGAGGTTTCTACCCTGCCGGAAGGATTTTCGGGTAATAATGCCTGCGCAGACCTGCATATTTCACCGGATGGCCGGTTTCTTTACGGATCAAACCGCTTTCATGACAGCATGGTAATTTTTAAAATCGACCAGGCCTCCGGCAGGCTGACTCTCGTTGGGCATCAGGATGTATTGGGCAAAACACCCAGGAATTTCAGCCTTACACCAGACGGAGCTTTTGTTTTTGTCGCAAACCAGGACACGGGCAATATTGTGATTTTTAAGCGCGACCAAAAGACCGGGAAGCTGTCAGCCACCGGAAAAGAAGTAAATGTTTCCATGCCGGTTTGTGTAAGTTTCCTTAACTAGGGTCCGGAACCCGGGAGTTCTGAACGTTAAGAAATGGATTCAAAAGAAAAAAATCTCCCTGAAATAAGATAAAACTTCTATTTTTGGCGTTTAAAAACAGAACAACTATATCATATTAATGCCAAAGAAGCTAATCCTGCTCCTCACCGCAGCATTTTTGCAATCCTGCTTTCTTTTCAACAAACCCACACCGCCCAAAGATGAAAATAGTTTGCCGGAGTTTATAGGAATGCCCGATATTTACCCTGTTACACCAGGGCAGATTGATGAAGCATCGGGAATGGTAGACGGCAAAATAAACGACGGCCTTTGGGTGATAGAGGACAGCGATACCAAAGCCGGGATTGATCTGATCAGTCATGAGGGGGCATATATCAGAAAAGTAGACTTCAACGGGGTCAACAGAGACTGGGAGGATATTGCCACTGGTCCGGGCCCGCAGGACAATGTCAATTATATATACATCAGCGAAACCGGGGACAATAATGAGGTTTACGGGCAATACTATATATACCGGTTTCCTGAACCGGCACCCGGGCAGACCTTGGTTTCAGAATATGACAAGATCACTTTTACCTATTCTGATAATAAAAGCTATGATGCAGAAACCCTGTTGCTGGACCCTCTGACCAAAGATTTGTATGTTATTACAAAAAGGCAGTTTAATGTCAATGTTTTCAGACTTGCTTATCCGCAATCCACAGACAAGCCGATGGTGGCACAGTTTCTCCAGACCATCCGGTACCCTTTTCTTACGGGGGGGGATATTTCTGCCGACGGCAAAGAAATCCTGCTGAAAGGCTATGATGCAATTTACTACTGGAAGCGCAGAGATGGAGAGAGTGTTATTCAGACACTTTCAAGAGACCGGGACATCGGAGCGCCTTACCTCAAAGAGCCTCAGGGAGAATCTGTGTGCTTTGACCAGGAAGGTAAGGGATATTATACCATCAGTGAGCTTGCTGATGCTCCTTATGTAAACCTCTATTATTACCGGAAAAAGAAATAACAGGGTTTTAGAAGCAGGACCGTTTTAAATGTATTTTTCTCCCCGTCAAAAAACCCTTTTTTGAAGGTGTTTTCCTCGTTTTTATATTTATAAGTGTTTATTTATAAGAGAGTTGCACTTGCCTTTGTTTCCCAAAACCCGGGGCATGGGTTGTGTGCAAGTATAAATTCAGTAGCTTTAATTGATTTTTAAACTCTTAAACCGAAAAATTCATGAAAAAAACACTTATCTTCTCTAACCTTTTCTGGGTCATGCTGTTTTCCGTTCTTTTTTTTAAGAACTGTACCCCGGAAAAAACATCCGAACCCTGTGCCGATCTTTCAAAAAGTTACGAAAAAACGCCGTTTGTCGGATTTCCTGGCGAAGTCACCTATCGAATGGCTAAAATATACCAGGACGGCGTTTATAAAGACCTGAGCAAGCGACTTGGAAAAGAAGACACCCGGGGCGTATGGTTTAACCTTGACTCCCTGAAAAGATACATCTGGACCATAGAAAAAGCGGCCTGCGAAACTGGCGGAGCAAGACCGGAGGATTTGGGAATCAGAGTCTATTTTGCCCAGTACCCTGCCGCCGAAGAGATCCGGAAACACCCGGCATTCAGCTATATGGATGATGAAACAGCCAAAAACGTGGCCGGCATGCGGACGGTCTATTTCGTTCCGACAAAAAATACAGGAGGCTCGCATGATGACTATGATGTTCTGAAAGACTGGAGGCTGAAGAAAGAGGGGAAAAAGGATCCCCGGGAAGAGGGGGCAAGAAACTTTGCTCCGCAGTATGAACCCTTTGAGTCGTCTTTTAACCATGCCACATTATGTCCGGTAGCCTGCGGATCCGGAGGAGGAAACGGGGGATAAATTAATAACTTTATTTTTTTACATGGGATTGCAAGCGTTGCTGATTGAGCTGCTGAACGTAGTAATGCTTCTGGCAGGAATTACAGGTTTTTTGAAATGGAAAGAGATAAAGGGATCATATTGGAAGTGGCTCCCGGTATATCTGGTGCTGCTTGGGGGAATCAATGTACTGGCGGAGTTTCTTACTTCTCAGAACCTCAAACTGTATAACCGGGCATTGATCATTTACTTTGTCATTCCGGGAGAATTTCTCTTCGCCTACTGGCTTGTATTAAAGAAAATGGAAACACGACTTCACAAGACCCTTATCTGGTCGGGAATGGGGTTGTATATTCTTGTGACGCTCATGGAAGTCTGGCAGAAAGGTACAGATGGAATACCTTTTTTAACCATATCCTACACACTGGGAAATATCTTTCTGCTGGCTTTTATCCTGTTATATCTCTGGCAGCTGGCTGTTTCGGAGAAGGTACTTTACTTTTACAGAGAACGTATGTTCTGGGTTTCTGTAGGGATGCTTTTTTTCTGGCTTGGGACACTTCCTTATTTCGGACTGTATAATCTGTTGTCAACCAGCTATCCGGGAATTCTGGAAAGTTATGCCTGGGTCATGCTGGGTTTGAATTACCTGATGTATATTTTATTCGCCGCAAGCTTCATATGGGGGAAAGAGAACTGATCACCTTTATTTTTCTGGTCAACATTATCCTTATCATCTTTATTATAGGGGTGGTCTGGTTTGTTTTTCAATACAGAAAAAGGAAAATCGAACATGAAAAGGAACTGCTGAGAATCAATGAAAAGCATATTAAAGAACTGCTTTCTTCACAGTTAGAGGTTCAAAAGCAGACCATGATTGATATTGGCAAGGAAATTCATGACAATCTTGGTCAGAAACTTACCCTGGCCTCTATATATTTGCAGCAGATACCTTACCGGCAAAGTGAAAAAGATCTTGCCACCCAGACGTTTGAAGTCAATGAGCTGCTGAACGAAATCCTGAAGGACCTCAGACAGCTGTCGCAGTCGCTTGTCAACCCGGAGTTTTATGAGTCGGATTTCCTGACCCTTCTCCGGAAAGAAGTGGAACGGGTCAATAATATGACGGATGTGGAAGTGATTCTCATTACATCAGAATCGGACCTGAACCTGAATTCTGTACAACGGAATGCTTTGTTCAGAATTATACAGGAGTTTATGCAAAACAGCCTGAAACACAGTCGCTGCAGGTCTATCCGGCTGTCGGTGACCCGGGTTGGGAAGAAAATCAACATTACTGCCGAGGATGATGGCCGGGGATTCGAGCAGGAAAACAACCTGCCGGGCATCGGGCTCACCAATATGAAGAGAAGGGCCCTTGAGCTTGGCGCCGGGTTTACGCTTGAGTCAGAAGCGGGGAAAGGTACCCGAATAATCCTGGAGTTGTAAATCCTTTAAAGACTTACATACATGAAATACACCGTAGTTATCGTAGACGACCACCTTCTTATCGCCAAGGCCATCAGCTCTATTGTTAATGGGTTTGAAAATTATGAGGTGTTGTATGAAGCAGAAAACGGAAGTATTCTGAATAAAAAATTCAAGATCCGTGAAAACATCCCGGACATTGTGCTGCTGGATATCTCCATGCCGGTTATGGACGGTTTTGAAACGGCATTCTGGCTAAAGGAGAACTATCCGGATATTCTGGTGATGGCTCTATCGGTTCAGGACAACGACGAGTCTCTGCTTAAGATGGTTAAAAACGGTGCGAAAGGCTATCTTCACAAGAATGTTCACCCCACAGAGCTTCAGACCGCGCTGGATAAACTCACCACAAAGGGCATTTATTTTCCCGACTGGGCCACCAGCAAGTTTCTTATGAATCTTAATGGAGAAGGGAAGTCGCCGAAAAAAAACCTGATGAACGAAGTTACAGATCGTGAACGCGAATTCCTGACCTACGTCTGTACAGAAATGACGTATAAGGAAATTGCCGAAAAAATGTTCTGCAGTCCCAGAACCATAGAAGGATACCGCGATGCTCTTTTCGAAAAACTTGGGGTGCATACCCGGGTGGGCCTGGCCTTATTTGCCATCAGGAATGATCTTTTTAAGCTCTGAATGTTATCATCCGAGCGCGTGATCTGCGGGAATGTCTTTGCCACCCCATGCTTTTACTGCCGTCCAGGGCAGGGCCGGTCCTGCCCAGAAATCATGAGTGGCGTCGAGTCCGAGAGGGAGCAGTACGGTCGAACACAGGTACAGACTTCCTGTCGAAATATAAGTTTCGGATAAAGAAGGCTGGTGGCCGTTAAGCCCGATTCTCAACCAACCCCCGGCGTCAAAATTCTGTGGACTTTCATTGGTTTTTCGTATCACAGCAGAAAGGGCTTCTCTTACCTGGGAGGGTTTCAGTTCAGCAGGTAGCAACTGAAGGAGTGCCATGTTGGCCAGGTGCTGAAAAGCCCCGGCACGATAAACGACAGATCTGCCTATAACCGGAAAACTGCCGTCCGGAGCAATGAGGCGCTCCTGTACTGCCGCGTACCTTTTGGCACGGGCGATGATTTTTTCTGCCGTATTCTTGTAGTAACCATCCTGAAGAACTCCCATAATATCTACCAGAAAGGGTTGAATCACGTAGCTGTTGTAGTAATCCCAGTGAAAGTCCGGACCATCTCCGTAAACGCCATCTCCTTTATACCACTGTTCATGCTGGCTGATGGCATAGTCGAGCCTCATCTTATCAGATGAGAATCCGTATTTGAGGAAGAATGCCTCTATTATTGCACTGAAAAGCAGCCAGTTGCTTCGATAGGGTCTGATTTCACGGGTCAATACAAAAGCATCAGAAACCTGCTTTTTTACTGTATCATTAAGCGCAGCCCAAAGCCTGGGAGCCCGGATGAGTCCGCAAGCCAGAAAAGCCGCATCCACAAGGGGTTGCCCGCCTTCCTTAAAGTTCATGTAGTCAGGAGCTGCCGGGTTTACGGCGTTTCCGATGGATTTTATGGAGAGGCTGAAGTATTTGATTCGAAGTTCATTTTCCCGTTTGTTTCCGCCCGTCTCCAGGTTCAGCCACGGTCCGATACCGGCCAGGAGTCTGCCGAAAGCTTCCAGATGGGTATATATCTCCCGGTTTTTTCCAAGGGACTCAACAGGCATACGCTCTTTGAGCCGGTTTTCAGACAGAGACGTCAGTATCGGGCCGGCCAGCCGATCCAGGGTTGTTACCCAGTAATCCCGGCTGCCGGAAACATCCTGTGCCCGGGACACTCCGGCAGGGAGGATATTCGCCAGTCCGAAGAGTCCGGCGGCTTTGAAAAAATGTCTTCTGAACATGGCAGTGTGCTCGAAAACGCTTAGCCGAACAGTCTGGCTTTGTTTCCGGGGGTCATTTTGTTCATTTTCTTCATCATCTTGCGCATCTGATCAAATTGTTTGAGCAGGTTGTTAACCTCCTGTATGCTGGTTCCGCTACCCGAAGCGATTCTTTTTCTCCTGCTTCCGTCGATGATGTCGGGATTTTCCCGCTCTTTTTTAGTCATGGAAAAAATGACAGCCTCAATCGGCTTAAAGGAATTATTGTCCAGATCAATGTCTTTAACCGCACTGCCGACTCCGGGAATCATGCCCATCAGGTCTTTGATGTTACCCATTTTCTTGATTTGCTGCAATTGCGTAAGAAAATCGTCGAGATCGAATTTGTTCTCGCGCATTTTCTTGTTCAGCTTTTTGGCTTCATCTTCATCAAAAGCCTGCTGGGCTCTTTCGACGAGTGAGATAACGTCACCCATGCCAAGAATCCTGCTTGCCATACGGTCGGGGTGGAAGATGTCCAGATCTTCCATTTTTTCTCCCGTTGACATGAACTTGATCGGTTTGTCTACAACCGATTTGATGGAAAGGGCGGCACCGCCTCGTGAGTCGCCGTCCAGCTTGGTAAGAACAACACCATCGAAGTCGAGTCGGTCATTAAAGGTTTTTGCCGTATTAACCGCATCTTGTCCGGTCATGGAGTCTACGACGAAGAGGATTTCGGATGGACTGATGGCCTTCTTTACATTCTCTACCTCCTGCATCATCACCTCATCTACGGCGAGACGTCCGGCGGTATCCACAATAACAACACTTTTTCCTCTTTTTTTAGCCTCTGCAACGGCATTTTTTGCAATAGAGACGGCATCCTTGTTCTCTGGCTCAGCGTATACATCCACACCGATCTGTTCTCCGAGAACCTGCAGCTGTGTAATGGCCGCAGGACGATAAATATCACAGGCAACCAGCATCACCTGACGACCCTGCTTTTTCAGATAACTGGCAAATTTTCCGGAAAATGTGGTTTTTCCAGACCCCTGAAGACCAGCAATAAGTACGATAGCGGGCGTGCCTTTCAGACTGATGCTCTGGGCTTGTCCTCCCATGAGGGCGGTAAGCTCTTCCTGTACGATTTTTACGAAAAGTTGTCCCGGCTCTACAGCGATCATTACCTTACGGTCGAGCGCTTCCTGCTTAACCCTGTCGGTTACTTCCTTGGCAACTTTATAGTTTACATCGGCATCCATCAGGGCCCGGCGGATTTCTTTGACCGTGCTGGCAATGTTTACGTCTGTGATACGGCCCTTCCCTTTAAGGGTTTTGAATGCTCCGTTTAATTTATCCTGTAAGTTCTCAAACATCTTCTTTATTCCTTTTTTCGGAACGCAAATTTAGGGATTTGCACACCATCAGGAAAAAGAAGCGGTATTTATTTTTATAGAAGGCTGTAGCAGAGGGGTTTTCTGATGAGTGATTACCGACAAATAAAGGGTTTGTTTTTGTTGATATCCTGCCCATACCCGTAATTTTATCAGCCCTTTGTTTTCGGAAAGCTGTAAAAGTAACAAGGTGTGAAAAGGAAAATAGCTGGTATTATCATTAGGTATGCGAGTATTTTTTGATTCCAGGCTCTATTTCCGGGACGTCGGGAAAAGGGCATTAAGCGGTCTGAAAAACTTCCAATACGAGTAATTCCTTAAATATGTGGAAGAATTATCCCTTTTGCCATGTTATGATGGAATAGATGCGTGCAACATTTTTTCTTCCGGTTTGTCTATAGCCATACAATCATAAAAACTACGGAGAATTAATGAAATTAAGCAATTTTTATTTCCCCTTTTTGGCTTTTCTGGGTCTCTTCAATAACGGTATTGCACAAACACCAAGGACCCTGAAAATCAATCAACCGGTAAGGGAGTTTCTGAAAGCCGGACAAATCTTTTCATTTCATATAACACTTGAAAAAGGACAGTTTGCATCGGTAAAAGTAGATCAGAAAAGTGTTGGGATTGCTTATGCGCTATATGCTCCCGGAGATAGTTTAATTTTGAATGAAGATCTGAACGCACTTCATCAAAAGGAGGTAATCCCTGTACTGGCTAACAAATCAGGGAATTATCGGATAGATATCTTCTGGGATTATGGTCGTCCGCAACAAGGAGAGTTTACCATCCTGTGGGACCAGTTGGAACAGATGGGAAAAACGACTCCTTTACGGGCAGCACAGTATACCAGAGCATGGTACCGGGACCATGAACCTGGAGCCGCGATAGTGGTTTTGAAAGACAGTAAAGTCATTTTTAAAAGCGTGCACGGTTTAGCCAATATGGAGTATAAAGCACCCGTTACTGATAGTTCGGCATTTGAACTGGCATCCTGCTCTAAACAATTTATGGGTTTTGCCATTGCCATGCTGATTGATGAGGGTGTTATTTCCTTAACGGATGATGTTCGCAAGTTTTTACCCGAATTGCCGGATTTTGGTCAGAAAATTACCATAGAGCACCTTGTTTATCATACGAGTGGCTTGCGAAACTGGGATTCAATGAGTAACTCAATGGGTTTTGAAGCAGATGACCCATTGACAATGGATCTGATCTATAAAATGATCTGTAATACCACAACACTCAACTTTGTCCCGGGAGAAAGATTTTCTTATACCAATACGGGCTATAACCTGCTTGCTATGATCGTAGAAAGAGCAACTCACAAAAAATATGATCAATGGATGTCAGAGCACGTCTTTTTGCCTTTAGGCATGAAGCATACAGCCGTCAGGACAGACTTACGAAAAGTGATTCCAAATAGAGTATCCAGTTACAGGGAAACCGAAGTGGGTTTTGATGCGAATAGTGATAATATTTCAGCTCCCGGATCTACCTCAATTGTGTCAACGATAGATGATCTGACAAGATGGTTGGTTAACTTCGAAACAGGGGCAATCGGAGGAAAAAATGTGCAGAAACTTTTGAATCAGAAAACGAAATTTCTGAATGGAGATACTTTAACGTATTATGCTTTTGGCAATGGCTTTGGCAGTCGCAAAGGCATCTCTTCTATTGAGCATTCCGGTCTGGTTTCCGGCTTCAGAACGATGATCAGTCGTTATCCTGCTCAGAATCTTGCAATTGTTTTTTTAAGTAATGATACGAACGATGCTACTTATAACCGTTGCTGGACACTTACAGATCTGTTTCTGACCAATAAAACGGAAGAGCCGCTGCCACCGGTAAAATTCCCGGATCTGCAGGAGTTTCTCGCTAAAACAAATCCTGATCAGACTATAAAATATCCGGTTGATCCAGGGGAATATGAAGGAATGTATTATGCCGAAGAATTGAATATACATTACAAACTGATGATAAAAGAGGGTGTTTTAACAGCCATAAGTGCTAAATTGGGAGAGGTTCCTCTTACCTGGCAAAAAGCAGATTTTTTTTCCAGTAAGTTCCAGTTAACAGAACGCAGGTTTTTGTTTGGAAGAGATGACGCAAAGACAATAAATGCATTTAAGTTGACGGGAGGAGACAAACCTATTTTATTCCGCAAACTGCCGGGTCTTCAAAAACGCTGAAAGTAGTTTACTGTATAATTCCGATGGCAAACAATTATTCCAGAATCAAATAGAGGACAAGGGTTGGCAGCTTTTATGTCTTAATTCATTCTGCTATCGTTTGTCTGTTCAATAGGATCTATGTTTGTAAATGAGGGATATTCAATCAGCTATTTTTAAATGCTTTGACTTAATTGCTGTTGTATTTTATTCATCTGTCTCCGGGCGATTCCGGAGGAATCAGGTCTGGCAATAATCTCCTAAAATTCATAACAAGGAGTTCTGAACATCCGGATAGATAGAATCAGAATTTAAAAGGTATTATAGAAGAAGGTGTCTGATGAAGGTGGTGGAATGCTTAAAAAACAAAGCACCACAACCTTTACAGGTTATGGTGCTTTTTACAAAGGCTTTTGCAGCGGGTAATAGGAAGTCTTACCTGCTCAGCGAAATTATTTCGGTGTAGCAGTACGTTTTACCTCAGTTGAGATTGTGAAAGGTTTTTCGATTGTTTCTTTTCCGTTGTTTACTACAAAAGAGTAGTTTCCGTCCGGAAGGCTTGAAAGATCGTACACTTTCGAGAATACTTCATTTTTACCGGTAAATTCGTTATAAACGGCATCACCAGCTTCATTTTTGATAATGATATATGATTTGTTCTGAAGATTCTCAACAGTCAGTTTGAATTTAAGTCCCTCAAGGGCTTTAACTTTCAGGTCACCGGCAGTGTTGGCTGAAAGGTCAACGATCTTAAGACCATTGTTGGCAACGCTTACATTAGCAACTGATACTCCCATCAGAATTGCAGCGAATAAAATTGATTTTTTCATAATCTTTTTTGTTTGTTTTCGTTTGGAAAATTTAAAACACTTTGATGATAATTCTTGGTTTATTACCACCTGGATTTTGCTCCGTTGAAAACCTTTGTTGATGCAAATTTATATAACTAACTGAATACGTGTCAACTACAAATTCGATTTTTTTGAAAGTTCATACCACGATCCTACGATAATCTTGAAAAAATACCACACTTGTTGAAATAATACAACAAGTCGTTTAAAAGATGCAAAAATTAGAAAAGTACAACAGTATAAGAGTTTTAAGAAAATGATAGGATATGAAAAGAAAACACTGCAATTGCGTCTTGAAATAGTTATACGTGGTTTTTGGCAGTGCTTTGAGAATAAAAAAAATCCGGGATGATTTGGCCCGGATTTACCTTGAAAGTATTGTTTATCAGGATGTTCAGGTGAAAGACACGCTCTCATCAGATCAAGAGCACTTTCAGAAAGTGGTGCCGGTTGGTAACTTTAATATGAAGAACATACATCCCCGGCCCTCCCCGGAGTTCAAGAGGGATAACATAGGACCCCGGGCGATAGTTTTTGCTGTGGATTTCGCCTAAGCCCTGACCCGATATATGATTCTGCACGATAGAGACCTGTCCACCTACATACAAAACCATGCTCAGCACACCACGATTATTGACGACAGGGTTGGGAAACATCTGAAAAGCGTCCTGTTCGGTAATGTTGACCGGGTTGTTGGGATTGTTAGGTGACCGGGGATCATTATTATTAGCGACAGGGACAATCGGAGGCGGAGGCAGGGTTTTGTCTTCTTCCGTTGATTTGATAAAACCTTTCTGCTCAATAAGGGCAAACTTACCCCCCATTACCTTTTCAGCGTATTCAGAACTGGCGCCGAACCATGACCGGAGAATTTCCCAGTAAACACTTCTGTAGTCATAGCGGTAATAAAGATTTTCATGATCTCTGAAAGGAAGAAAAGCAATATTTCCCCCGAATATTTCTCCTTTTACCTCATCTCCGAAGGCAAACATTACGTTGGCCGTTCCATGGTCGGTTCCCATACTTCCGTTCTCATAGGGTCTTCGGCCAAATTCTGATACAGTTATGCCGATTACTCTCTTGGAGTGGCCGAGTTTTTCAATATCCGACTGAAAGGAAGCGATGGCTTCGCTGACTTCCGAAAGAAGCCGGGAATGAAGGCCGTCGAGCAACCCCTGCCCGGAATGGGTGTCAAAACCATGAATTTCAACAAAAAACACTTTTGTTCCCAAGCCTCCGTCAATCAGTCGGGCGACAAGTTTCATCTGGTTAGACAAGGAGCGGTCCGGATATTGTTCCGTATTCTTGCCGGCGTCAAAGGCCTTTTTTATGCTTTTGGAAAAGTGGTTGACCTGGATACCGATAGCATTGATATAGTCAAACTCAGAGGAGAAGAACGGGGTTCCTTCGTTTTCGATCTGCTGATCATTGATGTCCTTGGCCTGGTTGAACAACTCTTCCGGGTCTTCTACCAGAATGGCCTTTTCTGTCTTATCTCCCTGAAACATCAGAGAGGGGTTGGTGCCGATGTGTACACAATACGGGTCTTCCGGCAGGTCATTTTCATCATAGCGGTCAAAATACCGGCCCAGCCAGCCTGTCCTTAACAGCTGACCGTCATTGGCCGGGACAATTCCGCTGAACCAGATATCCGTAGACCTGAAATGGGAATAATTAGGATTATCGTATCCCACGCCCTGTATGATCGACAGCTTGCCTGTCTTGTGTAATCCAAGGATGCCTTCTCTGACGCCAGATTTTAAGGAGGGGTGCATGGCCAGTCCTTCTTCCTTACTGATCGGAGTGACTGCATTCTGAGGAATATGAAGTCTCGGGCGCAGATCATTATAGTATCTGTCCCATTCGTAAGGGGTGATGGTGTTGATACCATCATTGCCTCCGAAAAGCTGAATGACAACCAGAACTTTATCGTTTTCAACAGATGAAAACCTTGGCTGATAGGTGCGGAGGTGCATTTTACCCACCTTCAGATTCGAAACGACCCCAAGGCCCAGAGATGATTGTTGTATAAATTTCCTTCTGTCCATGGTTAGCAAAGATAAAAGTCCGGTGCTTTGATGATCTCTTTCAATAAACCTTTCAGTTTAAAGCCTGCGGTGTCACTGTTTTTTGACAGCTGATACCATTCATAATCCGGAGCACCGGCAAGCAATATCTGAGTAAACCGGGTATCTCTGGATGGTCCGGGAGTTTTTCCAAGAAAAAAGCTGGTGAGGGAAGAGGTCAGCTTATGGGGGTCTTCAAACGTGCCGAACTTTGCCGCCCAGGTGGCAAGAGTGGTATTGGGCAAATCATTAATAATGTCTGAGAGGTATTTAATGGCAAACGGATAGGTTTTCGTGGTAACCCATCCCCGGTAACCTTTCCAGCCGGCCACGTTCGGGGGGCTGAGCAGCTGCATACCCATCTGCGACATCAGTTCACGCTGAAGCTTTTCAGGCACAGTAAAGTTTCTGCAAAAGCCTATAATGGTCTCAGCAGGAGACTTTATCTGTATGCCGATGTTCTGGGGGTCAAAAAAGTGTTTGCTTTTCAAAAGCCTCGCTACCATGGGCCGGAAATTAAAGTTCTCCGAAATCAGGGTGGAAGCCATCTGGCTGATTACCGCCTGATCTGCTTTTTCAGGGTTGGAATAGACCAGGGCTCTGTATATTTTCAAACTCATAAACTGGGCAATTTCTTTACTTCTTTTTCTCAGAATGACAGAAATCAGCGCCTGAATGGAGTTTTTAAAAACATTTTCTTTTGTTACGGGGTAATTCACCTCGAACTTCTCATTCATGAAGGTCTTGGTGGAGGTGTCGAAATTCTGTGTAATAAAGAAGGGCTGATAGGGAACCCCCTGGTCTTCGTAGACGGCAATTCTCCAGCCGGTCAGAATCTTGGCGGCTTCTCGTACATCATCTTCTGTATAGTGGCCGATCCCCATGGTGAAGAGCTCCATCAGCTCCCTGCCGTAATTTTCATTGGGGGCCTCCTTGTAATTCTCATTTCCGTTGAGGTACAGCAGCATGGCGCCGTCAAGTGTGATTTTCTCCAGAAATTCAGAAAAACTTCCGAGGTGCATTTGTCTGAACAGGGCATTTTGCCGGTACATCAGCTGGGCAAAAATCCGGTTACAGATATCATATTGCGAGGTAAAGTGCCCGTGCCAGAACAAAACCATTTTCTCAAGAATGCTGTCGGTATCTTTTGACATCAGGTTTACCCACCATTCCATCAGTTCAGTATTGTAGGCATGGTTGGATTTGTCCATTTTATCCGTTTCAGTCTGTTTCTGGTTACCGGAAAGCCGGTTAGGGTCTTTGACCGTAATGTTTACCCAACCCGGCGGACCTGGATTTTTCCTGGCTTCGGCATTGTTCAGTAATTGTTCTACAACTTCGGATGCTCTTTTCCCCACAAAAGACCGGGCTACTTCATAAGACGCACCGAAGCTTGTTCTTCGGAGCAGATGATAAGCCTGAATAAGGCTGAGCGGTTCGTCATAAGGCTCAAGACTGGAGGTGGCTTCCTGTCGCGAAGTGGTGTGTCCGGAAAGGAATGAGTTTAATATTTCTCTTCTGCTTATTGTTGCCATGCTAAAAGAAAATAGACTTAAAGCTAAGGAAAAATGACTAAAAACGAAAGCTTTTTCAGGAAGGAAAGGAAATCTTACCCATTGAAACACTCGGAACGCCCCTTCTGCTTCCGAAGTTCGTTTCTCCTCCGGCCAGGGCTTCATTGGCCAGCGTTGCAAAAAGAACGGCCTCTTTGGCGTCTCCCAGCACTCCTATCTCGTCAGAAGAGGAAAACGTCGCTGACGGCATAAGTTCCTTCAGAAACCCGACGAGCAGCGGGTTATGCATTCCGCCACCACTCATATAAATTCTGGTATTTTCAGAGATCGTTACTGTTTTTTGAAGGGCTTCAGTAATGGTTTCTGCCGAGAAACGGCAAAGTGTCGCCAGCACATCTTCATGAGAAAGCCCCGGTGTTTCACTGGCCGTCAGCGCATTTTCAAGATAGGTCAGGTTGAACAGTTCAGGTCCTGTCGTTTTCGGAAAAGGCTTTTCAAAGAAATCATCCTGTTTAAGCGCCGTAAGCAGACCGGAATGGACTGTCCCGGCAGAGGCCTTTCGGGCATCTTCATCATAGGGGAGGCTGAAGAAATGATTCATGTAAGCATCAAGAAGGGTGTTGCCCGGGCCGGTGTCGGTGGCAAAAACCTTGTTGGGGTCCAGGTCTCCGAACAGGATCGTAAAATTGGAGATCCCGCCCATATTCAGCAAAATACGGTCTTCATCTTCTTTGGAAAGGATCAGGTAATCACCATATACAGCCAGGGGGGCACCCTCTCCTCCGGCGGCACAATGTTTCTGTCTGAAGTCTGAAAGGGTAATAATTCCTGTTTTCATGGCCATATGGTCGCCGTCACCGATCTGAAGTGTGGCATTCGGGAATTGCTCCTGCCGGTGAAGAATTTTCGGGGCATGAAATACCGTTTGCCCGTGGCTGGCGATACAATCCACGTCTTCGGGAGCAACGCCCCATTCGTTCAGACAATCGTTAACAATCGAACCATGAAGGCTTCCAAGCCAGGGATTGAGAAGGCAAAGGTGTTGAAAATCTATTTCTGCTTTGGCGAAGACCTTACGGATTTCTTGTTTTATATTTTCCTCAAAACTCACGGTTTTGAAAGCAACGATTTCAACAGAAGTCTGAAGGCCGCTTCCACGAAAACGACACAAAGCAACGTCCAGTCCGTCCATAGAGGTTCCGGACATGAGCCCGATGATCATCCTTTCTTCTTTACCGGCAATCTCATAAAGGCGCTGTATATTTTTGTTCATAATATTCTCTTGAATAAGATCGGCAAATACGTCAATTTTTTAATGCCTGTAAAGCAAATTTAGCGAACAAGGATCACCTTCCCGGGCATGCCATCTTCATTCATAGGTCTGCAGGTAATTTTTACGGATATGCCCGGCAGATTTTTTGAACAGTCCGATTTCAACAGGTGAAATGTCCGGGAGCTCAAAGCCGGTTATTTTGCCTTTTTGAAACACGACCGGCAGACCTATGGCTATGTTTTGCACACCCAGTAAGGGTTCTTTAAGATAATAACTGGCAGAAATGATCTTATCTTCTTCGCATATGATAGCTTGCAGAAGCATTTCCAGGGCGTATAAAGGCCCGAATAGAGGAATAGAGAGATTCCGGATGATCACCGACGTAGCCTCAAAGCTTTTGTTTCGGACCTGATCGTAAAGGGCTTCCTCTTTTGGAACAGACCATGACAGCCGGCTGAGGAGAGGTGTCACAGTAGGGCCGTGTTCACCGATACAGGGAACCCGCTGTGTCTGTAAGCCGAAGAGCTCATTTACTGCTCCGGAGATTCTTTGTTCATCAATGGATAGTCCAACCCCAATAACATTTGTGTAACCGGAGACATCAGCAATAAAAGAGACCAGAACATCGACAGGATTGCTGACAACAAGAATCGTCCCCATGTTTTGAAACCCGGTTTTCAGATAGATTTGCTTCAGGATGGCGGTATTGGATCTGGCTTCAATCAGGCGGTCATTGACATTGATCTCCGGGGTCCATATCAGGGTAGAGAAGGCCAGCAGGGTCAGGTCAAAAGAACCCTGGATTCCGGAAAGCTCGCATGTTTCAATACTTTTCCGGGGAAAAGCTTCTTTCAGATCCTGACAAAGTCCACGGGTTTTGTTCGGGTCGCGGCCTACTAGCGTGATGTGCTGAGTCTGCTCGTATTTCAGCAACCCGTAGGCGGCATGCCCCCCGATTTTTCCTGCTCCGATGATGAGGATTTTCATGGTTAATCAGTAAAAATTAAACAAATCCGTTTAGCCGGGAAAACGACCCTGTTAAGATAATCCGGATTTTGTAAAAATAATGTCCGCTTTGAAAAGAAGGTTGAACTTTGCACCAAAAAAATACAATCCACTAAAAAGTAAGGGTTGCAAAATCCATTTTTATGAAAAGAACTACCCGATTTTATCGGATAAGTTTGTTGACTGATTTTACATTGTTTTAAGAAGTGATGAAAGAATTTCCCGGGCCGGGGCGAAAGGTTTATAAAGAAAGGGAAGTATATGTGGGAATGAACAGGGATTTGATAATCAGGTATATTCCGGTAAGGGTGCCTCCCCATGCCCGTATTCAGATTGACTTTTCCTGTTCGCGCGATTGCGCTTACTGAAAACCAGCTGAAGAGTTAAAAAAACACCTCTCCGGAGATCCCCGGAGAGGTGTTCTGTATAAAACGTAAAAGCTTACTTCAATGTATCAACAGCAGCCCTGATGCGGGCAACGGCCTCTTTTAAAGCCTCGTCCGAGGCCGCTGTAGAGATGCGGATACAATCCGGAGCTCCGAAACCAGAGCCGGCCACAGTAGCTACATAGGCCTTTTCCAGCAGCCACATGGACAGGTCATCGCTGTCTTTAATGGTGGTTTCTCCGTCGCTTTTTCCGAAGTAATAGCTTACATCAGGGAAGGCATAAAAAGCGCCTTCAGGGATATTCACCTTGAAGCCGGGGATTTCTTTGAGCAGCCCCACCACCAGATCTCTTCTTACAAGATAGGCTCTTTTCATGGTTTCAGCGGCGGTCATGTCGTTCCAGGCCACCACAGACGCCCTCTGAGCGATGTGATTGGTGCCGGAAGTTACCTGTCCCTGCAGTTTGTCGATACCGTCAACAATCCATTTGGCAGCGCCGATGAAGCCGATTCTCCAGCCGGTCATGGCAAAACCTTTGGCCATTCCGTTTACGGTAATGACCCTTTCTTTGATAGCGGGAATAGACCCGATGCTGAAATGGCCTTCCTCGCGGAAGTTGATATATTCGTAGATTTCATCCGCAAGGACGAAAATATGCTCATGTTTTTCAATAACAGCAGCGATAGCTCTGAGTTCAGCTTCGGAATAAACCGATCCAGTAGGATTATTGGGTGAAGCGTACATGACCACTTTGGTACGGTCCGTTATGGCCTCTTCCAGCTGCTGTGGCGTAACCTTGAAATCATTATCAAAGGCGCCTTCCAGTACCACGGCCTTACCTTCGGCCAGTTTCACCATTTCAGAATAGGATACCCAGTAGGGAGCAAAGATGATCACCTCATCTCCGGGATTTACAAGTACCTGAATGGCATTGGCAAGAGAGTGCTTGGCTCCTGTTGAAACGATCACATTCTCAGGTTTCCAGTCAATGTTGTTGTCGCGCTTAAACTTGTCTGCAATAGCTTTGCGCAATTCAGGAATACCGGCAACAGGGGTATAAGAGTGAAACCCGGCATCAATGGCGTCTTTGGCGGCGTCACAAATGTGTTTCGGGGTTTTGAAGTCGGGCTCTCCGATCGACAAATTGATAACTTTGTGGCCCTGGGCGGCAATCTCCCTGGATTTTTTCGACATGGCCAGCGTGGCGGATTCTTCCAGCGCATTAATTCTGTCGGCGAGCAGGCTCGCGTTTTCAACAACTGCAGACATCTTGTTTACTACTATTAATTGTTAATTATGTTTCCTCCGAATCTTAAGCCCCTGAGAATCAATAATTTTTCCGGGTCCTGAAATCCGGCTGCAAAATTAAGAAGGTTTCAAAAAAGAACCGCGGATATTCCGTTTTTTTCAGGAAATTTATCTCAAAAAGCTTTTCAGATTTCTCCTGAAACAGTGCTTGCCTTGCTGACACCGTTTTCGTTGAATGCTTCGATGGCAAAATAATATTTAACCCCGAGTGTGAGTGCGCGGATCTGCTTTTCCGCGGGTTCATCTCCCCAGATCTGGTAAGTCTGATAAAGTTTGTCCGGCGCGACACCCCACAGGATGTTGTAACCTACTGCACCGTCTACTTTATCCCAGGAAATCTGGGCATTCCGCTCATCCTGATCTCTCTTTGCCTTAAAGCCGGACGGGGTCGCCGGGGCTTTTCCTCCGCCATTCCCAAAAACCCGGATATCGCTTATGGCTAGATTAGGTCCGGGAACATGTACATTTTCAAACTTCACATACCTGAACTTTACAGGTTTGGGGAGTTCAATGTAGGCATTGGGCCGGTCTCTTTTTTCGTTGGTGTTATCGGCTATCTTAGTCCAGGTTTTTCCGTCATTTGAGCCGAAAATCCTGAACTGAATGTAGACCCGGGGCTCACTGCTGTCATAGACATCCGATTTGTAATCGGTATAATTGATCTGCAGGGCATTAATGGTGCAGGGTTTCTCCAGATCGATATTCAGCCACTCCCCTTTTTTATCGGATGCGGCAACCCAGTAGGTTCTCGGATTCTCATCGGTAATCAGTCCGGGCGCAAATTTCTCTTCTTTCACGGAAGAGGCTTTGACCGGTTTTTTATAGGAAAGCAGCATCCATCCTGTAAACAGCGCATCTTTATCGGTCCATTTTCCGGTGGGCAGACGGTGGGGAAAGTCGGCAAACCGGCTGTTGGCAAACATCTGTCCGTCTTTGTCAAATCCTGCCGGCACCATTTCTATTCTCCGCTCGAAATTCCAGTTGACAGCAATCCATGGCGTTCCCATGTTCCAGTAGTTGCCATAATTGTCCTGAAAAGTACATCCGTGGCCCATGCCCTGCATAAAGCCCCCGGGCTTATAGGCGATGGGGTTGTAGGCGGCATACGTAAATGGTCCGAGCGGATGGTCGCCCACATACGTACCGTTGGCATATACATTGTATTCTGTACCCGGTGCGCCGTATTGCAGGTAATATTTTCCGTTATGCTTGGTCATCCAGGCACCTTCGGTAAAAGGCGTGATCTCAGAAGTGTGGTCCTGTCCGAACCTTTCCCAGCCGTGGTTTTTCGGATCCAGGTAAATCATCGGTTTGTATTCGGTCTTGTAGGTAAGCTTACGGTCTTTGTCGAGCTGGGCACCGAAAAGCGGATAGGTATTTGATGAACCCCAGTACATATACCATTCTTTGAGGTCTTCATCATAGAAAAGCGCCGGGTCCCAGGGGCCGATGTCTTTTGGTAATTGCGGCAGCCAGCGGTTGTAAAAGTGCAGTTTCCCGTTTTCGGGGGTGGTGGTATAGAAAATCGGTCTTTGCTGAAACGTCGACTGGAACAAAAACAGGGTATCGTCTTTAGACCACGCCGCAGGCGCGCACATGTCTTCCATGGGCCACCGGCTGGGCACAATATACCGCCAGTCGGAAAGATCAGTAGACCGCCAGTAGCCTCCCTGTATGGTATGAAAAAGATAATAGGCGCCTTTATGATTGATGATCACCGGGTCTGCACCCGAACGATAGGAAATCTTTTCATTGACCTGCTCCCAGTTGTACTGATAATTGATGTCCATAGGGTTGCAGTACGTTTTATTTTTGTAGGCATTAACCGCGGGAACGTTTAATTGGGGTGACTGAGCCGAGAGGCCGGAAGCGGCCAGCAGCAGGACATAAAGAGAAATGATTTTTTTCATAAGCTAATTTGTTGTATTTATCGAATCAAAAATAGGAGTTTTTGGGCGATAGTATAGAATAGTACCACGTATAAAATACAATTATGGAGAAGAGGTCTGCTACCGGACGACATTTTTACCGGATTGATCAGCGAAGGAAGAGGGAAGATGTGAATGCCGGATCATGGGCAAATCTGAAATGGACGGTTTATCTGAAAGCGTTGACTGTATTCATGATGGTGTGGTTGCCGGGCCATCATTCTGCTATGGCACAAGCCGACAAAGCACTCAGGCTGTCTGCTTTGTTCGATTCTTTATCAGCAAAGAATCGTTTCAGCGGAGGCGTGCTTGTGGCCGAAAACGGTCATGTTCTTATAGAGAAAATGTATGGATTTTCCAGACGTAATGGCGGGGAAACAAAATTTGAAATCGCCTCCCTTACCAAACTCTTTACGGCACTGGCCGTTATGCAACTTAAAGAAAAAGGATTGTTGAGCTATAATGACCCTGTAGACAGGTTTATTTCCGGTTATCCTTTTGGTAAGGTCACCCTTCATCAATTGCTGACACACAGTTCCGGGATCCCCGATTTTCTCGGATGGCGCTACAGCGATCTCCCGGGAGTGGTAACCAACGAGATGATCCTGGAAAGGTTCCGACAAAAAAGAATCTCAACGTTGTTCAGACCTGGTACCGCGGTACTTTATTCTAACTCGAACTACATTATTCTGGCCGCGGTGATCGAGAAAGTTTCGGGGATCTCTTATTCGGAATACCTCAGAAAATATATTTTTAGGCCGGCGGGGATGCACCAGACGGAGGTTGTTTCAAGGGCACGGGAAAAACACAACAGGCGCCAGGCCGTGAGCTATGCGTGGGATCCGACCCGCGGACGCTTTGTGGCGGCGGGGGAGCTGCTCCGTTATCCGGCTAAAATGAAGCAGGTTTACGGAGCCTTCGGGATCACCTCCACGCTCAGGGATCTTTACCGGTGGGACAGGGCTTTGAGTAGTGGACGGCTGGTTTCGGAGTCCTCCATGAAAGAGGCGTTTTCTCCCAAATACCTGGATACACCGGCAAAACCGGTTATTTCTCTGGACGGTATAATCCCGATGGCTTATGGATGGCAGGTGCTGGAGGATCGCCAAGGAGCGATTGATGTCTTCGGGACAGGGAATTTTGGTGGGTTCAACTCGCTTATCGTCAGAATGGCTTCGGCCGGTCAAACAGTCATCCTCCTCTCTGATTGCGCGGATATTTCAGATGTTCCTGAAGTCATGAATTTTGTGGCAGAAATTCTCGGGAATCAGCCTTTGTCTGAACTGCCGGCTTCTCCGTCTTTTCCATCAGGAAAAGAGAGAAATGCAGAAAACGGAATGGCGTTGCAAGGCACTTATACCGATGCCGGCGGAGTGATGCCCAATATCGAAATAGAAACAGTAAACGGGTATTTTTACATGAGATCCGAAGGTTTTGTAGAGCAGGTTTTTTTCCCTGCCACCGACGGCTCATTATTCTCCCTTGCTGCTCCGGTCAGGCTGAGGTTTGAAAAAAGGCCTGAGGGAATGATGCTTTTTCTTCATCACCAGGGGCGGGAAAGGATTCTCATACGCAAAAAGTAGTCAGACGGTCTTCTCTTTTTCAGAAGCATAGGCAATGACAACGCCACAGAAGACTACAAGCAAAATGCCGGCAAAACTGGTTGTGCCGGGAACAGCATCACCAAGCAGGATACCAAAAAAGACAGAGAAAACAATATTACTGTACCCCATGGCCGATACGGGCCCTACCCGCCCATGGGTAAAAGCTTTGGTAAGATAAACCTGGCCGATGAGGGCAGAGATGCTCAGAATCCAGATCCAGAGCCACTGGATGCCATCGGGCATGGTAAAGCTGCCCAGCAGAAACCCAAAATAGTCGGACCGGATATAATATCCTGCGATCAGAGAAAACACAGGAAGAAGAATCCCCGAAAGCATAAATGAGAGCACAATAGACCGGGAGTCATATATTTTGCTGAGTCCCTTAATACTCAGGTAGGCCAGGGCGGTGAGCACGGCATTGAGCAATCCGATGCTATGGTGCCTGACGGATAGCCCGTCAATGGAAATCTGGGGAAGAAAAATGAGGCAGATCCCCGCAAATCCAAGTACTACGGCAGCCCATTCCCTGAAACTCATCCGCTCTCTGAAATAGAAAACAGAGAATACAGAAAGAAATACCGGGTAGGATTGCTGATAGGTAATGGCCTCGGCCAGACCGATCCGGGTGATGCTGTAGAAGAAAGTGTAAAGTGCCAGCGTTCCTGTGATACCCCTGAAGATCAGCAGCAGGGGCTTGCCGCCAACCTGTACTAACGGCCGCTGATTGACAGAGTAAAAAATGAAGATTACCCCGATCAGGTTTCTGAAAAAAACCAGTTCCACCGAACTGATGTCATGGCCCAGCACCCGTGTGCATGCTCCCGAAACGGAGAAGCAGAACGCGGCAATGACCATGTAAAAAATTCCCCGGGATCCCTGATCTGATTTCAAACCTTCTGACTTGTTCCCGTAAAATAAATCATTTTGTAATTACGGACACCTGTTTTTTTTAGTTTTGTCGTGAGTCCCAGATATTCAGGTACTTATACAGAATTATACCCGACAGGCCGGCATAGTTCCAGCCGGAGAAAATGCTCAAAAAAAATTATTGGTATGCTTGCATACTATTGTTTTATTTCTTTACTTTGTGACAGTATGCAAGCATACTAATTGTCGAACTATTAAACCTTATCATATAGAATGTCAGCAACAGCAGAAAAAACTTCATTAAAGGGTGGTGAGTTTCTGATCAGGGAAACAGAGGCCCATCAGGTTTTCATTCCGGAGGAGTTTTCGGAAGAACAACAGATGATTGCGGATACCTGCCGGGATTTTCTGAGAACGGAAATACATCCCCGACTGGCTGAGATTGATGAGGCCAAGTCACCGGAACTGATGTCGTCGCTGATGGATAAGGCGGGAGAGTTGGGGCTGCTGGGAACGGCTGTTCCGGAAGAATATGGTGGATTTGGTATGGATTTCAACACATCCATGCTGGTGGCAGAGGTGCTTGGGGCCGGCCATTCTTTTTCTGTGGCCCAGTCAGCACATACCGGAATCGGCACGCTTCCGATTCTGTATTACGGTAATGAAGAACAAAAAAGCAAATATCTGCCTAACCTGGCTTCCGGAGCCTGGAAAGCAGCCTACTGTCTTACGGAACCGGATTCGGGTTCGGATGCCAATTCAGGCAAAACGAAGGCAGAGCTGACCGCTGACGGTAAATTTTACAAGGTCAACGGACAGAAAATGTGGATCACCAACGGGGGATTCGCGGATATTTTTATAGTCTTTGCCAAGATCGAAGATGATAAAAACATGACAGCTTTTATTGTGGAGAAGTCTTTCGGCGGGATTACGATGAACGAACCGGAGCACAAACTGGGTATTAAGGGTTCGGATACCCGCCAGGTTTTCTTTAATGACTGCCTTGTACCGGCTGAAAATATGTTGTCTTCGCGCGGTAACGGTTTTAAAATTGCCGTAAATATCCTGAATGTGGGCCGGATCAAGCTGGCCTCCGCTGCTGTCGGCGGATCGAAAGGAGTTATCAATCAGGCCATCAATTATGCCAATGAAAGAAAGCAGTTCGGTATTTCAATCGGACGTTTCGGAGCTATCAAGCATAAACTGGCGCAAATGGCCATTAAAATATGGGTATGTGAATCGGCAAATTACCGTGCCGGACAGAATATAGACGATCTTATTGAGACATTGAAATCGGAAGGGCTGAATGACGCGGATGCCAAACTCAAAGCCCTTGAGCAGTATGCCATTGAATGTGCGATCATGAAGGTGCATGGCTCTGAAGTGCTTGACCTCGTGGCCGATGAAGGGGTGCAGATTTACGGAGGAATGGGATACTCAGCCGATGCCCCGATGGAAAGAGCGTATCGTGATTCAAGAATCAACAGAATTTTTGAAGGAACCAACGAGATCAACAGGATGCTTGTGCTGGACATGTACCTGAAAAGGGCCATGAAAGGAGAGCTGGATCTTATGGGGCCGGCAACGGCTGTAGGCAAGGAAATTCTTTCCATTCCGGATTTCGGTGCAGACGAAGAAGACGTTTTGTTTGCAGCGGAGAAAAAAATCCTCAGAAATCTTAAAAAGGCCGTTCTGATGATTGCGGGGGCATCTGTTCAGAAATTTATGATGAAGCTTTCTCATGAACAGGAAATTCTGATGAACGTTGCGGATATGATTATGGAGATTTATGTGGCAGAATCCGCATTGTTAAGGGTGGAAAAGCTGATCACCATTAAAGGGGAAGATGCCGTCGCTCTGCAGAAAGATATTGCACTGGTAAACCTACATGATGCTGTAGCAGTATGTCAGGTCTCCGGCCGGGAAGCCATACAGGCTTTTGCTGAAGGGGATGAGCTCCGCGTGATGCTTATGGGACTTAAGCGGTTTACGAAAGCAGATCCGCTTAACACCAAAGATGCCAGAAGGAGAATCGCTGATAATATGCTTGGTGAAAATAAATACACATTCTGATGCGGAGACCGGTTATTCCGGTCCTGCAGATAATATTTGGCTTAGAATCAACAACTAAAAACCAATAAACCGGCTTCCTGTTTTGAGAGCCGGTTTTTCTTTTTCTGGCATGTTAACAAACTCTTAATCAGGCAGCGCCGATAATCCCGGACGCTTTCAGTAATTTGTCGTCCAAAAAAGACGATACGATGAAAAAGATGTTTCCTTTTGTCATTTTACTGCTTTCTCTCTTTTTCCAGGCATCCGGTCAGACCTCAATGGTAAAGGGGATTGTTTTTGAGGATGTAAACAGGAACGGCAAAAGAGAAGCCGGTGAAAAAGGTATTCCGGGGGTTTCGGTCTCCAACAGCAGAGAGGTTGTTTCGACAGATGCCGGCGGCCGTTATGAACTTCCCGTAGGAGACGACAACATCATTTTTGTTATCAAACCTTCCGGTTACAGTGTTCGCTGGATGTTTTCAACAAACCGGTGTTCTATCATTATCATAAGCCCAAGGGTTCTCCGCTTTTAAAATACAAAGGGGTTGCGCCTACCGGTCCGCTGCCCGCTTCTCTTGATTTTCCCCTGACGCTGTCAAAGGAAAAAGAAAATTTCAAGGCGCTTATTTTCGGAGATCCACAGCCCTATACAGAAGAGGAGGTCCGCCATTTTGCCCGTGGAATTGTGGAAGAAGTAGAGGGGATCAAAGACATTGCATTCGGACTCAGCCTCGGAGATCTGGTGGGAGATAATCTGGACCTTCATCAGCCTTATGTACAGGTAATGCAAAAGATAGGTACACCCTGGTACAACCTCATGGGTAATCATGATATGAACTATGATGCAGTGGCCGACTCTCTTTCTGATGAAACTTATGAAGCAGGCTTTGGTCCGGCCAATTATGTGTTTAATTATGCAGGCGCACACTTCATTGTACTGGATGACATTCTCTATCCGGATCCAAGAGACGGCAAGGGTTATTGGGGTGGCTTTAGGAAAGATCAGCTGGATTTTGTTGAAAACAACCTCAGGCTTGTTCCTAAAGACCGGCTTGTAGTAGTATCTTTTCATATTCCTGTGGAAGAGGAGGGCGATTCTTTCAGAGATGAAGACCGCCTCCGCCTGTTTGAGCTGTTGCGCCCCTACGCCAATGTTCTGATCATGTCGGCCCATACGCATTTGCAGAGACAGAATTTTTTTGATGCTTCAAAAGGCTGGAACGGTGCCTCGCCCCTTCATGAATACAATGCGGGCACGACGTCAGGAGACTGGTATTCAGGAGAACTGAATGAAAAAGGCGTTCCCGTTTCAACAATGAGAGACGGAACCCCCAAAGGGTATGCTTTCCTGAATGTTCATGGCAACCGCTACGACATTGATTATAAGGTGGCGGGAAAACCAGCGGATTTTCAGATCGAAATATTTGCTCCTAAAGTGATTCCTGCACGAAGAGGTACTTCCGCTGCTATTTTCGCGAATTTCTTTATGGGACATAAAGGAAATGAAGTGCTTTGCCGTATTGATAATGGCGACTGGAAACCGATGATTTTTGTGGAAGAGACCGACCCATCCTTTGTAAGCGGACTTTTCCGCTGGGATACTTCCGATACGCTTTTGTCAGGAAGAAGACCCAGTAATGCGGTCAGAAGTACACACTTATGGAGAATGGCTTTTCCTGGCGGTCTGACACCCGGCGAGCATGTCATAGAAGTGAAGGCAACCGATATGTTCGGAAAGGTCTTTTCTCAAAAAAGAACGTTTCGTGTAGCCTACTGATTTTACCTGCTGTAATGAATCACGGAGCCCTGCGAAGGGCTCTTTTCGTTTTTACAGCCCTTAAGTCCGGCCCGGAAAATCCTATTGCAACTTCATATTTTCACAGTCTGAAAGCATAAAAATCCCGGGAGATTAAGATTCTGTTAAGTATCCCGTTGCGGAGGGTGCTGTAAAAATACCCGGCCTACCTTTGCACGCGAATCACATGCCGGGAGATTTCCCGGGCCTGTTTTTTTTAACAAAACTTCATTTATTATTCATTTCTGTTATGATGAACAATTTTACCAGGTTTTATCGTCGGGGCAGCATGCTGACCATCCTGCTCGTTTCGGTATTATTCTGCTCATTTGCAGCAGTAGGTCAGAAGACCGATCAGCCGCTGAAAACCGTTTCCGGAAAAGTAACGGATGAAAAAGGAGACGCCCTTCCGGGTGTCAGTGTACTTGTCAAGGGAACGACCGCCGGAACATCAACAGATGCCCGCGGACAGTATCAGATCAGCCTTTCTGAAAACAGTAACACCCTCATTTTTTCCTTTGTGGGTTTTCTGACCAGGGAGGTGGTGATAACACCCGGTCAGTCGGTGGCAGACATCCAACTTGCGCCGGATACCAAAACGCTTGACGAAGTGGTGGTAATCGGATACGGAACGGCGAAGAAAAGCGATCTTTCTGCGGCGGTTTCCACAGTACCGGATATGGAACAGATCAAAAACAGACCGGTACTGAACGTACAGAGTATGATCCAGGGTAAAGTAGCCGGTGTAACGGCCGTGAGCAACGGGGGGCACCCTAACAGTGCGCCGTCTGTGACCATCCGCGGAACAGGATCAAGAGGAGGAGAAAGCGTTCTTTATGTGGTTGATGGGGTTCCTGGCGCACCTTATAATCCGGCGGATATAGAAAGCATTACGGTTTTGAAAGATGCGGCATCAGCAGCCATCTATGGTGCGTTTTCGGGCTCTGCCGGGGTAATTCTTATTACCACAAGACAGGCTTCACAGGGCAAGCCCAGCATCGAGTACAGTGGCTTTGCAGGTGTAAAACAAGCCTGGAGGCTGCCTCAGTCACTGACGGCGGAGAAAGAAGCGGAAGTGGCTAACCTGGCTTATAAAAACGCAGGAAGAACTCCCCTGGACGGATGGGACATCACTAAAAACCCATATGCTCAGGTAACCAGAACCAACTGGATTGACGAGATTTTCAGAACCGGCGTGGTACAAAGGCACAATGTCTCTGTCAATTCCGGAACGGATAAGTTTTCAACCCTGCTTCAGGGAAGGTATGAGAGAGATGAAGGAACCCTGCTTAATACCTACAATGAAAATCTTTCACTGAGACTCAATGCTCATTATCAGCTGAATAATTATGTGAAAATCCGTCAGGATATCTTCTGGAATAATAATGACAATCGTGGAACATCCACTGAAAGCGGCTACAGCGGAACCGTTCTTTCTGCGATCTACATGCCGAGATCAGCAGCAGCCTATTACGAGGACGGAAGCTTCGGAGGGGTTGGTCCGAGGGATTCCCAGTACCTTGGAATCCACGGAGATGCCATCAGTCCGCTGGGTACCCTGTTACGAAACAACCCCTATAATGTTTCTAACCAGGTTCAGTCTGTTTCTGAACTGAGCGTTTCCAATGTTATTCCGGATCTGACTTTTGTGTCCAGGTTTTCCTACAAGCAGAATAACTGGCAATGGAAAAACTTTGAGCCTAAAAGAACAGAACCGGGAAAGCCTAATAATCAGAATATCCTGTCATATGCAACAGACAGGGGTTATCACTGGATCTGGGAAAATACCTTGAATTACAGCAGAGCATTCGGCAGGAACAGCATTGGCCTGATGGCTTCCATGACGGCTCAGGATAATGCCGGAAGAGGATTCAGAGCGGCCGCAAGAGGACTTGAAAATGAACAGCAGTGGGCACAGTTTTTTATCAATGCTTCTGTGTTTGATCAGGACAGGCCGTCGGATTCAGAGTGGAGAGATAAAAACGCATCTTATGTAGGAAGGGCATCATACAGTTGGGCAGACCGGTATTTTGTAACGGCCAGCTACCGCTATGATATTGCCGGACGTCTGGCAAGAGGATACCGCGGTCAGGGATTCCCGGGAGTAACGGCGGCATGGAAAATCAGTTCCGAGCCTTTCTTTCAGGTAGCCGGGGTAGACCTTCTGAAGGTGAGAGCCAGCTGGGGACGTATCGGAAACATCGGCTCAATCGGTACCTATTACGGTTATCCGAGGCTTAGTTCAAACCATACTTACCAGATCGGAGAAACCAGCCCGCTCAGCAATGCCATGTATGTCAACAGCCGCTTCAATCCGGAGCTGTCGTGGGAAACCTCACAGCAGACAGATATTGGTCTTGACGTAACGGTACTTAATGGCCGACTGTCACTCACCGGAGACTATTTTGATAAGCTTACCTTTGATCTGATCAAGCAACAGGATACCAACTGGCCTAATACTTTTGGTTACAGCGCCCCATATATCAACCAGGGTAGAATCCGCAATACCGGATTTGAGCTTTCTGCCTCCTGGAAAGACAGGATCGGAGAACTGACCTACGAGATCGGAGGAAACTTCGCGACCTTAAAAAACAGGGTAGAATATATTGATGAAAACCCTAACTCATTCTGGGCTCATGGTGATGCCTGGAGGGGAATTCTGACCCCTTACCGCTCGGTCGTAGGTCAGCCGTATTATTCCTACTGGCTGATCAAAAACGCGGGAATCTTCCAGTCGGATGAAGAAGCGGCGGCTTATGTAGGGCCTACCGGCAACCGCATTCAGCCCGATGCCAGAGCAGGGGATCTGAAGTTTATCGATCAGAATAATGATGGAAAGATTGATGACGGAGACCGTGTTTTTATGGGTAGCGCATTCCCTAAAATCACCTATGGATTTAATGCCAATGTCAACTGGAAAAACTTTGACCTCAGCCTGTTCTTCCAGGGTGTTGGCGGAGTGAAGCTTTTCCATGCCTTCAAACAGTCGACACTGAACGGTGCAGAGCAGGGATACAACCGCTGGGATAAAATTCTGGATGCATGGTCTGAAACCAACAGAGATTCGGATATTCCGAAAATCAGGGCCAACGATCCGAACCGGAATTTCCAGACCAACTCAGACTGGTATCTTGAAAACGGAAACTACCTGAGACTTAAAAACCTGGCTATCGGCTATACGTTCACCAATCTTCCGGCGGGCGCTTCGCTGAGGGTTTATGCCAGTGGCGACAACCTGCTGACATTCACCAAATATTCAGGAATGGACCCTGAAGTTGGCGGAATAGGTCTTGACGGAGGCCAGTATCCCGTCTCAAGAGTTTATTCTCTTGGTCTTAAACTGAAGTTTTAACGGAAATCAACAAAGAGAAAATGAAACAGAAAATAAATCTTATTCTTTCACTATGCGTGGTCCTGCTGACCGCAGGGGCCTGTGATGAGGATTGGGTAGACACCAAGCCCAATGGAGAACCCACCACGGCCTTCTTCTGGAAAAGCGAAGATGATGTCAAAAAAGCAGTGGCGGCCATTTATGTGCCCATGAGATATGAATCAACCTGGGGAAGGAACCTTTTCTGGATGCAGAATGCCAGCGATGACCTGATCACCGGCAGGGTAAGAGCCGAAAGTGACAATATTAAAAACTTTAATATCACCGGTCGTGAAGGTGGTATTACGGGTGGATGGAACGACATCTATTGGATGATTAATAAGGCCAACCAGGTGATAGAAGGGGTGCCGGGTGCGACCAATGTGTCAGATGCGGTAAAAAATCAGGCCCTTGGAGAGGCTTATTTTATGCGTGCGTTCGGACACTTCTGGGTAGCTTACCTTTGGGGTCATAAAGATCAGGGTGTTCCATTTGACGGACCGGAAAATCCGGAATATGGCAAGAGAATTCCGCCACAGCTGCCATCTGTAACCGATAACTATGCACAGATTATCAAAGACCTGGAGAAAGCGGCAGACCTTCTTCCTTTTTTCGAATCTTATGGTGCGACAGACAAAGGCCGTGCACACAAGGCGGCGGCCTGGGGATATATGGTAAAAACCTATGCTTACTGGGCACAATATGACCAGTCAAAATGGGCACAGATCCCGGCGCTGGCCGATAAAATTAAAAATGAAGGCAACAGAGCACTTCTCAAAGGAAAAGGGGACGGAAAAGCAAATTACCAGGCCGTTTTCAAGATTGAGAATAACTGGAGTTCTGAGTACATATGGTCTGTTACTTCCGGAGTACAGGGAGGGTCTGAATTCATGGGTGTTGTACTTGAAAACAAAGGCTGGGGAATTTACAACGGATGGGGATACTTCCATCCTACACTTGAGCTTTATAACGAATATGAGGCAAATGACCCGAGAAGAGAAGTTACTATCCTGAAATTCGGTGATAAGTTCAATTATTTCGGAAAAGAAAGGTCTTATTTTTCTACCAACAGTCTTTCTGGTTTTCAGATCAATAAATACATGGAGCCCTATGCTTACGGGAGCAATGAGAATGCCGGCAGCAATACCATGATCAACCAAAACGGAGATTATCCGACCACCCGCCTGAACCTGTCGCTGATCCGTTATGCAGAAATATTGCTTTTCAAGGCCGAAGCGCTTATTCAGATGGGCCGAAATGCGGAAGCTGCAGGTCCTTTGAATGAATTGAGGGAAAGGGTAGGGCTGCCCCTGCTTACCAACCCTGATATGAAAGACCTTAAACACGAAAGGAGAGTGGAGCTGGCTTGTGAGTGGACGGATCGTCTGGCCGATCTTAAGCGCTGGGGCGATTATCAGCTGATCAATAATCCCTTGCACGGCAGGATACATACCAACAAAACGGACCCGAATTCTCCATACTCGGTAGAGGTGGTGTGGCCGGCCAGAAATTTCAGCGCCGGAAAGCACATCGCCTGGCCCATTAACCCTGATGAAATCTCCAGATCCGGAGGCATTTATAAACAAACGCCGGGCTGGTAATATCCGTAAACCCACAAGGCAGTCACACTATTGTGGCTGCCTTTTTTGTAAAAATTTTCGAAGGAACCTTAATCGGGGATGGCCCGTATGTTACTTTTGAAAATAGTTCAAGTAAGAAACCAGGCCACTTAAATACCGGAGTTCTTCCGGAAAGCTGATGAAAAAACTTATCCTGATATTGTGTTGTGCCCACAGTCTTATGGCACAAAAAACCTATTCGCCCTCCAATGCTCATTCTCATAATGATTATGAGCAGGCCATTCCTTTCAACCTGGCGTATCAGCAGGGATTCGGATCTGTGGAGGCAGATGTTTTTTATCGGAATGACTCGCTCTTTGTTGCTCATGAATACCGCGATATCCGCCCGGAAAGAACGCTGGAAAAGTTGTATCTGGAGCCGATTGCGGCATTATGCCGTAAAAACGGAGGGACTGTTTATAAAGACCCTTCAAAACAGCTTCAATTGCTGGTTGATCTCAAAACGGGCTCAGAGGTTACACTGGGAGCCCTGGTAAAAAGTCTTCAACCTTATGCCTCACTGCTTGCACCCGCCGGATCTGTAAAAGTGGTAGTAAGCGGAAATACACCCAAACCTGAAAAGTTCGGGTCTTATCCCGACTTCATTTTTTTCGACGGTCGTCCGGAAATAGCTTATACACCAGAACAACTGAAACGTGTCGGGCTGATCAGTCAGTCGTTCGGAAGCTACTCGAAATGGAACGGAAAAGGGATTCCTGTAGAAAAAGACCGAAAAGCATTGCAAGCCGTTATTGAGAAAATTCATGCTTCCGGAAAGCCGGTCCGTTTCTGGGCAACACCCGATGAGCCCAATACCTGGAAAGTGATGATGAATATGGGTGTGGACTACATCAATACCGACCGGGTAAACGAACTGGGTTCTTTTCTTTCCAAAAGAGCATCTTCCGAATACATGGCCGCAACGGCTTATGTTCCTTACCAGCCGACCTACCAGAATAATGACAGCAGGGGAAAGGTTAAAAATATCATTTTGCTGGTCGGAGACGGAATGGGACTGGCTCAGATTCATGCCGGCCTGACGGCTAACCGGGGCAGACTCAACCTCTCCTCTTTTCTGAACATCGGGTTTTCGAAAACCGCATCATCAGATAATTACATCACCGATTCTGCTGCCGGAGCTACGGCTTTCTCGACAGGAAAGAAAACAAGAAACAGGGCTATTGGTGTCGACAGCAACCTCGTTGCGGTGTCTGCACTTCCTTCATTAATCAGGCCGTTGGGAATGAAGACCGCCCTGATATCGGCAGGTGACATAACAGACGCCACCCCCGCAGCTTTCTATGCCCATCAGCCCGACAGGAGTATGCAAAAGGAGATTGCGCTGGATTATGTGCAGAATCCGGTGGATATCCTGATCGGAGGTGGTGCCGCACATTTTGTTCAGACAGGGGCAGACAAAGCCTTGCAACAAAAAGGGATCAGGTTTTCTGTAGACAGGGCCAACCTGAATGAGATGACGCTTCCGTTTGCATTGCTCGATGATAAGCAGGCACTTTCCATGCAGAAGGGCAGAGGGGCGTTTCTGAGTGACTCTTTCAGAAAGTCGGCATCACTTCTTGAAAAAAACAGCAAAGGGTTTTTTATGATGGCGGAAGGAGCACAGATTGATTACGGCGGGCATGCCAATGTCGTTTCATATGTGGTAACAGAGATGCTTGACTTTGACAGATTAGTAGGGGAAGCGCTGAAGTTTGCCGATACGAACGGAGAAACACTCGTAATCGTGACGGCGGATCATGAAACAGGAGGCCTGACCCTGCTGGATGGCAGGATCAGAGACGGGTATGTGGACGGACATTTCAGTACGACAGATCATACAGGCATTATGGTACCGGTTTTTGCCTATGGCCCCCATTCTCTGGATTTCAGGGGTGTTTATGAAAACACCGCGATATTTGAAAAACTGATGGCCGTTATCAAAAGTCAGAAACATCTCAAGTAAGGGTATAAAGGCCGGCAAAAGTCTTTGATACGAGGGGTTTTTGCTTAATTCCCCGAATCTCCCTATCTTCACATCTTCTCCTGATATTCTTTCGGGGGAAGATGTTTTAGTTTATTCAACCATTAAAAAAGAAACTATGCACAGGCTTTTATTGTGTGTTTGTATGCTGCTGATTTCATGGACCGGTTTTGCGCAGAAGAAACCACTCGTTGTTTTTGTAACAGGAGATCATGAATACAGCGGAGAGCAGACATTACCTCTCATTGCAGCCGAACTGGAGAAGACCTATCGGTTCAGAACAAAAGTACTTAAGGCCTATCCTGACCATAACGGAGAGAAAGACATTCCCGGTCTTGAAGCATTGGAGGAGGCTGATCTTGCTGTTTTTTACCTGCGGTGGCGGCAGCTTCCCCCGGAACAACTCAAATACATTGAGCAATACCTTAAAAGTGGTAAACCGGTGATGGGCTTCCGCACCACCACGCATGCTTTTAATTTCCCTAAAGGGCATGAATCTGAAAAATGGAATGCTTTCGGTGAGTTTGCCCTGAACGCTCCTCCGGGATGGGGCGGGAAAGCCAACCATACGCATTACGGGCACGAAAGCAGTACGGATGTTACGGTGATCCCTGATGCAGCCAGACACCCTGTACTCAAAGGGGTCAGCGGATTTCACGCCAGGTCGTGGCTGTACAAGGTGGTGCCTGACTATCCGGTAAAAGGCTCTGAATGGCTGCTCATGGGCAAGTCGGTTAATCCGAATACCGCCAGTGCAGTTGACAACCCTGTCGCCTGGACCGGGAAAAACATTTACGGAGGGAAAGTTTTTATGACCACCCTCGGTCATCCGGAAGATTTCAACATCCCGTCGTTTCAGCGACTGGTTATTAATGCGATTCATTGGGAGCTGGGATTGAAAGTTCCCTCCAAATGGAAAGGTCCTCTCTCTATTCATGTTCCTTACAGACAATAAAACCCTGTCATACCATGCGATCAATACGTCTTTTTTTTGTTCTGTTGCTGTTGTGCTCCACTGAAATCTTTTCGCAGGCTTTCAGCCCGAAGAAGGGAGCACGCATAGTCTTTGTGGGAAATACTTTTTTTGACAGGATGCAGTATTATAATCACTTTGAGGCACTGCTGTACAAAAACTTTCCTAACCACCAGCTTGTGGTGAGAAACCTCGGATGGAGTGCGGATGAGCCGGCGCTTCAGCCCAGGCCTCTTAATTTCGGGGATATCCACGTCCATCTTGCGGAGCAGAAAGCGGATGTAATACTTATGAGTTTCGGTATGAGCGAGTCATTCAAGGGGAAGGCAGGCGTCGCTCAGTTTGAAAAAGATCTCATCACATTTATATCGACTCTGAAAAAGAACAAGTATAATAAGGTATCCGCTCCCCAGCTGGTGCTGGTTTCTCCCATTGCACATGAAGATGTCGGAGGGTATTATCCCAAGGCGGACGGACATAACGAAGATCTGATGCTGTATACGGCCACCATGAAAAAAGTGGCCACCCAGACAGGGATACGATTCATCGACCTTTTTACCCCTTCTATGGTAGCGATGAAATCACCGAAGCAGGCAATGCTGACAATCAACGGCATTCACCTTACGGATCAGGGGTATAAAATGGCTGCCGCCTGGCTTTGCAGCGGACTGGGTCTGAAAATCACCACCCAGGAAAAAAATGAGAAGTGGCAGGATGTCATAGACCAGAAAAATCAACAGTTCTTCTTCCGCTGGAGGGCGGTAAACGGAGAGTATATTTACGGGCGCCGGAAGAAGCCTTTCGGGGTGAAAAACTTCCCGGAAGAAATGGAAAAGCTGGACTGGATGGTGGAAGAACTCGACAAAATCATCTGGGAGATGAACCTGAAGCCGAATTCCAAAGGATATGAAAAAGCTCTCAGCATTACAGATGAGGGGTCAAAAAAACCTGAACAGGCACCCGAACACGGACATCATCCTGTCGCTTCTTCGGGTGCGGAGAAGAAACTGCTGCCCGCCACCACAGACCAGTTCATGATCCCCTCCGGATATGAAATCAATCTTTTTGCTTCAGAACATGATTTTCCGCTCGAAAAACCTGTTAATATGGTTTTTGATGCTAAAGGACGCCTCTGGGTTGCTCTGATCCCGAGCTATCCCCATTATTTCCCCGGACAGAAACCCAACGACAGGATCGTGATACTAGAAGATACTGACGGAGACGGGAGAGCGGATAAACAAACTGTATTTGCAGATAAGCTTTACCTGCCGCTCAGCTTTGAATTCTGGAACGGGGGGCTGCTGGTTTCTGCAGAGCCGAACCTGATTTTTCTGAAAGATACAGACGGTGATGATAAAGCGGATTATCAGGAAATTCTGCTTCACGGGTTTGGTACAGAAGACAGCCACCACGCCCTGCATGCCTTTACTTATGGACAGGACGGCGCATTATATTGGCATGAAGGCGTGTTCCTGCATACCCAGAGCGAAACCCCTTACGGGCCGGTGAGAGGAAGAGACGGCGCCACCTACCGGTATGAGCCCAGGACCGGTAAACTCAGCAATTACATTTCTTATAACTACAATAACCCCTGGGGCAATGTCTTTGACCGTTGGGGTGTGCATTATATCGGCGACGCCTCGGATGGAAAGAACTACTATGCTACGCCGATGATGGGAAAAATAGACTATCCCGCACAGCATCCGTCGATAGAGATGTTTACTTCTACCAGGGTCAGGCCTACCTCCGGAATCGAAATCGTTTCGAGCCGGCAGTTTCCCGATGAAGCACAGGGTAATTTTCTGGTAAATAACACCATCGGTTTCCAGGGAATCAAACAACACCGAATCATTAAAAAGGGCTCCGGATTTACCACACAGGAAGTGGAACCGTTGCTTCAGTCCAAAGATCAGAACTTCAGGCCGGTTGACCTTAAATTCGGACCGGACGGAGCGCTTTATGTGGTTGACTGGTTCAATCCGCTGATAGGCCATATGCAGCATTCGATCCGTGATGAGAGAAGAGACAAAATACACGGAAGAATCTGGAGGATCACTTATAAAGGACGCCCGCTCGTCAAGGCCCCAGCATTTGACCGGCAAAGTGTTCCTGAGCTTCTTGATAACCTGAAGATTTATGAAGACCGGACCCGTTACCAGACCAGGAAACTATTGAGAGGCAAAACGCCGGACGAGGTATTTCCTCACCTGGAAAAATGGATCATCGGCCTGGATAAGCGCTCACCGGATTACGAGCATCATTTGCTGGAAGCGCTCTGGTTATATCAGGATTTTGATATTGTTCAGAAAGACCTTCTGAAGAGATTGACGGGGGCGTCAGATTATCAGGCCAGAGCGGCGGCGGTGAGGGTTCTGAATTACTGGCAGGACAGAATTCCCGAGTCAGCGGCAATGCTTGAAACACTCATTAATGACGAATCTCCGAGGGTAAGACTGGAAGCGGTGGTTGCGCTGAGTTATTCATCATCGGATAAGGCTACAGAAGTCGCCCTTCAGGCCCTGAGTCATCCGATGGATTACTATCTGGACTACGCCCTTAAAGAAACAGTCACGTACCTTAAACCCCGCTGGCTTAAAGCCTTTGCTGAAAACCCCGGCTTTCTGACGGATAAGCCTTTATGGACAGGATATCTCTTAAAACTGGCCAGTCTTGAGGAGCTTGAAAAACTTCCCAGGGGAGAAGCGTCTCTACTGGCTGTGATCGGACACGAGAATACAAAACCTGCTCAACGGCTGGCCGCGGTTAAATCGCTGGCCGCCCTGCGTCAGTCAGAGCCTTTGACGACTTTGATAAATGGTATTGCAGATAAAGCCGCGGAGAAGCCGTCTGGCGGACAAAAGGAGCTTGCCAATCTTTTACTTACCTGGCCCAGGGCTGAGCTTTCTGGAGCAAAGGATAAGATTACAACCCTTTTAGTGAAGTCGGAGAGTCTTGCATTAAAAGAATTGGGGTATGCTGCTCTGGTTACGGCAGATGGAAACAGTAAACAGGCGTATGCCCTGGCCGGAACACCTTCTGAAAAGGGGACTGTTCTGAAAGGAATAGCTTTACTTAAGGATCAGCAGGTAAAAGCCTCTCTATTCGAAGAGGTGCGTAGTATGGTATCGGATAAGGGAGCAAACCCCGGTGTCAGAAGCGCTGCCATTCAGACACTAGTGGCGATACGTCCTGAAGACCAGCAGGTACTGGAACTTGCCGGAAGTTTTATCACTTCCGATGGTCAGTATCTTGCAGCCGCTGTTGAAGCGCTGACGCCTTTGGAACAAAAGAACTTTACCACCTCCGCCCAGGCCATCACAAAAGCTATTCTTGCGATTGCGGCTAAAGCAGATGACAAAATGAGAGGGCAGTCGTGGTTTGAGCCTCTGATCCAGCTGGGTAAAAAGGTTGCCCGGCAGCTTCCGAAAGATCCGTCAGAAAAGGCCCTGTTTATTCTGGAAAGTACAGGGGTATACAGGGTGGTGATAGAGGCTTTGCCGTCAAAAATGCTCTTTGACAAAGAAGTAATCAATCTGCCCGCCGGAAGGCCGGTTACCATTGTGTTTAACAATCCTGATGAAATGCCGCATAACCTGGTAATCATTAAAGAAGGGACGCTCGAAAAGGTGGGTAAAGCAGCCGATGCAATGGCCATGGAACGGGATGGCTTCGAAAAAAACTTTGTTCCCGCGGTTCCGGAAGTGCTGTATGCTACTCCTTTACTTAACCCCGGAGAGAGCAGGAGCATCAGCTTTATCACTCCCTCGGAGCCCGGCGAAATGGTGTTTGTGTGTACTTTTCCCGGACATTGGAGCATGATGAAAGGAATACTAAAAATTGTTACAACGGATATGGTGAAATAAACCGTGCCCGGAGGCATCCCGGGGGCAAATCAATGTCTCCGGGATATGCCTGAACAGACAGAAACGGGCATGCTCTTAACAGACTCCTGATTCCACTGTGAATGCAAAAATTTGTTAAGTTGGGAGAATATATGTTATCTTTGGTTCTGAACCCGACTTAACATTCTCCCGGATGTCAGAAAAAATAGATCAGCTAACGTTTACAAGATTTTTGTCTGCTTTTGGAATTTTACTTCCTCATTTCAGCGAAGGTACTGTTTTTGAGTTTCCGGAATTCAAGTCGTTTTTACTGCCTTTCTTTGGAGTAAGTTACTTTTTTATCCTTTCGGGCTTTGTGTTAGGGATTAGCTATTACCACAAAATGCCTGAGGGTTTTTCGGCCTTCAATAAAAAAGATTATTTCCTCCGCAGGTTTGCCCGGATTTATCCCGTGTATATTCTTGCCTTCGTTCTGGAATTATTTTTCGCGGTTTATTTTGGAGGGAAAGCCGTCAGTGTTTCCGTTATTCTCCAGAATGTTTTTCTTCTTCAGGGCTGGTTTCTGGATGGCTTTATAAATTTCCCCTCCTGGTCGTTATCCTGTGAGATGTTTTTTTATGCTTCACTGCCCTGGCTGTTGTTCAGAATGAAGGCGATGAGCAACAAGCAATTGCTGGGGTTTACGGCTTTGATTTGGATCGTTCAACAGTTCGTTTTTTACTATCTTTTTGTCATTCAGAATGACTTTCCCTTCAACCTGAGATTTCACCCCCTTATTCATTTCCCGACATTTATTACCGGAATCGTTCTGGCCATCTTTTTCCATAGAAAAAATGAATGGTTTAAACAATGGATAATGCCTTACAGTAACTATCTGATTATTTTTCTTATCGGAATCATCATTTTTAATAAATCGGTGTTTCACTATGAAACCACTCAGACACCGTTTTATCTGGCGTTTATTTTTATCGTAGCCTTGCCTGGCAATTTTTTTGAAAAACACCTCAGCACAAAAATATTCATTAATCTGGGGTATATAAGTTATGCGATCTATATCCTTCAGGTGCCTATAAGCCGGTATTTTTCAGTATTTTATAGCCATTTGGGTCGTGTTAATCCCAATGTACAGTATGTTATGCTGATCCCCCTGATAATACTCGTGTCTGCGGGGGTTTACTTTTTTTATGAGAAACCCTTGTATCGCCTGCTGACACAAAAACCCGCCCGTTGATGGATGAAATTTCCTTAGTATTACCTGAATCACCATTGACCGGAAACGGCCCAGTTTTCAGAGAAAGATGAAGATATGAATAATAAAAAATGGAGTTTACCGGTTCTCTTAATTCCCGGATTGATCTTTTTCCTGCTGGTTAAAGCTTTTATCGTTAATGCTCCTGTATATGATGATGTTGAGGCGTTCAATGATTTTATCCTGAAGCTGATTGAGTCCGGTAATCCGGCCTCCGCATTGCCATTGTTTTTTGACAACTCCAGTGACCATATTGTCTTTTTCGGTCGGATCGTCTGCGCCTTGTATTTTTGGGTAACCTCCAGGATAAACTTTTCCGATCTTATTCTTATCGGAAACCTCAGTCACATAGGATTATTCTGGGTTATGTATAAAAAGTCATTGCTGTCCCGTGAGAATACCATTTTCTTTCTCCCTGTTTCTCTTTTGTTATTTAATATACAGAATTGGTATTATTCCTCTTTCTGGGCCATTACTGTATATCAGTTTCCGGTAGTCTTGTTTCTGGTTTGTCTGACTCTTTATTTTCTGTCAGCTTCCGGAAAATACACCTTTCCTCTTGCGGTCATTTTGGGAGGAATCGTGACGTTCAGCCATGGCAACGGTTTTTCGGTCTGGCTTTGCGGGGTGTTTATGCTATGGGCTTTGGGCTGGAGAAAAAAACTGCTTTTCTGGTCTTTTTCCGGAGTATTGTTTACCGGCATTTTTTTCCAGAAAATGTTGTCAAATCAGGGGAACCAATTGAGCAGCTTCTCCGATGCAGGCAGGGTTTTGGTAGGGTTCTTTAGTTACGTGGGAACCTATTTTGATGTTTTGCCGGTTACCGACATTTCTTTGACGCTGAGAGCACTGTTTCCGGTTCTTTTCGGAGTGGTTTCGCTGATTGTCATTGTTTTTGCCTGTATAGAAATTCTTTTCATCAGAAAAATGGAGGTCCTGAGAAAGCCCTCTTCGGTCTTCTGGATCAGTTGTATGTTGTTTATCTTCTTTTCAGCGGTTATTATCGGCTTGTTCCGAAGTGTTGACAACCCTTTCAGGTTCCTGACGGTATCCCCTCATTACCGGGCGGGCTCAGGGGTCTTTGTGGCTTGCATGTATCTTTGGGTGATGAGTATTGTTCCTGATAAGTTCAAAAAAAGGGTGTTTCTGTTTTCCCTTGTGATCATAGGTATCCCGTATGTTTTTTCATATATTTACATTATGCAGGTAGTCAGGGACTTTTACCATTCGAACCAGGCGAATGTGTATAATCAGAAAAATAACAGGGCAGGGTTTATGGGGCCCTTAAATACACCTCAGGGGGCATATGCGGACAGTATCATGACGAAGTCGGTCTCTGAAAAGATTTACAGCTATCCGGAGAACCCGGTTTTCAAAGAAATGGATGATTACCTGGAAAAAAACAAGGCAGAAATCAGCCAGGATCTGGACATTACTGAGGGGGATGCATACTTTATGTTTCAGGGTAAGCCCGGAGAAGTTCGCATGTCCCGGGAAGACGGACTCTTTCTGGTTCTGCAATCGGATAAGAACAGGTGGGTTTTTCCCTTCAAAAAAACAAATACGGCAGTTATCGGAAGTAATCTCAGACTGAGAAATACTTTCTCCGTGGTCGTTGATAAAGCATTTCTTGCGGGAGGGGTTTATGAAGTTATTCTGGTAAGCCGGTTCAGGGGGAAAACGAAATTTTCCCGTTCTGAAAAACCGGTTTCTGTATAGGCCGTCTGCTTGGAGAAAGCATCCGGGAGAGATGACTCTCCCCGGACGGTTATAATTGCTTCTTCAGTCGGTCTTTGAATACTTTCTGAAACTTCTCTACTTTGGGCTTCACAACCATTCTGCAATACGGTTGTTCTCCGTTTTCATTGAAATAATTCTGGTGGTAGTCTTCGGCCACGTAAAACGTTTCGAAGGGCTCTATCGTTGTGACGATTCTGGCGGGGTATGCCCCTGAAGCATCCACCGCTTTGATGATTTCTTCTGCGATTTGTTTCTGACGGGCATCATGATAGAAAACCGAAGAGCGGTATTGGGTCCCGATGTCATTCCCCTGCCGGTTCAGTGTGGTAGGGTCATGGGTTTTAAAAAAAACCTCCAGCAAACCTTCAAAACTGACTTTTGACGTATCATAGGTAATCTGAACCACTTCGGCATGACCGGTTTCTCCTGTGCATACTTCTTTATAAGTCGGGTTTTTGACATGTCCGCCGGAATAGCCCGATTCCACTTTAATAACCCCTTCAAGCTGCTGATAGATTGCCTCCACACACCAGAAACATCCGGCGCCCAGCGTTGCCACTCCGGTTCCGGGCTTAATTTCATTCTGAGTCTCCATATTTTTTTTATCCTTAACTTTTTTTTGTCCGCATGAAATCAGGCTGATCCCCATGAATACGGAGAATAAGAGAAAAAAAGACCTTTTCATAATCATTAATGTTTTTCCTTTTATTACAAACGTTGAAATCCGTATCCCGGATTAATATTCTACGGGCAGCAGGTAAAAAAGAGTATTCTTTTCTACAGATTGGCAGCCAGTCCTGATTTTTAATTAACTTTCAATGTTCAAATAAAGTTTCAATCAAAATGGCTTTAAAACAAGCTGAAAATTAAAAATGATCCGTAAGTTTCTTTTGCTTTTGCTGTTTACACAGCAGGTTTTTGCCCAGAATGAAAAAGTGCTGGTCAGTGACATCACCCGTATCAACCAGGTAGTGTCTCTGAGCGTATCTCCGGATGGCAGCAAAGCGGTGTATACTCTGAAAAGTGCTGTACCTAACCCGGACAAACCATATGAGTTTGACTATCAGACCCATCTTTTTCTGACAGACCTCAAAGAACCGGGACATCACAAGGCCCTTACCAGAGGGAAAGAGAGTGCTTCCCAACCGGTTTTTTCTCCCGACGGGAAGTCTGTGGCTTTTGTAAGGACTGTTAAAGAAAAAGCTCAGGTGTTTATCATGCCTCTTGACGGAGGAGAAGCCTGGCAGTTGACCAACTCAAAATACGGGGCCGGGAGCCCTTCATTCTCACCGGACGGAAAGACCCTTCTTTTTTCGGCAGGGCTGTCTTTTGCCGAGGTTTTCAGGGACTCTCTGCTTAATGCGGGAAAAACAGGCCCCTCCTGGAGCATGGAAAAGCCGGGGTTCCCTAAAAATGAGTTTCTTTTTCCCGAAAAGGGCACAAAGCCTGATCCGGACGGAAATCTGGATCAGATCAGAGCATACCTTGATAAAGATGTTGAAGATAAAAAGGCAAAGGTCATTAACAGACTCAATTTTCATGGAGAAGCTAATGTGGAACCGGAGCTGAGATTCAGTCATATTTATACCATTGAAGTAAAGGAAAATGCAGTTGGCAAGCCCGTTACCTCAGGGTTCCGGTCTTTTGGAGGCGCACAATGGACACCGGACGGAAAGAAAATACTAATGGTTACCGGGAAAAATGAAAACCAGCACCCGGACAGAGAACAGGAAAGCGTGGTTATTTCCGTTGACCCGGATGGAAAAAACCGGAAGGTAATTGTTGAGCAGAATGGAAAGAGTTTTGGCGGAATATCGGTTTCTCACGACGGCAAAAAGCTGGCAATGGTAATGAATACCCCCAATCTGCTTTCTTTCGGTCAGCTTTGTCTTGTCAATACAGACGGAACCGGATTCCGGCAGATTACTTTTGACAGGGTGCCTTCAGGCCTTACCTGGACACATGATGACAAGTCGGTTTATTTTACAGCTCCATCAAACGGCGGGTTTCCGGTTTTCCGGCTGGATGCAGGCAGCGGAAAGGTTGACAGGCTGAGCGGATACGATGCAGGTATTTCTTCTTTTGACCTTTCGGCAAGCCAGATAATATTCGCGAAAAACGACATCAACACCCTTTATGAATTGCATACCGCAGATCTGAAAATGCAGAACGTGCGTAAGATCAGCACGATAAATGAGGACTGGCTTAAAGGTAAAAAACTGAGTTATCCGGAGAAGAGAACCTATAAGAACAGCCTGGGTCAGGAGGTGGATTTCTGGATTATGAAACCTACTTTCGCTGAGCCGGGTAAAAAATACCCGCTGCTGCTTCAGCTTCACGGAGGACCTACCGCGATGTGGGGACCCGGAGAAACCTCCATGTGGCATGAATTCCAGTATTTCTGCGCCCAGGGCTATGGAGTGGTTTATCCCAACCCCAGGGGTTCGGGAGGTTACGGAAAGGATTTTCAGTTTGCCAATTACCGCGACTGGGGTACCGGCCCAGCCGAGGATGCCCTTGCTGCATGTACCGAGGCGGCAAAAGAAAGCTGGGTTGATACCTCCCGCCAGGTGATCACAGGAGGCTCTTATGCAGGATATCTGACGGCCTGGATTGTTTCACATGATCACCGTTTTAAGGCGGCATTTGCCCAGCGTGGGGTATATGATCTGACGACTTTTATGGGAGAAGCCAATGCCTGGAGGCTTACGCCCAATTATTTTGGTTTGCCCTGGAAAGACGATAAGGTGACCAGAATTTCGGAAAACTCACCCTACAATTACGTAAGCAATATCCGGACACCTTTACTCATTAAACACGGAGAGAATGACCTCAGAACCGGGGTTTCTCAGTCTGAAATGATGTTCAGGAGTCTTAAATACCTGGGACGCGAAGTGGAGTACGTCCGGATGCCGGGAGGTACGCACGAGTTGTCGAGGTCTGGGAACATGCGCCAGCGGATAGACCGGATTCTCAGAATATATGAATTTTTTGAAAGGTTCATAGGAACAGTAAAATAATCACAGGGGGCCGAAAGGCCCCTTTCATTTTAGGCTTCTTTTCCCTGTAAGAAGTTCAAAAGCGAGGGCTTTTTTGGTTTGTATGTTT
>VFQQ010000257.1_pt1 | contig 125605 bp, 80 predicted proteins | sample 3512341 | NCBI WGS metagenome assembly VFQQ01 (sample SAMN10412373, study PRJNA504923) | tailings metagenome | isolation source: Relicate 2 Philex TSF1 revegetated site | place: Philippines: Tuba, Benguet | collected 2017-08-29 | reverse complement strand
CTCCTGCCAAGTTTCTTCCCTGATATCACCCGGGACGCCGGGTTCTTTGCTCCTGTGCAAATCACCACCCTGCCGGATCAGTTCATTCGAGCGCTCTCACAGAAAACCGCGGAGCCCCCGGGCGATCAGCCGCATCTACTTTTCGGCGCCGTTCTTCATTTCGAACATCACCGGCACCCGCGTGCGCACGGTCACGGGCTTCCCATCCTTCAGCGGCGGCTCGAACCACCACGTCGCCACGGCCTGGGCCGCGGCGTATCCGAATTCAGGATGCGTCGCCTCCACGATCCGCGGCAGCTGCACGTTGCCCTGTTCATCGATGAAAAACTCGATGAGGGCGCGGCCTTCCACACCCTCCGCGACCAGGGCCGGCGGATGCACCGGCAGGTGGTGCGCGATCAACCGGGGGACGGCATCGAGATCGGCCAGTGCACGGATGCGCGGGGTGCCGCGTCCAAGTTCCTTCAGAATGGACCGGGCGGAGGCCGAGAGAGGTGCACAACTTTCACCCTTCTCGGCAAACGTCAGCTCGAGGAATACGATCGTCGAAACCGGATTCCCTTTTAACGAGGCCGGCTTGAACCGCCAATGGTCCATCATCGCGCGGACGGCGCCGGCGATGCGGGTGTCGGGTTCGCCTTCGAACGCGGTCTGCGCCACCCGCCCCCCGGTGTCGATCAGAGCGCGCATCCGCACCTTCTCCCCGTGCCCCTCCTGAAGCGCATCGAATGGATACACCCCAAAGGTCGTCGCCCTCACACTGGGCGGCTCGTCATAGCGAAGTCGCGCCGGCAACTTCGAACTGTCGCTCAAGACCTGCAACGACCAGGCGACCTTTCCTTCAGGCTGCGTAGAAAACATTATGGGCACCTGCATCCGCGTGTTGACCGCGCGTCCCTGAACCATGCCGGGTTTGAAACGCCATTTCCGCACGGTTTCGACCGAGGTCCGCTCGAACCAGGGATTGTTCGAACGGATCGCGTACGCCTCCGACACCTCGCCCTTCGTATCGACGATGAAGCCGACCAGCACCTCGGCGGCAACGGTCGCCGCACGCAGGTGCTCGGGAAACTCCGGAGTGACCTGCGCGAGCACAACCGGCACGACATCCAATGCCTTCAGGTCGCGCAGGTCCGAGGGCGCGGGCCGCACGAAGCGCTCAAGTTCGATGATGTCCGCATTGCCGGGCTTGATGCCGTAGGACGCCGGCAGCACCCCCACTAGCACGGCCACGACACTTGCTCTCCACCATCCCCGGACACGATTGGACACGCTGAGCATGGAGCGAATGAATGACTTCAACTTGCGGAAACAATCCGAAATCGCCGTCCTCCGCGCGTTCCACGCCCTCCCGCCAATGGCCCCGCCCTCCCGCCTTTCCTGTTGGTACGATACCACTGAGCGGCCCCTTTGCATCCCCGCGGGCCCGACGAAACCTCGGACATGCGCCTCTCGTCGTTCGATCCCTCCTGGTACGGGGCCTGGCCCGTGCACAAGACCGCGTCCGAGGAATGGTCCCGGCCCGGCCTCACGAACTTCCTCGGCAGCCTGCAGGCGGGCGGCGATGTCTCTTCCCTCCGCCACGTCATCTTTCCACCGGTTTCCGGAGCGGAGGAGTCCACGGCCTATCTCACCGTCGACGGCACCTTCCTCGCCGCCACCCGTCTGCAAACGGAGATTCGGTGGCGGCCCTGGTGCGTGGAACGCCGCCTCCGGCACGGTCCCTGGCAGGTCGTGACCCAGCTCTGCCTTCCGCCCGGCGAACACGCCGCGCTCCAGCGTATCGTTGTCTCCAATACAAGCGACACCGCACGCGACCTGTCCCTCGCCCTGCGCCTCTCCGGACGCTGCGTCAACCGCGGCCCCGAACCGTGGTACTGGAGCGTGCCGGGCGTTTCGCTCACCGTCTCCCAGCTGCTCGACCATGCGGGGCTCGATCCGATCGTCACCCGGCCGTTTCCGGACTGCGTCCTCTGGCAGGAACGCCCGCCCGCCACACCCCACCCGCACGTGGGCCGCGCCTTCAATGCCCAGGCGCTCTCCCCCGCCCCGCATCGCTGGGAGCGCAACGGCGACGCCGCCTACACCGCCACGGTCGCACCCGGCGAAAGCTTCACGTTGCACCTCGCCCTCGCCCTCGACGAAACCGACCACGCGGTCCAGGTTGCCCGCGGCCTGCTCGCCTCGCCGGAAGCCGCCTTCGCCGCCGCCGAAACGCAATGGCGGACCCTCTGGCGCGAGGTCTTCTCGGGTGGTGCGTCGGTGAGCGGCCGCCTGCCGGATCTCGACCTGCCGGAGCAGCTCGCGCCCGTCGCGGCCAGCGCGCTGCTGTGCGCCCTGCAATCCCGCCGCACGCACCGCGCCGGCGGCGGACGCACACTCTACAATATCTCCACGCCGCGCCGCGTGGAGGCATGCTTCTATCCCAACGACTGGGGCATGGCTTCGCGCCTGCTCGCCCACCTCGATCCCGCCGCGACGTGGCGTCAGCTCGAGATGGCCCTTGCGGCGGACGTCCGTCGTTTCAACCAGGTCAGCTTCTTCACCGGCCAGGGCGGCGACGGCAAGCACGAGGGCTGGCCGTACACCATCGACATCTATAACTGTTTCTACGCCGCCTGGTACCTGTGGCAGGCCGCCGGTGCCCGCCCCGAAGACCTGCACGCGCGCCGCCTCCGCACCGCGCGCGGGGAACTGTCCCTGCTCGGCGTGCTCGAAGATCTCGCCTTCGACTGGCGTTCGCGCCGCGTCGACGCCCTCGGCCTCGCCGACTACGGCCCCAAGGAGGAACTGCTCGAATGCGTCAGCACCTACGAGCACGTCGTCGCCGGCCTCAACGCCGGCGCCGCCTGGATGCTCCGCCGGCTCGCCGAGGCCTATCGGTCCCTCGGACGCACCACCGAAGCCGCCGCCCTCGATGCGGAAGCCGACACCCTCGTTGCCGATCTCCTGCGCCATCTCTACGTCGAGGGCGGCGGCTGGTTCCGCTGCATCCTGCCGGACGGACGCCGGCGCGAGGTGCGCCACTGCTGGGACACGGGCATGGTGCTGATGTGCATCGGCCCGGAGCTGCCCGAAACGGTCCAACGGGAGATCGTCCACTTCTTCCGCACGGAGCTGCAAACCCCGTCGTGGATCCGCGCACTCTCGCCGCACGACGGCGACGCCGCAGTCAGCGGCAACCGCGCCGATCACCAGTTCAACGGCGCTTTCGGATCCTGGCCCGCCGAGGTCGCGCTCGGCCTGCTCCGCATCGGCGAACGCGATCTCGTCACCGACTGGTTGCACGGCATCGCGCGCACCGCGCGCCAGGGACCGTTCGGACAAGCCCACTACGACGAAGGCGTGGTCGAACCCACCCACGACGGCGCCACCAAGGTCACCGAGGAAATGCCGCAGTGCTGCCACTGGTCCAACATCTCCGGCGCGCTTTTCTTCAGCGTCATGGAAGAATGGCTGCAAGCCACCCCGGACTCCTCGCGTTGAGGATCGCACAAAGTCTGATTCCTTTTGCCCATGCAACGTCCCGAATGGATTCGCCGTCTCGTCTCCCTCGCCACCCCGCCGCTGTCCGCCCTGGCCGAAGGACGCTTGCTCACGGACGTCCCCTTCCCCGAAGCGGCCGGGGGACCTTATCTTCGCCGCGAGTTCGCGTCCCTCGAGATCCTCTCGCGCACCCTGCTGGGCGTTGCCCCTTGGCTCGAACTGATCGACGTGCCGGAGAACGAGGCCGCGGCCCGGGAACGGATGCGCCAACTGGCCCTCGCCGCACTGGAACGCTCGCTGGACCCCGCCTCGCCGGACAACCTTAACTTCTCCACCGGGCGCCCGCCGCTGGTGAACGCCGCCTTCCTTGCCCAGGCCTGCCTCAACGCTCCACACGCGCTCTACGACGCCCTCTCGCCCGACGCGCGCGAACGGCTCGTCGCCGGCTGGCTGGCCTGCCGCAGGATCGAGCCCTACGACAACAACTGGCACCTCTTCGCCTCCCTCGTGGAGGCGGCCCTCTATCGTTTCACCGGAGACCTCCAGGCGGCCCGCGTCGAAACGGCCGTGCGCAAACACGCCGACTGGTACGTCGGCGACGGCACGTACGGCGACGGGCCCGAATTCCACTGGGACTACTAGAACAGCTTCGTCATTCACCCGCTCCTGCTCGACACGCTCGCGCACCTGCAGGAGGCCCTGCCCGATCTCCCCCTGAAACACGCGGAGGCGCTCCGCCGCGCGCGCCGTTTCGCCCAGGTGCAGGAGCGCATGATCGCGGCCGACGGCACCTTCCCGCCGCTCGGACGCTCCCTGCCCTACCGCTGCGGCGCCTTCCACCACTTGGCTTACATGGCGCTGCGTAACCAACTTCCCACTACGCTGGCTCCGGCCGCGATTCGCGGCGCCCTCGGCGCGGTCATCCGCCGCACCCTCGACGCCCCGGGCACCTTCGACGACCAGGGCTGGCTGCGCGTCGGCCTCTCGGGCAGCCAGCCTGCCCTCGCCGAGCCCTACGTCAGCGTCCCGAGCTGCTACCTCTGCACCGCCGCCTTCCTCCCGCTCGGCCTCCGCGCCGACACGCCCTTCTGGGCCGACCCCGACACCCCGTGGACTTCCGTCCGCATCTGGCAGGGCGACGATCTCCCTGCCGACCGTGCACTTGCGCGGCGCTGAAACTCCGCCTCACCTTCTGCCGTGCCCCTTACCCGCCTACGCCGCCGGGCCTTTCCCCACCGGTGCATCGTGTTCACCCTGACCGCGCTGCTTCTCGCGTTCGCGAGTGCGGCCACTCTCGTCCCGCATACCTCACGCGCCGCCGCGCTCAACACCTCGACCACCGTCGTGAACGCGTCTGAATCCCGCCCTCCCGATCGCCCGGCCACTCGTCCCGCCCTCCTTTGCTTCGGCGATTCCATCACGGCCCGCGGGGCTTGGGTTGACGCGGTTGATGCGGCCGGGCCTTGGCGGCTCATCAACGCGGGCCGCTCGGGCCGAAAGACGTCCGACCTGGCCACCGAGTTTCCTCCCGCACTCGCGGCCCATCCCGAGGCCGCCGGCGTCCTGATTCTCCTCGGTGTCAACGACCTCCCGGCCCGCGATCCGCGCCCGGCCGACGAAAAGGTCGCCTCCTGCCTCGCAAACCTGCAGGCCGCGGTGGATCTCGCGCTCACGCGCTTTCCTGCCCACGCCATCTTCCTCGCCGCTCCGCCGAACGTGGACGTCAGCGGCATGAATTCCGTCAACCGCACCAAGGGCTACGACATCACCCCGCCGATCCTCGCGCAACTGGCCGCCGGCATCGAGCAACTCGCCCGCACCAACGGCGTGCAGTTCCTCAGCCTCTACGACGCCCTGCGCCCGGGACATTTCTCGGACGGCCTTCATCCCAACGCCAAAGGCGACGCCGCGCTCGCACGGGTCATCGGCCGGGCCCTCTCGCGGCCCGCCTTCTACGTCGTGGGCGACAGCATCTCCATCGACTATCACGACGCGCTCGCGCAGGCGGTTCGCGGACACTACCGCTACGTCCGCAAGGGCGGACTCGAACTGGCCCGCACCGACCTCGATCACCCCCAGGGTGCGAATGGCGGCGACTCGGCCGCCGTCCTCGCCCACGTGCGCGAGGCCCTGCAAAACCCCGCAGCCCTGCCGGCAACGATCTTGGTCAACTGCGGCCTGCACGACCTCAAGACGGATCCTGCCACCGGCGCCCGTCAGGTCCCGCTCGACGCCTACCGCGTCAACCTCGCCACCCTCGCCGACCTCGTGCACGCCGCCGGGAAGCGCCTCGTCTGGATCACGACCACGCCGCTCGACGAGCAACGCCACAACGCGCGCTCCCGCGCCTTCCACCGCTTCGAACGCGACCTGCTCGCCTACAACGCCGCCGCCCGCGAGGTCATGGAGGCGCGCAGCGTCCCGGTGATCGACCTGCATGCCTTCACCGCCGGGTTGGAAGGTCCGCTTTTCCGCGACCACGTGCATTTTGTGCCCGCCGTGAGCGAGCGTCAGGCTTCCTTTATCCGCGCGTCGCTCGACGCCCTCCCCTGGCCCGTCGAACCCTGACCGCCTACGCACCCGGCCACGTCCACAGCCTTCTCATGAAACGCCCCCTCTCCATGCTCATCCTCAGCGCCCTTCTCGGCGTCTCCCCGGCCAGCGCCGACACACCCATCAGTGCCGTCGCCACCGCCGAACCGGTGGTCGCCCTCACCTTCGATGACGGTCCGCACCCCGCCAACACGACGCGCCTGCTGGAGATCTTTGCCCGCGAGGGCGTGCGCGTCACCTTCTTCGAAGTCGGCAACAACGTCGCCAAGCACCCCGAATTGGCCCGAGCCCTCGTCGCCGGCGGCCACGAGATCGGCAACCACACCCAAAGCCACCCCAACCTTTCCCGCCTCGCGGATCCAGCCGCCGTGCGCGCCGAGATTGTGGACGCACAGGACCTCATTGCGAAAACCACCGGCGTCGCGCCCCGCGTCTTCCGCGCCCCTTTCCTCGCCCACAGCCCGGCCGTCTGGGCCGTCCTCGCCGAACTCGGCCTGCCCTCGATCACCACGGAGGTCGCCACCAAGGACTGGGACGCCGCCACCACCCGCGAGCAGATTCTCGAAACCGCTGCCAAAGCCGGACCGGGCGACATCGTGCTGATGCACACGTGGCCCGACAAGACCGTCGAGGCCATGCCCGAGATCATCGCCCGCCTGCGCGCCAAGGGCCTGCGCTTCGTGACCGTCTCGGAGCTGCTGGCGCTCACCCCGCGGTAGGAACGGCTTTACCCCGCGACCGAATTCATCCGTCCGCAATAGTATTCGCTAACTAAATACATCACGGCGTACCCCCGTATCCCAACTCATCGAAAACGACGTTCCTTGGGTCACAGAGCGCACGGAGCTCAGACACAGAGGCCACAGAAGAGAAATCCTCCAATCCGAACGTTCGGCGTAGCGTTGGCTCGATTGTCATACGCCGTAAACTTCCCGCACACCGGGTGGCCTCTTGCTGCCTCTGTGTCGGAGCTCCGTGTACTCTGTGAAACCGGTTTTGGCTGTTGTTGGGATGAAATTCGTGGCGTAGAGCTGCTCTCCTCCTCCACCCAAACATCGAAACGCAGGCAAATGTTTAGTAGTTTTGGAACGACGCAACCTTGCCAGCACCCGATAGGCTCACCCGAGCCCCTTCGGGCCGCGGCACTGGACCTGATCGTAACGGATCGTTTGTCCGTTCCATCCACGCCGCCAGTCGTTTCCGGAGTTCCTTCAAGACTCCGGCCTGCGCCGGCTCGCCGGCGACGTTCTTCGTTTCGCCAGGGTCGCTCCGCAGGTCGTAGAGCTCCTCCTCCAGAACCTTCCCCAACCCGTCGGCACGGTCCTGAAGCCACGCCTTCGTCGGCCCGTCGTCGACGTTGGCCCAGGCCGGATGGTGCGGCAGCTCAAAACGCCGGATATAGAGATGAGCGGCGGTGCGGACGGACCGCATCGGTTCGTACGCGGCGTGATAACTCACCTCCGCAAACACCTCCGAGGGGGGCGTCCACGGCTCGCCTCGCAACAGCGGGCGCAGTGAACGCGCCTCCCCGTCGACCGGAGACAATCCGGCATAGTCGCCAAGTGTTGGATACAGATCGATCTGGGAAACCAGTTCCACCGCCGCCGCGCCGGGCCGGGCGAGGTCGGGCGTGCGCAACAGCAGGGCCACGCCCGTGCCGGCGGCGCCCAGACGGCATTTCATGCCAGGAAACGCGGGGCCGTGATCCGTGGTGAAAAGCACCACCGTCTCCTCCGCCCGACAGGTTGCCTCCACGGCGGCGAGCACCACTCCGAAGGCGTCGTCCATGCGCGAGACCGCCGTCGCGTAACCCGCGAAATCACGTCGCACCTCCGGAACGTCGGGCAGTCCCGCCGGCAGTTCATCGGAAACGGGCCCGCGGGCGGCTTCGATCGGCGGAAAGGCCCGGTGCGGAAAATAGAACCCGCACGAAAAAAACAAGGGCCGGTCCCGTCGGCGCGTGCGCAGGAAATCCGCCGCGCGCCGCGCCACGTGCAGGTCGTTCTCCGGGTCGGCCACACCCGCGGCGCTTTCGCGGGGCAGCACGTGCTCGTAGGGCAAGGGTGCTTGAAATGCCCATTCGTGCTGGATGCCGGCCAGCGCCGTCTCGTATCCGTGCGCCCGCAGCCGCACGGCCAGGTGACGCTCGGGTCTCGTCATCGCGAAGCCCCGGTGCGCCAGGCCGACCATGCCGGCCTCGTGCGGCGAAAGGCCCGTCAGCATCGCCACCCGGCTCGGCGAGCAGGTCGGCGCGGCGCAGTGCGCCTGGTCGAAGCGCAGCGCCGTCCGCGCAAAGGTCGCGAGCTGCGGCGTGCGCACGGGACACCCGTAGGGCGAAAGCCACCGGCCGGCATCGTGACAGTGCAGGTAGACGATGTTCACTTCGCCCCCTCCGCCGCACCCGCGGCCAGGATGGAAAGCTCGTAGTCGATGCGGTGCTTGCGCAGCTCGCGCGTAGCCTGGATCTGGGTCACGAGCACGTGGCGCCGGTCGCGCTCGCCGCCGTGACGCAGGCCGAGCCAGTAGCGGGCGCCGAGCACGGAATCCACACGCGCCGTCATGCGGAGGTTGCCGTGGTGACTGCGCATCACGTCGGCCCGGATCGCCGATTCGAAGCCCGGGCGAACCGCGTCAAGGAAGTCCTCCACCGACCCGCTGGTTTGCAGCAGCGTGTGCAGGTTGGTCTCAAGCAGGAACTTCGTGGACTGCCCGGGCGCGAGGAAGAAGGGCCCCGGCGGATACCCTTCCAGCTCGGGGCTAAACGCGGCCAGTTCCTCCGACGGCTCGACCGAAACGACTACGGGCAGCCACCGCGCGGTCTCGGCAAACAGCTTGTTCATGCGCCGCGACGTCAGGAAGCGCAGGAAATCGATCGCCTCCTCCTTCTTCCGCGAGTCGCGCGTCAACCCGAGCACGAACTGCGTGGTCACCGCGCCCTCCGAGACGTCGCCGGTGGCGAAACGTCCGTACTTCTCGTCGTTGGGCGACGGATACGGGATCGCGAACACGCCGAGGGGAAACGCGCACTGCTCCGCCAGCGACCGCGCGTCCTGGCTGCCGGTGACAAGGAAGGCCGCCCGCCCCTGCGAGAACAGGAAGAGCGAATCGTCGCGCTCCAGTTGCAGCGCCCCCGGCGACATGTGCCGGCCGACCTCGCGCATCGCCGAGAACGCCGCGTGCAGTTGCGGCGAATCGAGGCTCCACCGTCCCCGCAGCGCGTTCATGCCGTGAAATTCGAAGAAGCTGACGCGCAGCATCGGTAGCGGATCCACGTTGAGGAAGAGGGCCTGCGTCTGGCTCTCGAAGAGCGCCTGCAGCAGCGGCGGTGCGTTCACCTTGGAACCGGCGATGGGCACGATCAGCCGGTTCCGCTCGCGCGCAAAGGCCTCGATGCGCGCGCAGAGCGCAACGAATTCCGAGAATTCCCGCGGCATGGGCGCGTCGCCCTGCACCTCCTCGAGCAAAGCGCGGTTGTAGAAGACGCGCGTGGTGAAGAGCGTGCTGGGCACCCCATAGTGCTCCATGAGCGCACCGCTGTAACTCGCGCCGCGCTCGAGGCCGTCCACGAAGGTGTTGATCCACGGCACCGCCTCGAGGGGCGAGTCCGGATCGAAGGAGGTTGCGTTATAGGGATTCGGCTGGCGCAGCCAGGAACCGATCGGCTCGAAGTAGTTCGCGTAGATGTCCTCGAAGCTGGTCGATTCGCGCCCGAGCTGGATGATGTCCGGCGGCGTTCCGCCCACCAGCTGCGTGCGCAGCCACGACGGGAACACGCGCTCCGGAATGGCCGTCTGCACAACTTTGCGCCCGGGGTGAAGGGCCTCATACTCGCGGATCACGGCCGCCAGCGCCTCGCGCGCACCGCTCTCCAGTTGGTAGTGTCCGATCCGGAGCGTGTGCGCGCCCCCTTCGCCGCCGAGGCCGCCGACGTGAAAGAGCCTCAGCATGCCAAGGCCGAAGGCTGCCACCAGCAGGCTGAGGCCGAAGTACTGAACCGCACGGCGCAGCTTCATGGCGTCTTCCCTTCGAGCCCAGCCAGGCGGTTGCGGATGAACCAGGCACGCGGATCCCGGGGCGAAAGCGCCAGCACCTGCCGGTAGGCGTCGGTGGCGACATCGGCGACGCCGGCCTGGTGGGCCGCCTCACCGATGCGTACGAGCGCGTCGACCAGCGTCAGCTCCCTGACCTCCGGGTTCTGCACGACTTTACGATAATGAACCGTGGCCCGGGCCGCATCGCCGAAGATCACCATGGTGGCATCCCCCAGCACGGTGTGGAACACCGCCGACAGATGCTCGTCCACCCAGGGCAGCGACAAGGCCTCGTAGCGCGCGAACACGGCTCGCTTCGCCTCAGTTTCGCCGGGCGCAAAGAGCTCGATAAAGGCAAGGCGGACCCAGGCGAGCTGCCCGAGGTAGTGCCCAGGATGATCGTTGCCCAGCGCGAGCAGCTCCTCACGAGCCCGCGCCACATCCGCCGGTTGAAAGTGCACCTGATGCAGACGCGCGGAGAAGTACCGTGCACCGATGCCGAGATTGTCCGCCGCTGAAACCGACCGCACCTCGGCGAACAAGGCCTCCGCCAGACGCACCTTGTCCTGCGTCTGCGGCTGCGTGTTCAACAGCGCCAGCGCCCGCCCAAACAGGGCATCCCGTCTCAGCGGCCAATCCGGGTCCGCAGCGAGGTCCGTAAAGGCCAACTCAGCGCGATTGAACCGGTACTGCGTCAGGTCGTGAAAGGCCTCTTCCAGACGTTGTTCCCGGCTCGCAACGCCCGCCGCGGCAGCGGCGCGGTCCGTCAGGGCCGCGCCGGCGCAGCAAAGAGACAGGATGAAAAGGGAACGAAGGGATGAAAAGGTCACACGGGGTCGCCGTCGGGCAGGAGCGCGGAAAGGTCAGCGTAGGCCGCCGTGAGGTCCCCGCAACCGGCGGATATCTTTAGCGTAAAGCCGTTCCTCGCTGGCGAAACGTCCGGGAGGCCCCTACCGTGCCCTCGGCATGACGCCCCCGCCCGACCCCGCCTCCACGCGCCGCCAGTTCCTCAAGCAAACCGGTTTCGTCGCCGGCAGCCTTCTCCTGCCGCCGGTGACCGCCGCGCCAGCTCCCGTCCCTTCCGTGAACCGCTCTGCCTCCTCCCCCAACGTGCTCTTCCTCATGACGGACCAGCAGAGCTGGAACGCCCTGGGGTCCGTCAATCCCGCCGTCAAGACGCCCCACCTCGACCGACTGGCGGCCCGTGGCATCCTTTTCGACCAGGCCATCTGCCAGTGCCCGATGTGCATCCCAAGCCGGTACTCGCTGACCACCGGCTTGTACCCCTCCCAGATCGGCGTGCGCAACAACGCCCAGGCCATTCAAGACAGCCGCGAGATGCCCATCCCGACCATCTGGGACCGCCATCGCGCCGCCGGCTACCACACCATCGGCGCCGGCAAGACCCACTGGACGATCGCACCTCGGGCCGACCGCGGCATTCGCGACGTCGTGCCGGGCACCTTCGGTTTCGCCGAGCGGTACATCGCGCGCATGCCGGGCGGACACGACCGCGAGCCGGGCGCGACCTTCTTCGGTGACCCGGATCAACAGCCCCGGCGCATGGAGGAGATTCGCGCCTGGAACCGCGCCGCCGGCTACGGTGGCGAAGGCATCGCCGGCTACCGCGGCCGCACCCTGCCCGGCGACGGCTCCAACCTCCGGGAAGCGTGGCTCACGGACCGCACGCTCGAGGCCCTTGACCGCGCCGCCTCCTCCGGGCGCCCCTGGCATTGCTACCTTTCGTTCGACGCGCCCCACGCGCCGCTCTACGCCCCCGAAACCTACGAGACGTGGTACTCGCTGGACGACATCCCCGACGTGCCGCTTCCGCCCGCGCGCGAAGCCCTGACGGACCACTTCCCGAACCTCGCCCACACGGAGGACGCCTTGCAGGACTGGCTTGCGCTCCCGCCCCGCGAGCGCCGCCGCACCACCCTGCGCTACTACGCCCTTTGCTCCTACGTCGACGCCCAGTTCGGCCGCGTGCTCGACTACATCGAACGCACCGGCCAGACGGACAACACCCTCGTCGTCTTCGCCTCCGACCACGGCGAAAGCCTGGGCGCCCGGTATCGGTTCAGCAAATACAGCCTGTACGAAGACAGCCTTCGCGTGCCCCTGATCCTTGCCGGCGCCGGCGTGCCCGCCGACCGGCGCGGCACGCGCGATTCGCGGCCGGCCGCCCTCACCGACCTCGTGCCCACCCTGCTCGCCGCCACCGGTCTCGAGGTTCCGCCCGAGTTGCCCGGCGAGAACCTGCTCGCCGCACCGGAACGGACCGCCGCCTTCAGCGAAATGCACGGCAACGGCAGCGACGATCTGCTCCGCGCGCCTGCCTACCTCTGGCGCACGCCCGAGTGGAAGCTGATCCTCTCCCTCGACGCCGACCATCCGTCGGCGCGCCGCACCGGCGGCCCCCTGCGCGGCGAGCTCTACCATCTCGCCACCGATCCGCACGAATGGGCCAACCGCTTCGACGACCCGGCCGCCCAGGACGTTCGCGAAACCATGACGCGCGATCTGCTCATGCACCTCGCCCTCGCCCACGCCGCCTGGCCCCGGCGCGACAGTTACGGACGCCTGCGTCCGCTCTGAGCTCACCGCCTGCCGCCTCCCCGCCCCCTTCGCTGCCTCATGCCCCGCCCCGCTGCCAGAAAGGTTTCCCTAAAACAGATCGCCGAGGCCGCCGGCGTTTCCACCATGACGGTGTCCTTCGCCCTGCGCAACAGCCCGCAGGTCTCGCTCGCCACGCGCCAACGCATCACGCGCCTCGCGCGCAAGCTCGGCTACCGTCCGGACCCGGAGATCGCCCGCTTCATGTCGTACCTGCGGCGCGACCGCTCGAACGGCGTCTTCCGCGGCACCATCGGCTTCCTCAACTTTCAGAACAACCCCGACGGGTTCCACGGGGGTGGCTTCTACTCGCGCGTCCTCGCCGGGGTACGCGCACGCGCCGAGGACATGGGCTTCGCCCTCGAGGAGATCTGGGCCGGCAACCCCGCCATCTCCGCCAAACGTCTCAAGTCGATCCTGCAGGCGCGCGGCATCGACAGCATCATCATCCCGCCCCTGCCCCGCGACGCCGTTCAACTCGAGTTGGACTGCTCCGAGTTCTATGGGGTGACCATCGCCTTCACCCTCGAATCCCCGCGCCTGTCGCGCGTTTCCCACGACCATTTCGAGGGCATCCGCCTGGCCATGCGCGAGGTGCGTAAACTCGGCTACAAGCGCCCCGCCTTCGTCTCCACCGCGCAGTCGAATGCTCGCGTCCGCCAGCACTGGAGCGGCGGCTTCCTCGGGTCCTCCCTGCTGCTGCCGAAGGCCGACCAGGTGCCGGCCTACGTCGAGGACGACCTCGACTCCCGCGCCTTCACGGCCTGGCTCAGCCGCCATCGTCCCGATGTGGTGCTCAGCCCGCATGTCGAGACCTACGGTCTGCTCCTCCACCGCGGCCTTCGCGTGCCGGAAGACATCGGCTTCGTCCTGCTCGACTGGTCTTCCGGTGATCCTTCCTGGGCGGGCGTCGACCAGCACGTTTCCCACCTCGGGCACACGGCCGTCGACGTGCTGATCGCACAGCGCAACCGCAACGAGGCCGGCGCGCCGTCCCACGCGCGCACCATTCTCATCGAGGGTTCGTGGCGCACCGGCGAGACCGTGCGCGCGCTCTGAACGCGGCGGCGCTGCACAGGCGCCGCCTTTAGCTTAAAGCCGGGCGCTCGTTGCGGACCGGGCCGCGCGCTCGAAAGTGGCCGGACCCCTTTACCGCCATGATCACCCGTACCCTCCTGGCCTTGTTGGCCTCCGCGGCGACCGTCCTTGCGTCACCGCTTATCGAATACACCTTCTCGTCGGCCGGCTCCAGCCAGGCCAGCACCGGCACCAACCTCACCGCCCTCGTCCTGCACAACGCCGCCAATGTCCCGACGGACCTCACGTCCACGGCCATCGAGGGCGTCGCGGGCGCCGGCGACCGCTACCTCGACACGCAATCGTCGGCCGGCTCCTACGGCCAGCACGCCGCAGCGGTGGGAACATTGTCCGGCGTCAGCCAGTTCACCTTCGCCGGCTGGATCAACACCTCCAACATCGGCCAGGGTGGCGGTCGCATCTTCGATCGGCTCGCCGGCAGCAATGGCTACCATCTGGTTGGCCAGCCCTCGGGGGCGCTTCGACTCGCGATCGACGGAGTGCTCGCTGATTCCCCCTCCGGGCTGCTCGAGGCCAATACTTGGGTGTTTGTCGCGGTGACTTACGACGGCAGCGCCGCTTCGAACAACGTCAGGTTCCACAAGGGCGGAAAGCTTGCCGCCGTGTCGACCGCCTCCGTGGTCACGCTCAATGCCGGCCCCACCAACGCCCAGACCGTCCGCTTCACCGTCGGCAAGGACGATCAACTCGGGAGCGGCGCCTTCGCGGGCCGTTTCGACAATCTCCGCCTTTTCACCCGCGTGCTCACCGAGAGCGAACTCGAGGCCCTGCGCGCCGCCGATGCGCCCCTCCCTCCCCCGCCGGCCAAGGAACTCCTGCTCGAGTATTCCTTCGACGGCAGCGGCATCCTTCAGCCGAGCGGAGGCGCGGTCGAGGTTGATCTCGCCCTTGGCGACGTCGCCGGTCAGCCGCTCGACGTCACGGGACGCTCCTTCGCCGGCGTGCGCGGCTCGGGCGATCGCTACCTCGATCTCGTCACCAACCCCGGCGCCTATGGTCAACACGCCGCTGATGAGGACGCCATCGACGGACTCACTGCGTTCACCCTGTCCGGCTGGATCAACACCGACCTGATTGGCCAGGCGGGAAGCCGCATCATCGACAACTTCGACAACACCAATGGCTTTCGCTTCGTCGGCCAGCCGTCCGGAGCCGTTCGTCTCGTCGTCGATCAGCTCAATACGACCACCCCGGCCGGCTTCCTTGAAGCGGGCCAATGGATCTTCTTCGCGATCACCTACGATGGCGAAGGCACGTCGAACAACGTCCGCATCTACAAGGGGAAACGCGAATCGGCCGTATCCAGTGCGTTCCACATCGGCACCATCAATGTCGGTGCCGTGGGCAACGATTCTGTCAAGTTCACCATCGGCAAGGACCGTTCACTCGCCGGCAACGCCTTCATCGGCCGCTACGACAACATCCGTCTCCACCGTGGCGTCCTCGACGCCTCCGAGATCGACGCCTTGCGCGCGGCCGACGTCGAGAACTACGTCGAACCGCCCGTCCTCGGCGCCGTCATCGACGTCACCCAGGCGCCGTACTTCGCCGACAACACCGGCACCACCGACAGCACCGTCGCCCTCCAGGCCGCCCTGAGCGACAACCAGTACAAGAACCGCACGCTCTACTTCCCCAATGGCACCTACACGGTGTCGCGCCCCCTCTTCATCTCGACGGACAACGCCAACGCCGGCTTCACCCACCTGCGCGGCGAGAGCCGCACCGGCACCGTCCTGCGCTTGCGCGACAACAGCGACGGCACCCTCGGCTCGGCCAACTTCGGCGATCCGGCCAATCCACTCATCATGCTCAACTTCTTCGTCGGCCCGTGGACCAACAACGGATACTACCACTCCGTCGAGGACATGACCTTCGACATCGGCTCCGGCAACCCGGGAGCCATCGCCCTGGAATTCCAGAGCAACAACGTCGGCTGGATGGAGAACGTGACCATCCGCACCTCCGATCCGGAACGCCGCGGCTACATCGGCCTCAAGATCGACCGCAACCTCGTCGGCATGGGCATCGTGCGCAATGTCTCCGTTGACGGCTTCGACTACGGCATCCGCACGGGCCACTACCACGCCTCCTTCGTCTTCGAGGACGTGACCGTGACGAACCAGCGCGTCGCCGGCCTCTGGAACTTCCAAAAGCCGATCAGCCTCCGCCGCTTCACCAGCCACAACGCGGTGCCGGCCCTGCTCAACACCGACCCGGCCGGGCAGATTGTCGTGATCGACAGCACCTTCACCGGCGGCGACGGCGCCGCCAGCGCGATCGAAAACGACGCCGGCTACCTCTTCGTCCGCAACGTCACCAGCTCCGGCTACGCCAGCACCGTGCGCAACCAGGGCGTCATCGTGCCGGGCAACTCGATCACCGAGTACGTCTCCGACCAGCGCTTCACGCTCTGGAACGACACGCCCGCCACCTCGCTCAACCTGCCGGTCGTCGACCTGCCTTTCGCCCCGATCGACGATCCGGAGGACACCTACGTGGTCGACGGGGACGCCCAAGGCGACGACACCGCCGCCATCCAGGCCGCCATCGACTCCGGCAAGACGACCGTCTACCTGCCGCTGGGCGACTACACCGTGAGCGACACAATCCGCATTCGCGGCAACGTGCGCCGCCTCCTCGGTCAACAGTCCACCCTCGTCGCCACCCAGGCACTACGCAGCTCCGACAAGCCTGTCCTGCTCTTCGAGGACGGCGGTACGCAGCCGACCGTCTGGATTGAGCGCCTCAAGAGCAACTTCCAGGCTTCGGGACGCCACACCTGGATCCAGCACAACTCGTCCAACGATCTTGTGCTCCGCCACGTCTTCATCGCCTACGGCAAGGCCTACCGCAACGAGGGCACGGGCCGCCTCTTCATGGAGGACGTCGCCGCGGGCGGCGCCAACGAGGTCATGGAGGAGGTCCCGGCCTTCATCTTCAAGGACCAGGAGGTCTGGGCCTGGCAGTTCAACCCCGAGGGTTGCCTGCCCCACGTCATCAACGATGGCGGACGTCTCTGGGTCTTCGGTTTCAAAGTCGGCGAGAATCACGGACCGTACTTCTACACGGTCAACGGCGGGCAGACCGAGCTGCTCGGCGGCGTGGTCAACGAGCTCACCTACGACGAGCCGCCCGCCGACCGCGCCATCCTCATCAACGACAACTCCGACACCTTCGCGATCTTCGTCGAACGCACACGCCCCGGTGACGAGAATCCGGCCCCTGTGGTGATCCGCGAGCGCCGCGATCAGGAAGTCCGCGAACTGCTCAACGGCGACGTTCCCCTGCGCCTCGCCGACTACACCCGCGGCGCCGTGATGCCGTTCTACCGCGGCCGCACCGAGCGCGGGACCGATCTCCCGATCATTGACGTAGTCGCGAATCCGTCGCGTGTGGAGGAAGACGCGGTGGTGCCGGCAAGCTTTACCTTCGTCGCCTCCCATGCCTCCGATGTGCCGGTTGAACTGCACTTCTCCCTCGGGGGCGACGCCCTCAACGGCGAAGATTACCTGCCCGTGCCGTCGTCGATCACCCTGCCCGCGGGCGCGACTACGGTCGAACTTCCGATCGTACCGATCGCGGACCTGCTCGGCGAGGATCCGGAGCAGGTCCGCCTCCACCTCCTCGGCGACAGCCGCTACCTCGTGGCCCGCGCCTTCGACCCGGCCGTAATCGTTCTCCAGGACGTCGACGAGGATCTCTCCCGCGGCTTGCTCGCTCGCTTCGGCTTCGACAATGGACTCGCCGACGAAACCGGCCAGGTCGATCCGGCCGTCAGTGTTGGCGCGACGCTCGAAACCCAGCCCGACGGCAATGTCGCGGTGCGCTTCCCGGGCGGCAGCGCCTACCTCCAGCTCGCACCAGCCGGCGACTTCGGCTTCCTGCGGGACGGCTTCACCGCCCGCACGGTCTCGTTGCGCTTCTTCGCCGACACCACCGCCGGCACCTCGATCCTCTTCGAAGAAGGCGGCGCCAGCCACGGACTCGGCCTGCGCATCGTCGACGGCGTGCTCCACGCCCGGGCCGTGGCGTTCGTGATTCCCACCGACCTCTTCGTTCCCATCGAGGCCGGCCGCTGGCATCACGTCGCGCTGACCTACGACCGCGGCCGCGTCGAACTGCACCTCGACGGCGCCTACATCGGAACCGCCTTCGCCCTGCGTCCGAACACGCCCTTCCACCGTTCTCCCGGCGATCTCGGCAACGGCATCGGCGGCGACATCTTCGCCGATCCGGCGTCGACGGGTTTCATCGGCCTGATCGACGACTTCGCCTACCACACGAGCGCCCTGAACGACCGCGAAATCCGTGCGCTCGCTGGCGTGGTCCGCGTCGACCAGCAACTGGTCGACACCGGACTCGTCACCGTACCACTCCTGCCCGGCGACGCGGGCCTTGCCGAAGCCGCGCCCTCGCTCACGCCGCTCGGCCGGCTGCCCTTCGTAGGCGGCCTGGGCGAGGCCACCGTCTGGCGCGTGCGCAACCCCACGGGCGAGAACCTGCAGCTCACCCTGCAGAACGCGAACGGCGAAGTCAGCCGCACCTTCGTCGCCACTGCCTACGCCGACACGATCCTCGCCTCGGCCCTGGCAACGCGCGCCCAACTGCATCAATTGCGCGAGATCCGTCCCGTTCTGGACACGGCGTTCCCCACGAACGCCACCTTCGATGACAACCGGCTGATCCCGCTGGATTGAATGTTCCCCCGACCGTGATTGCCGGGGTAGATCTTGAACAGGAGGTAAGAGGCAGCGGAAAACAATCTCTCCCTCACACGAGACTCAACGCCGCCCCCTCTGTTGCCTCAGTTTCCTCCTGTTCAAGCCTTCTGTTCTGAACAACAGACGATACAAAAGGCAAATTCACAGGAGCTCGCAGAGAGCGCGGAGCCAGACCGAGACAGCTGCAAAACCTCTGCGCGCTCTGTGACCTCCTGTAAGTACAGTTGAATAAGACTCATCCCACCGGATTGTGGTTTGAACAGGAGGAAACGGAGGCAACAGAGAGCAATCCTCCACTGGGCAACGCCCGCCCCCCCTCCGTTGCCTCTGTTTCCTCCTATCCAAATCTTCTGTCCGGTTTGAGAATCGCTTCAGACCACGTCGTGCATCACCACGGCCGGACGGGCGTCGGGCTGGCTGGTGGTGAGCTTCACGCGTTCTAGGATCACGCCGGAGGCGTGGCGGATGAAGAAGCCGAAGGCCGGCGCTTCGCCGAACATCGTTGCTTCCGGATAGGCACCTTCCTTCTCCGGGAAGGTGGCCGCGTCGGGCCGGTCCATGACCCCGCCTTGGAAATCGAGCGTCACGTCGACGAGCGAAAGGTTCTCGATGCGATGCCCCGGCAGTCCGGTGAAGACGCAGCCGAGCGGACCCAGTCGGGTGCCATGCACATGCGAGATCGTCACGTTCCGCATGCGCCCAACCGCCGGCCGCTCCGCGCCGGCCAGGAAGGGCCGCGCGCGATCCCCGAGCCGCACAAAAAGGGGAACCTTTGGTCCTTCGATGCGCAGGTGGGAAATCATCACCCCGTCGAGCTCGCCACCGTCGACGATCTCCACCGCCACGCCGCAGATGCCCGCGGGAAATCCGTGGATGTTGCGCTGCTGACGCGAGGGCACGATCGCGCAGTTCGACACGACCACGTTGCGAAAACCGCCGTTCGTCTCCGTGCCGAGCTTGATGCCGTTGCAGTGGCTGCGGATGACGCAGTTCGTCACAACGACATCCTCGGTCGGCGCCTCACACCCGCTCTTCAGCGTGATGCCATCGTCATCGGTGTCGCTGGAGCAGTCGGAAATGCGCACATCGCGGCAACCTTCGACGTCGATGAAATCGTTGTTGGGCTGGCAATGGTTGTACGCCGTCAGGCCGCGCACCTGGAGGCGCTCGCAACCGAGGAAGTGCTGCATCCAGTGGCCGGACTGCCGCAGGTGCAGTCCCTCCACGAGCACATCGGTGCAACCGATCATCTGCACCAACCGCGGCCGTCCGTCGCGGTCGTGGCCTTGCGAGGGGAACGCCTCGCCGCGCCCGTCGATCGTTCCCGTGCCCGTCAACGCCACCCGCCGGGCTCCGTGCGCCCGGATGAGGCTCCGGAAGCCGTTGGCGTCGGCGAAGGAGCGGACGACCGGATTCATGAGCAGCGGATAGCGCCCGAGGTCCCGGCTGCCGATGAGGGAGGCCCCGTGTTCGAGGTGCAGCCGCACACCCGCGCGGATCTCCAGCGTACCGATCTCGTGGATACCGGGCGGCACCGCCACCGTGCCGCCGCCCTCGGCGTGGGCGCGGTCGAGGCGGCACTGCAGCGCGGCGGTGGCGTCTTCGGCCAGGGAAAGCGTCGGGGAGGCGGCTGGGTTCATCGCGGCGGACATGGCACGGGGAGGGCTAAAAAAACACGCTGCCTCCCCTCGGAGAGGAAGCAGCGTGCGGACGGACCAAGGGGAGGGATCAGAAGTTGAGGCGGGCGGTGAAGTACACACTGCGCGGATCGCCCCAATAGGCGACCGCTTGGGCGGCTCCCGGGACGAGGTAAAACTCGTCCGTGAGGTTCTTCACGTTGACGCGGAACTCGACGTCGCGACCGCGGATTTTCGTGGTGTAGCCGACGAGGGCGTCGACCACCGCATAGCTGCCGTCCTGCGTGAAGATCGGGCCTCCTTGGGAAACCACCCGGTCGGCCGTGTAGCTCCAGCCGGCACCGAGGAAGAGTCCCTTGAAGCGCCCTTCCCGGAAGTTGTACTTGTTCCAGACCGCAAAGCGCTGCTCGGGCAGGCCCGTGATGCGCTGTCCGGCATCGGCGCCGATGCCTTCGCCAGACACCTTGGCATACGACAGGATCAACTGGTTGCCGCCCTGCTGCCAGACGCCGTCAAACTCCCAGCCATCCACCTGACGGCCATCGATCACGATGTCGTAGGCGGCCCCGCCCCCCGGAGGAGTGGCCCGGCCCATGATGTCGGTGACCGTGATGTCGAAGTACGAAACGGTGCCGGAAAGACGTCCATCGAGCACCTCGAACTTGAGGCCGAAGTCCACGCCCTCGCCCTTCTGCGGAGGCTTCTTGAAGAAGTCGTTGTTGATGTCGCGCCCGACGCCCCGCTGCGGGCGGAACGATTCGGAGTAGCTGGCGAAGACATTGAGTCCCGGCAGCAAACGGACGCTGGCGCCGATCTGCGGAACAGTCGCGGTGTCGGCGGGGTTCTCGATCACCGTCGGCGGGGAGAGCGTATTGGCGCCGGAGACAAAAATGGTGTCGGTCGTTTCGCTGCGCTCGCGACGCACGCCACCCATCAGGAACAGGCGATCGTCAAAGATGTTGGCCTGAAGGACGCCATAGAACGAATTGATCAGGTTGTCCTGCGCATCGTCCGAGACCGTCCGGACAAACGGATCGCCCAAGGGCCGCTCCGGGAAGGTGGGCGAGAGGGTGTTCTGGCCGGCGACGAAACCAAGCTCGTTGTTGCGGATCGTGCGGGCCAGCGCCGGATTGAAATAGATCCACGGAATGGCGGTGGCTCCCGTGCCGCGGTCCCAGGTCGTCCCCGCGAACTCGCCGTCCGACCGTTCCCAGCCGGCCACCCAGCGAAGCTTGACCGCGTCGAAATCGTATTTGCCGACGAAATCGATCTGCGTGAAGAAATCCTTGTTGTTCTGGTCGCGCGCCCCGGTCGCACCGCCACGCAGGCCATCGAGGCCGACGCCGAGACGGGAACTGCCGCTGCCGGACCGGGCCCACAGGAGGTCGGTCTCCGTGACGCGGGCGATCGCACGCACCACATGGCGGTCGCCGAGCGGCGACTCGAAGGACAACGCGAGCTCTTCCATGTCGCTGTCGAGGTCGCCCGCAGACGTGTTCCACTCGCGAGGGAACATATCGGCGACATCGGTCCAGAACGGACGGCGGCCCGAGTGCACGAGGCCGGTGCCGGTGGCATTCACTGCCACGAACTCGGACGGCTGGTCGGCCGCGCCGCCGCTGACGATCGCGTTGCGCGTCGCCTCGGGAAGCTGGAGCCAGGCGTCGTAGTTGGCTTTATTGTAAACGAAGACGGGCGAGCGCAGGTCCTCGCGACGGCGGACATACTGTCCCTCGAGCGTGAGGGTGGCGCCGCGCCACGGGAACCATTGCACCACGCCGTTGGCCGCGGTCTGGTGCACGCCCCAGTCGTCGGTCCAGCGGTCGTCGTCGAGCCAACTCGCGGTGACGCCGTAGCGGAACTGCGAGTCGGCCAGCGGACCGCTCGACTCGAGCACGGCGCGCTTGTGGTTGTTGCTGCCGTAGGTGAGCTGCAGCGTGTTCGTGGAAACGGGACCCGGCCGCCGCGTGATGTAGTTCACCACGCCGCCCGGCTCCATCTCACCGTAAAGGAGCGAAGCCGGACCCTTCACCACCTCCACGCGCTCGGTGTTGCCGACGTCGTGAATGTAATAGGTTGTGAAGCCGTTGCGCTTCACGCGATTCGTGGTGAAGCCACGGATGTTGAAGACGCCCTGTTCGCGCTCATTCTCGGCCTGACTGACGCTCGCCTGATACTGAAGGGCATCATTGATGTTCAGGGCGGCGGTGTCCTGCAGGAAGTCCTTCGTGACCACCTGCACATTGACGGGCACCATCTGGAGAGGCGTGTCCAGACGGGTGGCGGAAATGGAGTTCGTGGCGCGGTAACCGGTGCCACGTTCGCTGGAGACTTCGAAAGGCGACAGGACGATGACTTCGCTGGTCGCCGCGGTGTCGGCCTGAGCCGGTGTGGTCTGGGTCCGGGCGCCGCCGGCAAGCAGCAACGCGGGAACGAGGAGGGACAGGGTTCGGTTTTTCATGGGGGTTGCCTCCGAAGGTCATCGCGACCGGTAGATTTGCGAGGGGGCTGCTACTTTATCGTATAGATGAACTCTCTTCGCCGGATGCGTACGGTGACGGACAAGAGTGTCCGTCCTCCCGGGGCTCCCGCACCGGACAATGTTTCCTGGGACGACGGACACTCTTGTCCGTCTTTTCCGGGATTGCGTCTCGATTTGATGTACGCAGGCCGTCCGGCACCGAACCCGGCGACAGGAGTGTCGCCGCTCCGCTCGATCCCGTCCAAGCTCATGCGGAGGCGCGGCCGGAAAGGCGGCCGAGACGGCCGCCGCTACATCAGGGAAACCCGAGCGAGACCTAGGCCCGGCCCCCGCGCGGTAGGAAGGCCGACGATGACGTCTCGGGTTCGAAGGCGCCGATGGCCGGCGGCGCGTCGGCCGGGCGGGGACGGCCCAGATGGTCGTGAGTCAGGTCGGAGACGGGCCGCCCGCGGCCGGACGCCGGGGAACCGGGCTCGAGGCGGAAATCGCCGGCAGCAGTCTCCACGAAGAACGGGTCCCACTGGAGCGAACGAAGATCCTGGTGCTCGGACGCGCGCCACTCCTCGAGCGACTGCGAGCCGGCCCGCTGGGTCTTGCCCCACCGGCAGTACGCCAGCAGGTCGCCCCCGTGCTGCAGGAGCGCGGCGGAGGAGTGGAAGAGGTTGTGATCGCTGCGGTTGTCGAGAACCTCGCCCGTTTTGGACGGATTCAGCGGCGGCGGCGTCATCATGAGGTTATCCCAGCCATTGTCGGCGAGCAGGTTGTTGAACACCTCGACATCTCGCAGCCGGTAGAGGTCCTTGGAATGTCCCGCATGCCCGGCCTGCTGGTAGGCGTGGTGGCGCAGTTCGATGCCGCAGCGGCGGTTGTCGACGCAGGTGTTGTTGTGCACGCGGACGGAGCGCGACATCTGCACGAGGATGCCCTGGCCGTACACCGGCTCGGCGTGGCCGACGGAGTTTAAGATGGAGTCGAACCGCACGTCCTTCCTCCAGGCGTATCCGTTTTTCCAGCACACATTGTTGCGGATGACGGCGTCGGAGGAGATCTCGTACATGATTCCCGGACCGGAATTGCCCTCGCAGCGGCACTGCTCGATGACGACGTCGTGATTGTCGATGTCGAACCAGATGCCCGGCCCGTCATTGCCCGCGGCGCGCACGCGGCGGACCACCCAGTGGCCGGCGCGGACGACCTTGCAGCCGCCCTGCTCGAAACAAACAAACGACGAGTGTTTGGTATTGTTGTAGAGGAGCGCGCAATCCTCGACGAGCACGTGGTCGCCATAACCGGAGAACCCCATCTGGCCGTTGAGGCGGGTGGTGCAGCGGCGGAAGACGGAGTGATTGGCGCATGCATCGAAGCCGCGCGCGGCGCCGAACTCGAAAAGGCAGTCTTCGACGAGCAGGTGGTCCCCGCCGAAGCGGGCCATGGCCTGCTGGGGAAGATCGCCCGAAGCCCGGAAGACAAGGCCACGGACAACCAGGTGCGCCGCGCCGGGACGGTTGTGGTCCCCCTCGGTGGCGAAGATGCGCGCCCGCCGGGTGACCTCGACGACGTGATGCGCGGGATCGAAGGGGCGCACCAGAAACTGCCAGCAATTCTCCGGGGCGGTGCGGTCGACGGCCTTGAGTCCACCGCCAACGATGGCTCCTGCCGCGATCGTCTGCTGGCCTTCGCGCAGTTCGCCCGCAAAGGGCTGGGGCCGCATAAAGAGGGCCCGCGCCGCCGCGTCGTAACAGAAGGTGCCGCCGACGAGTTGGTCGCGATGCAGCACGGCGCGCAGCGGCTGCCCGTCGACGAAAACCTGTTCGCAGCGACCGGCGAGTGCGCCGTAGCGCGAGCCGTCGGGAAAGGAGGAAAGATCGCACGGAACGGTCCACTCGCCGGAACCGGGCGACGTCTCGGTCCACCCGGAGACCACGTCGGCGCCGGTGAGGACGGCGGTGCCTGGCGCTTCCGCCTCGATCACGATGGGTGCATCGGCCGTGCCGCGGCAGGCCACGTGAAGGGAAAGACGATACACGCCCGGCGCCAGTACGAAGCGGTCTCCGGGAGCAGCCGCCGCGAGGGCCGCCGGCAGTTGTCCGGCCGTGGCCGGCGTGAAGCGATGAACAGCAGCGCGCATCCGGCGAGCAGAGCGTCACCGTCCGCCCCCGGGAACTGCCGGCGTGGTGTGATCGTAACACGGACGACCACGAGCTGATCGTGACTCGCGAGGGGGTTCACAGCGCGACGCCGCCACACCCGAAACTCGATCAACAGGATTTGGCCACAAAGAGGCGCAAAAGGCGCAAGAGTTTCGGAGATCCCGACCGCTAGTTATTGCGCTTTTTGAGCCTTTTTGTGGCCAATCGCATTTCCTCGCGGAGGAACAAGCTTCACGAAGCATGGAGTACAGGAAGCCGCAGAACAATGGTTCGGTCGATGTAGCCGCCCATGTCCTCATGGGCGTGGTTTGTTGGCGCACGCAAGCGCTGCCCAAACGGATGAGGACATCCGTCGCTACAACTTCGCCGTGCGCATGCGCGCCATGATTCGCTCGCGGGTTGCCAAGGCCGTTGCGAGTCCGTGACATCGTCTCCACACCCATGCCTTCGGAACGCAACGTCAGCCTCAAGGACCTCGCGGCCGCCGCGGGCGTATCCACCATGACGGTTTCCCGGGTGCTTTCCGGCCGGGGCCTCGTGAGCGCCGAACGCCGCGCCGCGGTCGAGGCGGCTGCCCGTCGGCTCGGCTACCGCGTGAATCCTCTCGTGCGCCGCATGATGTCGGAGCTGCGTCGTAACGGCAGCGGCGGCTTTCGCGGAACGGTGGCGTTTCTCAACTCCTCGCGCCGCGAGGAGGATTGGCGCGAGATGCCCTACCTGCGGCCCTCCTGGGAAGGCGCGAGGCAGCAGGCGGCGGCTGCGGGGTTTGCCTTCGACGAGATCTGGATCAATGCGCCCGGCTGGACGCCTGCGCGAACCCATGCGGTGCTCCGCACGCGCGGCATCGACGCGCTGCTCGTGGTGCCGGGCAGCAACCCGCACCAGGTCGCGTTTCCCCTCGATGAGTTCGCCCTGGCCTCCTTTGGCGGCCTCGCCTTCGACCTGCCGGTGCATCAAGTGCTCCCCGATTACTTCTTCAATGCCGGACTGTGCTATCGGCGCCTTTGGGAACTCGGTTACCGGCGCATTGGCCTTTTCGTCCCCAACTACGAACGGCGCATGACCGACGACGCCTCGGTGGGCGGGTATCTCGCCGCCCAATGGGAGTCGCACCCGCGCGCCCGTCTGGCCGTGGGCACCCATCCGGAGAACTGGCAGTCCTCCGAATCCGCGTTCAAGCGCTGGGTGAGACAAACCCGGCCCGACGCCGTCATCGCCACCTACAACGAAGCCGGCCGATGGCTGCGGGAGCTCGGGCTGCAGATCCCGCGCGACATGGGCCTCGTCCATCCCGGCCTGGCCGACGATGTGGCGGGCTGGTCCGGGGTGGACCCTGACCACTACGCCCAGGGAGCGCAGGCGGTCGACCTGCTGACCGCACAGGTTTTTCGCAACGAGCGCGGCCTCCCGCGCCAGCCCAAGCGGACGACCATCAAGGGCCGCTGGGTCGAGGGCTCCACCACGCGCCCGCAGGCAACCGGCGCCGTCACCCGTGTCCGCCGCAGCGGGTGATCGGGCGGTCCGCGCTGCGGTCACCCGATGCCGCCGCGACTTCCAACCGGCGATCCACGCAAGGTTGCATGAGGGCACGCTTATCCCGCGGCCCTGGCAGCCACATCGTTTCCGAACATGCCTCCCCGCCCCCATGTGCTGTTGATCAACTCACACGATAGCGGTCGTTACTTCGGCTGCTACGGCGTCGATACGGTGCGCACGCCGAACATCGATCGTCTCGCCGCTCAAGGTGTGCTCCTTGAACAGTGCTCGGCGGCTTCCCCGATCTGTTCGCCGAGCCGCGGCGCCATGGTCACCGGTCGCTGGCCGCAGCGCAACGGTCTCATCGGTCTCGTGCACCACGGCTTCCGACTCAATCCCGGCGAGCGGCACGCCGCCGCCCTGTTTCGCGACGCCGGCTACGCGACTGCGCTTTTTCATTTTCAACATGTCGCCCCGCGCGAGGCCTGGCCGGAGCTGGGCTTCGACGAATACCTGCTGCGCAGTCGCGACGAACCCGGCCTGGAGTACCCACACATGGCGCGTCGCGCTTCCGAGTTGGGCGATGGCGTCGCCGCTTGGTTGCACGCCCGGGCCGAGGTCGCCGCGCGCGGCGCCACGCGGCCGTTCTTCGCGCAGGTCAACTTCAACGAAACCCACACGCCGTTCTGGTTTGGCGATGTGCGGCCAGACACCACCGCAGGTGTCACGGTGCCGCCTTGGATCGAACCCGGAGCGGATGCGGAGGCTCACTTCGCCCACCTCCAGGGATCGGTCGCTGCACTCGACGACGGAATCGGCCGCATCCTCGCCGCGCTCGACGCCACCGGACTCGCCGACAACACCCTCGTCGTCTTCGCCACCGACCACGGCCTCGAGGGCGCGCGCGACAAGTGGTACTGCTACGAAAGCGGCCTCGGCATCGCGGCGGTCCTGCGCCATCCCGCCCAAGGGGTCAGCGGTGGCCGCCGCCTCGCCACGCCCGTGTCGAACGTTGACTTCCTCCCCACCCTGCTCGAGTGCGCGGGCCTGCCCTTGCCGGGCAACCTGGACGGGCGCAGCTTCGCCGCCGCCCTGCGTGGAGAAGCCGAGCCGGAGCCCGATCGCGCAATCTACTCGATCTATCACAACGGCGGCGCGCGCAGCGTCCGCCTGGGCCGCTGGAAACTGATCCGCAACCTCTCCGCCGAACCCTACCGCGAAACGCCGCCCGTCTCCCTGCGGCTCGATCGCGGCCCCCGCCTCCCTCGTCCGCCGGCGGAGCTTTACGATCTGCTTTCCGATCCGCACGAACTGCACGATCTCGCCGCAACCCATCCCGCCGAGGTCGCATCACTGTCCGGCCGCTTGGGAGCGTGGATGCGTGAAGTCGGCGACCCCGCGGCTTTCTGAACCGCCACCGTATCCACCCCTTGATGACACGATCAACCTGCCGCCTTCCCCGTCGCGCGGGTCGTCCGGTCCTCCACAAAACAACCGGCGATCAGCGTCGTCTGCGGCGTCGCCGGCAAGCCTGACTCGCCGCGATGAACAAGGGCGCTCAGCAGATCCACCGCCGCCGCCCCCACCGCTTCGGGTCGCTGATCAATCCGCGAAACGCCGGGCAGGTCTTCGCCATAACTGGCGAACCCATAATCCGCCGGTGCCTTCGCTCCGCTCGCCTTCTCGATCATCCGTCGCACGGCGTCAGCGGGAGCCAGCACCAGTTCCGGTCGATGGCGTTTCATCCATGCCGCCAGTCCCTTCGCCATCGCCCCGGGCTCGCGCCAGCGCCACTCGAACAAGGGCAGGCCCACCACGTTTCGAGCCACCTTGGCGTGCCACGTGTAGATCGCCGTGGGCGCCCCCAGCTGGCGCTCCTCAAGCGCCGCCCACCACACCAGCCCGATGCGTCGGTACCCGCGGGCGAGCGCCGCCTCGATCAACAGCCGCAGGTTGGCAAAGTTGTCCGGCAGGACCCGATGCAGACCCAACGGACGCGCCGTCGTCGTCGTCGCGACCGCCGCCAGGCGCGTCCAGTCGAGGTCCGCGTTGAACAGCGGCTCCGGCTCCGGCGGCACCAGCACGCCGCGCACGCCCCGGGCCTTGAGGATGTCGTCGAAGCGCCGTGCCGTCATGCCGTCCGCATGCAGCGCCATCGTCTCCATCCCGAAGCCCAAAGCCTCCGAACGGCTCCGCGCGCCGGCGAGCAATCGCGTCGTGTACGCGTCCCGCGCCATCGCCTCCGGCGGCCGGTAGGCGTTCAGCACCGCGATGACCGAGTCGAAACGCTGGCGCCGGCTCCGTTTCAGATAACCGAGGAGTCGCGCCACCTCGGGATCCGGCCGATAGCCCAGCTTTCTGGCCAGCGCCTTGATCCGCCGGCGCACCGGATCCGAGATCACGGGATTGTCGCTGAGGGCGCGAGAGACCGTCGCGCGGGAAACGCCCGCCGCCGCCGCGATCGTTCCCAGGGTGGCCGCTGGCCGCCCTCCGCCCGGCTCGGACTTCTTGGCCTTGCTCATCCTGCGAAGGATCGCAACCCGCGCCCGCAGCGCAAGGTTGCACGGCACCGCGAACGCAAGTCCTCGCCCGATCGGGTGACTCGCCCTTCACAGCGCTCCCTGATTCCATAGCATGGCTCCGCCTCCTCCGGGCAGTGCCCTGACTTGAAAGTCGGCCCCCCCACCCTCATGCCCACCCTCCCCACCTGGCCGCCTGATCGCCTCGCTCCCGTCTACCGGGTGGAACCGATCGCCGTTGAACGAACGGCCACGGACGAGCAGGAGACGGCGTATTTGCATTTTAACGACTGGCTCGACCGCCCGGTCGCCGTGTTCGCCATGCGGCGGCGTCCGCTTTCAGGGGATGCCCACGCCGGCGTCTTGCACTGCGTCGGCGGCGCCCAGACGGTCCATCCCCGGGATCTGGCTTTCTGGAACGAGGCGGGGTTTGCCGCGGCCAGCTTCGACTGGCAGATCGCCGGCGTGAGCGGCCGGCCGCCGGAACGCTCCAGCCGGTTCCCTGCAGAGGCGGTTGCACAATTTCATCCGACGCCCCGACTCGAGGCCGCCGTTCTTCCCATCGCTCTGCAAGCCGCCGCGGTCTGCCTCGACTGGCTTGCCCACACGCCCGGGATCGATCCCCGCCGGCTCGGCGTGAACGGAATCAGCTGGGGCGGTTATCTGACCTGGTTGCTCGGCTGCCACCGCCCGGTACGCGCCATCGTCACCGCGTTCGGCTGCGGCGGTCTCTTCCTTCCGGGCCGCCCTCACCCCGCCCACGCGCCGGAAGTCACCGCATTCTGGGAACAGCACTGGGATCCGCTCCGCCTCGGACCGCGCATTGAGGCCGCCGCCTGTCACCTCAACGGCACCAACGACTTCTTCGGCGATCCCGTCGTCGCCGAAACCCTGCTGGCCTCCCTGGCCGGCCCAAAGGTCCGCCATCTCCTGCCCAACGTCGATCACTCGCTCGACGCGGCCCAATCCCGCCTCGCCCTCGCGTGGATGGACCACCACCTCCGCGATGGGCCTCCCTTGCCGGAGACTCCCAGGTTGCGGCCCGATCTCTCTCTCGCGCCCGATCCCCGGCATCCGTCGTTTCGTAATGAAGTGTGGTGGTCCGATACGCCCGGACCTGCCACCTTGCGTTGCTGGCAATGCACGCCTCCTCCGCGCGATCGCCCGCTGCTGGCCTTCGCGCGCGTGACCTACGAGGACGGGATCGAACTCTGCACCCCCCTGCAGAGCTTCGCGCCCGAGCCCGGCCGTTCCGAGCCACCCCGGCCGGCACCCGTGACGATCCCTTTCGGCCTGGGCTGGCGTTGGGAGGTCGGCCACGCGCGGCTTTTCGACAACAATGCCCATGCGGAGCCACCGGTCGCTTCCGACGGAGCGTGGACCCTCACCCCGGCCCGCCCGGAGAGCCCCGCGCCAGTCTGTGTCCTCCTGCATCCCGAGGCCGGCGCCCTCGACGGGCTCGTCTCCAGCGACGCGCTCGCCTTGGAGTGGAGCACGGCTGCGTTGGGGGAGACGACGGTGACGCTCCACCTGCGCACCCACCCCGACGCCCCCCTCGCAGCCCGTGCCGACTGGCAGGAGCAGACACTCCTGATTGAACCTTCCGCGTTCGCTCCACTGCCGGAGAACTTTGCCTGGAGCCAGGTCGGCCGTATCCAGATTCTCACCACCCTTACCTCGCGGGCGCCGTTCTCGGTCGGCCCCCTGCGCATCCTGACTCAGCAATCTCCGTAGTCCGGGACGGGCAGGAGTTCGCCTTCCTTGAGCGACGAGGTGTGCGCCACGATCCCGGGCGCATTAAACCGGGCCGCATCCCAGATGCTCACGCTCGGTCGCCTTCCCGCCACCGCCGCCGTCACGAAATCATCCGTCAGGAACTGGTGCGACCCCTCGTGGCCGTTGGGCTGGGTGCGGTAGGCGGGCGGCAGGCGGTCGCGATACTTGGCGTGCACCCGCGCGAAGCCGGAGGTGAAGTCGCCTTTCAAGGCAACGTCCACCTTCACTTGCTCCCATTGTTCGTGGGTGTGCACTCCGCCGCAGCGGATCTCGTCTTCCACCGAGACGGGCGCCGTCGTGCGCCCCGCCCAGGCCGCGCCGTTGGTTTGCTCCTCAAAGCTTCCCTCGGTGCCGAACAGGCTCAGCCGTACCGAGCGGCCGCCTCGCGTGCCCACACGGCGAAATTCGTTGATCCGCATCATGCCTCCGTCGCTCGTGCGGAACATCGCGGACTGATTGGAGAACGCATTACCCCACCGGCTGAGCTTCGGATCGAAGATGCCGTCCGGGTGCCGATCCCGAAACCCCAGACACGACACGTGAGTCGCACGCGCCCCGGTGACTGACAGCACCATCGCCACCGAATGCGTCGGATACAGCATCGGCGGATAACTGGCGGTCGCCTTCCACTGCTCCCCGCCGGAGTACTGGAACGCCTCGTAGAAGCCATGGGACATGTCGTGGTAGTATTCGCCTTCCCCGTACACGAAGTGGCCGAAGTCCCCGGCATCCCACCGTTCCTTGCAGTACAGGCGGTTGCCATAATACACGCTGGTCTCCCCCATCATGTAGGTGAGCCCGGTGCGGCGGACCTCCTCCACGAGTTCATGCAGTTCCTCGAGCGTCGTCGCCGCAGGTACGGCGCAATAGACGTGTTTGCCCGCCCGCAAGGCGGCCAGCGCCATGGGCGCGTGGGCCCAGCGCGGGGTGAAAATCGCCACCGCATCGATGTCCGGCGCTCGCAGGACCTGCTCGAACGACGCGAAGGTCCGGGCCACACCGAGCCGCGCGGCCTCCGCCGCGAGCCGCTCCGGCACAAGATCGCACAACGAGACTTCCGCCACCAGTGGGTGCGCTTGATACAAGGGCACGAAGCACTGCGAGAACTGGCCGGCGCCAATGACGGCGATCTTCAAGGGTTTCATCTGGTAAGGGGGGCGAACGATCTTTGAAGCTGAAGCGAATCCCGGACGCCACGATTCTCGTACTCGAACCAATCGAATTGCGCGGCGTTGGACGAAACCTGCCCGTGAGCGGTGGCGTGAAGCCCGACAATGACGCCAGTCCAACCCGTCGCCACCTCGGTCGAGAGCAGCCGCACCGATCCTTTTCCCACTTCCCGCTTCGCCCCGTCATCGTCGAGCGCGCGCACGTAGAAGCGGTAGAATTCGAGATCGCCTTCGACCGAGAGTTCGAGCGGTCCGTCTGGCACCGTCACTTCACCCACGACCGCCTCCAGTTCGGCGGCGCGCCAGCGCAATCGCACGGCCCGTCCCCTCAGCGCGACTCCGATCATGAGCATGCAGTGAAACTCCGTGTTATGGTAGAGCACCAATCCGGCCTCCTCCCGCCCTTGCGGCACCCATTCGATCTTCGTCGCCGCGCGGAATGCCCACTCCTCCTGCCTTCGCCCCACAAAGGCGGGCGATCCGCGTTGAGCGAGTGTCGAGGATGCACAGCGCAACGCGAGCCATCCCGGCCGCGTTCTGCGGTCATACCATGACATCTCCGGATTGCGCAGCCAGGTCCATTCCACGCCAAACTCCGTCCCGTCAAAATCGTCGCGCGGCAGCTCGCCCGCAGACGAAGAGGCCGCGTGCACTTCGCCCGGTGGCCACGTCGGGGACCGCCCCTGCAACTCGATCGGCTGACCCTCGTTTACGACCGGCCAGCCGTCACGCCACGCCACCGGCGCGAGGAAAACCTCACGACCCAGCACATGAAAGCAGTAGCCCCGGGACGGATGGTGCCGGGTACCCAGAAAGACCATCCACCACGATCCGTCGACCGCCTGCACGAGGTCGCCGTGGCCGGTGTACCGAATGGGATGCGGGACGACGTGCCGATGGGTCAGGATCGGATTCCACGGACACGACTCAAACGGCCCCCACGGCGAGGCGCTGCGTCCGATGGTCACCATGTGCCCGTAGCCCGTCCCTCCCTCGGCACAGAGCAAGTAGTAGTGTCCGTCGATCTTATAGAGGTGAGGACCCTCGGCGTCGTTGGACGAGAACGCCCTCGCGAGGGTCCGCAGGGGCGTAAGGAGCCGGCCACTACGCGGATCGATCTCCGCCTGGGCGATCCCCTTGCCCGCCCGTCGGGTGTAATAGACGCGGCCGTCGTCATCGAAGAAAAGCGAGGGATCGAAGGCCTCGGCATCGATCCACACCGGCTCGGACCAGGGGCCGGCGGGATCGGTCGCCGTGACGAGGAAGTTTCCGCCTCCGCCCACGTTGGTGGTCACGAGATAGAACGTGCCGGCATGGTGCCGCAGCGTCGGTGCGAAGATGCCCTCCGAGCAGGCGGCCTGGCTCAGTTCCAACTGAGTCCGTCGCGTCAGGGCGTGGCCAATCTTCTTCCAGTGCACGAGATCGCGGCTGTGGAACAGCGGCACCCCCGGGAAAAACTCGAACGAGCTGACCGCGAGATAATAGTCGTCACCTACCCGGCAGATCGACGGATCAGGATGGAAGCCGCGAATGACCGGGTTGTGGAAAACGCCATCGAGGTGCGTAAGGGAAGGCACGATGCAAAACGGTGCCGCACCCTGCGCGGCATTTCTGTTCTCTTTTAGTGTAACGTAAACGTCCGCCGGGCCCGCCGCCCCGCCCGCTCCTCAGGGAGCGGGCTTCAACCCTTCGATCTCCTCGGCCGTGAGCGGACGCGCGTAGACCTGCACGTCGTCCACGCTCCCGGCGAAGGTGGGCCCCGTCTCTTCGCGTCCAAGCCACAAAGGCGACACTGGTTGCGGCGTCATCACCCCGCTCACCGTCTGCCGGCCGGCCTCATGGCCGTCGTAGGTGAGGACGAGCTGCGTTCCGTCGAAGACGAGCGCGTAGCCGTGCCATGTGCTTGCGTCCCAGCCCGGAGGGATGTCCGTGGCGGTGACTTCCACCCACGCGCCCCCGACAAACAGACCGCCCACGATCGCCGTCGTGCCCGGCACCGTCCGCAACCGGACAACGTTGGAATGACTGAGCAACGCCCCGCCGGACCATACCGCTGCCTCCCCGCGCGCCCTGATCGCCACCGTGAGCTGCGTTGCGCCGGTCAGGCCGGCCACAGATGCAACCTCCGCATGGGCGCCATTTCCATCGAGCCGCAGGAAGGGATTGTCGGACTCAATTCCCAGCGCAGCCCCGTCGCGCAACACCGCATCGTTGCCGCGGGCATCGTCGTGCCCGCCCGCCCCGAAACTCCACCAGGCAAGCAACGAGGGATCGAACTCGGCGTGCAGGTTCGGTGCCGACAATGGATCGTGGATCGCTTCAAAGATGACGACGCTCTTGTTGCCCACGGCGCCCGCCGTCCTCGCCTCCGGCCGGAGACGGAGCGTGAAGTGGGACTGGCCGCTGTTCCATGCGTCCGCGACCGCTGCGCCGACGTCAATCGCGACGATGGCACCGACAGAAAGCGCACCGCCCGCGAGGGTCTGCAGCGAACGGCCGGGAGACTCGTAGTCGCTGGCCACGAGTCGGAGCGGATCCGCACTGGACACCGACTCCACGATCAAGGACGGGGCATCGCCGTCGATCTTGCGGACGCGCAGCCGCACCACGCCGCGAACGACCGGGTCCTCGGCAGGAAAGTCCGACAGAGCGAACTTCACCACACCCCGCGTCTCGCGGTCCTGGCCCGTGCGATGGCCCACGACGATTTGGTTGAAGGTCACCACATCGCCGGTTCCGTCGTGATCCATGTCGACAATATAGCCGGACGCCGAGCCTCCGAGGGCAAAGCTTTCAATCTCGCCGGCGAGCGGGGTCGCGACCGTGATTGCCAGCGCGGCCACGTCCTGGCGCCCCGATCCATCGATCACCCGAACGGAGAACTCCGAAGAACCCGTCGCCGAGGGCACGCCGCTGATGACGCCCTCGCTGTTCAGGGAGAGCCCCGCGGGCAGCGCTCCGCCCGCCAGAGACCACACGCGCACACCCGCGCCCCCGGTGGCGTTGAGGGTGACGGAATAGGGCTGCCCCACCCGCCCATTCGGCAGCGCTGCGGACTCGATTGCCACCGGCGCCACGACGGTGAACGCAAGCCGCTCCGAGTCGATCCGCCCCTGCGCATCGGTGACACGCACGTAAGCGGCGTAATCACCCACTGCCAGAGGCACACCATTGATGCGACCCGTGGAGGCATCGAGCGAAAGGCCGGACGGCAATTCGCCCGCCGCCACGCTCCACGTGTAGGGCGCCACGCCCTTCTCGGCCTGCAGCAGGGATTCGAATTCGACGGTCGCCACTGCAGCGTACGGCCCGGCCGGCTGGATCTCGGGGCCGCCCAGCGGCACCCCGACGATCTGAAGGCCCCCAAGGCCCACCTTGTTGTAAAAGGCACTGCTGTAGTTGAACGTCAATGACGCCTCGCGGAGTCCGGAAAAGACGGCGTGATCCTCGCCCGCAACCCAAGTCGAGTCCATGTCGAGGATGTTGGCGGTCAGCGTGGCGCTCGCCCCGGTGCCGGTTTCCGTGAACGTGATCGTGCGATCGCCGCCCGAATCGTTACCCATGATCAGGTAAACGGTCACGTCCTGGGTGAGATCGTAAATCGAGGAAAGCCCGCTGATGGTGAAGGCCGCGGGCGCCGCGTCGCTCCAGAAGACCATGCTGCGTCCCAGCCGCTCGTCGGCATTGGCCACCGCGCCACCTTCACGGCTGCCCGTCAGGTTCAGGGCGGCAAAGGTGATCGCCAGGTCGTTGCCCACCGGTTCGTTCGTTTGATCGCGGAAATTCGCAAAGCGTCCGCCGCCGGCGGGTACGACCGCATTGTTCCAGTGGCCGAGAGGCGCATTGCCCACGCGCGCCGGACCAAAGCCCGAAGGCCCGGTCGGCACCGCAAAACCCGCGCCGAAATGGAAGTTCACACTGATCGCCCGAACGCCGGAACCGGCCGCCTTGGGTGCGACGACGATCGAATACGAGCGGGACACTTCGACGCCGTCCGCATCGGTCACTGCCAACGTGAACTCGCTCTGTCCCTCGACCAATGGCGCGCCCGTGATCGCTCCGGTGGCCTCATCGAGTTCGAGGCCCAGCGGCAGGACACCCGTCGCGACCGACCACGCATAGGGCCTCACGCCGCCGCGCGCAGCGAAGGAGGCCGAATAGGTTTCGTCCACGCGGGCCCCCGGCAGGTCGGCGGTCGTGATCTCAAGATCCGCGATCCGGTCGCGTGCGTAGACCGCGGCGATCTCCGCACCACTGAGGGCGCGACTCCAGATGGTCACATCGTCCAGCGCGCCGCGGAAAAAGCGGTCGCTCAGATCGCGGCCCATGTAGAAGGGGTTGTTGCCGTTCGGCCCATAGGGAACGTTGACCACGTTCTCGCCGATCAACTGACCGTCGAGATAGGCGCGCAAGGTCGTGCCGTCGTAGGTCCCGGTGTACAAGTGCCAGTCTCGGATCTCGGTGCCGGCGGGCGCGGTCGCGCTCACGTTGCGCAGGAAGAATCCGTCGCTGATGTAGAAATCCCAATTCCGGGTCCCTCCGGCCGAATGCAGGATGAAGCGGTTGCGATAGCTCAGCGGCAGGCCGAACGCATTCCACGTGGCGGTGTCACTGCGCACCCACGCCATGACCGTGAGTTGCTGCGTCGAGCCCAGGCCGGCGACGCCGGGCACCTCGAGGTAGCTCTGGTTGCCATCGAGCTTCAGCACGGGGTTTCCGTTGTCGTCGACGATCGCGGCAGTGCCGAACAAGGCGCCGCCGTTTCCGCCCACCTCATCCGTCACGCCTTCGTTGAAAGTCCAACGCGCCAGCAGGTGGGGCACCGTGCCCGCGGGCACCACGGACATCGTGAATGCACGCGTGGAGCTGTCGCCGTTGGCCGCGGTCACCCGCAACGTGAAGTTCGCCGGGCCCACGGCCGCGGGGATGCCGCGGATCTCGCCCGCAGCGTCCAGCACCAATCCTGCGGGCAGCGCACCGCTCGCGAGCGTCCATTGGTAAGGCGCCACGCCTCCACTCGCCGCAAGTTCAAACCGGTAATCGGCCCCTTCCTCGGCATCGTAGACAAGCGTCGTCAGCAGCGCCACGGGAGGTGGCAGGATCGACCACGTCAATGCCTGCACTGCTTCCTCTCCCTGCGCGTCGGTCACGCTGACCGTGAAGCTGTACTCGCCCGCAGCCGAGGGCACCCCGCTGAGCACGCCGTCGCTCTGACTGAGCGTGACACCCGGCGGAAGCGAACCTGCGGCCACCGTCCACACAAACGGCCCGTTTCCACCCGTACGCCCGAGCGGCTCGGAGACCGTCTGGCCCTCCTGCGCGTCGGGCAGCGCCGTCGTCGTGATGACCGGCACGGTGTCGGCGTCGACCTGCAAGGCAAAGGGCCGGGACGTCGAAGCGTCGGCGGTCGCCAGCCGGAGGGTGAAGGTGTACACGCCGGGTACAGCCGGCGTTCCGCTCAAGGTACCATTGACGGCATCCAACGCGATTCCCGAGGGAAGCGTTCCCGAGGCCAACGACCACGTGTAAGGCGGAGTTCCGCCCGACCCAAGGAGCGTGGCTCCGTACGGCGCACCCTCGAGCGCGGGCGGGAGCGCCCCCGTCAGGATCGACAGGCCCCCGCCGGTACCGATGAAATCGCTCCCACGCGCGGACAGGATGGCGGTCGTGGTCGCGGGATTATAGGCCGCGTCGCTCGTGATGAGAATCTGGTCCACCTTCAACCCGTCCTCCTTCATCCAGAGGTTGACGGTATGCAGGCCGGCCGAGGCAACGTGCACACGGGCGCGCGCGCCGCTCTTGAGGGTGCCGGACCAGCCATACTGGCCGAAGGGAAAGCCGGTCACCGAGGTGCCGGTGGCGGGGGTGAATCCACCGTCCAGACCGAGATTGGCTTCGTCGCCGTTGGCGTCGGGTGCGTTGGCCCGCAACCACACGTAATAGGTGCCGGCACTCCGGAAAAAGACGGAGTAATCGAGGCGCGCATTCGGATTCACCTCCGTGTTCACGGTGCTTTTGGTGGCGTTATGTTGGGGATCGAAGTGGCTTGTGGTCTCGCGCACGATCGTCGTACCGACATCCGGCGCCGCCTGCATGGCGATCAGCCCGGCGTCCACCACCTGCGTCCATTCGTGGAAGGGGCGGTTCGAGAACCATGGGTCGAGGGGCGTGGCGCGATCGTAATTCTCCGCTTCGATCAACACCACCGCCGCCGGACTGTCGTCCTGAAGGTACGGATACGTCCGGACCGGTTCCGGCGTGATGGCCGCGCTGCGGTAGAGCGGCAGCACAAACTCATCTGCGTTGTTTCGGGTCGGCACCGAGGCATCCCCCAGCCGCGTCAGATAGGTTCCGCTCGCCTGCACCTCGCGCACCACGTCGGTGTAGAAGGTGCGCGGACCGAACCGATGGGCCGTCGCCGTGATCGCCGCTTCCGAATGCTCAATCTCGAACGCCCAGGGGAGTTTTTCCTGGTCCTTGAACGGCTCGCCCGGCAGGAAAATGCCTCCGAACAGTTCGGCGCGGGCACCGCCGTAGAAGCCGAAAGCCTTCGAAGGTCCCTCGGTCTTCATGCCAAGGATCACCACCTGGCCGCCGTCGCTGCGGACCATCGGCCCCGTCAGATCGATGTTGTCCTCTTCGGGATCGAACTGCCGCGCCCACACGCGGTTCGCCCCAAAGTCGAACTTCGGCCGGTTCAAAGGCGTGCGCAGCGTCGACGCCACGCTGAAACGCCGCAGCGACGACACATCGTCGAGAAACACCTTGCTGTCCGTATGGCCCTTGTAGATCGGCCCCTGCGAATGGAAGATGTGCGCAAGCACGAGCGGGTCGGTGCGGACATTGTCGAAATAGACCCCATTCTTCCGCCAGGCGTCCACCTGCTGGACGATCATCCGGTCGATGAAGAGCACCGGGTGTCGCGTATTCTCCAGCCGCCACGTTGGCAGGCCGCGGTCCTCCTCGACGCCGACCCGTAGGTTCACCGACGACATCAGGCCGACGATGCGCCGCACGTTGCCGCGCACGATCACCGTGTTGTCCAGGACATAGGCTCCGCGGGGAAAATAGAGCGTCGTGGCACCGAGCCGCTCCATGTCGTCGATCGCCGCCTGCACCGCGACGGAGTCGTCATTGCTGTTGTTGTCCGGCGTTGCGCCATAATTCATCACGTTGACCCACTGCGACACCGGATCCCACGGGATCTCCGGGGTCTCTTCGATCGGCAGATTCAACGAGGTCGTGGCGCCGCCGGCGGGGTTGATCACCGGATGGCTGACGTACTCCGCAAGGTTGGCACCCTCGCCTGCCAGTGCCCCGGCGTATCCGGTCGTCACGACGTCGCGGGCAAAGAGAAACCCCGTGTTGACGATCGCGTGGTTGCCCGGCGCCCCACCGTCGAGACGTGCCTTGATCAGCGTCGTGAAGCTGCCGGAAGCGGTGTTCAGAAGCGCAGGCACGGTGTTCTCGCTGCGCAGGTCGTGCACGGCGATCACCATGCCGTCGTTGCGCATCCCGGCGACCTTCTGGTCCCGCAGCGTGAGCCGGTCCATCGTCATGTGGTAATTTCCCCCGGAGGCGAGGCGGACACCGTAATCGAAGCCCTCGACCACCACATCCTTGATCAGCGCGGGACCGGGAATGGAGAAACGGTACATGTCGATGCCGCACACGCCCGCCCCGTCCCCGCCCGCACGGATCGTGACGTTGCGGATCGACCCTTGGTTGTGCGCGTAGAACGTGATGCCGATCGCCCCGGGGTTGCCGCTGCCGGTGTCGATCGTGAAGTCGAAGAAATTATTGAAGAAGAGCGAATTCGAGAAGGAGACGGAAGAGTCCAGATCGAAGGTCTGGATGACCGTGCGCGGCGCCGCCGGATTGTCGTAGCCGGTGGCATTGTCCATCAACTTCAAGATGACGCCATGCTCGCTTTCCCCCTGGATCGTGACCCCTGAGTTCTGCTGGCTGTTCACGAAGTAATCGAGCGGTCCGTCGAGCAGATAGGTGCCGTTCGGCAGATAAACCGTGCCGCGCACCCCCCAGCCGCGCGACTGGTTGATCGCCTGCTGGATCGCCGCGCGGGCAATGGTCACGCCGTCGTTGGCATTGGGATTGATGGAAAGGACGTTGAGCACGCGGGAGTCCGCGGGAAACTGGCGCGACTGAGCCTGCGCAAACGCGGGCAGAAGCGCGGACAGAAAGACGACAAGGGACAGGGGCAGATGACGGATCATGGCGGAGAGAGCGGGTCGGGAGGTGACGGCAGAGGCCGGCGTTCAGGGGTTGTCGGGAATCGCAACCAAGCGCGCCCGCCGCCCGCGCGCCACCCTCCCATGTTGTAGCGTAAACCGGCGAAGGGCCGGCCGGCTCGTCAGGCGATTCTGTATCGATCAAACGGTGACGGAACAAATCCGCCACGCCCCCCGCCCTCTCAGCCGCTCACCGCGCGTTTCTTTGCAACCGTCCGCGACCGTCCTTGCAGCGTCCCGCCCTCGCTCCACTCGCCTTCGATCATCATGGTCTTCGCCGCCTCCGGTACTCCGCGTTCATTGCGGACGATGTGCGCGGTCAGCATGTCGGCAGCCGCGGCCCCGATGACCCCGGGGCGCTGGTTGACGCCGCTGTATGCCGTGAAGTCCGAAGCCAGGCAGGCCACGCCGACATCCCGGGGAACCTTGAGTCCGGTCAGCTCGAGAAAGGGCGGGATAAGAAAACCCTCGGTCACGATGATGGCATCCGGGCGGTGCCGTTCGTACCACGCGGCCATGTCGGCGGGATCGTTGCCCACCGGCAATGCGGGCACCCAGGCGGTCTTCTTCTTGTCCTCAAAGAACGAATACAGCGCTCCGAACCACGCGTAGTTGTCGCGATCGAGGCTGTTGCGGCACGTGACGAGGCCGGGCCGTCGGTATCCCAGCGCCCAGAGCCGGGTGAGCAGCAGGATCATGTTGTTGTAATGGTGCGGGATGACCTTGTGCAGGGCCGGGCTGTGGAACTTTTCCTCGGTGCAGACGGCGCACACCTCCGACCATTCGAGTTCGCACCGGGCCAGTTCTGCCGGAAACGGGGGCAGGAGAACGCCCTGGATCCCGCGCGCACGGAAGATCGAGGTGATCCGCCGCGGCGTGAGCCGGTCCTCGAACATCCGGAAGCGCGCCAGCTGGTAGCCCAGCTTCTGCAGTCGCTCCTCGGCGCCGGCGATCAACGCGTTCGTGTACGGGTCCTCGTTGAAACGGGTGCGCCGCTCGAAAAGGTCGAGCACCGCCACGGTCGCCTCGGCCGGCAGCTCGCGGCTCAGCCTGATGCGGGTCATGAGCTTCACGATCTCGGGATCCGGCACATAACCCATCCGCTCGGCCGCCTGCCGGATCCGGCGGCGGGTCGCGTCGCTGATCTTGGGGTGATTCCGCAGTGCGTACGAAACCGTCATCACCGAGAAGCCGGTCTTCTTCGCGATGTCCGTCAACGTCACGCGCGCAGGGGGCATGGCCCCTTTCAATGGTCACCGGCGCCCGGCGCACAAGACAACTTTCCGCAGAGCGCACGCACCGCTATTACCTTTTACCGAGAAGAGGGTCACAGAGCACACAGCGCTCCGACACAGAGGCCACAGAGGAGAAATTCTTTGATCCGAGTATTCGAAACGAGTCTGGTCTGGCTTTCATCTCACGTGAGTTTCACAAAAATCTTGTGGCCTCCCGCTGCCTCTGTGTCCGCGCTCGGTGCACTCTGTGAAACCGGCCTTGGCTGTCTTCTTGGCGAACTATACGGGCTGGTCCGCGCAACCGGAGTCAGAGCGTGCCCTCGTCCTCGAAGACACCCTCGATCAACGTCGTCTTTGGCGAGACCGGCAACCCGATCTCGTGGCGTTGCAGGTGCGCGGTCAACAGGTCGATGGCGGCGGACCCGATGAGCCCGGGCTGCGGATCGATGCCCGAGAGGGCCGGGCGTTTGTTGCCAAAGGTTGCGCAACCCACGTTGCGCAACGTGTCCGCGCCGACCGTCGTCTCGAGGCGCCGCCACTCCCACTCGTCCGAGCAGAGCACGGCATCCGGCTGCACCCGGCGGAACCAGGCGCGCAGGCGATCCACCTCCCGCCCCGCGTCGCTCTCGTTGCTGAAGAAGATCTCGGCTTGGAACCGCTTCGGCTGTCGCCACGCATGCCAGGCGAACACGGAGGTGACCACACGCCGTTGCAACCGGTCGAGTCGCTCCGTCGTGCTCATGGCGATACGCCGGAATCCGCGTTTCAACGCCGCTTCGCAAAGCCGGTTCATGTTCGCAAACTGGTGGGCATGCACGCGTGCCACCGGCGGCAGGCCCTCCGGCGGGACGGTGGCCACCACAAAGGTTCGTTTCCACGGCAGCTCGGTGCGGGCGGCGGGCGGGACCGGCGTGGCGAGCAGCACCCCTTGAATCCCTCTGGCCTCGAGGATCTGGCGCAGTCGTTTCACCGAAAGCCCTCCGCCGACATCGAACGCCTCGAGCCGGTAGCCCAGCGCCTCCGCCCTGCGCGCCGCGCCGGCCGCCAGCGTCCGCGTGAACGGATCCTCCCTCAGCCAGTCGACGCCGCCGGCGCTGACAAAGTTGAGCAACGCCAGCGCGGACTCCACCCCATCCGTGCCGCGATTGCGCACGCGCGCCATGTAGCGCTCGATCTCGGGATCGGGTCGATAGCCCAGCTTCCCGGCCAGAGCCTGCACCCGCCGGCGCGTCGCCGCGGCAATCTTGGGATGATTGCGCAGCGCGTAGGAGACGGTCGCCAGACTGAGGCCGGCCGCCTCCGCAACCTGTCGCAAGGTGACGCGGGGTGAGCTCACGAAGTGAACGCTTCACATCAACGGGCATGGAAGTCAACGGCCCACCGGCGCATCGGTACCGACACGCCGGCGAGCAACCCCTCCGGCAACCCACACTACCCATGAAAACATTCAGAACCCGATCGCGCCCTTCCCGAGCGGCGCAACGCGCCGCGGCCGCGCTCTCCCTCGCCCTCCTGCACCCTCTCGTCTCCTTCGGCCAGTCCAATGCGACGCCCAGCGAAACCGTCGTCGAACTGTCGCCCTTCCAGGTGTCCGCCGATGACGATCGCGGCTACGTGGCCACCAACTCCATCTCGGCCACGCGGCTCAACTCCCCCATCCGCGACCTGCCGTTCAACCTCCAGGTCGTCACGTCCGAGTTTCTCGAGGACATCGTAGCCTTCAACGTCGAGGACTCCATGCGCTTCACCGCCTCGGTCACCCCCGACCCGAGCGTGCGCGAGGCCGGACAGTACACGATGCGCGGCTTTCGAAACGCCCGCACCAAGCGCAACGGTTTTCGCACCTACTACTTCCACGACTTCGGGAACGTCGAACGCGTCGAGGTCGTGAAGGGGCCCATGTCCGTCTTCTACGGGGAGGCCGATCCCGGCGGTACGATCAACTACATCACCAAGCGCCCGCGCGAAGTGGCCGGCGGCGCCGTCCGCGCCATTTTCGGCAGCGACGAATATTATCGCGGCCTGGCCGAGGTCACCGGCCCGCTCTTCAAGAACGAGCGCAGCCAGCTGCTCTACCGCGTCGACCTCTCCTACGAGCGCAAGGGATCCTGGCGCAAGACCCTCGAGCCCGGTGGTTGGCAGAGCGAGACCTTCGCCGCGGGCAGCCAGATCAGTTACAAGCCCACGCCCAATCTGACGGTTAATGTTGAAGGTCTCTGGATCGACAACTGGGGTGACGCCCAGCCCGACCGGGCCTGGATCTGGAATCCCGCCTCCTATGCGACCTGGCAGCAGCTGTCGCGCGCCGAACAGATCGCCCGCTCCCAAGCGAGCCAGGACTGGCCGAAGCTGGACGGCTCCGTCGGCAACGGCCCCCCGCCGCACTGGAACGCCATTCCGCCCGACGAGATCGCCGACCGCCGCCTCTCCAACACCGAGGGCTACCTCGACAACCGCGTGCGCGAGATCAACGCCACCGTCGAAGCCCGCCTGCCCTTCAACCTCACCCTCCGCACGCTCGCCCAACTCTCCTCCGTGGAGCACGAATCGGCCGACTACGTCTTCGGCGGCAAGAATCTCCGCGCGAGCGGCCAGGGCGTGCAGGGCGGTTCTCCGTTCTACATCCTCCGCGACAACGAATACTTCTTCGGCGTGGCCGACCTCGCCGGGACCTACGATCTGGATTTCGCCAAGATCCGCTTCGTCACCGGCTACGAGTACCTCGACGAGGATTTCTACGGGCCCCTGAATGGCTCGCGGGAGTTTCAACCTTGGGCGTACTTCGATCCCGCTCTCGCCCGTCCCATCGGCAGCGGCGAACTGGGTTACGTTCCAGGCGCTCCCAGCCCCACCTTTCCGAACTGGCCGAGCGCCCGCAACAACCTGGTCCGCCAGGTTGAATTCAGCCAGAGCAACATCCAGCGCAGCCTCTACGCGTCCACCCAGATCCGCCTCTTCGAGGAACGGCTCTGGCTGCTCGCCGCCGTGCGCCGCGAGACCGCCGACATCGAGCGCATCGACGTGGTGCAGAACTTCAATGTGCTCGCCACCCCGCGCGTGACGCCGGACGAGTACCGCGCCACCACCCCGCAACTCGGCGCGAGTTTCCGCGTCCTGCCCGCCGTCTCGCTCTTCGCCAACTACAGCGAGTCGTTCAAGCGCCCGCCCAGCGGCGCGATCGGCCGCACGCCCTCCGGCGAGACCTTCACCCTGCCGCCCGAACTCGGCGAAGGCTACGACTTCGGCGTGAAGATCGACCTGCTCGATGGACGTCTCTCGGGTACGTTCTCCTACTTCGAGATCACCCGCGCGAACGTGCCGCGCAGCATCCCGCAGGACGCCCCCGCCCTGCCCTACACGGTGTTGAGCGACGCCGACACCTCCGAAGGCTGGGAGGCCGACATCATCTATCAGTCGCGCTTCGAGTCCGGCGACAACCAGCTCATCCTGAGCTACTCGAACATCGAGACGGCGTCCCGCATCGGCACCGGCGTGCGCCAGATCGACGGCGTTCCGCGCCTCAGCTACGCCGCGTGGAACAAGTTCCGTTTCACCAGCGGTCCGTTGAAGAACCTCACCGCCGGTTTCGGCCTCAGCTATGTGGGCGAACGTCCGCTCATGAGCGGGGATAACCGCTGGAACATTCGCGAAGAGAGCTACGTGCTTTACGACGCCCTGCTCGGCTACGAGACCGAATACCGCGGGAAGCCGCTCAACTTCACCCTCAACGTGAAGAATCTTACCGACAAGGTCTACAACCACGGCGGCCTCGGCGGCGCATATCCTGGCAACCCGCGCCAGATCTACTTCTCCGCCGGCCTGCGCTTCTAAGCTCCCCCCTCGCCTCATCGCGAAGTCTTGTCAGTTCGCGGCGGACGGTCCCTGTAGTGATGTCCTTCTTACAGTGAGACCGTCCGCTTCTTTTCCCGGGCGACCGCGCCGGCTCCTCCGGCTGGCCGGCCCGATTTCCGCCATCCTGATGCTGATGGCGCCGTCCATCGCCGCTTCCGGCGAGCCGGCCGCCCCGCTGCACGAGGTGACCGCCGCCTGGGACCTCCTCGATCGCATGCTGTACCAGGACGCCGCCCCGGTCTTCGACCGCCTGGCCGCCACGCCCGACGCCGGCCCCGCCGTGCAGCTCGGTCACGCGCTTTCCCTGCTGCTCCGCCAACCACGCACCCGCGGCAACCTCTCCGCTGCCGAACGCACCTTGGACGAACTGGCCGACATCGACGATCCGTCCTGGAGCCTGCTCGCGCAGTACCATCGCGCCCGGTACGATCACGTGCACGCCTTCGAGCCCGACCTCGCCCGGGCCCAGGCCCGCTACCTCGAACTCTGGCGCGATCATCCGGCCCACGAATTCGGCCAACGCGCCTTCCTGCACGCCGCCCTCCTCGCCTTGTACGAACCGGCAGCCGCCGACCGCAAGCGCGCCCAGTTGGAGGAACTCGACCGCGAAGCCCTCCGGCTTACCGACGACGGCCTGCGCCGCACCTACCATTATCACGCCGGCGAAGCCTGGCAACGCTGGCTCGGCGACGATGCCCGCGCCTATGCGCATTACCTGCGGGTCGCCGAAGCGGGCCTCGAGCGCATCGAGGATCAGGCCCATCTGCTCGTCCGCCTCGGCGAACTTGCCCTCGCGCTCGGCCGGCCCGACGAAGCCCGGCGCTGGTTCGGCGATTTCCTGCGCGAGTTTCCGCGCGACCCGCGCGCCTATCTGCTCCGCCTCCGCCTTTCGGCGCTCCCCGCGCCCGCGCCCCGATGAACCCACGGGCGAATCTCCGATCTCGGCTCGGCCCGGCTCTGCGACGCGGCGCACTGGGCCTCGTCCTGCTCGCGATGGCGATCGCCGTCGTCCGCGTTGCCTTTCGCCGCAGCACCGAGGGGAACGACACCGTGGTCATCCGCGTGGCGCACACCAACCTGCAACCGGGTGCCCGGGAGGCGTACGATGCGCTCATCGCGCGCTACGAGGCCCTGCACCCGGGCGTGCGCGTCGAACAGATCAGCGTGCCCATCCGTGTGTACTCGTCGTGGCTGCAAACCCAGCTCGTCGGGGAAACGGCGCCCGACGTCATCGAGATCCGTCACGGCCAGCGCAACGAGTTCATCGCCCGGTTCTTTGTTCCCCTCACGCGCTGGGTGCAGGAACCCAACCCGTACAACGAAGGCACGCCGCTCGCGGGTATCCGCTGGCGTAATACCTTCGTCGACGGACTCCAGAACGACCCCAACTACTTCCGGGGCCTGCTCGACTACTACGCCATCCCGGGCACGCTGCGCACCTACCGCCTCGTGGCCAACCTCGATCTGCTCGAGCAGATCGCCGGACATCGCCGCCTGCCCCGCGACCACGAGGAACTCATGGCGCTCTGCGCACAGGCGCAGGCGTGGCGCGATCCCCTCGGCCGAAGGATCGAGCCCATCGCGGCCGGCGGCTGGGCGGGATTCCAGCTGCTGGACCGCGCGTTTCGCCGCGAGACCCAGGAACTGGAGGACCGCCTCGACCGCACCGGACAAATGACGCTCAACGAAGAGGAAGTGGCCGCCCTCGGCCTCCGCGGCGAATGGTCCCCGCGTTCGCCCGAGGTCACCGCCGGACTGGAACGCATGCGCGCCCTCGGGCTCCTGCTCCCCGCCGGATTCTGGTCCCTGCCGGTCGGCGATGTCCATTTTCAGTTCCTGCAGGGCCGGGCGCTGTTCGTCGTCGCCAGCAGCCAGGAGATGACTGCCCTTCGCGAAAGCGCGACGTTCCCCACCGGCGTAACGCCGGCCCCCGACGCACCGCGCTTCCTTGCGCCCGATTCGTTGGAGGCCTTCCCGTCTACCCGGCCCGATCCGATGGCCGAGGGCAACGTCCCCACGATGGCCAGTCTCGGCATCACCCGGCAGTCGCGTCACCAGGAGCAGGCGCTCGATTTCCTTCGCTTCATCAGTTCCTACGAGGGCAACCGGCACTTCAGCGAACGTTCCGGCTGGATGCCCGCCGTGATCGACGTTCCCGAGCCGGAGGGAATGGAAGCCTTCACGGCCGAACTCGCCGGCTCCCCTCCCGGTTTCAGTCTCTGGCTCGTGAACGCCGAGGTGCATTTTCGCCTCTACGTGAACCTTCATCATCTGATCTCGCTCCAGGGTTCCGTCGACACGTTCCAGAACGTGATCGAACCCTTTTACGCGAATCAGCTCGCGCAGGCCTTGCGCACCGACATGCGCGTGCAACGCGAGGCGTCCGCGCGCCTCGATCCTCCGCTCGCAGCACGGGCCGTCCGCGCCCTGCTCAACGCCGCGAACGATGTTCCGGCCCCGCACGACCCGCAGCGCCGGCGACTGCTCGACGAATCGCAGGCCAGCAGCGAGGCACGCACCCTGCGTTCCAATAACGCCATCGCGACCCACGCGTCCCCCTGAGGCTTTCATCCGGATGTCCGACATGCCCGATCCTTCCACCCGGCCCCCCAATCTCATCGTCATCATGACCGACCAGTGGCGTGCTGACCACGTCGGCTGGGCCGGTCATGGCTACGTCCTCACGCCGAACCTCGACGCCCTCGCCGCCCGCGGCGCCACGTTCAGCCAGGCCATCACGGTTAACCCCATTTGCATGCCCGCGCGAAGTGCCTTTCTCACCGGCCGCTACTGCCGGCAGATCGGCACGTTGGCCATGAGCGGGGATCTCGACCCGCAACACCCGACGTTTCCCCGCGCCCTCCAAGGGGCCGGTTATCTCACCGCCGCCATCGGCAAGCTGCACCTGCTGCAAGGCTGGCCGTGGAACACGCCTCCCAGCCACGGCCACGATCTCGTCGCCCTCGAACCGCAGATGCGCCGCTACGGTTTCGACCATGTGTGGGAAGTCTCCGGCAAGCAACTCGCGCGAAACAACCGCTGCCGCTACACCGAACACCTTCGCGCCCGCGGCCATCTCGACGCCTATCGCGCCTACGTCGCCCAATGCGGTCCCAATGCGACGCGCTTCAACGATGAACGCTTCAATGGCGCCCCGTTCCCCTTCCCCGCCGAAGACTACATCGACCACGTCATCGCCGCGGAGGCCCTCCGCTGGATCGACGAGGATGCCCCGACCGACCGGCCCTTCTGCCTGTACCTTTCCTTCTGCGGACCCCATCCGCCCTTCGATCCACCCGCCGGATACCTCGAAGCGGAATCCAGCCGTCCCGACGCCCCGTCCGCCTTCGATGGCTCTCCCACCCAGGCCGCCGTCGCCCGCGCCTATCGCGCGATGATCCGCCTGCTCGACGACCAGATCGGGGCCGTGCTCGGGCGTCTCCAGTCCCGGGGCTTGAGCGACCGCACCGTCGTCGCCTTCACGTCGGACCACGGCGAGATGCTGGGCGAACGCGGCCTCACGCAAAAGCAGCAACCGTTCGACGCCTCCGTGCGCATTCCGCTGTTGATCGCCGATCCCCGTAGTCCTTCCCCACAGCGCTGCGACGCACCCGTGGAACTCACCGACCTCGCGGCGACGTTGCTTGATTACGCCGGCCTCGATCCGCAGGCCGCCCTGAGCCGCTCCTGGCCGGCCTTCAACGACCACATTCCCGCCCGCTCCCTCCGCCCGCTTGTCTCCGGCGACGCCGGGGCCCCTCGCGCCTTCGCCTTCGCCGAATGCAACAACCGGTGGCAACTGCTGCGCTCGGCCGAGTGGGCGTACCTTCGCTGGCTCGAAGCCTCCACGCCCGAGCAACCGTACCGCGAGTCCCTCTACCACCTGCCCTCCGATCCGTCCCAGCACACCGACCTGGCGGACGACCCGGCCCATCTCGCCACGCTCGCGCTCTGCCGCCGGCAGCTCGATCACCGCCTGATCGCCCAGCCCCCCGCTCAAACGTCATGGGCTCCCCTCAGCGCGGTTTAGCCCGCAAACTTCACCAATCAAAGAGCCAAGACCGGTTTCACAGAGATCACCGAGCGCCGACACAGAGGCCGCGGGAGGCCACACGGTGTGCGGAGAATTTACGGCAGATGACAATCGAACCAACGCTGCGCCGAAAGTTCGGATCGAAGGATTTCGCCTCGGTGGCCTCGGTGTCGGAGCTCCGTGCGCTCTGTGACCCAGGAAAATCACTTTCGATGGTGTGAACTATGCGGGTTAACCGAAGCCCGGCACTTCCTCTTCCACGTCACACCCCGCAGAAGGATACTCGCACACCGCCCGTTCCCTATGAAAATCACCGCCGTCAAGACTGTCGTGGTCAACGCCGAGATGCGCAACTGGGTCTTCGCCAAGGTCGAGACGGACACCCCCGGCCTGCACGGTTGGGGCGAGGGTTCCCTTGAGTGGAAAACCCGCTCCGTGGTCGGCGCCATCGAGGACTTCGCGCCCGTGGTTGTCGGCGAAGATCCCCGCCGCATCGAACACCTTTATCAGAAAATGTACCGACAGTCCTTCTGGCGCGTCGGCGTCATCGGACTGAGCGCCATCTCGGCGATCGAGCAGGCGCTCTGGGACATCAAGGGCAAAGACCTCGGCGTACCGGTTTACCAACTCCTGGGCGGACGCGTCCGCGACAAGGTCCGGATGTACACCCACCTCGGTGGCGGCAACATGAAGGCCGTGTACGAGACCTTCGAGGTCGAGCCGCTCATTGAGTTGGCGCACGCGGTCATCGCCCGCGGCTACACCGCCCTCAAGGTCGTCTTCGTCCCGTACTCCGAACCCTTGGAAGGCCGGACAAAGGTGAAGCAGTTCGCGCACCTCTTCGGCCGCTTGCGCGAAGCGGTTGGCGACAAGATCGACCTCATGGTCGATTTTCACGGGCGCACCTTTCCTGCGATGGCGATCCAATACATCAACGCGATCGCGGAGTGCTCGCCTTACTTCTGCGAGGAACCCGTGCCCCCGGAGAACGTCGGCTCGCTGCTTGAAGTGCGCCAGCGCACGCAGGTGCCCATCGCCACCGGCGAGCGCTTGGTGACGCGCCATCAGTTTCGCGACCTCTTCGAGCAGCGAGCCTGCCACGTCATCCAACCCGACCTCTGCCACTGCGGCGGTCTGTGGGAGGCCCGCAAGATCGCCGCCATGGCAGAAACCTACGACATGGGCGTCGCCCCGCACAATCCGCTCGGTCCCGTCGCCAACGCCGCCGCCCTGCACTTCGCGCTCTCGACACCCAATTTTCTCATTCAGGAGGACATGTTGTCGGATGTGCCGTGGCGCTGGGACGTCGTCCGCTCGTCCCTGCAGACGCAGGACGGCTACTGGCTGCCCTGCGACGCTCCGGGACTCGGGATCGAGGTGGATGAGGCCGCAGCCGCCCGCCACCCGTTCCAGCCCGAGGTCATGCACTCGCTCACCATCCGCGCGCCGGATGGTGCCGTGCTCGACTGGTAAGAACCCGCCGCGCGTCTACCTTATCCTTCCCTTCGACGTATTCATTCTCCCAATGCCCAAGCCCTTTACCGCCACCGTCCCCGCGACCCGGAAACTGCCTTTCGCCTTTCCCCTTCGCCAGATCCATCTCGATTTCCACACCTCGCCGCTCATCCCCGACGTGGGCTCCGAGTTCGATGCGCGCGCGTTTGCCCGCACGATGAAGGCCGCGCACGTGAACAGCGTGACGGTGTTCGCGAAGTGCCATCATGGCATGTGCTACTATCCGACGAAGACTGGCCGTTCCCACCCGGCCCTCGGCCAACGCGACCTGCTGGGCGAGATGATCGAGGCCCTGCATGCCGAGGGTATTCGCGCACCGATCTACACCACCGTGGCCTGGGAGGAGGACGTCGCCGCCCGTCGTCCCGAATGGCGGCAGATGTCCGCCGACGGCACCTTCGCCCGCGCCGGCAACCCGGACCACTCCTCAACGCCCCATCCCGGCGGCTGGCACTTCTGCGACTGGGTGAATCCGGACTACCAAGACTACATTGAGGCGCAGACCCGCGAAATCTGCGACCGCTACGACGTCGACGGCTTCTTCTACGACATCGTTTTTTACGCCAACGACGCCCACCACTCCGAGGCCGCCCGTGATTTCCGCCGACGCCACGGTCTGTCGGATGGCAGCTTCGAGACCTTCAAGCGCTTCGAGGCGCTCGCCCAGGACCAGTTCGCCGCGCGCTTCACCCGTCTGCTGACCGGCCTCGCGCCTCAAGCGACCGTCTTCTACAACTCCTCGCTCGATGTCACCGTCGACTCCACCGTCGGCGGCCGCGTGCGCAACAAGCACATGACGCATATCGAGGTGGAGTCGCTTCCCTCGGGTTTCTGGGGCTACTATCACTTTCCGCGGCTGGCGCGCAGCTGCGGGCGCTGGGGGCGCCCCTGGCTTGGCATGACCGGACGCTTCCAAAAAATGTGGGGCGACTTTGGCGGCATCAAGCCGCAGCCGGCACTCGAGTTCGAATGCTTCCGTACCCAGGCCCTCGGTGGCGGCAACTCCGTAGGGGACCAACTGCCGCCGCGCGGCCGTCCGGACGCCGCCGCCTACGCCTTGATCGGCGCCGTGTACGAACAATGTGCCTACGCCGAGCCGTTCTACGAGGGCAGCGAGCCTCTTCGTCAGGTCGGCGTCTTCACCGCAAATTATCCGGGCCTGAGCCGCGCCCGCGGCAGCCGGGCGGACGAGGGCGTGATCCAGATGTGCGAGGAAAGCCACTACGACGCGACGCTCCTCGACGAACTCGACTCCCTCGATCCCTACGAACTGCTGATCCTGCCCGACAGCACGGTCGTCACCCCGACGCTCTACCCCAAGTTGAAGCGCCACCACGCGCGCGGCGGCGGGCTGCTCATTTCACATCGCGCCGGACGCAACGCCCGAGGCGACTGGGCGCTCGATTTCCTTCCGCTGCGCTTCGAGGGCGACGTTGAGCTCCACCCCACCTACTGGCGCGCGCGCCGCGGCTTCTGGCCCGAGCTCAGCGCGAGCGACCGCGTGATCTACAACCAGGGGACCAACGTGGTTCCGTCGCGGGACCTCGAAGTCCTGGTCGACCGCGTCCTGCCCTACTTCAAACGCAACGACCTCACCTTCTCCTCGCACTTTCAGACCCCGCCGGTGGCCCGCCCCGACCGCCATCCCGCCGTCGTGGCGGGACCGGGCTTCGTCTATTTCGCCGATCCGATCTTCCGCGAGTACCGCGAGTCCGGAAACCTCGCCGCACGCGATGTCTGGAAACGATGCGTCGAGCGCCTGATCGGCCCCGCCCCGATCGGCGCCGGTCTGCCCACCACGATGCTCGTCGTACCCCGCCGCCGGGGCAACGATCTCCTGATCACGTTGCTGCATTACGTGCCCCTGCGGAAGGCCCTGCAAATCGACGTTTTGGAGGAGCGCATGAGCTTCGCCGGCGAGGTCCTGCACGTCCGCGATGCGTCGGTCCTGCGCGTCTTCGGCACCCACGAGCCATTGCCTCGGGATGACAGCGGCGGATTCGTGCTTCCCACTGCCAAAGGCCGCCTCTTGATCGAGGCACCCGGCTACTTCTCCTCCCCGCGACCGAAGCGTTGACCGTCGTTTCGTCGAACGACGGCTGTCTTTCCTCCGATGTCTCTCTTCGCGCTTCGCCAACGTCTCGCCGCCGGCGCCTCCTGCACGATCGCTTATTTCGGCGGCTCCATCACCGAGGGCCACGACGCCTCCGACCCGGCTCGCACGTCCTGGCGCGCGCTCACGACCGCGTGGTTCCGGAAAACGTATCCACACGTCAACTTCACCGAGATCAATTCCGCGATCGGCGGCACCGGCTCGGACCTGGGCGCGTTCCGTCTCGCGAACGACGTGCTGCCGCACCGGCCCGACCTCGTCTTCATCGAGTTCGCCGTGAACGATCAGGATGCGCGGGAGGATCGGATCCTGCGCGGATTCGAGGGCTGCGTCCGCCGCCTGCTTCGCAGTCTTCCGAACGTCGCCCTCGTCGTGGTCCTCACCACGCAACGAAAGGTCGCCGCCGAATGGCAGGCGGGGCGCGCGCCGCTCAGCGTGCAGGCACACCAGCGCGTCGCCCGCCACTACGGGCTTCCTTGCGTCAACCTGGCCCCGGCGATCCTCGCCGCGGTGGCGAAGGATCCGTCGGCGTGGACGCGGTTGATGCCCGACAACGTCCACCCGAAGGACGCGGGCTTCGCGCTCTACGCGGAAACGGTGACGTCGTTCCTCGGCGATTGGCTCACCACGACGACCGCCCGCGGTCCGGACTCCGCAGCGCGTGCGCTCCCCTCCCCGCTAACGACAAATCCCTGGGAGCACGGCAACCTGCTACCCGCGGTCTCATTGGCGGCGCCAGGCTGGAGGGCCGAGTCGGAATCGCTCGCAGGCCGCTTTCCCAGCCGACTCGCGAGCGAAACCCCCGGCGCCTCCGTGCGGCTCGATTTCATGGGGTCGACGGTGGGCGTTTACTGGCTGGTCTCGCCCGACGCCGGGGCCGCCGAATGGTCGATCGACGAGGGTCCGTGGCAGACCACGCCGGCGTGGGATGCCTATGCCCAACGCTTTAGCCGCGCCCACTACCGGTTCCTCGCGACCGACCTCAGCCCTGGTTCCCACGGACTTCGGCTGCGCGTGAGTGCAAACGTGCCCGCCGGATCCACCGGACGCTGGCTCCGCATCGGGGCGTTCCTGGTGGAAGGTTGATCCGCATGCGCCCGCTTTTCCATTTCACGGCGCCCGAGAACTGGCTCAACGATCCCAACGGCCTCGTCTGGCACGACGGACTCTGGCATCTATGTTACCAGCACAACCCGCACGGGCCCGAATGGGGACACCTCCACTGGGGGCATGCCGTGAGCCGCGACCTGCTTTCTTGGGAGCACTGGCCGCACGCGCTCTACGAGGATCCGGAATCGGACTTCATGCCCTACTCGGGCAGTCTGGTCGCAACGCGCGCGGATGGCCGGGCACCCGGCCGTGATCGACTCGCCGCGCTCTTCACCGGCCATCGCGGAGGGCGCGCGGCTCACTGGCACGAGCACGTGGACCTCGCCTGGAGCGACGACGGAGGCCGGACTTTCCTCCGTGCCGCGCACAACCCCGTCCTGCGCGGGACCGCACAGAAATTTGGCGATCCCAAGGTCTGGTGGGACGACCGCCAAGACGCCTGGTTCATGGCCAACATCGCCGGCTGGCCAGAGGGTGGCCACGTGGTCTTCGCGCGCTCCACCGATCTCGTGACGTGGACGATCTGCGGAGAGTTTCGCGCGAACGATCAGCCCGAGGCGGTCTGGGAGTGTCCGGACTTCTTCACCCTCCCGCTCGAAAATGGCGGCACGGTCGACGTCCTGAAGATCAACACCTGGGTCCTCGCGACATCGGAACGCTCCGTCCGCTATTTCACAGGGCGCTTCGATGGCTCCACCTTCCACGCCGATGGACCCTCGCAACGCGGACCGACGCCCCTCGGCGACGAAAGCTATGCGGAAATGAGCTGGGACAGCGTCCCCGCGTCAGACGGCCGCCGCGTTGTGCAAGGCTGGCTGCCACAAGTCCCGCATCCATCGCGCCCCTACACGGGCGTACTCTGGCTGCCCCGCGACCTGCGTGGACAGCGCGACCACCATGGCCGCGTCGTCCTGCGCCACCAGCCCGTCCGCGAACTCGAAACACGCCGACGTGAACAGAGAGTCTTTCGAGAGCAGGACCTCACGAATGCGACTTACCTCAAACTCGACGACGCTCCCGGCGTCAGCGAATGGCAACTCTCGCTCAACGTCTCGGAGGGCGCGTGGGTGCGTCTGCGGTTCTCGCCGGAGCTGAGCCTGCTGGCCGACGGAAAACAGCGGGAACTGCGGCTGGAGAAACCGTGGAAACCCGCCCACGCACCATGGGATCCGGGCGCGGGACCGCTGACGTTGCGCATCATCGTCGACCACACCGCCATCGACGTCTTCGCCCACGGCGGCACCTTCGCGACGGCCGCGGTGACCAACAAGTCTCCATGCGACGGCGACCTGCAACTCGAAGTCGAAGGTCGCGTCCGGCTGAGGGAAGCGATCGGCTGGCGGCTTGAGTAGTAGCAAAGCAGCATCCAACACCGGAACAGCGGGATGTCCAAAAACGAAACCCGAAACCCACCTCTTTCGCGCCTCTGCCGGAGAAGTTAAGGGCACTGAGTCGCCGCGGCGCCCTGTTGGCCCGGTCCCCCGACCGGGCGCGGGCTTGCATGTTTCATACTTACGGAGGCCTGTGCACCGCCCATATTGAACGGGCCGGGGCGCGGAAGGACGCCATGAGCTGTAGGAACGGCTTTACGCCGCGATGAACACCGTCCGCCAGCCATCGCGGCGTAAAGCCGCTCCTACGCAATCTTTGCGAAACGCGGCGTCTTTGCCGGTGAATTATGCGGGGGTTAACCTGCAGTTTTCACCATAAGTAAGGCCAAGACCGGTTTCACAGCGCGGCGCCGCCGCAACCAAAACTCGATCAACGGGATTGGGCCACAAAGAGGCGCAAAAGGCGCAAGAGTTCCGGAGATCCCGACCGCTTGTTTTTGAGCTTTTTGCGCCTTTTTGTGGCCAATCACATTTCCTCGCGGAGGAACAAGCTTCACCAAGCATGTATTACAGAGGACACTGAGCACACACAGAGGCAAGCGGGAGGCCACACGGTGTACGGGAAGTTTACAGCGGACGACAATCGAACCAACGCTACGCCGAAAGTTTGGCTTGGAGGATTTCTCCTCTGCGGCCTCTGTGTCGGAGCTCAGTGCGCTCTGTGATCCAAGAAAAATCATTGTCGATGATGTGAAATATGCGGGCTAACCCGACCGCCGCCAGCCGTGGTCGCAGTCGTTTCCACAACCACACCGGCGACGTGCTCGTTGACGAGGATGTCGGGTGCCTTGAGCTCGCGCAACGGTTCGCCCGACCAGCTCACGTCGCGAAAGCGCACGCCTTCGATGCGGTGGTCCGCATCGAGACCCGCGAGGTGACTCTCCCACCCTTCCGGTTCGATTTGCATGCGGCGGAACTCCACGCGCTCCAGCAGCACGTCGCCCACCTGGGAGAAACGCGTCTGCTCCGGCTCGTCGTCGCGCCGGACGATCCAGAAGTCGAAGGGCCGATTGCAGCGGTGGACCCGGAGATCGCGGAAGACAATACGGCGCGCCGTGGCGCCGTCCTTCATGTCGATCGCGAGCGCACGCCCGCAGCTCACGATGTCGATGTTCTCGAAGACGATGTCCTCCATGGCTCCGCCGAGGGTTTCGGTGCCGATCTTGAGTACGGTCACCGACGAGATCATGCAGGCGCGCCGCACGGCGATGTCGCGCACGTCCGCCAGAAGTCCCCGCCAGGTGGAGGTGTTCTTCACCGGCACGCAATCGTCGCCGGTGTGGAAGAACGCGTCCTCGATCCGCACGCCTTGCGACGAGTCGGGATTGATGCCGTCAGCGTTGTTCCAGAGCGAACGCGAGCCCGGATTCTTCCAGGCATCCCAGCCGCGCGGCGGGATCTCGGAGACAAGCTTCACCCAATGCAGGTCGACATCGCGGCAATGGAGCAGGTGCACACTCCATTGTTCGCTGTCGCGCAGGATCACGCCCTCGAGGCGCACGTGATGACTGTCCACGAGGCGCACGAGGTTGGTGTTGCAGCGCGGGCGCACGTGGCGGCGCCGCCACTCGGAGCCGTTGCCGCAGATGACGCCCCTTCCCACGATGGCCGCGTGCTCGATGCCCTCGCCGAGGATCAGGCGGCGGCGCGCGCCCGGGATCAGCGACGGCGGCAGGTCGCGGTTGATCCGTTCCTCCGGCTCGAGAGGGAACCCGTCCAGGTCGTCCGCCGCCTGAAGAACCGCGCCCTCGTGCAAATAGAGCGTCACCCGCGAACGCAAAACGACGGTGCCGGTGCGATAAAGTCCCGGACCGAGCACCAGCGTGCCGCCGCCGGCTTCGGACAAGGCCCGCAGAGCACCATTCAACGCCTCGGTCTGCGGCCGGTCCGCATCCGGATGGAGACCAAACTCGCTCGCAAGCCGCGCTCCCGCCGGCACAGGCCAGGCGTCGGGCGGATCGACGAACACGCACACCCGTGGCTCCCCTGGCCACTCGACCACCCACTGTCCGGGCCGGTCGAACTGCAGGACCGCACCGCCCTCATCCTCCATGGCAACCGTCCGCCCGCGTTCCGGCAGGACCGCCGGCCTCCCGGCCGGGCCGCGCAGCGCAAGGACCGCCCCGGCAACCCAGTCGACACGCAGGTACCGCACCGGCAGCCGCACGTAGGCAAAGTCCTCCCGTGGGGAAAAGAGCGTCACCATCTCGACGTTCCGTCCTGCGTAGCTCGCAGCGCATGTATTCGTAGATTGGATCATGTCAGCTCCCTTTTCTGGATCTGAAGCAAGGGGAAGCGAAGAGGAGAATGCCCTCGTTCCATCACGACCATCGCCTCGAATCTTTATAATAAAGAAGGGCTTCACAGCGCAGCGCCGCTGACACCAAAACTCGATCGACCGGATTGGGCCACAAAGAGGCCCAAAAGGCGCAAGAACTCCGGAGATCCCGACCGCTTGTTTTTGCGCTTTTTGAGCCTTTTTGTGGCCAATCACATTTCCTCGCGGCGGAAGAAGCTTCACGAAGCATGTAGTCTAGGAGGACACGGAGGACGCAGAGGTTTGGGTCCGTCCCGGTCAGGGTCCGCGCCCTCCTGTTCACGGCTTGCGTGTGGCCGTCGCGCCCCGGGCGGTTTCCTGCGAAGATTGTCCTTGATCGCCGGGGGCTCTCCCCCCATCCATCAACCCTCCCGGGGCCTTGGCGACGGGAAGTTCTTTTGGACGGAGAGTCCTGCTTCGCTTCGCAGCGGGGCGCGACGGTCCGCCAGACCACCATCGGGGTGTAGCTTAGCCTGGTAGAGCGCTACGTTCGGGACGTAGAGGCCGAGAGTTCGAATCTCTCCACCCCGACCATCTTCCGAAACGCGACCGGTTCACGCCGGTCGCGTTTTTTGTTGTCCGGGCGCGATGCCCCACCCTTGGGCCCGCACCGCAACCTTCGTCAAATTGTCCCTCGATCCGACGCCGCGCCTCGCGCGGCCTGCGCTGCCCGTGACCCAAGCGCTCCGTTTGCCGTGCTCGTGTCGTCCGGCGCAACCGGCGCGCGCATCCCATCCCCCGCGGGCGGCTAGGTCGTCTCGCCGATGTAAAGGCTGGGCGGGAGCGTCACCGAACGCGGTTTGCCGCCGGCGAGGATCTCGCCCGCGGTCAGGCCGATCTTTTCGTAATCGATGCGCACGCTGCTGATGTGCCGCTCCGTCACAATGCCTGTGCCCATGCCGGAAAGCAGGCCAACCTGGCCGGGCAGGTCGAGGCCCGCGGCCTTCAGACTGCGCCAGAGGATCAGGCTCACGTTGTCCTCGAGACAAAAGACGCCCGTGCGCCGGTCCGCCCCGCGAAGCCGCTCCACGAAGGCCTCGCGGTCCTGCGGCGTGGCCACCATCGCCAGCCGGTCCGCGGCAAGCGGGCGCCCCAGCAGCGCGGACGCACGTACCGCCGCCTCGCGCATGAGGTCGACCGGCGCCGCGTGCGTGAAAGGCACCGCGAGCCACACATCCTCGTAACCGCGCGCGTAGAGATGACCGAGGGCCAGCATCGCGGCGGCGTCGAAATCGATCGAAACGCTCGAGAGCTCGGGCAGCCGGCTCGGACGGCAGACGATGACCGCGTTGCCCAACTGCTGCGCGAAGCTCTCCAGCACCTCGTCCATCCAAACATCATCCAGCAGAATGCCGCCGAACTGGTCCTGATGGTCGCGGAAAAACTCCGCCAGCGCCTCGCGCTGCGCCTGGGCGCCCGCATGCACGGGCGGATGGTCCGTGTCGCTGTGGCGGACGAGGCCTTCGTTGTGGACGAAGAGCATCGAGGCCCGGTCGCGCCCGAACACCTGGCTGAATCCGCTCATCACCCCCTGGTAGATGCGGCTCCAGTTCTGCAGTTTGCGCAGCAGGCAGGCGTAGGGCTTGCGCTTCTCGAAAAGGCGGCGGCTCTCGTTGAGGTAATAACGCCCGTTCTCCCGCCGCCAGATCACCTTCTCGTCGTCCAACCGCTTCAACAACCGGCACACGCTCGCGTTGGAAATGCCATACTTTTCGCCCAACTCGCGCGTCGTCGGGAGGGGCGTCTGCACGTCCCAGCTTCGCCGCTCGGAAAGCACCCGCAGAACCATTTCGAGATCCGCCACGCCCTTGCCACCGGAAAAGGAAGTACGTTCAGGAGAGGCAATCGAGGGAGTTTCGTTTAACATTGCTGCGTTCGTGGTTAAGGCTCTTTGTTGAGTGGCAGTCGCTATTTTGTTACGCAACAAAATTCCCACTCCTCGATGGATTCCGTTACAAAGCGCTACCCTTGTTCTATCCTCGCCACCTGTCCCGTGCCTTGGCGTGAGGACTTTACGTTCGCCGAACCCGTTTTCCAATCGACGGTTACGTGGCTTTGCACGGGTCTTTCCCGGCACCTTTACCTCTTCGGAACGGCCGGCGAAGGCTACGCGGTGACGAATCGTCAATTTGAAGCGATTGCAAGGTCCTTTCGTCAGGCCCTGCCGGCAGAGGCGTTTCCGATGCTGGGCGTGATCACGCTGTCGCTGGGCGAGGCGATCGAGCGGATCGAATGCGGACGCAGCCTCGGGTTTCGCGATTTCCAAGTGTCGCTGCCGTCCTGGGGCGCCCTCACCGACCGCGAAGTCGACGTGTTCTTCCGCGAAACCTGCGGGCGGTTTCCCGACTGCCGGTTCCTGCACTACAACCTCGGCCGCGCGAAGCGGCTGCTCAAGGGCGACGACTACGCCCGCCTCGCCGCGCACCACCCCAACCTCGTCGCGTTCAAAATGGGCGGCGAAGACGTGGCCGCGTTGACGGACATCCTCACGAAAGCGCCGGCCTTGCAGGGCTTCCTCACCGAATTCGGCTACGGGGCCCTGCGCGACCGCCACGAGTGCGGCCTGCTCGCGGCCTTGTCCGCCGCCGACCACGGCCGCGGCCGGGCCTTCTTCGCGGCGCGCGGCGACGAACTGCGCCGGCAGACAGAGGACTTTCGCGCCGTGCACCGCGCCATCAAGGCGGCGATCGACCCCGCGGAAACGCACATGGACGGAGCCTACGACAAGGTCTACGTGAAGCGGCTGCGGCCGGAGTTTCCACTCCGCCTGCTGCCTCCGTATTCGTTCCCCGACGACGGCGCGGTGACGCGCTTCGAACAGGGTCTGCCGCCGTCGTGGCGGCACCCGTCATGAAGGCCTTGCGCCCAGCGCTCGGGCTGTTGTCGGCGGCTTTGGTCTCCGGGACGCTCCGAGACGCCTCCGCGACGCCCCTCGATCTCGGCGACCGCCGCGAGCTTTTCGCCGACCGCTGGTTGCTCGACCGGCTCGAAGGCTGCGGGCTGCGCCTGCATGCGCCGCGGCCGGCCGGGGTCGCCCTGCGCATGGACCAGCCCTGGGAGGGACGCTACAGCACCTATGTGACCGTGCTTCGCGACGGCGACCGCTACCGGATGTACTATCGGGGACGGGCGAACCTGCCGGACGCGCGCAACCCCGTGGCGGTCGATCTCGACCTCGAGTATCAGGTGACCTGTTACGCCGAAAGCCGCGACGGGGTCCACTGGGAACGTCCGGTTCTCGGCCTCTTCGAAGTCGCCGGCACGCGCGAGAACAACGTCGTCCTCGCGCGCTCGCCGGCCTGCACGAACTTCACCCCTTTTCTCGACACCCGTCCGGGCACTCCACCGCACGAGCGCCGCAAAGCCGTCGGCGGCGTGCATGACGCCGGGCTGGAACTGTTCGTCTCGGCCGACGGCCTGCACTGGCGCTCGCTCGGCGTGCGCGCAGGCCTGTCGGGAGCCTTCGACACGCAGAACATCGTCTTCTGGAGCGAACTCGAACAGTGCTACGTCCTGTACTTCCGCACGTGGAGCAGCGGGGTCGCCTACCATGGCACGCGCGAGGTGAGCCGCTCGACCTCACCCGACCTCGTCAGCTGGTCGCCTCCGGTGCGCATGAGCTACGGCGACGCCCCGTTCGAGGAACTCTACACGCAGCAAACCCAGCCGTACTTCCGCGCCCCCCATCTCTACGTCGCCTTCCCCAACCGCTTCCTCCCTGAACGGCGCGTGCTCGCACCGGAGGAGTTCGCCGCGGCCGGCGTGTGGGAGCGTTCGCGCACATCGGGCGTCAACGACGGCGTCTTCATGACGTCGCGGGGTGGCAACGCCTACGACCGCACCTTCCTCGATGCCTTCCTTCGCCCCGGCCCCGACCGCCGCAACTGGAGCCCGCGCAACAACTACGCCGCCCACGGCCTGCTCGAAACCGGCCCCGGCGAACTGTCGTTGTATTATACGCGTCACTACGCCCAGCCCACCAATCACATCGAGCGCTTCACGCTGCGGACCGACGGTTTCGCCTCGCTCTCCGCCGGCCGCACCGGGGGCACGGCCCTGACGAAACCGTTCGTATTCTCCGGCCGCCGGCTCGAGCTCAACTACGCCACGGCCGCCGCCGGTTCCGTCTGGGTGGAGGTGTGCGACGAGCACGGCCGCCCGCTGCCCGGACTGACCCGGGAGGACCAGGATCCGCTCGTCGGCGACGAACTCGAGCGCGTGGTCTCCTGGCGCGGCCGCACGGACCTCGCGGACCTGCGCGGGCGTCCGGTCCGCCTGCGGTTCCATCTCATGGACGCCGACGTTTTCTCGCTCCGCTTCGCGCCCGCCGCTCCCTGAACTTTCCATGCACGGCCGCACTCTTCTTTTCCTCCTTCTGATGATCTCCCCCGTTTCGATGGCGGTCGCGCAGTCACCCGTCTGGAGCGAAATGGCCGCCCCGCCGGTCGGGGCCGCGGGCTTCGCACGCGGCAGCGGCGCGGACGGCATCCTGTTGGCCGGCGGCAACCGTTGGAACGACGGGGTGAAGATCACGCTCGACGAAGTCTGGCGACTTCGGGCAGGCGCCGATCGCTGGGAACGCGCCGGACGCCTGCCGCGGCCCTGGGCGTTCGGAGCGTTCGCCATGCATGGCGAACGCCTGGTCGTGCTTGGCGGCGACGATGGCACGGCCACCCATGCCGACGGATACTCGCTTTCCGCGGACGCCCCTGCCCGCCACTTCGAACCCGCCAGTTTGCCGCCTTTCGCGTACGCCGGCAGTGCGATCCTTGACGACGTGCTCTACGTCGTGGGCGGGGTCCGCGATGCGAAGGTCCCGATGGCCATGGTGGACGAGTTCCGGGCCGTCGACCTCGTCGCAAACTCCACGGAGCTTCTGCCGGCCTATCCCGGCGGCCCGATCATCCACCCTGCCACCATCGTCTTGGGCGGCAGCCTCTATGTCTTCACGGGGGGCCAGACGACCGGAACCCCGCCGCGCATTGCCAACGTGACCGCGGCCTACCGCTACGATCCGGCGGCCCGCGTCTGGACCGCGCTACCGCCCTATCCCCTGCCCGTGCGCGGCCTGTCGGTCTGCGCACTCGACGATCGCCACCTCTTGCTCGCCGGCGGCCACCGCGATGCCACCGACGGCGGCCTTCCGGCCGGCGTGACCGACAGCGCCTACGTGTACGACACGGTCGCGCAGACCTACCGCCCCACCGCCCCCCTGCCCTACGCCGCCATGCTTACGGGCCTCGTGGTCCACGACGGCTGGATCTACGCCTTCGGCGGCGAAACCGGCGCGCGCCTGCGCGCCGAGCGGGCGTATCGGGCCCGTATCGACTCGCTGGTGACGGCGCCCTGATCGGCTTCTGGGAGGACGGACACTCTTGTCCGTCTTCGTTGCGTTACGGGACGGACAGGAGTGTCCGTCCTCCCAGGAGGCCCTCAGCGGCGGATCGGGCCCGGGGCGTTGATCTTGAGCGCGCCGGTGCTCGCGCCGGGCGGCTCGCCGTATTTGAAACCGGGCAGGCGGCGGCCGGTTTCGAGATCGATGTTGGCGGGCGTCGGATTCGTCGGGACCGAGTCGCCAGTCTCGCGCTGCCAGCGATCCATCGCTGCACGCAGGTGGGCGAGTTCGTCGGCAACGGAGCGGTCGGCGATGCGGTTGAGGACCTGATGCGGATCGGCGGCCACGTTATACAGCTCCTCGGCGGGACGCGGCCGTTGGAAGACGTTGGCCTGCGCCTCGGTGAGCGTACCGGCCGCATGGCGCGCCTTGAGGGCGTCAGCGCTTGCGTTGTAGAACGTGTCGGAGGCTCCGGGCGTCGGCAACTCCGGCCAGGCGTTGCGCAGGTACACCCAGTCGCCCGACCGCACCATGCGCACATGCGCGGGAAAGTTGTGCCAATTCTGTTCGGCGAACACGTAGTCGCGCACCGTCGCGCGCGGATCGCGCAGCATCGGCATGAGGCTGACGCCTTGGAAGCTCGCGGGCCGCTCGATGCCTGCCAGTTCGAGGAAGGTCGGCGCGAGGTCGATCGAACTGACGAGTCCGTCGACGTCGGCCGCCTTGTGCAGTTCGCCGGGCACGCGCATGAGCAGGGGCGTGCGCACGCCGTCGTCGTAGAGGTGGTTCTTGGACCGCGGGAAGGGGCGGCCGTTGTCGCTCATGAACACGACGACGGTACGATCTAGCACCTTCTGGCGTTCGAGTTCGCGCAGCACGTCTCCGACGTAGAAATCGAGGCGCGTGATTTCGTCGTAGTACAAGGCGAGGTCCGCCCGGGTCTCGGGGCTGTCGGCCAGATAGGGCGGCACCTCCACATCCTCAGGACGGTGCAGTCCGGTGAACGACTCGCCGTCCCAGATGCGATGCGCGTCGTGGGAGCCGAACCACATGAAGAAGGGCCGGTCCATGGGTCGCATGCGGAGCCGCTCAACCCATTTCTCGGCGCCGCTGGGTCCGCCCTTGCCGGCGATCGGTTCGCCGTCGCCGCCGATGTCGAAGGCGGCGCGCGCCGGGCCGACGAGCGTGTGCACGCCCCCGTGCGCATTGGTGCCAAAGTGGGCCTTGCCCGCGTGGGCCGTATGATAGCCCGCCGCCCGCAACAAGGCGGGAAACAGCACCGGACCCTCGGGCAGCGCCCCGTGAAGTTCGGCCGCCGTCTCGAGGTTGTGCGGATAACGCGACGTGATGAGACTCGAACGGCTCGCACTGCAGCTCGGAATCGTCACGTAGGCCTGCGTGAAACGCAGGCTCTCCTTCGCCAGGCGGTCGAGGTTGGGCGTGCGCACGCCGCGGTTTCCGAACGCGCCGATGTCCTGCACGCTGATATCGTCGCCGATGATGAGGACGAAGTTGGGACGCTCCGCGCGCAGCAGGCCGGGCACGAGGACGGCCAGACAGAGTAGCAGGGCGGAGCCCCTGGGAGGACGGACACTCTTGTCCGTCTTCGTGGCGTTACGGGACGGACAGGAGTGTCCGTCCTCCCAGGATTCCAAGGAGCGGCGACACGCTTGTCGCCGGGTTTGGGTGAGGGACGGCGAGCGCACGCCCTCGTCGGCGACAGGAGTGTCGCCGCTCCTTGGGTCACCACGAACATCGGTCCGCTCACCCATCGCCGACCTCCAGCTTCGCGATGCCGATGCCGTATTCGCCGGCGGTGGAATACAGGAGCCAGGCGTCGTTGCCTTCCCGATACACGGCCGGGTCGCGCAGTTCGCGCACGCGGTTGTGGGCGTAGCGGTACTTGATGACGCTGCCGCCCTTCGAGTACGCGAGCGGCAGGTCGGCCCCTTCCCAAGTGCGCTCGGATTGAAGCACCTCGATCGTGCCCCGCGCCCGCCAGGTTTCCGGCGGCCCCTTCAGGTCAACCACCGTGGCAATGATGCGCTCGGGACGGTGCGAAACGCAGGAAAAGTAAACGTAGAGCCGGCCATTGTGAAGGTCGGTGCCGACGTGGCGGATGGCGTAGCGTTCCTCGCCCTTCTGCGGGCGCTGGTCTGCGGGCACCGCCCCCGGTTCGCGGCGCAGCCAGGGGTCAAGAGCGTCGAGGATGTCCTGCCCGATGATCGCGGCGACTTCCTCGAACGGCGCGCCGAGGCGCTCCGCCTTGCGCAGCACGCCGGAACCGGTGAGGCCGTACCACGTTCCCTCGTGACGAAAAACACGCAGGTAGGCCGGACCGACGATCGTGCCCAGGTCGCGGAACGCGACACCGTCGGAGGACACCGCGACCGTCGTGACCTGTGGTCCCTCGCCGACGCGTGGCGTGCCGTGGGTGAAGAGGTAGATCTGCCGGCTCTCCTCGTCGATCACCGCCTCGGGCGAGGCAATGTGCCCGCGCAGGGCGCGCTGTTCGTCGACCGGAAGCAGGCCGCCTTCCTTCAAAGTCCAGGGACCGGCAAGGTCGTCGGCATAGGCGAAGCGGATGTATTTCCCATTGTGATGCGCGAAGTAGAGGTAGTAGCGCCCGAGACGGTTGGGAACCCAGTCCGGTACGCGGATGAGCGACGGCCCGTTGATGCTCTCGCCTTCGTCGCCGGGCAACATGGCCGGCGCAATGATGGGACGGTCGACCAGACGTTCGGCGCGGATCGTGGGAAGGCGGTCCGCGGCCAGGCTCCATGCGGAAGTACACACAAAAACAGCCAAACCGATGATTTTACAGGAGGTCGCAGAGAGCGCAGAGGTTCGATCTCCGTCACCTCTGTTTCCTCCTGTGAAATTCTTCCGCGGTTCGAAGTTCATGGCGAAGGTTTCACAGTCAGTCTGCGTGTTTCCGGATCGAAGCGCACCTGCCACCCGGAGACGTCCGCTCCGCCGTCGACTGCGCGTGCCGGCGGTTTCGGCACGCCTGGTTTGGCGACCTGGATTACGGCGAGAAAGCGCTGCTCCACCGCGGCGGGCGGCGTCGCCTTGAGGTGCCATTGGTTCGGCAGCGGGTAGTTCTGGCCGAAGCGCCAGTAGACCGCCGGATTTCCGCCAAAGTCGTCGTCCTGGTGGAACGTCAAGGCCCGCGGTTCCAACATCGTCACGGTCGCTTCACCTTTCTCTCCGCGGACAACGATGCGCCCCTTGGTTTCGTCGACTTCCATGCGCCGCTCCGCATGGAGGAGCCAATCGTAGGTCCGCGGCACGCCGCCGGCGGCGCGCACGTCGTCGAAAATCAAATACGTCTCGACCTCGCCTCCGCGCAGCCAGACCACGTGACGGTCGAACCGCTCCAGCGGCGTCTCCGGGTAGGCGTGCTCCGCCGCGCCGATCCAATACACCCAGCGGTCGTGCGCCTCGTAGTGGCGTACGTTCGCGTGTCCGCGATTGTCGCCGTAGGGCTGGCCCTTGCCGTCGACGAGCAGCGTGTTGTGCGCGGGGGTCTGGATCGTCCACTGCTGGCGGTGCGGGTCGCCCGCCGGCGTGAAGTACCCTGAGTCGATCAGCAGATCCTCGTTGTAGGCGATGACATGGAAACTGTTCTGGTCCGCATGGCCGTGGCCGAAGGCGCCGTAGGGTCCGGCGTGAAAGACGAAGCGGACGTTGTTGTCCGGGCGGGTGTAGTCGGAGTGCGTGAAGACCGCGCCGATGTCGGCGAACAGGCGCGCCGGCGCCAAGGTCGTGAGCGGCTCGGGCGCGACGGCCTTCGGTTCGGACCAGCGCAGGAACTCGCCGACGGTGAAACCGAGATTCTCTTCCGGGAGGGCGGCCGCGTAGGCGGCGGCGTGGCCATGGCCGTAAAGCTCCGCCATGCGGGCGGCGGCGAGGCGCGCGCGGCCGCGCGGCCGGTCGGCATTGTCGTCGTCGTCGGTTTCGCCGGTGAGGGTGTCGCCGAGACGTGCCCAGACGCTGCCGGGCGGAAACCCGTAGATCAGGTAGTACGGGTTGGCGCGGAACCACGGGTTGATCTCGTCCAGGGAAAGGCCAAAGGCGGTGCGAAAGAAGTCGAGGGTGTTGAGGCTCGGGATCATTTCCGTGCCGTGGTAATACTTCATGCCCTCAAAGGACCCGCCGTCGTTGCCGCCGAACCACGGATAGAAGGCGGCGAAGGTGCGCAGGCCGAGTTCGACCCAGGCGCGGGCCTCGGGCACCTCGCCGTAGAGGGCGAGCGCACCGGTAAGGGCGTCGAGGTAGGCGTGCTGCCAATCGTGACCGCGCATGAGGTGCTGCGAGGAGCGCGCCATGCGGGTGAAGATCGGCCGGGCGCGGACCGTGAGCGACTTGCGGATCAGCGCCCGCTCGGCCGGGGTGAACTCGTCGTACAGGAAGTCGTAGGCGAGGCCAAGGTGGGCCACCATGGCAGCGTTGCCGAAATCGGAGAACCGTTCCGAGATGAACCCCTCCGGATCCATGCGCGCGGCGAGCAGCGTGCGTTCGCGGGCGGCTTCGCGAAACCAAGGATCGCCCGTCGCCAGCCAGAGCCACGCGGCGTCGGCGATCGGCTTGGCCAGGTCATAGGCCGCTTCCTTTGAGGCCCAGATGAGCAGCTTGCGGGCGGGATGCCCCGGCGCCTCGCGTTCCGCACCGGCGGGCACCTTCTCCTGGTAGGCCTGCAATGAATACGGCTTTTCCAGCTTGGCCCGGGCCTTCTCCTTCCAGGCGTCAAGCGCCGGGCCGAGCCGCGCGGCCTTGGCCCGCAGGGCCGGCAGGTCCTCGCGCGTCACGTAGGCCCGCGGATGGCCGGCGGGAATGTTCGCCAGGTACTCCGACCACGGGCGCAGGCTTCGGCGCGGCAGGTCGGCGGACAGCTCGAAGCGCTCCGCTGGCGTCCACGCCCCCGCCGCAGGCTCCTCGACGCGTGTGCGCCAGTACCACACGCCCGGCTCGAGCGGTTGCAGGGGCAGCAGGAAGGGCTCCGTCGAGCGGGCCGAGGCAGCCTCGCGAAAGTCCGGCGTGCGCGCCCACTCCACGCGGTAGGCGGTGGCGCCGTCGACGGCGAGCCAGCGAAAGGGCGTGGGGTTGACCTGCAGGCGGGACTCCGGGAACGGCTCGGCGCGACGCAGGCGGTCCTGCAGGACGAAGTCGACGCGGGCGGCGGCGGCGGCCGGTGCGACGACAAGGCCGAGCACGGCCGCCAGGCGGAGGGTGAACGCGGAGGGCACGGGGCGGACCGCGTGCCTGATGAGTGCCACGATTTGTAGGAGCGGCTTTACGCCGCGATTGCAGGCGGACGGCGTCCATCGCGGCGTAAAGCCGCTCCTACAGGAAGATCGGTTTGCGAGTTCGTGATCCATGCTGCTCAGTTTTCGCTCCGGGCCGGGGTGGTCGGACGCCGGGGTTGGGTGATGCGCTCGAAGGGCCTCGGTCCGACGTCGTTGGCGAGCAGGTCCGCCACGAGGGCGTCGCCGTGGCGTTCTCCGAAGCGGCGGAGGCGCTCGCGATGTTCGAGCAGGATCGTGCGGTAGCCCGGATCGCGGGCGAGGTCGACCATCTCGCCGGGGTCGTTGATGAGGTCGACGAGGCTCTCGCGGTATTCACCGTGCAGGTACACGGCGTACTTGTAGCGGTCGGTGCGCACCATGCGGCCCTCGGTGATGGGCACGAAACCCTCGTCAGGAAGCAGGCCGCCTTGCGACATGTGGTTGCCGAGCACGATGGCATCGCGCCAGTCGGCGGGCGCGGGCCGGCCTTCGACGAGCGGGCGCAGGCTCGCTCCCGGCAGGCGGTCGGGCTTTGGCAGGCCGGCGTAGTCGAGCAGGGTCGGCAGCAGGTCCACGCCCGTGTTGACGAAGGCGGCGCTCTCGCGCGCACCGGTCTGGCCGGGGGCCTTCACGATGAGCGGCACCTTGACGGACTCCTCGTAGAATACCGTTTTCTGCGTGAGCCCGTGCGCCCCCGCGCATTCGCCGTGGTCGCTGACAAAGACAATCACTGTGTCCTCCTCGAGTCCGGCCTCGCGCAACGCGTCGAGCACCCGGCCGATCTCGGCGTCGACCTTCTCGACGAGACGGTAATAGCCCCAGCGCAACGCCCGCCAGGTTGACGGCGCGAAGTTGCCGACGGGAAACAGGCGCTGGTTCGCGTGATAGCCGCGGCGAATGTAGGTCATCGTGTCGGGCTCGTTGACAGGTGCGCCGAGGTTGACGGGCGGCGGCGGCAGTTGCTCGAGCGACGGCGGCTCGCCGATCGGCCCGTTGGACAAGGGCTGGCCGCGCGAGAGTTCGGCGACGTTGTGCGGGTTGAGGAAACTCGTCACGAGCAGGAAGGGCCGGTCGTGCTTTGCCTGGAGGAAACGCACGGCATGGTCGGCGGTGATCGCGTCCTTCTGCTGCGTGTCGAGCTCCGTGAAGCCGTGCGTCTCCGGCTTCGCCTGATCGTAGCAGAGGTGCCACTTGCCGAAGTAGCCGGTGCGGTAGCCGGCGCGCTCGAAGTACACGCCGAGGGAGGTGAACTCGTCCGGGTCGACCTTGAAACCCGAATACATCGGCGTGTTGTCGGTCACGGTCGTCTCGTGCGGAAAGCGGCCGGAAAAGATCGAGACGCGCGCCGGCATGCAGAGCGGATTGGGCGTGTAGGCGCGGGTGAAGAACGTGCCTCGCGCGGCCAGGCTGTCGAGGGCGGGCGTGTGGATGTGCTCGCGTCCGGAGCGGAAGCTGAGCGCGTCGGCCGTCTGCTGGTCGGTCATGATGAGCAGCACGTTGGGTGTTTTCGCGGCGGCCGCGAAAACACCAGAGGGGAGAATCAAGGCGAGGAGGAGACGAACGATCACGGGAAGTCGTTGACCCAGGTGAGTTGGGGCCAGGGGAGCGTGCGGTCGACGGGTTGGGCGGGGCCGGGGGTGCTGCGTCCGTCCTCGACGTAGCGGCGGAGGAGTTTGCCCAGGCGTTGCACGACCTCGGGGTGGGCGTCGGCGAGATTGTGGCGTTCGGCGAGGTCGCTCTCGAGGTCGTAGAGTTGGTACTTGGGCAACGTCGACAGGTCCGTGGCTTCGACCTGCAGCCACCGGCTCGGCGCGGGCGTGGGCGAACTCCAGCCGCCGGAGCCGGGCCAGAGCAGGAGCTTCCAACGGCCCTGCCGGATGGCGAAACGGCCTTCCGCGGAGTGATGCACCACCGCGGCGCGCGCGGGCCACCAGGCCTCCTCGCCGCGCAACAACGGAAGCAGGCTCACGCTGTCCTCGCCGGCGTCGGGCGGAAGTCGGACACCGTGGATCTCCGCGAGCGTGGCCAGAAGATCGGCCTGGAGGACGGTCGCGTTGACGTCGCGGCCCGCGGGCGCCACGCCCGGCCAGCGCACGATAAAGGGAACGCGGTGACCCCCTTCGAAGAGATCGGATTTGAAGCCGCGCAGGCCGCCGCTCGGATCGTGATTGAAGGTCGCGTGAGGCGGGATGTCGGCGGCCGGGGCGAAGCCGTTGTCCGAGGTGAAGATCACGAGTGTGTTCTTCGCGAGGCCCGTGCGGTCGAGGGCGGCGAGAATGCGGCCGATGTCGGCGTCGACCTGGGCCACGAAGTCGCCGTAAGGCGTCGTGCCGGTCTTGCCGTCGAACTCCGGCGTGAGCATGACCGGCGTGTGCGGCGAGGCCAGCGGCAGGTAGAGGAAAAACGGCTTGCCGTCAGTGGCGGCGGCGCGGCGTTCGAGAAACGAAATCGTCTCGGCCGTGACGCGCGGCTGCACGTCGCCGATCTCGAAGTCGGGACTGATCACGCCGGCACGCCAGAGCTTCGGCGACGGACTGTCCTCGATCCAGCCGGTGGGCAGGCTGACGGCGCGGCCGTTGCGCAGCCAGACGTAGGGCGGCATGTCGAGGGAGGCGCTCAGCGCGAGGTACTCGTCGAAGCCGTGGACGGAGGGGCCGCCGCCGTACGGTTGGGCAAAGTCGACGGCCTCCGGATCGGGGCCGGTCCTGACCCAATCGAGGCCGAGGTGCCACTTGCCGAACATGGCCGTGGTGTATCCACGGGACTGCAACAGGCGCGCGAGCGTGAGGCGGCCGGGTTCGAGCAAGGCCGGGCTGTAGCCCTGGGTCACGCCCTGCTTGAGCGGACCGCGCCACGCGTAGCGCCCGGTGAGCAGGGCGTAGCGGCTCGGCGTGCAGAGGGCGGAGGTCGAGTGCGCATCGGTGAAGCGCAGACCCTGCCGCGCCAGGCCGTCGAGGTGCGGCGTCTGCCACGCGCTGCGCGGATTGTACGACGAAAGGTCGCCGTAACCGAGGTCGTCCGCGTAGATCAGCAGGACGTTGGGGCCGGAGGCCTGCGCGGCGGAGGCATCAAGCAACAGGCACACGAGGAACGCTAACCAGGGTAAACGGGGCATGGCGGAACGGTGACATCTTTCTGAAGGAGCGGCGACACTGCTGTCGCCGACACGCGAAACAGACGGCGTAGGAGCGGCTTTACGCCGCGATGGCCGGCGGACGGCGTTGATCGCGGCGTAAAGCCGGTCCTACGAAAACGAAAAAGAGGGCGGACAGGAATGTCCGCCCTCCGGGGCAAAACCCAACGCTCAGAATTCGAACGTGGTGGTGAGAATGAACAGACGCGGATCGATGATGCGGTGGATCGTCGACTGGCCGAGCGGATCGACGGCGACCGCCTGGAGACGGCCGTCCTCGAGGGCGTCGCGCACGTTGAGCTGGGTGCGAACGCGGATGCGGTCGTTGGCCAGACGGAAGCGGTAGCCGAGGGTCAGATCGAGGTGCAGGCGGGACTTGTCGTAGACCGGCTTGTCCGGATCCAGCTCGAGGATCATGCCATTGGCATCGGGCGCGCGGCCGAGGAAGCCGATCGCGGCCTTGTCCTGCCAGCGCAGGGCGCCACCGATGGTCCAGCCCTTGAGCCGGCCCTGGGTGAAGTCGTAGGTGGTCAGGGCATTCCAGCGCCACTCGCGGACCTGCGAGCGCGGCTTGCCAGCGTTGGCGATCTCGAAGAGGTAGGGCGCCTGGATGCCGCTAAGGAACGAGTTCTGCGCGGCATTGTTGTTGGCAGTCCACCAGAGGTTGCCGTCGTCGTCGGCCGTGGTCGTCCAGACTGGCAGACGGCGCGCGATGTAGTCGGTGATCTCGCCGCCGATGTTGGAGTCGATGGACTTCATCTGAGCGGCGTTGAACTTGATGCGCCAGTTGGGCTGCGGGTTGTAGGTGGCCTCGATTTCCCAACCGGTGGAGTCGCGGTCGGCAGCGACGCCGACGGCGCCGGTGACCGCGGTCTGCTTGAGGAAGTTGGAGTCCGACTGCATGATCGCAGCGGCGGCGTCGTAGAGCTGATCAGCCGTCGGCGTGATGCCTTGGTTGGCGAAGCGGCCGGCGGCGACGCCCTTGGCCCAGGTGAGGAAGGACGTGGCGTTCTCGTCGCGTCCGCCCTCGAGGATGTGCGTGCGGGAGCCGACGGTGCCGAGCTGCGCGAGGCGGGCGTTGATCTCCTTCACCTCGTAGCGGTTGACCTTGAGGACAAGCTTGCCGTCGAGCGCGGTGACCGCGAAGCCGAAGTCCTGCCCCTCGGCGGTCGGGTTGGTCATGAGCACGCCGTCGATGTCGTAGCGCGTCGGCTCAGGCGTGAAGCTGTCGGCCCAGTTATAGAAGAGGCGCAGCCAGGGGGTGACCTTGACCACGGCGCCGAAGGTGAGCGTGTCGCCCGCCTGTTCGACCGGGGCATTCGGGAACACGTTGAGCGACTCCGAATTCCAGTCGAAGAAACCGGTGTCCGGGTTGATCGTCCAGGCGTCGGAGGTATTTTCCTTTTGCTTGTCGTCGCGGTAGCCGACGGTGGCGATGAAACGGTCGTCCCAGAAGTAGCCCTGGTAGGTGATGTTGGCCGAGTCGATGTCGCGGGTGCGGGTGCGTGTGTTGCTGACCGGCGCCTCGGCGATGGTGGCCTGCTCGGTCACCCACTGGCCGGCGACACCGTTGTACCAGCGGAATGGATACGTGCCGGCTGGGTTCGAGACGCTCGTCGGGGCGTAGTCGATGTTCTGTCCCTGCGCGTCGCCGATGTAGTATTGGTAGATGGTCTCCGTGGAGTTGGCGCGATTGGCCGGGCTCGTCCACGAGTGGTCGGACACGATGTAGTTGGTGAAGCGGCCGTTGACATTGGAGCGCTCGCGGCGCTCGGCGTGCAGGTTGATCGTCTGGCGGCCGATCAGACGGAGATCGGAAGGCGGCGTGTAGCGGTAGACGAGGTCGGCGCTGATCGTCTTCTCCTCCTCGGGCGTGCGGAACATCACGCCGTTGCCGGCGGAGTTGAGGTACGGACGGAGGAAATTGGCGTTCGGCGTGCCATCGAGGTTCTTCTCGTTCACGTCGACGTAGATCTTGGCGTCGTTCGGGCCGATCAGATTGCCGATGCGCTCATAGCGCTCGAAATCCTGCTGGAAGTAGCCGGCGCGGGCGGCGAGCAGGTGGGCGTCGTTTTCGATGAGGAACTGCTCGAGCTCGACCACGTAGGTCTTGGCGTCGTCCTCGATGAGGTTGGGCGCCATGAAGTTCACCGATTCCCAGTCGTAGAAGGACCGGTCGGTGGTGCCCGGCTCGAGGAAGAGCGGGTATTCCGGACGCATGCGCGAGAGGAAGGAGGCGCTCTGGATGAGGCGGAGGTTCTGGTTGCGCGTGCGCGGCGTGGCGGCGTTGCCGGTGCGGGCGACGCTCCAGTAGCTCACGGTGCCGTCGGGCTCGAGGGAGAAGGGCGTGCGGTTGTAATAGTTGTTGCCGGGGCCGATGAGGCCGGGGGGCAGCAAGGGGTCCTGCGCGACCGTGAAGGGTCCGATGACCCGGCCGTCGGCGTAGGTCACGCGCTGAGTGGTCGGATCCCAGGTGGGCCGGCCGGCGGCGTTCCAGTCGGTGATCGTCTCGCGCGGGGTGATGTTGTTCGGTCGCTGCGCGTCGTTGCTGTAGGTCTCGGCGGAGGCCTTGATCGTCGTGCGGCGGAAGGGCTTGTACTGGACGGAGGCCTGGGCGCGGCGGATCTCCTCGCGGGACGGCTTGCGCTCGAAGCCCTTGTCCTCGTAAACGGCGCCGACGCGGAATGCCAGTTTGTCCTTGATGATCGGACGGCTGAAATCCACGGCGGAACGGAAGCCGCTGCGGTCGTCGACGCGCAGGGTCACGCTGGAAATGTCGCGCGTGAGGTTGGCGTAGGCGGGCAGCAGGTTGACCGTGCCGGAGCCGTTGCCGAGGCCGAAGAGGTTGGAGTTGGGACCGCGCGAGATCTCGACCGCATCGATGTTGTACATGTCGATCGGGATAAGCGGATTCACGGCGTAGTTGCCGATGGCGACATTGGCCGAGCTCAGGCCGCGGATGCGGTTGGCGGTGGCCGGATTCTGGGCAATGTCGTCGTTGACGCCGCCGTCGCGGTTGGGCGTCACGGCGGTGTAGTTGCCGGTGCCCTCGGTGCTCGCCTCGTAGAGGAAGATATCGTTGATGTCGGACGCGGCGATATCCTCGAGCTGGAGCTTGGTGACGACCGTGATCGAGGAGGCGATGTCCTCGAGGCTGGTGTTGAGGCGGGTGCCGGAAAGCGCGTTGGTCGCGAGGTATCCGGAATTCGCCGTGGTCACCTGGAAGGGCGACAGTTCGATCGTTTCTTCCCGGGAAGGCGCGGCCGGGGAAGCCGGCGCCTGCTGGGCGTGGACGAGCGTGCCGACGCAGAATGCGAGGGACGCGAGCGATGAACGCACGATGAGTTTGGGGGTGTCAGGTTTCATGGTTAGGCAAACGAAAGGGGTTTTGGCCGGCCGCGAAGCCGCGCCGGGGGGTGGAACGCCAACGGGAACGGATGTTATCATTTTCGCGCACGAGGCGGAAAGGGGTGGAGCAACCAATAACTTTACAAAAACGATCACGAATGCGCACCGTGGGCGAAAATCAGCGCCCGGAGGCCCGGCGGGCGGCCACGCGGAGGCCGGCCTCCATGGCGTCGGCGCGGTCGTACATGAGTCCGTGGTACAGGAGCGCAAGGGCGACTTCGCGCGTGTTGACCATCTTGAAGCCGGTGCCGCCACGGTCCTTCTCCTGACCGAGTCCGGTGCGCGTGTTGCCCGCCACGAGTACGTCGCCCTCCGCGGTGACGCGCGTGAGCTGCCACGCGACGGCGGGGCCCATCGCAGCTTCGACCTCGGGCATCGGCACATGCAGGAGGAGGTGTTGCGCCATCAGGATCGAGACGGCGTTGTAACTGGAGTCGCGGCCGCCGCTCTCCACGAAGACGCCCTCGCGGTCGCGGCGCTCGAGCGCCTTCGCCGAAAGGTCGCGCGCGGCGGCACGCAGGTCTTCGCGATCGAGCAGGACGCCGGTCAGGCCGAGCGCCTTCGCGGCAATGAAGAGGCGGTTCGCGGTGTGCCCGACCTTTTTCACAATGCCCTCGCGGTTGGCCAGAATGAAGTCGGCCGCCCGGGAGAGACGCGGCTTCAAGGCCTCGACGCGCGCCGCGTACTCCGCGGCCATCGGCGACTGGCCGAGGACGAGCAAAGCGTGCGAAAGGGCCTGGACGTAGAAGTAGGCCGTCTCGACGCGCGACGGCAGGTCGGGCACAGGGCCGCCCGGACGCTGCCGCGACAAGAAGCCGCCGTCTTCGATCTGGTGCGCAAAGGCCGCGTCCACGGAGCGCCAGCCGGCTTCGACGCGCGCCCGATCGCCCGCGATCACCCCGCCGAGCAGGTGACGCGCGCCGGAGCGTTGGTAGCCCGCCTGATACCACTGACCCTGCTCGCGATGGTAACCGGCAAAACCGCGCTCGTCGGGCTCGCCTTGCATCAGCGAAGGGTAAAGCCCCTCAGGCAGACGGCGCAGGAGTTCGTACTCCGTGGGGCGGGCTGACGCCGAAGACGCGGACAGGAAGGTGGCGGCCGCGAGGGACGCGAGCGCGCAGAAAAGAAACGCGGAATTGAAACGCATGGGCATGAAAGGGACCGCCGTGCGGGGTCGGGACGGCTGGAGCGGAAACAATCATAGCAGATTGCCCCCGCCCTTCCCCACCGTGTCCGCGACCAAGATCTATACAAAAACGATCACGGAAACGCACCACCGGCTTTACAGGCCCTCCGGTCCGGGCACAATTCGCGTCATGCTTCGTTACCTGGGTCTGGGAAACCGCCGGTTCGGACTCTACCCCATCAAGTCCCAACCGCGCATCAACTGGGAGATTTTTGCCGTCGTCCGCGGCCGCTGCTCGCCGCTGGCCGTTTCGGGCAAGGCGCAACCGCTGCGCAGCCGCACGCTGTGGGTCTTCCCGCCGGGCTGCTCGCACACCTGGTCGGGCGACCGCGACAAGCGCGCCTACATCGCGGTCTTTCATTTCGGCTCCCTGCCCCCGCAACTCGAAGCGGAGGTCCACGCCCGCGGGAGCCTCGAACTCCCGCTCACCCCGGCCGAGTGCCGGCGCCTCGTCGCGCTCGCCACCCGTCTCCGGCCCGACTTCCAGGAACCGAACACCCTGAGCAACCTTCTCTTCCACGGCGCCCAGATCGAGCTCTCCCTCCTCGCCCTTTCCAAGTTGCCCGACAATCGCAAGCCCCTGCCCGAGGCCCAGGCCACGCGCACGGTCGCGGATGCTCTGCAATGGTACTCGGAAAACATCCGCGCCAACCCGTCGATCGAAGAGGTTGCCCAGCACGTCCACGTCTCGCCGAGCACGCTCCGCCGACTCTTCAAGCAGACGCGCAACGAGAGCCCGGCCAGAGTCTTTGCCCACCTGCGCCTCGAGGCCGCCCTGCACCTCATGACGGAAACGCGCCTGAAGCTCGACGCCATCGCCGAAGAGTGCGGTTTCGGTTCGACGAGCGATTTCTGCCGCGCCTTCAAGGCCTTCACCAAGGTCACGCCCAGCGTCTGGCGAAAAACGATCATCCCCCCGCCGAAGTGCGCTTTCCTGTCGTGAGGAGGGCTGCCCCCCATCTCTCTTTCTTCTTAGATCTTTCTCTTCCTCTTTCTCCCTCCCCGGGTGCGCCTCGCGGATGGACGGGGGAAGCGGGGGAGAAGGAGAAAGAGAACGAGAAAGAGAAAGAGAAAGATTGAGGTAACACCCCCCCCTCCGCTCGCGGCGCCACCGCGACCGCGCGGCCTTGCCGTACCGTGCCGCGCGCCCTAACCTCCGCTCATGACCAAGCCCCTCAGCCTCGACCGCACGTGGGACCTCGGCGGGTTCTTTCCGAGTTTCGACGGGGAGGAATACCGCGCCTTCAAGGCGGCCGCCCGGGCCGATCTTGCAAAGCGCCTCAAGCACGCCGGCCTGCTCGCGCCGCTCGGCGAGGCCACGGTTCCGGACTGGGGTGCGGAGCTGACGGCCTACGAGGACCTCGCCACGCGCCTCGGCCATCTCTCCGCCTACGTCGGCTGCCTCGCCGCCTGCGACACTGCGTCCGAGGCCTACAAGGCGGAACGCGCCGCGCTTTCGCAACTGCACGCTGAACTCGCCAAGCTGCGCAGCGAACTGCAACGCGCCCTCTGCCACGCCTCCGACGCCGACTTCTCCCGCCTGCTCGCCGAACCGGCCCTCGCCGGGGCCGGCCACTTCCTCCGTCGCCTGCGCCACGAGGCGTCGCTGCGACTCTCCACCGCCGAGGAAACCCTGCTCGCCGATCTCAACGTCGACGGCCTGCACGCCTGGGGCCGGCTTTACGACACACTCACCGGCAAAATGACGTTCGAGATGGTCTGGCCCGACGGCCGCCGCGAGACCGTCCCCATGAGCCAGCGCCGCGCCCTCATGACCGACCGCGACCGTCGCGTGCGACAGGCCGCCTTCGCCCAGGGCAACCTCGTCTTGACCGCGCACGAGGACACGTTTGCCGCCGCCCTGAACGCCATCGCCGGCACGCGCCACACGATCTACCGCCGACGCGGGCTCCGGCACTTTCTCGACGCCTCGCGTTTCGACGCCGCCGTCGACGCCCGCACGCTCGACGCGCTCTTCGCCGCCATCCACCACCACCTCGAGGTGCCGCGCCGCGCCGTCCGCCTCATGGCCCGCCTCCAGGGCACGCCGGGCATTGCCTGGTACGACCAGGAGGCACCCCTGCAGCTCCCGCCGCGGCCTCCCGTGCCGTGGGAGCGCGCCTGCGCCCTCGTGGCCAAGTCCTTCTCCGAGCAGTATCCGGCCCTGGGAGACTACTTCGAGGACCTGCTCGTGAAGCGCTGGGTCGAATCGGAGAAACGCCCCGGCAAGCTGCCCGGCGCCTTCTGCACGGGCTCCGAGCTCAACCGCGAGCAACGCGTCTATCTGACGCACGCCGACACCATGCACGATGTCATCACGCTCGCGCACGAGGTCGGCCACGCCTTTCATTCGCACGTGCTGCGCACGGAGCGCCCGTTCGCCACCGATTATCCGATGACGCTCGCCGAGACCGCCTCGAACTTCGGCGAGATGCTGCTCATCCACGGCCTGCTGCGCGAACCCGGACTCGCTCCCGCCGAGCGCGCCTTCCTGCTCGACTGCGAGGTCAACCGCGCCCCGGCCTACCTGCTCAACATCACCGCACGCTTCGAGTTCGAACGCGCGTTCTACGAGGAGCGCGCCGCCGGCGAGGTGCCCGTGAGCCGCCTGCGCGCCCTCATGGTCGACGCCCAGCGCCGCGCCTTCGGCGACACCCTCGAACCGGGCGGCGAGGACCCGTTGTTCTGGGCCTCGAAACTGCATTTCTACATCACCGGAATCTCCTTCTACAACTACCCCTACGTCTTCGGCTACCTGCTCAGCCACGCCCTCTTCGCCCAGTTCCGCCGCGAGGGCCCGGACTTCCTGCCGAAATACGAGGCCTTCCTGCGCCGCACGGGCAGCGCGACCTGCGAGGAGGCCGTGCGCGAGACGCTCGGCCGCGACCTCGGCGATCCCGCCTTCTGGGCCGAGGCCATCCACAACCTCGAGCATCCGCTCCGGGAACTCGAGGCCCTCGCCCCCACCCTCAGGGCCCCCGCCTGAATCCGTCCGCCATGGACTCCCTCTACACCCTGCTCCGTTCGGTCGACAACCGCCACGTTCCGCCCTTCGCCGCCGAACAGGCCGCCGAGATCGCCGCCCACAAGAAGACCCACTTCGCCCAGGCCGCCGCCGACAACCCGCTCGTGCGCCTCGTCCTCCAGGGGGGCCGCGTCAGCTATGATGGACTCGAGCGCGACGACCGCCGCGGCTTCCTCGCCGGTCCGGCGACGTTCTTCCGCACGCACGAGATCCTTCGCCGCACCGCCCGCCGCAACCTCGCCGTGCGCCTCGGCGCCGAGGAGTACCCGCACAATGCGGTGGCGGACTTCTTCGATCGCTGCGTACCCAACGCGAAACTACACCACCGTCCGTGGTTCTCGCCGGCGCGTTACACCACCTCGCTCGCCCTCGTCTGGGGCGTCACCCTGCTCATCGCCCACCTCGTCGCCCGCGACCGCCCCGAGGCCGGCCTGCTCGACGGCTTCGTCTGCTACCACCTCGGTCTCGGCGGCACCATCGCCGCCCTCGCCTACACCGCCCTCAAGCGCAACCGCGACGTCCGCGGCCCGGCCCCGTGGAACTCCGCGATCTACCTCGACGTCAACGCCGACCTGGTCCGCCGCGACTCCCTGCTGCTCGCCGCCGCCCGCAAGGAACTGCTCCCGCGCCAGACCCCCTACAAGACGCCCGACTTCTACTACGCCCTCGCCCGCCGCATCGAGGCCCACGGCCTCGACCCCGACCTCGCGAAACACCTGCCGGTCAAAAGTGTGGCGGCGCCCGTGCCGGACGCCTCGACCGGCCCGATGTAGCGACGGCTGTCCCCAGCCGTCCTCCTCAGCCGTCCTCCTCTCGGTTCGTATCCAGGCGCCTGAGACAGGCGCCGCGACATCGGCAACGCGGCCGGCGCGGCCACGGCTACAAGGCCTTTCTGCGAAACACGACCACGTGCTGCCAGGGCAGCTTGCGATGGGTCGTCACCCACTCGAGCTCCGGGTGCACCGCGGCCTCCTTCTTCACCTGGGCTTCCGTCATCTTGTGCAGGGGCAGGATGGGCACCCAGGGATTCTCCCCCTTGAATTCGACAAACACGACCCGCCCGCCTGGCTTCAGCGAGCGCACGATCGCCGCGAGCATTTCGTAAGGGTGCGAGAACTCGTGGTACACATCGACCATCACCACGAGGTCGAGTTCGCCTGCGGGCAGCTTCGGATCGACGATCGTGCCGAGCGTGGAAACGACGTTCTCGATGCCTTCCGCCCGCAGCCTCGTCTGCATCATTGCCAGCATCTCCGGCTGGATCTCCACCGCATGCACGCGCCCCGCCGGCCCCACCCCGCGCGCAAGCTGGCGCGTGATGTAACCCGTGCCCGAGCCGAGGTCGGCCACGACCTGACCCGGTTGCAGATCGAGCAGCTTGATCATCTCGCTGGTGCGCTCCTCGCGCTCCCGCTCCGGCCGCTCCAGCCAGTCCGCCCCCTGGTGCCCCATCACCGGCGCGATCTCGCGTCCGAGGTAGAAACGCCCCGTGCCGTTCTCGCTCGCACGCCCCTGCCGATATCCCGGGGCCTCCGCCACCGCGGACACAACCGCCCCCAGCGCCATTGCCCACACCGCCAGAAACTGGGACGATTTCATGCGGGACCCTAACGCAAATTTCACAACAAACAAGCCCAGGCCAGTTTCAAAGCGCTGCGCCGCCGCAACCCGGACTCGATCGACAGGAGTTGGCCACAAAGAGGCGCAAAAGGCGCAAGAGTTCCGGAGATCCCGACCGCTTGTTTTTGCGCTTCTTGAGCCTTTTTGTGGCCCATCACCTTTCCTCGCGGAGGAATAAGCTTCACGAAGCATGGAGTACAGAGGACGCCGAGCTCAGTAACCCAGGAAAAGTTGTTTTCGATAATGTGAAATATGGGGCGAGTCACCTCGCCCCCTTCCGCAACCGCCACGCATGCGGGACGCTCACCGCAGGCTTCACGATCAAAATAACCGGCCGGAAAATTATCCGGCCCAAACGTTGAAGTTCCTGCCCGCCTGATACACCTTGCCTGACCTTCGACCGGCGCCCGCCGGCCAACGATTTTCAGTTTCTCGCCATGCCTCGTTTCCGCCGCGCCGTCCTGTGTCTCCTCACTGTCGTCCTCGCGTCGTCGCTTCCGGCGCAGACCCTCGAGGGGCCCCGCTCGGGGCGCTGGGCCCATGAAACCAGTGCGCTGCCGCCCGACCCGGCCGTTGTCTGGGGCCGGCTCGACAACGGCGTCCGCTACGCCCTTCTCCCGCATCAAGGCGTGCCGGGCCGCCTGGCCCTGCGCTACGTCGTGCTGGCCGGCTCCGTCGACGAACGTCCCGAAGAGGCCGGCATCGCCCACTTCACCGAGCATCTCGCCTTCCGCGGCACGCCCACCTTCAAGGCCGGGGAGATGGTTTCCCTCTTCCAGCGCCTCGGCGTCGAATACGGCAGCGACGTCAACGCCGTCACCACGCACGACTACACGTCCTACATGCTCGACTACCGCGAGCACTCGCCCGAGCTGATCCGCGAGGGCCTGCGTTTCTTCCGCGGCATCGCGGACGGTCCCCTCTTCGAACCCCAGGCCATCGTCTGGGAGAGCCGCGTGATCCTCGCCGAGATGCGCAGCCGCGACAGCCTCGCCGCCCGCAACCTCATGAACGCCTTCCCCGTGGTCTTCCGCGGGGCCGGCTTCGCCCGCCACGCCCCGATCGGCACGGAACAGAGCATCCGTTCATTCCGCCGCGAACACTTCCTCGAGTTTCATCGCCGCAACTACCGGCCCGATTTCACCGTGATCGTCGCCGCCGGCGACTTCGATCCCGCCGCCATGGCCGCCCACATCCGCGACAGCTTCGGCGACCTGCCGGCCCGCGCCGATCCGCCCCCCGTACGCGACGAGGGCCGCTTCAACGAGCGCGGTCTCCGCGCCGGCATCTTCCGCATCAGCGGCGTGGGCTCCGCCGAGACCCTGATCGCCTCCGTCCAGGCCACCGGCTACCGCCCCGACTCGAAGGACGCCGTCGTCGAACGCCAGCGCCGCGCCTTCGTCATGGAGCTCTTCAACGAGCGCCTCGGCACGCGCATCCCGGGAATCGGTGGCGCCCAGGCCAGCTACCAGTCGATCATGGGCTTCGAGGCCGCCATCGCCTCGGCCCAGGTGCCCGGCAAGGAATGGGCCCACGGCGTGCTCTCCCTCGACCAGATCATCCGCAACACCCACCGCAACGGCTTCGAGCGCGGCGAACTCGAACGCGTGCGCACCCCGAGTCTCCGCCTCGCCCGCTATCTCGCCGAACAGGTGCCGACGCTCGACCCGCTCGTGCTCTGCGAGGCGCTCGCCGAATCCATCGTCAACCACACCGTCTTCATCGGCCCCTCCCAGGAGCAGCGCTGGCAGATCGAATGGCTCGAGCGCTTCAACGAGACCCAGGCCCTCGAGACCTTCCGCCGGATGTGGAACCCCGAGAACCTCGCCGTGCACATCGGCGGCGACGTCGACCCCGAGGTCACCACCGCGGAGGTCCTGCGCAAGGTCCAGCAGTACCGCCGCGTCGGCCTCACCTACCTCCAGCCGCCGCCCGTCCGCGACAAGCCGCCCGTCCTGCGTCCGGTCGGTTCCGCCTCCCCCGTGCTCGAGCGCCGCGAAGTGCCGGAGCTCGGCGCCGTGCTCATCCGCTTCGGCAACAACGTGCGCCTCAACTTCGTCTCCAGCCGCCAGCGCCCGGGCTTTGCCAGCGCCGCCGTGCGCGTGGGCTCCGGCCTGATCGACATGCCCGGACGCCAGCCGGCCTTGAAGGAGTTCGGCCTCAACACCGTGCTCGCGAGCGGCACGGGCCGCTTCACCTCCGACCAGATTTCCCGCCTGCTCGAGGAGGACATGATCGACTTCGGCTTCGACCTCGGCGACTACGACGCCTTCACCTTCCGCGGGCGTATGAGCACGGCGAATACGGACACCTTCCTGGGCGTCGTCGCCGACTTCCTGCGCGCCCCGCGCTTCGCCCGCTTCGCGCACGACTCCGTGCGCCAGAGCGCCGCGATGAGCCGCACCGCCGGCAGCATCGGCATGCAGGAGGGCATGCGCGAGCTGACCAACCACCTCTTCCAGGACGACGCGCGCTTCGCCTGGGGCAACCAGATCGACTACATCTCCCTCAGCGTGGTCGACGTGCGGCGCTGGATGGAGCCCGCCCTCACGCGCGGCTACGTCGAGATCACCCTCGTGGGCGACCTCTCCGAACAGGAGGCCGTCGACCTCGTCGGCCGCACCCTCGGCGCGCTCGATCCGCGCGCCCCGGAGAAGCAGGTCGGCCCGATCGCCCCGGCCCGCGTACGCGCGCCGGCCGGACACCGCCGCATCGAGTTCCTCGGCGAGCACAACCTCGGCCTCGCGATCGGCAACTGGCCGGTCGAGGGCACGCTCACCGTGCGCGACAAGGCCGCCCTCAACATCCTCACCAAGGTGCTGGAGATCCGCATCCGCGACGAGGTCCGCGAGAACCTCGGCCTCGCCTACGCCCCCGCCGCCTCCTTCCAGTCCTACAACGGCTTCGAGATGCTCGCCATGATCCAGGCCACCGCCGACTGCGCGCCGACCGAGGCCGACCGGGTCGCCCAAGTGATGTCGCAGGTTGCCCACCGCATCGCCACCGAGGGCGTGCAGGAGGGCGAGTTCATCGGGTCCCGCGGCATCCTCACCAGCCAGCTGCGCCGCGCCTTCCTCGAAAGCGGCTTCGTGCAATCGATGCTCATCCGCGCCCAGGAGAAACCCTCGACGCTCGACGACGCCCTCGCCCTGCGCGACGGCCTCATCGCCACGATCACACTCGACGAGGTCAACGCCTGGGCCAGGAAGGTCCTGCCCAGCCGGAACAGCCGCTCCGCCGCGATCGTACCGAAGACCTTCATCGGCATCTTCGAGACGCGGTGAGCGGACGCGCCTATCCGCGTCTCGCAGGCTAGAAAGAGGCACGGGCGTCCCGCCCGCGGACGGCGCTCCGCGCCGCCGCCGCCTCTGTAGGCCCGGTCCCCCAACCGGGCGGGTTCGGAACATCGTCGCACGCCGCGCAGACTTGGGCGCGACGCCCAAGCCACCTTACGGGCCAGATGCCCACGGCGCCCGCCCGCACCTTGACGGTCCGCCCCACGTGCTGCTGGCTGAGAGGACACCATGACGAACCCGTTGCCCGTCGCCGCCGCGGTCACCCCGCCCACGTTCACGGAGGCGTTGCGCGTCTGGATCAAGATTGGTCTGCTGAGTTTCGGCGGCCCCACCGGCCAGATCGCGCTCATGCACCAGGAGCTCGTGGAAAAACGTCGCTGGGTGAGCGACGCGCGGTTCCTGCACGCGCTCAATTACTGCATGCTCCTGCCCGGACCGGAGGCACAGCAGTTGTCCATCTACGTGGGCTGGCTGCTCCACCGCACCTGGGGCGGCATCGTCGCCGGCACCCTCTTCGTCCTGCCGGGCGCCGCCCTGCTTTGGGCGATCAGCTGGATCTACGTGACCTACGGACAAGTCCCTTGGATCGCGGACATCTTCCACGGACTCAAGCCGGCCGTCATGGGCATCGTCGCCATGGCCGTGCTGCGCATCGGCGCCAAGGCGCTCAAGAACCGGATCATGTGGTCCCTCGCCGCCGGCGCCTTCGCGGGCATCTTCTTCCTGCGCCTGCCCTTTCCCTTGATCATCGGGCTGGCCGCCCTCATCGGGCTCTTGGGCGGCCGTCTGCGGCCCGATCTCTTCCTCGTCATCAAGGGACACGGGAGCGCGGCCGGCGATACCGTCATCGCTGACCACACGGGGGCCATCTCCGCCCCCTCGCTTCCCGCGGCGCTCGCCAAGGCCGCCTTCTGGCTCGTGCTCTGGCTGACTCCGGTGGCCCTCGTGGGCGGCTGGCTTGGACGCGACCACGTGCTGTTTCACGAAGGCGTGTTCTTTTCCAAGGCCGCCCTCGTCACCTTCGGCGGCGCCTACGCCGTGCTGCCTTACGTTTCCCAACAGGCCGTCGAAACCTACCAATGGCTCACGACCGCGCAGATGCTCGACGGGCTCGGACTTGCGGAGACGACGCCCGGGCCGCTCATCCTCGTGCTGCAGTTCGTCGGCTTCCTCGGCGCCTGGGCGCAACCGGGCTCGCTCGACCCGCTCGCCGCCGCGACGCTCGGCGCCGGCCTGACGACGTGGTGCACGTTCCTGCCCGGGTTTCTCTTCATCTTCGTGGGCGCTCCCTACATCGAGGCGCTGCGCGGCTGGACCCTGCTCACCTGCGCCCTCTCCGCCCTCACCGCCGCGGTCGTCGGCGTGGTCCTGAACCTGTCCGTGTGGTTCGCCCTCGGCACGCTCTTCCCGGCCGCCGGCGGCATCGACTGGTTCGCCGCCCTCGTGGCGGTGGGTGTGTTCCTCGGCCTCAAGTTCCTCAAATGGGACGTGGTGCGCGTCGTGCTCGCCTGCGGCGCACTCGGCTGGGCCCACGGCCAGCTCCTCGGTTAAGCCGGTCCGACGAACGTCACAAACGTTGCGTAGGAGCGGCTTTACGCCGCGATGAACACCGTCCGCCGGCCATCGCGGCGTAAAGCCGCTCCTACGCCCAAGCCGGTCATTTCGTGAAAACTGCGCGCTACCGCAGCTTCGCGTTGAAGAAGTCGAGCGTGCGCCGCCACGAAAGCTCCGCCGCGTCGCGGTCGTAGCGCGGCGTCGTGTCGTTGTGGAAGCCGTGGTTCACACCGGGGTAGATGTGGGCCTCATAGGAAACGCCCGCGGCCTTCAGCGCGGCCTCGTAGGCCGGCCAGCCGTTGTTGATGCGCGTATCGAGCTCCGCGTAGTGGATGAGCAGGGCGCCCTTGATCTTCGCGGCTTCCTCTGCGGAAGGCTGGCCGCCGTAGTAGGGCACGGCCGCCTTGATCAGGTCGGGCAGCCGCCACGCGAGCGTATTGGCCATCGCCCCGCCGAAACAGAAGCCCGTCACCCCCATCGAACCGTTGCAGTCGGGATGCTTCGCCAGAAACTGCGCCGCCGCGACCAGGTCCTCGACGATCTTCGCACGGTCCAGCTTGCCCTGCATGGCCCGCCCGTCGTCGTCATTGCCCGGATACCCGCCGAGCGGCCAGAGGGCGTCGGGACCGAAGGCCACGAAACCAGCCGCGGCGACGCGACGAACCACGTCCTCGATGTAGGGATTGAGCCCGCGGTTCTCGTGAATGACGACCACCCCGGGCAGACGCCCGGTCGCGTTGGCGGGCTTGGCAAAGAGCCCGCGCATCTCACCGCTGCCGGCCGGCGAGTCGTACTTGAGGTACTCCGAGACCACGCGTGGATCGTCCTTCGGTACCTGCGCTGCGAAAGCGTACTTCGGACCGAGCGCCTCGAGCAGGGCCGCCGCCGTCATGCCGCCGACGGCAAACTTCGCCGCGCGGTCGAGAAAGGTCCGCCGATCGATGTGACCGTGGACGTAGTAGTCGTACAGATACAGCAGTTCCTGATCGAAATCCTTCGCAGTGGGTCGGTTCATGGGGGCAGGGGGTTGAGGGAACGAACACGACGACAATGTCCCCGCTTGCCCGCATTGGCAAGACCCCCGGCCGCATCCCCGCCCTCCCAATCGTTCTCGTAATCGTTCTCGTTCTCTTTCTCCCTCTTCCCGATTCCTTTCGAAACGAACCGAGAACGAGAACGATAAAGATCACGAGAACGATACGCCCGCCCGCCTCTCTCCCATGCCCACACCTGCTTCCCCTTCTCCCGGCCAGCCCTGCCCCTGCGGTCGCCCCGCCACCTTTGACGCCTGCTGTGGCGCGATCCTCGCCGGATCCCGACCCGCCGCCAACGCCGAGGACCTGATGCGCTCGCGCTTCACGGCGCACGTCGTCCGCGACTATGCCTATCTGCACCGGACCTACCGCGAAACCGCCGCGCGGCCCTACGTCGAGGAAGCGATCGATGATCCGATCGTCTGGACGCGCCTGCAGATCCACAGCCACGAGCCGGAGGTCCGCCCCGGCGTGTCCTTCGTGGATTTTTCCGCCTTCTTCCTCGAAGGCGGCGCGGAACGCGAACTGCGCGAGCGCTCCGAGTTCCAGCGCGTGAACGGCCGCTGGATCTACACCAAGGCCGTCCGCCACGGCCCGCCCCCCGTCCGCGCCACCGCCCCCAAGGTCGGCCGCAACGACCCCTGCCCCTGCGGCAGCGGCAAGAAACACAAACACTGCTGCCTTGCCGCTTGAGGCGGGGCGACCGCGCCTCAAGCCGCGAACATCCGACGCCGAACGCCGAACATCCAACCTCGAAGTGCTGGGGTCGGAAACGGCGCCCGAGTCGTCGACTCGCCTCCCTGCCCTCTACTTGCGACTCATCGTACTTAATCCTTGCCGTTCCATCTGTACTAGTATTGCTAGTACAGAGTGCTCCCTTTCTCCGTCGAACTGAAGTCCGGTCTGCCTGTCGCGGAGCAGATCCTGTTCGCGGTGAAGAAGGCCGTCATCTCCGGGCAACTCCGGGCCGGGGAAAAATTTCCCTCCGTCCGGCAGCTTAGCCAGGAACTGAAGGTTAACCCGAACACCGCCCACAAGGTTGTGGCCGCCCTTGTGCAGGAGGGCGTGCTCCTCACGACTCCGGCCGTCGGCAGCGTCGTCGCACCCCGCAAGGAATCCGGCAGCCGCCGCGAACGCACCGCCCTGCTCGCCGCCGACCTCGAGCGCCTCGCCGTCGAAGGCCGCAAGCTCGGTCTCGACCTCGCCGACCTCCAGGACGCCCTCGCGACCCAGTGGCACAAGCTCGGCCCCACCACCGACCAATGAGCCCCGCCCCATCCTTCATAATTCATCCTTCATAATTCTTCCTTCCTCCCCATGCATGTCATCGAAACCCACGCGCTCACGCGCCGCTTCGGACGCACCGAGGCGATCCACGACCTGACCTTCGGCGTCCCCGCGGGCAGCGTCTGCGCCCTGCTTGGGCCCAACGGCGCCGGCAAAAGCACGACGATCAAGCTGCTCATGAACCTGCTGCACCCGACCGCCGGCCACGCCCGCGTGCTCGGGGTGGAGAGCCGGCACCTCCGCCCGTCCCAACTCGCCCAGATCGGCTACGTCTCGGAGAACCAGCAACTGCCCACCTGGATGACGGTGCGCCAGTTTCTGGACTACTGCCGTCCCTTTTATCCCACCTGGGACCGAGACCTCGAAAAGTCCCTGCTCGCGCGCTTCGAACTGCCGGAGGCGCGGAAGCTCAAACATCTTTCCCGCGGCATGCTGATGAAGGCGGCCCTGCTTTCCTCCCTCGCCTACCGGCCGCGGCTGCTGATCCTCGACGAACCCTTCACCGGACTCGACCCGGTGGTCCGCGACGACCTCGTGCAAGGCCTGCTCGAAACCGCCGACGCCGGCGGCTGGAGCGCCCTGATCTCGTCGCACGACATCGACGAAGTCGAACGCCTCGCCGACCGCATCGCGATGCTCGACGCGGGCCGCCTGCGCCTCGAGGAGGCCACAGAATCATTGCTCGGCCGCTTCCGGCGCATCGAGGTCGACCTGCAAGGCGGCGAGGCGCACCTCTATGACGCGCCCAAGACCTGGCTCCGGATCGAGCGCTCCGGGGACCGTGTTCGCTTCGTGGATACACGCTACGAAGCCGCAATCACGGAAAGGGCCTGCCGCGACCGTTTCCCCCGCGCTGCGGTGAGCGCGCTGCCGATGACCTTGCGCGAGATCTTCGTCGCCTTGGCCCGCACCTCGTCCGCCATCCCCAGCGAGGCCGCCCGATGACGCCCCTGCTCGCTCTCGTCAAAAAGGACGTCCGCCGATTCTGGCCGGCAGCATTGCTGCTCGCCGCCACCGTACTGCTGCAGGCGGCGATCGGACTCGCACTGCTTCACCACGGCGGAGCCTTTGGCGAAGTACCGTTCTTTCGGCTGATTGGCATCGTGAACATGCTGGAACTCGTTCAAGCGATCGCCACCGCCCTTCTCACGGTCGCAATCATTCAGGAGGACAATCTCGTGGGTACCGAGCGCTTCTGGATGACCCGCCCGATTCCGGGCGGCCGCCTCCTGATCGCCAAAGGCGTTTGCGTCACCTTCTTCACCGTCGCCGTGCCGGGCACCGTGGCGCTCCCTTGGTGGCTCGCAGCCGGATTCGACGGGGCCGGCGTTCTCGCGAGCGCCTGCGATCTCGCCCTCGACCAGGCCATGATCGTCGCGCTCGTCGGGCCCTTTGCCGCCATCACGTCCAATCTCGGTCGCTTTCTCCTCGCCGCGCTGGGCGCCTTGCTGGCCTTTGTGGTGATCGGCACGGGAGTTTCGTGGCTTCCGTCGTGGACGCCGACCGACGACCGTTCGCTGGACTACCGCTCGAGCCGGGAGCTGATCGCGGGAATCGCTGCCCTCGCCACTTCCGTCGTGGTCATCGTCTCGCAGTATTTGCGGCGCAACGTCACCCGCGCTTCGGCGACGCTCGTCGCCGGCTCTCTGGTAGCCATCGTCGCGCATCTCTGGTGGCCGGTTCCCTTGTTCCGCATCGAGCGCTACGTGCGCTCCGAAACGGAAACGACCCGCAACATCGAGGCCTTTCCGGCCGCCGCCCGGATCGCTGAGAACCGGCTGACCCGATCGCGAACCTATGCCCTCACCGTCGGCCTCACAAACGTGCCGCCTATGCATTCGGTTACCGGATACGCCGAACCGCTTCTCCCGGTCAGGCACGGCGACCGTCAGTCAGTCTTCCCGATCGGGGGGCCCGTGATTGAACTCGACGGACCGCCGCCCGAATCCCTCTTTTTCCCAGATGAACTCCCCAGCGGCCGCGGGATCGCAAGTTCAACGCCTACGCGCTGGCTCGATGTCCTGTCGCACACCTTGCCGGCCACGCCCGCAGGCGACGGACGGAGCGTACCGCCACCCGCCGCTCACTTAAGGCTCATTCTGGTCGAATTGCTTCCGATGGGGAGCCTCTCACTCGGCGATCAAGGTATCCTGCGAAAGCATGGTCGCATGGTGCGCCTCGCCCGCCACGCGAGTGAGCACTTGGAGTTCACGGTCACCTTGGTCGAAACTCATCCCCGCGCGTCCGGACGTCCGCGGTTCTTCTCTACAACGAAAGCGGTGCGGTTTCCGGTCGCGCCCCACCTGTCGTTCGTCACCCTGATCGACGCAAATGACGGCCGGCAAGAAGCCGACACGTCGCCCGAAAACCACCGCCAGTCTCTCCAGAGTGCGTCCATTCTTGGCGTAGGGCTCACCTGGCGAAAACTTGGGTTCGACGAAACGCCGGTCTCCCTGCAGGGAGACGGCGCCCTCCCGTCGCCCGCGCAGGATCGCCTCGACGTGGCGGTCCCCCGGGAGGCGGCCCGCTTCGACCGCACGATCGTCGCTCCGGCGATGCTCCCGTCGGCGCCAACGCGGTAGCGCCCGGCTACGCCGATTCTTCAGGGAACGCTCCTCTGCGCTGATCGTCTCTCATCCATAGATTTCATCATCAATACAGCGAAGGCCAGTTTCACAGCGCGACACTGCCAAGGACCTGAAAACCTACCCGGCGCCCAAAGACTTCAGAATCTTCCACGCCAACGGTTCCTTAACCTCGGAGTGCCTGGGGATCGCTTCGACGACACCGGTGCGAGGATTGATCCAAAGCGAATGAGATCGTCCTTCGCGCTTGAGGTAGCATCCCGCGTGGCGAAGGCGCTTCTCCAAATCCCTACGCTTCATCAGACGGCAATCACCGTTCGGATGGCAGACTTCGGCAATCCACGCCGGGCGTCCACAACCCGATCCTCAAAGATCAACCGGATCGCGTCTCGCAAATTCTTCTTCGTCTCCGCGACGGTCTCGCCTTGCCCATTGGCACCAGGCACTTCCGGACAGATCGCCCAGTAGCCGCCGTCGGGAGCCTTCTCGATGATTGCGGTGAATCGTCCTTTCACAACTCACAAGATGCCGCCCCGCCCTTCTCCGTCAATCGTGCGATCAAAGTCCTTCCTAAAACCAAGCGATCGCGGGGCGCATTTCCTTTTTTTGCACGTTGGATCGGGGCAACGAGGTTTTCACTCAGCCCCCTTGCTAGATGAGCGGGAATCAGCGTTCCAACCAATGGCCATGCGAGTTCTCCGAACAATGCCCCCGCGCTACGGGCGCTTCACGCGCATCGCCGTCAACCGCCACAGCGCCAGCGGCACGAGGAAGTGGGAGAAGCGTACGAGCAGCTCGGGATAAAAAGACGCACCGTACGCGGTCATCCGCGAAAGCGCCGTCACCAAGCCCCAGAAGGCGGCCCAGAGCAACACGACGCGCAGAGGCCGGAAAAGAACGGCCGCGGCCACGGCGAAGTCGACCACGCCGATGACGCGCAACGCCTGCACGACCGTCGCCTCGGGGAGACGCCACTCGCCCACGCGGTAGGCCGAGCTCAGGACGAGGTCCACAAAGCCCGGATGCGCCCGCCAGGCCTCCAGTCCATGCACCGCAAAGACGATCGCGATGGCCACGCGCAGGATCATCTCGCCCGAAAACGACCAGACCCGGCCGGCGCCCGCCCCTGCCCCGCGTTGCAAGCCCGCGATCACGAGGCAGGCCCCGAGCGGCGTGAGGTAGCGCGGCGCATGCGCCCAGAGCGCCCATTCGCTGTAGGCCTGGCCGCGTTCGTACGAGCGCGTGAGCGCTTCGGCCAGCGCGTAGGCAAAGACGACGAGAAACGCCGGCCAGATCGGCCGCAGCCACGCCGCCAGCGCGAACGCAACCGTCAGCGCCGCTAGCAGCCGCTCGATCCGCCCGGAGGTTCCGTGCGACCACTCCAGCGTCAGGAAAAAATACGCGTTCAACGCCGTGCCGTCGCCGCGAAAGGTGGCCGCCGCCAGACCCAGCGCCGTGCCGAACACCGCTAACCCGAGCAGGTGCCGGACCGGTCCGTCCACGGCCGGCCGCGGTGAAGCTCCCGTCGCCATCGGCGTCACTGGGCGCCCGCAGCGACCAGGGCCGGCGATTTCGGCTTCTGCGCGAAGGCGTCGAGGATCCCGCGATCGAGTCCGATGGCCCGCACGCGCAGTTCCTCGTCGCCAAACTCCAGCACGTGCACGTGGTGGGCCGGCTTGGCGAAGCCGGGCGACTTCAGGTACCAGCGCGTGCCGTCCGGTTCGCGCTGGGGCACGCCGAGACCGCCGTCGCCAATATAGACGATGCCTCGCTCGGGGTCATGCTTGTCGGCGAAGATCGGTACGGTGCGCTTGAGCATATGGTGATCGGATTCGCAGACCAGATCGATTTGGTGGCGCTCGAAGAGCGGCACCCAATGCAGACGCAGCGGCGCGCCGCCTTCGTAGGCTTTCACGGAGCCGTAGGCGGGACGGTGGTACTGGGCGGCGACCCAACGCCCGGGCGCGTTGCGCTGCCGCTGCAACTCGGCCTCCAGCCAGGTCCGCTGATCGCCACCGACACTGATCTCGGTGTTGAGGGTCAGCAGGGCCACGCGACTGGACAACATCGTCGTGAAATAAAAATCGTGCGTGCGCCCCGGCCAGAAGAAGATCTCCTCGAAACCCACGTGATGGTCGTGGTTGCCGCGGGCCGGAATGACCGGCAGGATGCGGCCCGCCTTCGTGATCGTGAGTTCGTGATCCGACAGCCAGTCGGTCATGAAACGCCACTCGGCCCGCGAGCAGTAGTCGCCGCCGTGGGCGAAGGCGAGGATGTCGGGCTCCTGCTCGACGAGTTCGGCGATGAGCCGGTTGACCTCGCGGCGATGGAGGTGCGGTTGCCCGAGCGCGGGAGGACGGCGCGAGTCGCCGCCGAAGAGCAGCTTGACCGGACGGGCGTCGTCCGGAGCGGTCACAAAGTGAAACTCCCGCGAAAGACGTCCGTCGCTTTCGATCGTGAAGTAGTACGTGGTCGCCGGCTCCAGATTCTCGAGAAACGCGTGGTGCGCCCACCCTTCCGGCGTACCCGCGTCCGCCTCCTCCATGGTGAACCGGAAGGTCGGCAGCGCCTCGATCCGACGCGCGTAATCCGCCGCCCGCCGCGCCCGCGGCTGCGTGTCGAAATACACGACGTGTTTCTCGCCGGCCACGGGCGTCGTCCACGAGATCACGGCCTTGCGCGCCGGATCCTCCATCCACGTCACGCGGAAATGCGCAAGGGGTTGCGGCGGATGGACGACGGCGGCGGATGCCGCCGGTTGCTGGGCGCGGCCGCCGGCCAGCGCGAGAAAGCACAACGAAAGAACGAGCGGTACACGTAACATGGCAAGGGGGGTTTGAGGACAGGAACAGAAGGACGCACGACGAATGCGCCGCCGTAGCGAAGACGTTACATTGGCAAAAACGGGTTAAGGGGTTCTCAACCGCGTTGGGGGGTTGGTCGAATCGTCCGCCTTGCCTTCGCGATGGCAAGCGGAACACGCGCCGTCCCGCAAAGCGACAGGCGTTCGCGAATGCGTCGCCGCGCCAGGAGTAAACTTGGCCGCTAACCTGCTTATTTCACATTATCGACGCGGATTTTTCTTGGGTCACAGAGCGCTGCCTCTGTGTCGGATCTCGGTGTACTCTGTACTACAGGCTTCGCGAATCATGTTCCCCCGGGAGGAATTTTGATTGGCCACAAAAAGGCACAAAAAGCGCAAAAACGAGCGGTCGGGATCTCCGGAACTTTTGAGCCTCTTGCGCCTCTTTGTGGCCCAATCCCTTTGATCGAGTTTCGGTTGCGGCGGCGCCGCGCCGTGAAACCGGTCTCGGTTGTTTATGTGGTGAAATTTGCGGGCTAAACGTCGCAGGCGTCTCGCCCTAGTCTGCGGCGCGGTGCGCTGTCCACGGGCGGGAGGCCCGTGCCACTTTCCACCGAGCACGAAACTCCGATGCGCCCCTCGCGTCGGCAGCGCTTCGCTTGCGCTGTAACAAAGTTGTAAACGCCGGGATCGCCTCATGCCGCGACGTAAATCTCGCTCTTCGCTAACGAATGGATTTGCAGCTCGCGCCCGAACATGGCGCTAACTTAAGGGGTCGCGCCGGGCGTGTCTCCCCTGCCGGCCGCACGACACCTTCGACGAAGCCGCCTCGTCTCGCTCCGTCGCTCCCGCCCGCTCACCGCACTTGCAGTCGTCTCCTTCTGGAGGATTCACCGTGGCCAAAAAAACCGTGTCCCCTGCCCCCGCGACCCGCCTTCCCGCCGCCGCCCTGCGTCCGGCTGCTCCCGCCCCCACCCCCGCCCCCGCCCGCGCCACGCCCGCCGCCACCCCGCCGACCGCACCTGCCGCCAGCGTTTCGACCGCCGCAGCACGAACCGTGACCGCGACGACCACGCGACCGACCGTCTCGGCGGCCGCGGCGGCGGGCACCGTCACGCGCGTGCCGGAAATCGTCCAACCTCAGTACGTACCGGCGAAATTCTCGGCGCGCGTGCTTCGACCGAGGGACCTGCTCGCGCTCGAATTCACCTTCGTCAATCTGCGCGTGCAAAAGCCGCAGAACTCGCCGGCGGAACTCCAGCGCATCAACCGCGCCCAGCCTGCGTACATCGTCGTAGGATTCCCGTCCCAACACCTGATGGAGGAGGCGTTCTTCGAGACCGCGAACGAAACTCCCATCAAGGATCCGCCCGCGGACAAACCCACCCAGCAGGCCGATCCCGACAAGGGAGCCGGCAGCGAGACGCCCACCGCGCCTCCGGTCAATTCGCGCCTCTCCGGTCCGAGCCGCCTGGTCTTCCGCGTTCCCGCGGGGACAGAAACGTTGCCCTACGCACTCGACGAACTGCTCGCGCTGCTCGTCACCTTCGAGTTGAACGTAGCTCCAACCGCCACCCCTCCCGACCCGGGTCGGGATCTCCCCAAGGGCGCCTTCAGCGACTTGCTCACGTCGCCTTCGCTCGATCGCGGTGCGGTGGTGCCTTCGGTTGTGTCGCCAGCCGCCGCCACGCCCGCCGCCCGCACGGTGGCGGCGCGGATCGAAGCTTCGAACGCCCTCGCCGCCTCGCTCGTCGCGGAGACGCAGAATCAATGGTACGCCAAGCGCTCGCCGCTTTCCCGCGCCGGGGCGGTCCAGGCCGAAATCGTCGCCTCCGCCTCCCTGCTCGAAAAACTCCGGCCGCTGCTCGCGCCCCGCCTCGCCGCACCCGGCGACCTCCAGACCGCCATCGAGGCGCCCACCCGGTTGATCCTGTCGCCCCATGCACTCAATGCCTGGGTGCACGCCGCAAATCCGGTCGCCTCCAGCAACACCGGCCGCATAGAACTCTGGCACACGCGCCTGGCCGTGCGGCTCGCCTCCGGAGCCGTGACCGAACGCCCCGACTTCCGTCGCACCGTACGCGCCATCTGGGCCCTCGGCCCGGCCAGCGAATTCAAACCCGAGGCCCCGCTCGACTCGCCGCCCCACGCGAACACCCCTTTCCGCACGACCCTCGACGCGTTCGACCGGCACAACCTCGTCCACCTCTCCGCCAACCAGCACATTTCCCTCCCGGGTCCGGCGGGCAAGAGATACCACCCCCGCCCCATCGAGGTCGACAACCTCATGCTGACTTCGCTCGGCGCCTGGCTCGACCTGCGCGGCTCGTGGACGCCGCCCAACGGCCTCAGCGTGGAAAACTGGCGCCACCGGGCCACGCTCGGTCGCGACCACTACGTGCGCGTGGTCTACGCCGGCTCCCTCTACCCTTTCGGACACAAGGCCTCGCTGATCAAGGTGACCGAGCGCAAGTTCCACGGCGACAGGCCGGGCAACACTGCCTACCTGCGCCAGCGCATGTTCATCGTCGTGCGCGAACCGTTCCGCCTGATCGGCAACTCCGGCCTCAAGCGCGCCAACGGCGAGGCGCTCGACCTGCAGATGCCGTTCAAGTCCGCCCGCATCGGCACGCTCGTCACCCCCAACCTCGACAAGCCCGAGGACAGCGACCTCGTCGTCAACGGCGTGCCGCAGCTCCAATCGCTCTTCTGGCCCCAGGTCGGCGGCTCGCCCTTCGCCTTCCAGATGCAGCTCGAAGACGAGGCCGGCGCGATCATCGACCTCACCTGTCCGCTCCTCTTCCTCGGCAACGAACTGCTCACACCCCCCGGCGGCTTCAAACCGGGCGTCGCCGAGGCCGCCCGCACGAGCTACAACCAGAACAACGCCCAGGCGCGCGCCCGCCGGCGGCGCCCGTTGCGCGGCCAGCGCGTGCAACTCGCCCCGTCGTCCAAGCCGGGCGACACGCGCTTCGAGATCGACGAGTTCGAGTTCAACCTCGACCTCGTCGGCGGCCAGCTCGTGCCCTTCATGGCCGCCGCCTCGGCCTCCATCCCCGCCCTCAAGCATCTCGCCCGCAGCCAGACCAAGCCCGACGTCCGCTTCCCTTCGCTCTTTCTGCGCTCCGCCGGGGGCTTCGCCACGTCCGGCGCGAACCGCAACCCCGGCGAGGTCTTCCTCGAACTGGTGCAGAGCGGCGCCGCCAAGCTCGACTTCAGCCAGCAGGGCGATCGCGCCGGCGGCTTCCTCGCCCCCAACCTCTCCCTTTCCGGACTCTCGCGCAAACTGGGTCCGGTCGGCGGGCCGATCGAGACCATCGCCCAGACCGGACTCGAACCGACGGCCTTTTTCGGCGACCTCGGCGACCTGCTGCCGAAGCTCTTCGGCTGTATCAAGATCACGGATATCCTCGATTCCGTCGGCCTAGGCGACCTCGGGAAGATGCCGCGCTTCGTCACCGAGAACCTCACCGCCGCCCAGGCCCTGCTTGGCGACCTCCAGCGCATCCAGGGCCACCTCGGCGCCCTGCAGGGCCAGCTGCCCGGACTCGGCGCCCAGGCCAACGCCCTCGCCACCGCCGCGTCGCACGTCGTGACGCGCCTGCAGGCGCTGCTCGGCGATCCGCTCAGCGGACCGAAACGCGACGCCCTCAAGAACGACTTCGCCGACTTCGTGACCAAGGCCCGCACCTTGCACGGCTCCCTCGGCGGGCTCGCCGTGCCGGAGGACCTGGCCTTCGCCCGCACCCAGCTGGAACTCCTGCTCGGCAAGGTCGTCGCCGGACTCGCGAACGCATCCGAGGTGGTCGCGATGGTGGACCGGATCGCCGACACGCTCGAAAACCTCAACGAACTCCGCGTGAAGTTCGAGTGGCGCCCGCCCTTGAAGAACTGGCCGGCCTCCAAGCCCGTCTTCGAGATCAATCCGGGCGGCGGCCTCGTGATCGCGGTGGAGCTCGCCGCCCAGTCCGGCGCGAGCAAGGAGCCGTCCATGTCGGTGGCCTGCCGGCTGCAGAAGTTCGACCTCAACCTCATCAACCCGGTCGCGAACTTCATGAAGTTGAAGTTCCGGCAGATCGAGTTCACCGCCTCCAGCCAGCGCAAGCCGGACGTCAACGTCGACTTCGGTGGCATCGAGTTCGTCGGGGTGCTCAGCTTCGTGGAGACCCTGCGCACGCTGATCCCGCTCGATGGTTTCAGCGATCCGCCCTACCTCGAAGTGAGCGAGCAGGGCGTCGAGGCCGGCTTCTCCCTCGGCCTGCCCAACATCGCGATCGGCGTCTTCAGCCTCTCGAACCTCAGCCTCGGCGCTTCGCTCACGGTCCCGTTCATCGGCAACCAGCCCCTGAGCGTCCGCTTCAATTTCTGCGAACGGAGCGACCCGTTCCGGCTCACGGTGTGGGTCTTCGGAGGAGGCGGCTTTTTCGCCGTCACCGCCACCCCCGCCGGCGTGCAGATCCTCGAGGCCGCCTTCGAGTTCGGCGCCTCCGTCTCAATCGATTTCGGAGTGGCCAGCGGCGGCGTCAGCGTGATGGCCGGCGTGTACTACCGCATGGAAGGCGAAGAGGCCTCCCTCACCGGCTACTTCAACCTCAAGGGCCGCGTCAGCGTGCTCGGGCTGATCTCCGCCTCCCTCGAACTGTCGCTGGAACTCACCTACGAATTCAGCTCCGGCAAGTGCAAGGGACGTGCCTCCCTCATCATCGAAGTCGAGGTGCTGCTCTTCAGCGCGAGCGTCGAGGTGGTCTGCGAGCGCAAGTTCAAGGGCTCCAACGGCGACCCGAGCTTCGCCCAGATCATGGCCCCCTACGCCGATCCCGAAACCGAAGAGAACGTCGATCCCTGGGCCGAGTACTGCAACGCCTACGCCGCCTGACCCACGGAACCCTTCTCCGAAGCCGGTCTATTTCGACGAAACCGGAGAACGATCAAGAGAGAGATAACGATTACCGCCTCCTGCATCCTGCCTCCCGCCTCCTGCATCCTTCAGCGATCCCGAGCCATGCCTTCCCAATCCATCGTCTGGACCACCCTGCCCAACGGCTTCGCCACCCTGCCCGACGGGCGGCGTCTGCCGTGCCTCTCGGTTTACGTCGCACCCCGGCTCATCCCGTCCCCCGGCCAGCAGACGCTCCAGCCTTTCAAGCTCTTCCTCGACTGGCCGGCCGTCGTCGCCAAGGGCCTTCGTTTCAAGCTCGTCCTCAACAACGGCGGCCCCGCCGGACAGCTCGAGCCCATCCCCGGCGACGACGCACCCGACCCGTCGCTGTGGCGCCGCCTCTTCGACGAGACGACCTTCGTGCGCGGCCACACCTTCACGGACCTGAAGGACGTCACGATCCGCTCCTTCCCGGCGACGTCCATCCACGCGTACCTCGACAATCTTTACAACGCGACCGCCGCCGCGTCGCCGTCCGACCTTCCCGAGCGCCAGCCCTCGTCGTCGGCGTCGCCCGATCCGCTCGGACGTCTCGCCCGCGACCTCGGCCACCTGACGGATCCGCAGTCCTGGCAGCGTTACGAAAAACTACTCGGCGAAACCCTCGGGCAGGCCAAGGCCCTGCCCCCCGGCTACGTGCCCCCGGGATTTCCGTCCGCGGAAACCTTCGCCTTCCAGCAGGCCACCCGCTTCTACAAGCGCCCCGCCAAACCCACCGACAATCCTTACTTCGAGCGTCCCGACCTCACCCGGGTCCCGCCGCGACCCGCGCCGCCGAAATTCGATTTTCACCAGGCCCTCGCCGCCTTCGGCGATTATCCGCGCCTGCTGCGCCGCCTCGGCCTCGTCATCGATCTCGTCTGGACCAACCCGGTGCCCCTCGCGTCGTCCGGACGCGTCCGCGTCGAGGTCGAATGGCTCGAACCGGGCCTGCTGCCGTCGTGGCACGAGAAGGACATGCCGCCCTGGACCGCCTACCGCTTCGAGGGCAACCATCGCTTCGCCGCCCGCGACGCCCTCGAACAAACCGGCCTGCACCACGGCTGCCTCGACCTGTCCTCCGCGCGCGACGAACCGGTGGAACCGAAGAAACCGGCCCCCTACCTCGTGTCGCAGCTCGACCTCGACGGCGGCGCGATCAAGGCGGTCGATTTCGCCGCCAGCCTCGTCCGGATGACGCGGCCGGATGTATCCAATTACCGGACACCCGCACGCGCCGGCCTGCCCGCCCTGCGCACGGGCGCGCTCGCCGTCTACCGCAACGGACGCGCCTTCGGCACCCACCGGCAGCTGACGCGCGCCTCCGCCGCCCAGGCCGTCCTGGCCGCGGCCGGCCGGCCCGAGTTCTTCGCCGAGGACCTCCTGCGCGGCTTCCGCGTCGACGTGTGGGACGACGTCTCGAAGGTCTGGCACACCCTCTGCGCCCGCGAGGGTCGCTATCTGTTCTCCAAGGGCGGCAAGCTCCTGCTCGAACTCGCCGACGAGGGCTACGTGAAGGCCGCCTCCGCCTCGCGCGCGGAGGCCGGGTCCGCACCGGACCTCTACCTGCACGAGCGCCTCGCGGCATTCGACGGCTGGAGCCTCGTCGCCGCGCGCCCGGGCCGGGTGCTCGACAAGGACCCCTCCGCCGCCGAGCCGGCCGTGCCCGTGGAGGGCGCGGGCGCGCAGTTCGGCTTCGCCACGAAGTTCCGCCCCGCGGCCGGCTCCCTGCCGCGCCTGCGCTTCGGACGCTCCTACCGACTGCGTATCCGCACCGTGGATATAGCCGGCAACGGCCTCGGGGCGAAGGACGCCGACGAGACGCGCGCCTCGGCACCGTTCCTGTACGTCCGCTACGAACCAGTGCCGTCGCCGGTCGTGCTCCCCCGCACCCGGTTCACCGAGGGCGAGTCACTGGAGCGCCTCGTCATCCGCAGCGACTACGACACGACCGCGGCCGGCTACCTCGCCCGCGCCTTGGTGAAGGAGGCGCTCGAGGGCGTGCGCGACCGTCTCGGCCTGGAAGGCGAGGCCCGTGATGGCTACGCCTACGCCGTGGGGAACGAGCGGCACCTCGCCCCTCCAAAGATCTCCCAGCTCGAGGCGGAGTTGCACGGCTGCTTCGACGCCTACATCGGGCCCGGCAAGGACCATGCCCAGGGCTTCCGTCTCGCGCAGCGCGAGGCGGGCACCTTCCTCTCCCAGACCATCGTCGATCTCGACACGGGGGCCGAGAAGCCGATCCCCGGACTCGACCTCGAAGTCGTCCCTCCGACCGGGAAGGCGCCCACGGACCTCGACGACCCGGCGCGCCAGCCCGGCGACCCCTTGCAGGAGGGCGAATACGTGTTGCACAAGGAGGCGCGCCTCGTCGTCCCCTACCTGCCCGATCCCTTCGCCCGCGGCGTCGTCTTCATGGGCCTGCCGGGCTGGCCGGCCACTCAACCTTTCATCGTCGAGTTCGAGGGCGAATGGCCCGACCCGACACCCTTCCGGCTGCGGCTTGTGGAGCGCCCCGGCACCATGGACGGCTGTGACCAGACCTTCACGACGGACGGCGAGCCCAAATGGGACGAAGCCAAACGCGTGCTCACCGTTTTCCTGCCAAAGGGCGTCGAAGCGGTCGTCCGCTACAGCAGCCTGCCACCCAAGGCCGCCCTCGCCCGGCAGCTGGCCTGGTGGAAAACGCTCGAACAGCGCGGCACCCTCACCGCGGCCCTGCGCAACCTCATCCTGAAGGGCCGTCATTGGATGTTCACGCCCTGGCGCACCTTGACCTTGGTGCACGCGGTCCAGCATCCGCTCTGCGCGCCGCGCCTGGTCCGTTGGGCCCCCTCGCGCCAGGTGGGCGACACCTTCGCCGCCCTTCGCGGCAGCTGGCATCTCAGCGTCAAGAGCACGGCCAAAATCGACATCACCGCCGCCTGGCAGGAGCCGGTCGACGACGTCGCGCAACCGACCTGGCAGGTGCTCGACCGCAGCGCCCACGTCGCCGAGGTGCCGATCGAAACGGTCTTCAACGATCAGCATCCGATCCCCGCAACCGAGACCGGGGCGCCTCCGCTCTCGCAGCAGCCCTTGCTGCACGAGTTCGGCGACACGAAGCACCGGCGCGTACGCTACCGCCTCAAGGGCACGACGCGGTTCCGCGAGTACTTCCCGGTCGAGATCACCCGCATCGAAGAGGCGATCGTCCGCCTCGGACCCGAGTACTCGCCGGAAGCCGGCAAACCGGGCATCGTCGTGCCGAGCAGCGCCCGGCCTTCCGCGCCGCGGCCTGTCTACGCGCTGCCCACCTTCCTCTGGGAGGAGAGAACCCTCGCCGGCGGCGGCTGGATCCGCACGCGCCGCGGCAACGGCGTGCGCGTCTACCTGGAGCGGCCCTGGTGGTCGTCCGGCGAAGGCGAGCGCCTCGGCGTGGTCTTCAAGACCGGCGCCATCGCGAACCGGCACAAGCCCCTCGTGACCGAGTGGGGACTCGACCCGGTCTTCGCCTCCCCCAACCCCGTCGCCGGCCCCACGCTCGCAGCCTTCCCGTTGCGAAAGGAATCCTCCGACGGCAACCTCAGCCTCGAGGAGCTGGGCACGGGCGAACGCACCTTCTCCGTCGCCGGCCACAGCGTCGAATTCGACGAGCAGCGAAAGCTTTGGTTCAGCGATATCGTCGCGCAGAACGGACGCTCCTACTTCCCCTTCGTGCGGCTGGCCCTCGCCCGCTACCAACCGTACTCGATCCTCGACTGCCACCTCTCGCGCGTGGTGCAGACGGACTTCATCCAACTCGTGCCGGATCGCACGCTGGACCTCCGGCCGAACGGCACGCGGAAGTATCGCGTGAAGATCTTCGGGCCGGCGCCGACCGAAACCTACGTCAGCCGCATTCTCTCGTCGGCAACCGTGCGCAGCATGCCCGCGCCGAAGGCCGCCGCGGATGTCCTGCCGTCCCTGCCCACCTCGGCCCAGATCGCAAATGTCTTCCGCCCAGGCGAACTCACGGCCATCGCCGAAGCGGGACGCATTCCCGGGAACATCGGCGGGTTGCTGCCGAAGCCGGAACCGGCGGCCGCCTCGCAACGTCCGGGTCTCAACCAGTACTCCGTCACCTTGGAGAAACTGCCGAAAAACGCCTCCCCCGATTTCGGCTGGGTGGTCGACGACCGCCTCACCGTCACGAAGCCGCCGACGCCGCCCACGCCGTCCTCCTCGCCGGCCCCGAAATTGCCCAAGGGTCCGGCGACGCAGCCCACGGTCGCGCGCCGCACCACGCCCGCGGCCACGGTGACCGCGACCTCAAGAACCGCCGCCCTGCAAACCGCCGCCGGCAAGAAGGCGCTCGAAACCGCCGCGGGACGCCTCGTGGCGACCAACCCGGACATCCTCGCCCTCCCCCCGCTCTGGGAAGCCGATCTCAACCTGCCGGTCATCAACGACGGCCTGCCGCGCCGCCTCGTCGTGCAGGAGCACGAGCTCTACTTCAAGGCGACGCCGAACAAGGGAGAGATCATTCCGATCGCCCGGCGCCTGGTCTACGCCGACATCGTGCCGCTGGACTGAACAGCTCTTTGCAATACGCCGAACGGCAGCTCATCGGCAACAGCTCGCGCCCGTGATTTTGAGGTTGGGCCGGAGCGTCACCCGCGACTAGGAAGAGGGTCGGATGAAACGTTACCTCCCGATCCTTCTCCTCCCCTTTCTGCTCCTCGCCTCCCTCTCGCCGGCCGCCGTCGTGCCCGTGCCCAAGGAAGTCGTTCCGGAAAAAGTCGCCGGCGCGAAACCGCGCAACGTCGTCTTCATCCTCACCGACGATCATCGCTACGACGCGATGGGCTTCATGGGACATCCGCTCGCCCAGACGCCGCACCTCGATGCGATCGCCCGCAACGGCGTGCACATCAAGAACGCGCTCGTCACGACCTCCCTCTGCTCCCCGAGCCGCGCCTCGATCCTCACCGGCCTCTACACCTTCCGCCACCGCGTGATCGACAACAACCGGCCGATTCCCGCGGGCACCGTCTATTTCCCGCAGTACCTGCAGAAGGCCGGCTACGCCACCGCGTTCATCGGCAAGTGGCACATGGGCGGCGAATCCGACGATCCGCAGCCGGGCTTCGACCACTGGATCAGCTTCCGCGGCCAAGGCCACTACCTGCCGCCGAACCCCAACTACACACTCAACGTCAACGGCCAGCGCGTGAAGCAGAAGGGCTACATCACCGACGAACTCACCGACTACGCGATCGACTGGCTCAAGCAGCAGAAGCCTTCCGAGAAGCCGTTCTTCCTCTACCTCTCGCACAAGGCCGTGCACGCGAACTTCACGCCCGCCGACCGTCACGCCGGCAGCCTCGCCAACCGCTCCTTCGAAAAGCCCTTCCTCGATCCCGTGCCCGAGCGCTCCGCCCATCGCCCGCGCTGGCTGCAGGATCAGCGCAACAGCTGGCACGGCGCCGACTTTCCCTACCACAGCGCCCTCGACATCGAGCAGTACTACCGGAACTACTGCGAAACCCTCCGCGGCGTCGACGACGGCGTCGGCCGCATCATGGACCAGCTCAAGGCCATGGGCATCCACGACGACACCCTGGTGATCTACATGGGCGACAACGGCTTCATGTTCGGGGAACACGGTCTCATCGACAAACGCGTCGCCTACGAGGCCTCGATCCGCGTGCCCATGCTCGTGCAGTGCCCCAACCTCTTCAAGGGCGGCCAAGTCATCGAAGAGGTCGTCGCCAACATCGACGTCGCCCCGACCGTAATGGAGGCCATGGGCCTCAAGCCGCCCGCACACTTCGACGGCCAGAGCTTCCTTCCGCTTGCCCAAGGCCTCAAGACCCCGTGGCGCGAGCACTTCCTCTACGTGTACTACTGGGAGAAGAACTTTCCGCAGTCCCCGACGGTCTTCGCCCTGCGCGGCGAGCGCTACAAGTACATCACCTACTACGGCCTTTGGGACGCGGACGAACTCTACGACCTGCAAAACGACCCGCACGAGCAGCAGAACCTGCTCTACCGGGAGGGCTACGCGACGATCGCCCAGGACATGGAGAAGAAACTCTACGAAACCATGGCCGAACTCGGCGGCATGGAGATCCCCCTCAACCCGCCCGCCGGCCGCTCCAGCAACAAGCGTCTCGCCCCGCGCGGCGGCCAGCAGAGCGCCGATTTCCCCGAACCGCTCGTGGTCGAAAAGCCGCTCAACGTAAACGCGAACTGAGCGGCGCTTGGGAGGACGGACACTCCTGTCCGTCCCGTTCCGGCACCTCGATCCTTCTCGTTCTCGTTCTCGAAACATCGATCCGACGGATCAGACCGATCGGTCGGATCAGGAAGGCGAGAACGAGAACGACTCGAACCTGACGGACAGGAGTGTCCGTCCTCCCAGTCACCGCTGCGCGGCGAGAAACTTCACGATGCGGTCGCCGGGTTCGCCGAAGGTGCGGACGCGTGCCGCCGCCTGCGCCTGCGCGAGCGGGACGGCGCCGGCGCGCCAGAGAGCTTCGATGGCGTTGAGGGCGGCGAGGTGGGTCTCCGGACGGCCTCTCTCCAGCACCGCCACCAACGCCTCCAACGCCCGGCCGCCGTCGCCGAGGTGGCCGAGCGCCTCCGCCGCCGCGATGCGCACGTCCTCCCAATCGTCCTCCAGCAGTCCGCGCAGCGCCTCGCGCGCGGGGGCGGCGCGCTCGCGGAGCAGAATGCAGCCGACGGCACTCCAGTAGCGAATCGCCGGATACGGATCGGTCAGCGCCGCGCGCAGGGCCGGCAGCTCCCGCGGGTCGCGCGACGTGGCACGCTCGGCCAGGTCGAACAGACGCTCGAGCGGGTACGCGCCGCTGCGCGCGTAGTCGTAGATCGTGCCGTCGCCTGCAAGCCGTGCCTGCATGCCTTCCGGCAGAAACCCGGTGTCGCGCGACGTGAGGATCTCCGCCCGCAGCGCGCCGCGGAGCGCAGCGATGCGTGCCGCCTCCGCCGCCGACCCGATCAGGTTGCGCAGTTCGTGCGGGTCGTTTTCCAAACGATAAAACTCCTCCGAGGGCTTCGCCTGCCAGTAGGCAGACTGGTCGGCCGTCGTCCGGCCGATGCGGTACGCTTCGAACCACGAGCCCATGCCCGGCATCACCGAGAACGGATAGGTGTAATGCTGACCCCACGGACGATGCGGCGAGAAGTTGCGCACGTAACGGTAACCGCGGTCGCGCACCGCGCGCACCATGTCGTAGCGTTCGTCCATGCGGTCGCGGTAGAGGAAGACGTGCTCGCGCGGAGCCGCCGCGGCCGCGCCGAGGAAGGGGCGGCCTTCGTAATACTCCGGAATCGGCACGCCGAGCAGGCTGAAAAAGGTCACCGGCAGATCGACAAAGCTCACGGGGTCATCGACCCATTCGCCGGGCGCCGCCGGCGCGAGATGGCGCCACTTGGCCGGGAAGCGCACGATGAGCGGAACACGCGTACCAGAGTCGTGCAGGTTGCGCTTGCCGCGCGGGAGGGCACCGCCGTGGTCGCTGCAATAGACGACGATCGTATCCCCGGCCAGGCCGAGCGCTTCGAGTTCGTCGAGCAATTGCCCGACGCGCCTGTCCATCGCCGTCATCTGGTCGTAGTAATTGGCCCAGTCGCGGCGCAGTTCCGGGGTGTCCGGATGGTAGGGCGGGAGCACGATGTCGGCCGGCGCGATGCGGAAATCGCGTTTGTCCTCCTTCGGCGCGACCTGGCTCTCGTGGCTTATCATGAGATTGAAGACCGCGAAGAACGGACGCCCGGCCGGACGATTCCTGTAGTGCGCCTGGTTGCTGCTCGCGTCCCACGGCTGCGGCTCGCCAGCCAGGTTGTAATCGGTCTTCGCATTGTTCGTCGCGTAGTAGCCGGCCGCGCGCAGGTGCTCGGGGTAGAGTTTGAAGGATGCGGGCGTCTTCACCCGGCTGCGATGGTGCTGGATGCCCAGCGAGGTGGCGTGCAGGCCGGTAATCAGGGTGGACCGCGCAGTCGAGCACACGGCGGAGTTGGCGAAGGCGTTACGGTAGCGCACGCCTTCGCTCGCGAGCCGGTCGAGGCGCGGCGTGTGCGCCTGCGGATCGTCATAGCAGCCGAGGTAGGGGCTGTTATCCTCGCTCGTGATCCAGAGCACATTCGGCCGTTCGGCGGCCGCCGCCGCGCCCGCCGCGAAGACGGCCAACGCGAACAAGCAAAAGAAGTGGAATCGCATGGGGTTGCCCCCACCCAACGCCGCGTCACGCGTCCGGTCAACGCGGGATCCAGCCCATCGAAAGTGGCGGGAGCATCCTGCTCGCGCTTTTCCCTTCTCGATCCACGCGAGCAGGGTGCTCCCGCCACTTTGGCAAGCCGGGACGTAGGTGAGCCCAAAAGCGCACGCCCAGGCAACTCGCCCCGCCGGCAGGCAGTGGTTCGTTCGCGTGACAACGTTTCCGCACTCGACAATCCGCAACGGCGCGCCTTGCGTTTGCTCTTCCTTCGGGCGCCCCCACCCCGAGTCCTTCCCTCGCAGGCCATCCCGCCCGCGACCTCCTCCGCTTTCGCCATGCCCGTCATCACCCCCGCCCAACTCCGCGATTCCTATGACGTGATCGTGGTCGGCTCCGGCGCCGCCGGCGGCCAGACCGCCTACACGCTCGCCCTCCAAGGCGCGAAGGTCCTCATGCTCGAGGCCGGCCGCGACTACGATCCGCGTCGCGAGACGCCGATGTTCGAGACGAACTTCCAGGCTCCGCTGCGCGGCCGCAGCACGCCGGACAAGCCCTTCGGCTTCTACGACTCCACCGTCGATGGCGGCTGGGAGGTGCCCGGCGAACCCTACACGCAGGCCTCCGACGACCCCGCCCGCCAGTTCCGCTGGTGGCGCGCCCGCATGACCGGCGGCCGCACCAACCACTGGGGCCGCATCTCCCTGCGCAACGGCCCGTACGATTTCAAGCCCTACAGCCGCGACGGGCTCGGCTTCGACTGGCCGCTCGGCTACGACGATGTCGCCCCCTACTACGACAAGGTCGAATCGCTCATCGGCGTCTACGGCACCAACGAGGGTCTGGAGAACACGCCCGACTCCCCGCCCGGCGTCCTGCAGCCGCCGCCCAAGCTGCGCGCCGGCGAACTCTACGTGCAGAAGCACGGGAAGAAGCTGAACCTGCCCGTCATCCCGATCCACCGCGCCGTGCTCACGCAGCGCCAGGACGGCAACGCCCTCGCCCCGAAACTCTTCCCCGGCAACCCCACGGCCCAGCGCCTCGCCGCCGACGGCATGAACGCGCGCGCGGCCTGCTTCTGGGCCACGCCCTGCGGCCGCGGCTGCAGCATCGGCGCCACCTACCAGTCGACAGTCGTGCACATCCCGCCCGCGCTCGCCTCGGGCAACATGGACCTGGTCGCCAACGCGATGACGCGCGAGGTCCTGCTCAACGACGAGGGCAAGGCCACCGGCGTGCTCTTCATCGACAAGACCACGCGCACGGAACACCGCGTGCGCGCCCGCATCGTCGTGCTTGCCGCGAGCTCCGCCGAGTCCGTGCGCATCATGCTCAATTCGAAGTCCCGCCGCCCTGAAGGCGTGGCCAACTCCAGCGGCCTCGTCGGTAAGTACATCATGGATACGGTCGGCGCGCGCCTCGGCGGCCAGATCCCGGCCTTCGAAAATCTGCCGTCCCACAACGAAGACGGCGCCGGCGGCGACCACGCGTACGTTCCCTGGTGGCTCTACAAGGAGCAGCTCGCCGGCCAGCTCGGCTTCGCGCGCGGCTACCACATCGAGTTCTCCACCGGCCGCCGCATGCCCGACTCGGGCGCCGCCGCCGGACTCGAGTGGCTCAACGGCGGCACCTACGGCCGCAAGTTCAAGGAGGACGCCCGCCGTTACTTCGGCTCCTTCGTCAACTTCTCCGGCCGCGGCGAGATGATTCCCAACGAGGACAGCTTCTGCGACCTCGACCCGTCCGTGAAGGACGTCTGGGGCATCCCCGTCCTGCGTTTCCACTGGAAGTGGTCCGAGCACGAGCTGCGCCAGGCGAAGCACATGCACGACACCTTCGCGCAACTCTTCGAGACCCTCGGCGGTCGCCTCCGCACGCCGCCGGCCACCGACGGCGCCAAGGCTATTTACCCCGGCGGCGAGATCATCCACGAGGTCGGCGGCACCATCATGGGCGCCGACCCGAAGAAGTCCGTCACCAACCAATGGTGCCAGACCTGGGACGTGAAGAACCTCTTCGTCACCGACGGCGGACCCTTCTGCAGCAACGCCGACAAGAACCCCACCCTCACCATCATGGCCCTCGCCTGGCGCGCGGCCGACTTCATGCTCGACGAAATGCGAAAGGGCAACCTGTGAACACCCCCGACCTCCCCCGCCTCGATCGCCGCACGGCGATCAAATGGATGCTCACCGCCGCGGCTTCGACCTCGCTGCTCGGTCCCGCCGGCCGCGCCCAGGCCGCCGCCGCCCAGGCCGCGCCGGTCGGCGCGCAGGGCTACGGCACCGATCCCGACCTGCGCAAGACCTACAAGCCCGGCGATGTCTGGCCGCTCACGATGACCGACGCCCAGCGCCGCACCGCCGCGGCTCTCTGCGGCGCAATCATCCCGGCCGACGACAAGTCGCCCTCCGCCGACGCGCTCAACGTGCACGACTTCATCGACGAGTGGATCAGCGCGCCGTATCCGGAGCAGGTCCGCGACCGCCCCGTCATTCTCGAAGGCCTCGCCTGGATCGATGCCGAAGCGCAGCGCCGCTTCGGCGCCGCCTTCGCCGCACTGACCGAGGCGCAGAAAGCCGCGATCTGCGACGATCTCGCCTCGCCCGCCCGCGCCCGCCCGGAGTTCGCCCAGCCCACGCGCTTCTTCGCCCGCTTCCGCGACCTCACCGCCGGCGGGTTCTACACCACGCCCGAAGGCATGAAGGACCTCGGCTATGTCGGCAACGTTCCCACGGTCACCTTCGACGGCCCCTCTCCCGCCGCGCTCAAACACCTCGGCCTGGCGTAATTCAGTCGAAGGTCCCAAGTCTAACGTCGCCAGCGTCTCCGCTTCGCGGAGAAACCCTCCCCTCAGGTGACCCGCGCAGGCGTGCCGGTGACGACCTTCGACCTTAGGACTTTTGACCTGTGACTTTCAGCCCACTCTCCTGCCTTTCATTCCACCCATGAAGACCACCCTACGCTCCCTCACCTGCCTGCTTGCCGCCTCCACGGCCTTCGCTGTCGCCGCCGCTTCGGCCGCCGAGCTTAATCCCCTCGAGATCGCCTCCCGCGCCCAAGGCCTGCCCACGCCTCGCCCCGTGTTTCCGATGCTCAATCAGCTCACGGAAAAGGACAAGGCCGACGGCTGGCACCTCCTCTTCGACGGGAAGTCGCTCAACGGCTGGAAGATCACCACGGAAAATCCCTCCACCTTTTCCGTGAAGGACGGCATCCTCGTCGTCGACGGCCCCCGCGCCCACGCGTTCTACGCCGGCCCCGTGGCCAACGCCGACTTCAAGAACTTCGAGCTGCGCCTCGAAGTCTTCACGTATCCGGGCGCCAACTCCGGCATCTATTTCCACACCGCCTATCAGGACAGCGGCTGGCCCGCGAAGGGCTACGAGGTGCAGGTCAACAACACCCACACCGACAAGCGCAAGCTCGCCGGCCTCTACGCCATCCAGGACAACGAGCGGATCCTCGTCCCCGACGAAACCTGGTTCGAGCTGCGCATCCGCATCGTGGGCCGCCTGGTCCAGACGTGGGTCAACGGCGAGATGATCTCCAACTACATCGAGGAGAACAACCCCGCCCGCCCCGAAAACATGAAGGGCCGCGTGCTCGACCGCGGCACCATCGCGATTCAGGGCCACGACCCGAAGAGCCGCATCCTCTACCGCAACATCGCGATCAAGCCGCTGCCGTAAGGCGCGGCGGGATTCCCCGAAGGAGCGGCGGCACTCCTGCCGCCGGGTCTGGCCGCCGGACAGCCAACGAGACACCACTCGATTCCAAACCCGGCGGCAAGAGTGCCGCCGCTCCTTCTTTCCATCCCCCATCGGGCCGTCTCCTTCGTCTCTGGGAAGGCCCATGGATTCCCACACCTTTGACGCGATCGTCGTCGGCTCCGGCATCACCGGAGGCTGGGCGGCGAAGGAACTGACCGAACGCGGCCTCAGGGTCCTCATGCTCGAGCGCGGGCGCGACGTGGAGCACATCGCCGGTTATCCGAACGCCCTCAAGGGACCGAGGGAGGTGCCGCACCGCGGGCGCGTGCCGACCGACCTGCGCGACGCCTATCCGAAACTCCGCCGGCATCCCGCCCTCAACGAGAGCAACCTCGAATTCTGGGCCAGCGACCGCGATCATCCTTACGTCGAGACACAGCCGTTCGAGTGGTACCGCGGCTACCAGGTCGGCGGCCGCTCGCTGACCTGGGGACGGCAGAGCTATCGCTGGTGCGAGGACGACTTCGAGGCCAATGCCCGTGAGGGCGTCGCCGTCGACTGGCCGATCCGCTACGGCGACCTCGCCCCCTGGTACGACCGCGTTGAGCGCTTCATCGGCGTGAGCGGTTCGCGCGAGAATCTGCCGCAGTTGCCGGACGGCGAGTTTCTCCCGCCCATGGAGATGAACGTCGTCGAGCGCCACCTCGCCGCGTGCTTCCGCGAGCATTACCACGACACGCGCCGTCTCATCATCGGCCGAGCGGCCAACCTCACCGCCCCGATCGACGGCCGCGCCAACTGCCAGTTCCGCAACAAATGCTGGCTCGGCTGCACCTTCGGCGCGTACTTCAGCACCCAGTCCTCGACGCTCCCCGCCGCCCGCCGCACGGGCCGCCTCACGCTGCGGCCCCACTCGATCGTCACCCAGGTCCTCTACGACAAGGACCGCGGTCGCGCCCGCGGTGTCGAAGTGCTCGACGCGCAGACCCGCCTGACGACCGAGTACCGCGCGAAGATCGTCTTCCTCTGTGCCTCCGCCTTCAACTCGACCTGGGTCCTCTTCCGCTCCGCCACCGACGTCTGGCCCGGAGGCCTGGGCAGCAGCTGCGGCGAACTCGGCCACAACGTCATGGACCACCACACGCGCGCGGGGGCGGGCGGCCGCATGGAGGGCTTCGAGGACCGCGTCGTCGTCGGCAACCGGCCCAACAGCGTCTACGTCCCCCGCTACCGCAACCTGCGCGGCGAGCGACGCCCCTACCTCCGCGGCTTCGGCCTCCAGGGCCGCGCCGCCCGCCAGAACTGGCAGCGCGGACTTTCCCTTCCCGGCATCGGCGCGCCCTTCAAGGAAGCCCTGCGCGAACCGGGTCCGTGGACCGTCGGGTTCACGGGCTTCGGCGAGATCCTTCCGCACCACGACAACCGCATCTCCCTCGACCCCGTCGTGCGCGACGCCTGGGGCCTGCCCGTCCTCGCCATGGATTGCACCATGCGGGAAAACGAGGAACGCATGCGCCGCGAGATGGCCGCCGATGCCGCCGAGATGCTCGAGGCCGCCGGCGCCCGGGACGTGAAGCCCAACCTCGGCCCCAACGTGTTCGGCCGCGGTATCCACGAGATGGGTACGGCCCGCATGGGCCGCGACCGCCGCACCTCCGTGCTCAACGCGCACAACCAGGTCTGGGACGCGCCGAATGTCTTCGTGACCGACGGCGCCTGCATGACCTCGGCCTCCTGCGTCAACCCTTCCCTCACCTACATGGCCCTGACGGCCCGCGCCGCGGCCCACGCGGTCGAGGAGCTCACGCGCCAGAACCTCTAGCCGACCCATTTTCACCCGGTGAAAGGTAGGAAGGTAGGAGCGGCTTTACGCCGCGATGAACACCGTCCGCCATCCCTCGCGGCGTAAAGCCGCTCCTACGCATTCCTTCCGAAACGCTACGTCTGGGATGGTTAAACATTCCGGCAAGCCCATGGGCGCGATTGGGTGGATGCACGGAAGCGAGTCGAGGCCGCGCCGGGCGCGGTGCACGTCGTCAATCAGCAGCCGGTCGGCAGGGGCGGCGGACACCAGAAACCCGAACCGACTTCCCATCCCCCGAAGCTCCCGCCGCCGCGTCTTGGAGGTGGTCTCAACTTCGAATCGCAACGCATCCCCTATGCTTCGCCTCGTCCTTGCCCTCGCCCTGCTGGCCGCCCCCGCGGTCCTGGTCCGCGACCTGCGGGCCGACGAGGGTACGCGCGACGATCGACCGCCCACCCGGCGCGACTACAACCTGCCGGCGGGCGACGCCGCCGACACGCTCACGCGCTTCGCCACCGCCTCGGGCGAACAGATCGTCTACCTCGTCGAGAACGTCCGCGGAGAACGCACCCGCGCCGTCACGGGAACGTACTCCGCCCGCGAGGCCCTCGAACGCATGCTCGCCGGCACCGCCCTCGTCGTGGCCCAGGACCCCGGAACCGGCGCCTTCTTCGTCGGACGCAAGCGGGGCCCCGCCGGCTGAGCAGCAAATCTCACGAAATGTCAGGTTGGGAAGCAGGAGCGGCTTTACGCCGCGATGAACGCCGTCCGCCAACCCTCGCGGCGTAAAGCCGCTCCTACGCCGTCCTGGCGAAACGCGTGGGGTGAACGCGGCGCCCTCGCCCCCCCGAAAACGCCGCAGGCGTTTTCGTCAGCCTTCGGGCGGACCCGCGCGTCCGCCCGACGGCTCGGGCAAGGTTTGTCAGCGCGGTGGCCTTCTGCCTGACTGCCCGCAGACACCCGTCCGGCCATGCCCTCCCTGGAGACCCTCGAAGCCCTCAGTTACCTCGTCACGATCGTCGGTTTCCCCTTCGCGATCTGGATCTTCCTCGCTGAGCGCCGGAAACAGCGGCTCAACGACGACGAGGAGGTCTACCTGCAACTGGCCGACGACTACGAGAAGTTCCTCAAACTCGTGCTCGACCACCCCGACCTGCACCTGATGACGCAGACGGATCCGCCGCCGACCCTCGACGCCGACCAGCTCGAGCGGCGCAACGTGCTCTTCGAGATCCTCGTTTCCATCTTCGAGCGCGCCTTCATCCTCGTCTACGAGGACCGCCTCACCGGGCAGGCCGCGCGGCTCTGGAGCACGTGGGAGGATTACATGCGCGCCTGGTGCCGGCGCCGCGATTTCCGCGAGATGCTGCCGCGGTTGCTGGAAGGCGAAGACCCCGATTTCCAGAACCACATCCGGCGGATCGCCGCCGAGGAAGCCCGCGCCCTTCCGTAATCGATCCGCCCTTGGACTTGAAGCCGGCGCCGTCGTGCGTCTTGTTAGCCTTTCAACCCCGTCATCAACCCATGCCCTCCCGTCTCGCCTCCTTCCTTCGTCCGTTCGCGGCGATCCTCGGCCTCTGCGCCGTCCTGAGCGCCGCGCCGCTCGCCTCCGCCAATATGCCCACCGTGGGCCTCCAAACCTGGAGCCTGCGCGAAATGGATTTCGACCAGGCGGTCGCGTTCGCCTCCCAGCACGGCTTCACCCACCTGCAGATGTTCAGCCGCCACATCGATCCGATGGGCCCGATCGAGGAAACCCTGCGCAAGAAGGCCATCCTCGATTCGAAGGGTCTCAAGCTCTACACGATCGGCGTCACCGGCACCTCGCTGAACCAGGCCGACAACCGCAAGATCTTCGAGTTCGCCAAGCTCATGGGCATCCAGCTCATCGTCGTCGAACCGCGCGACTTCCGCATCCTCGACCTGCTCGAGGAGCTTGTGAAGGAGTACGACATCAAGATCGCCATCCACAACCACGGCATCAAGACCCTCTACGGCAACCCGCTGGTCGTGCGCACGCTCATCAACCACCGCGACCCGCGCGTCGGCGTGTGCCTCGACGTCGGCTGGATCACCGCCGCCGGCTTCGACGCCGCCAAGGTCTTCAAGGAGTACCAGGGCCGCGTCTTCGACATTCATCTCAAGGACAAGAAAATCGAGCGCACCCAGGGCGACGACGTCTACCTCGACGTCAAGGTCGGCACCGGCCACGCCAACTACACGGGCCTCTTCGAGGAGCTCAAGGCCGCCAACTGGCAGGGCGTGCTCGCGATCGAGACGGACAACGGCACCTTCGCCAAGGACCCCACCGACTTCGTCCTCTCCGCGCGCGACTTCGTGAAGAAGGCGCACGCCAAGTAAGCGCGCGACCTGGTTGGCCCGGTCCCCCGACCGGGCGGGCATCGCGTCCGCACTGCGCCCAAATCGCGCCCATGAGGACATGGGCGGCTACATCCCAAACCGCGCCCATGGGGACATGGGCGGCTGCGTCTGGCCCGCATATTTCACCGGCAAGGACGCAGCGTTTCGCAAGGATTGCGTAGGAGCGGCTTTACGCCGCGATGAACACCGTCCGCCAGCCCTCGCGGCGTAAAGCCGCTCCTACCCCCGTACCTTTCATCTGATGAATTAAGCGGACCAGCCACGTCCCCGCCTTTGGCGGGCAAGCCCATCCCGTGCGGTTCGAGTGGGTCCCCCTTAAACTTAAACTTTCCCCTTAAACTGGCGCGCAGGCGCGCCCCGCTCAGCGACCGATGTCGGCGAGCAGGGCGTCGTAGCTCGTGTAACCGTCGAGCAGCTTCGCGGCGGCGGCGCAGCGTTCCTTCGCGGCCAGGCCCGTGGTTTCCGCGAGGAAGAGCAGGTAGGCGGCGACGTTCTTCGCGTAGTTGAGACGCCCTTCGTTGCTGATCGCGTAGAAGCGCGCGCGCTGGGCGTAGCCCTTGGGTGAGTGGTCGCCGAGCGCAGACTTCGCCGCCTTCCCCTCGGCCGCGAGCACGTAGAGGAAGTTGTACTCGAACCAGAACATGTGCTCCGGACTCGGCACGAGCGCGGCGATGGCCCGGCGGCAGGTGCCCGGCGAGGCGAAGACGGTCGTGGGCTTCCCGGCCTTGGCGAGCGCATCCACGATGAAGGTCTGCGCCATCTTGCGCTCGGTCTCATCCTCGCTGAAGGCACCCTGCACGGCGAGCTCCACGGTGAATTCGTACCAGTCGCGCCACAGCGCCTGGTCGCCCGCATCCTTCGAGGCGAAGAGCGCCCGCCCCATCTCGTAGGTGTAGCGTCCGCTCGTCTTGATCTCGAGACGACTGCCGGTGACCTCGCCCATCACGCGGTAGTTCTCGGCCGATTTGCCCGAACCCGAATGGAAACCGATGCTCGCGTCGAAGCGGCGGCACACGGCCCACTGCTTCTCGATGAGCAGCCTGAGCGCGGCGTTGTCGGGATACGGCATGTTCTTCTGGAACCCGAAGGCCGGCGCAACGAAGTGGATCTTCATGCCCAGCGCCTCGCAGAGCGCGAGCATGATGGCCGTGGTCGCGGGCTCGGTGAGCCCGGGCAGCTCGTCGATCGAGAGCTCGCGCAGGTAGGCGCGGCCGGCCTCGGTGGTGAAACGCTCGGCGCGCGCGGCGGCGTACTTCTCGTCGCGCTGCTTCATCTTCTTCATCGCGGGCCAGACGTAGGCGAGCAGGCGCACGAAGGCGGCCTCGTCGAGCGAGACGCCCGCCTCGGCGACGCGGGCACGCACCTTGGCGACGAGGTCGGCCGGCACATGCGCCTTCCCCCAGCCGGACGCATCGTCAGGCACCTTGGTCACGGCCAGTTCGGGCGAAAGGTCGAAGGTGATGTAGCTGGCGAGCACGCAGCCCGCGACCAGCTGGTCTTCACGCGCGTCGAACTTGCCGCCGATCGGCTGATGGTCGGCGTTGAAGCTCCAGGCCACGCGGCGGTGGTGGAAGCCGTTCTTCAGCTTGGAGAGCACGCACCCGTGGCTCATGCCCTCGACGCTCTGACCCTGGTGTCCCTCCGGCACGTTCGTGCCGATGAAGGGAAACGGCACCGTGTCCAGCCGCCCCGCGAGCATCGCCTCGACGTCATAGACCAGCTCGCGCGGAATGGAATTCTGGTTGGCCGTGACCCCGAGCTCGAGCGCGCTCATCGCCCACTCGACGGCGGGCCAGTGCAGCGTGGTGAAGCGCGCGCCCACACCGAGGGAACGCCGTCCGAGCTCCTGGGCCGCGGAGGGGAAGATCGTGGACGCTGGATCGTGCTCCTGTATCAGGTTTTTGAGCACAAGCAGGTTGGCGAAGGTCGCCGGAAAGGCCTTGGCCCCGCCCTTCAGGGCCACGCCGTCGGCGAGCGCGTCGGGCGCGTCCTCGCCCGAGCGCGCATCGAGCCGCCAGGCGCAGTCGCCCGTCGCCTCGTCCTCGAGCAGCGTCCACTGCCCCGCGGCGGTGGCAAACCGGCTCTTCGGCCACTCCTTCACGGCCTCGCCGCGGGCGAGGCGCTCGCGCAGGGCCGTCCAGTCGAGGCAGAAATCCGGACTGACGCACGGATTGCCGCGAATGCGCAGGTGATGTTCGAGGAGGAAACGGTTGATCGCGCTCATGGAGCCGCGAATTCGAGCACGTGTCCGGCGCCGGGGCCAGCCGCGATTGGATCAATGTTAACGCCGTTGATCCTCTTCGAGGAGGACGACGGCGCCGTCGCGGAAGGTCACCTTGAAGTACTCCCGCGCCTTCCGAGCGCGGTCGTCGAGGTAGTAGCGATAGAGGGGATCGCGGAATCCGTAGTAGCGGTGATACCAGCCCCGATAGAGGAAGCCCCCGTCGACGGATTCGTAGGTCGTGTAGGACCACACCTCGCTCCGGCCATCGGCATCGGTGCGGGTCCACCGGCGGTCGGGTTCGCCGACGGCAAGGTACACCATCTCCGGCGTGAAGCCGAGGGCTACCCGACCCTCGCGGATGAGCAGTTGTTGCTCGGGCGGGAGCCGTTCATAGAGCTCCGCGTGCTCGCGGATGCGGCGGTCGGTGGAAGCGCAGCCCGCGAGCGCAAGCGCCGCCGCCAGCATCGCGCCGAAGGAGAGGAATTGTAGCGTTTTCATGGCGTAAGATAGCGTTGCCGACTTGGACTCGCAAATCGGCCCGAGTTTCCCAACTTTCCGCGTCTTTTCGTCATGAAGACTCTGTTGCTTTGGGACATCGACGGCACCCTGCTCGCCTCGGCCGGCGCCGGCCTGCGCGCCCTCGTGGTCGCGTTGAAGCGCGAATTCGGGATCGACGGCGCGCTCGACGACATCGACTGGTCCGGGCGCACCGACCGCTTCATCGTCCGCCAGATCCTCGCCAAGTACGGGCTGCCGGCGAACGACGAAACCTTCGAGCGTTACCTCGGCGCCTACGTCGCCGCCCTGCCCGCCGAGATGGCCGAGGCCGGCAGCCGCGTGCTGCCCGGCGTGAAGGACCTGCTCGACCGCGCAACCGCCGCGACCGACGTCGCCCAGGGCCTGCTGACCGGCAACATCCGCCGCGGCGCCGAAACCAAACTCGGTTACCATGGACTCTGGGACTATTTCCCCTTCGGCGCCTTCGCCAACGACAGCGAGCTCCGCAACGAACTCGGCCCGCACGCCCTGCGCCGCGCGCGGGAGACGACCGGCCATACCTTCGCCCCCCAGCAGGTGTGGATCATCGGAGACACGCCGCACGACATCGCCTGCGGCAAGGCCATCGGCGCCCGCACACTCGCCCTCGCCACCGGCCATCATCCACTCGACGAACTGCGCGCCCACCACGCCACCGTCACCCTTGAGGACCTCGCCGCCGTCGACGACGTCTGGCGCCTGTTGACCGAGTGAGCGCCCTGGGGGGCCCCTGTCCGTCCCATGACCGCTTTCCTCTCTTTCTCGTTATCGTTCTCTTTCTCGTTATCGCATCCCCCAATCCGTCCGATCGGTCCGATCCGTCCAATCAACACAACCGCCCGAACCGGACGGACAGGAGGGTCCGTCCTCCCATGGCTCACTGCGCCGTCTCGATCGCCGTGACCTCGCCGCGCTCGAAAATCACGCGCAGGCGCTCGTCGTCGCGACGGTCGCCCCCGGTGTTCACGCCCACGCCCGTGCCGACGCGGGTGGAGCCGCCTCCACCGAAGACGCCGACGCCCACGCCGACACTAAAGCGCGGACCCTTCTTGCGGTAGCCCCAGACCTCGGAGACGCCGTCGGGCGTCGTGCGCGTCGCCACGCGATCCGGCTCGCCCAAGGCCATGCGCACCTGCGCGGGAGTGAAGCCGACGGCGACTTCGCCGGCGGCGATCTTCTCGCGCACCTCCAGAGGATAACGGTCAAAGGCCTCGCGGTCACGCGCGATGCGCGAGGAGACGGTCGAACATCCGGCCAGCGCGCCGGCCAGGCAGAGCACAAGGAAGGCTGGGAGCTTCATAACCCCTTGGACCCGGAAGGGCGGCGCCGGTTTCGCCGATTTGCCCATTGAACCGCCAACCTCCTGCGCAAGGCGGTCCGAAGAATTGAATTCCCCTCCCGGCGGCAATTGTGCCTAAGTCCTGCCACCTTTCCATGAAGACCTTCACCATCGCCATCGGCTCGGACCACGCCGGCTTTGCCTACAAGGAAAAGATCAAGGAGGCGCTGCTGGCCGCCGGTCACACCGTGCGCGACTTCGGCACCTACTCGGACGCCTCCTGCGATTATCCGGACTTCATCCGTCCGGTAGCTGAGGCGGTCGCCCGCGGCGAGTTCGAACGCGGCATCGTCCTCGGCGGCTCCGGCAACGGCGAAGCCATCGTCGCCAACCGCGTCAAGGGCGTGCGCTGTGGCCTCTGCTGGAACGAACAGGTCGCGATCTGGAACCGTTCGCACAACGACGGCAACGTGCTCTCTCTCGGCCAGCGCACCGTCTCCGAGCAGGAGGCCCTCAAGATCGTCCACACCTGGCTCGCCACCGAATTCGAAGGCGGCCGCCACCTCCCCCGCATCCGCAAGATCGACGGGGTCTGAGGCGGTTTCTTGCGGCAAGAAACCGTAACGGCGCGGAGCCGCGCCGCCAAGGCATTCGCGTCGATTTGGGCGTGTCGGGTGGAATCGGAACGCGATCCCGCCCGGTCAGGGGACCGGGCCTACAATACTGTAGGCCGTGGGCCCTCACGCGGCGCTTCGGCGGTCGCACACGGTACCGCCTTCCGCTCTCCCTTACCCGCATTTTTCAATGGCCGAGACGTTGAGTCCTGCAACGACTGCGTAGGAGCGGCTTTACGCCGCGATGAACACCGTCCGCAGACCATCGCGGCGTAAAGCCGCACCTACTCCAAGCCTGCGCTCTCGTGAAAATTGCGGGCAAACCACCCACCGGCTCGGGCGAAAAGTCCCGCAGAAAACCGTGGGCCTCAGGGAACAACTATTAGTTTGACATCAAAGCAATTATTACTTTGATCTCGAAGCATCATGAGTTCCCCCGCCCGCCGCCCTCCTGCCGAGACTGCCGCACTGGACGCCTACGTGAAGTTGATGCGGGCGAGCGAGTCGGTGACGGTGCGTTCGCACACGGCCCTGCCAAAGGGCCTCACGCTCGCCCAGTTCGGCGTGCTCGAGGCCTTGCTGCATCGCGGGCCGCTCTGCGCCTCGGAACTCGCGGCCAAGCTGCTGAAGAGTCCGGGCAACCTCACGCTCGTCATCGACAACCTCGAGCGCGACGGCCACGTGCGCCGCGAACGCGACCCGGAGGACCGGCGCTTCGTCACCATTCACCTCACGCCTAGGGGCCGCCAGTTCATCGCCGGCCTGTTTCCCGACATCGCCGCCGGAATCGCCCGGGAATTCGCCGTCCTCAGTTCCGCCGAACAGGCCATGCTGGCGGAACTCTGCAAGAAACTCGGACGGGGACGGACCGCCCCGGCAGGGGCCTGAAGGCCCAATCATTATTTTGATATCGAATCATTAACCCATCCACCTCATGAACCTGCCCGGACTCCACCACATCACCGCCATCGCCGGCGATCCGCGTCGCAACGTCGCCTTCTACACGAAGGTGCTCGGCCTCCGCCTGGTGAAGAAGACCGTCAACTTCGACGATCCGACCACGTATCACCTCTACTATGGCGACAGCGTCGGCACGCCTGGCTCCATCCTCACCTTCTTCCCTTGGTCCGGTCTCGCCCGGGGGCGGGTCGGCACCGGCCAGGCCAGCACCACGGCTTTCTCCGTCGCCGCCAACGCCCTGCCCTTCTGGCGCGATCGCCTGAACGGCCAGGGCATCGCGTTCGCCGAGCCGCCACCGCGATTCGGCGAGAGCGTCCTCGCCTTCGAGGATCCTGATGGTTTGCGGCTGGAGCTGATCGGTACGCCCGCCCCCGACGCGCGCACACCCTGGACGCATCCGGAGATCCCAACCGCGTTTGGCATCCGGGGTTTCCACAGCGTGACCCTCGCCCTCGTCTCCGCCGACCGCACCGCCACGTTGTTGACGCAGACCATGGGGTACCGGCGCGTCGCAGACGACGGCGGCCGCACGCGCTTCACCACCGGCGAGGGCGAACCGGGAACCTTCGTCGACCTTCTCGTCGACCCCTCCCTGCCGCGCGGGCTCCAGGGCGCGGGAACGGTGCACCACGTCGCCTTCCGCACGCCCGACACCGGCACGCAGGAGGCCGACCGGCGCGCCTTGCTGGACCGCGGCATCCACGTAAGTCCGGTCATGGACCGGAACTACTTCCAGTCGATCTACTATCGCGAACCCGAGGGCATCCTCTTCGAGATCGCCACGGATCCGCCCGGCTTCACCGTGGACGAAACGCCCGCCGGGCTCGGTATGTCGCTCCGCCTGCCCGCCCAGTACGAGCCGCATCGTGCGGAGATCGAAGCCGCCCTGCCCTCTCTGAACTGAACCCTCCCGTGACCATGTCTCCAACCTACCACTACACCTTCGAACCCGGCACGGATCCCTCCGCGCCGCCCCTGCTTCTGCTCCACGGCACCGGCGGAGACGAGCACAGCCTGCTCGACCTCGGCCGCGCCCTGTCCCCGGGCTCGGCACTGCTGAGTCCACGCGGCGACGTCAACGAGCGCGGCGCCCTGCGCTTCTTCCGCCGCCTCGCGGAAGGGGTCTTCGACCTTGAGGATGTCGCACGCCGCACCCACGCGCTCGCCGACTTCCTCGCCTCCGTCGCGCCGCGCCACGGCCTCGCCTCCGGGAGCCTCGTCGCCGTCGGTTTCTCCAATGGCGCCAACATCGCGGGGACGCTGCTGCAACTCCGGCCCGAAGCCCTCGCCGGCGCCGTGCTCTTCCGTGGCATGGTCGTGCTCGACCGGCCGGCGCCGGCGGACGCCCTCCGCGGACGCCGCGTGCTGCTCGCCAACGGCAACGCCGACCCGCTCGTGCCGTCCGACCATCCGCCGCGGCTCGCGCGCCTGCTCGAGGCGGGCGGCGCCGAGGTCACGGTCCGCACCTTCCCCGCCGGGCATAACCTCACATCCGGCGACGTCACCGCGGCCCAGGCCTTCCTGCGCCCATGAAAAAGCCGGCCCCGCGGACGGGGCCGGCTTGAAAGCGGCGGGTGTCGTTCCAAACGCCGCGGCTCAGATGGCAGCCTCGCCGCGCTCGTCGGTGCGGATGCGGACCGCGTCATCGAGCGAGACCACGAAGACCTTGCCGTCACCGATCTTGCCGGTCTTGGCGGCCTTGACGATGGTGTCGACCGTCTTGCCGACGATCTCGTTGGTGACGACGACCTCAAGTTTGACCTTGGGGAGGAAGTCGACCGTGTACTCGCTGCCGCGGTAGATTTCGGTGTGGCCCTTCTGGCGGCCGAAGCCTTTGACCTCGGTGACGGTCATGCCCTCGATGCCGATCTCGGAGAGCGCTTCCTTCACTTCCTCCAGCTTGAACGGCTTGATGATAGCGATGATGAGTTTCATGCGGGTGTGTAATTGAGGGATTGGAATTGGATATGGTTGCCCCGTTCGACCGGCGCAAGCCCGCGAGGGCCGGCGCCGGGTTCGGGAAAGGGCTTACGACTTGTGGGCGGGCGTGAAGTCGGGATACGCCTCGTTGCCGTGCTCGCCGATGTCGAGCCCTTCGATCTCCTCCTCCACGTCGACCCGGAAGCCGAGGGCGGCCTTGACCACGAGGGCGATGATGTAAGAGGCGACGAAGGCCGTAAGGACGACCGCGAAGCAGCCGACGACCTGGTTGATGAGGCTCTTGCCGTCGGCGAAGATGCCGACCGCCACCGTACCCCAGATGCCGCAGACGCCATGAACGGAGATCGCGCCGACCGGGTCGTCGATCTTCAGCTTGTCGAAGAAGAGGATCGCGAAGACCACAAGCACGCCGGCGATGAGGCCGATGACGATCGAGGAGCCCATGCCCACGGAGTCGGCGCCAGCGGTGATGCCGACGAGGCCGGCGAGCACGCCGTTGAGGGCCATGGACAGGTCGGGCTTCTTCAGCACCACCCAGGAGACCACCATCGAGGCGACCGCACCGGCGGCAGCGGCGAGGGTCGTGGTGACGAAGACGTAGGAGACGCCGCGAGGATCGGCGCTGAGCACCGAACCGCCATTGAACCCGTACCAGCCGAGCCAGAGCAGCATCACGCCGATCATGGCGAGCGGCATGGAGTGGCCGAGGATCGGGCGGATCTTGCCGTCATGGTACTTGCCGTGGCGCGGCCCGAGCACCAGCACCGCCGCGAGGGCCGCAAAGCCTCCGAAGCCGTGGACCAGCGACGAACCCGCGAAGTCGTAGAAGCCGATCGGCTCGCCGTCCACCTCGCCGCCGAGGCCGAGCGAGGAGAGCCAGCCGCCGCCCCACTGCCAGGAGCCGGTGATCGGGTAGATGAAGGTCACGAGCACAATGGCATAAACCAGGAAGCTGCCGAGCTTGATGCGCTCGGCCACGGCGCCGGAGACGATCGTCGCGGCGGTGGCGGCGAACATGGCCTGGAAGATGAAGTCGGTCCACCACGTGTAGTTGTTGTACGCGTCGGTGACCATCGAGACGTCCTCGTTGTCCACGCCGAACCAGCTGCCGAGGGCGAAGAACCCGTTGAAATCGCCCGGGTACATCGCATTGAAGCCGTAGAAGGCGTAACCGAGGATGCCGATGCAGACGATCGCGAGGTTCTTGAACAGGATGTTCACCGTGTTCTTCGCCTGCGTCAGACCCGTCTCGAGCGTCGCGAAGCCCAGGTGCATCAGGAAGACGAGGGCGGCGGAGATCAGCAACCAGAGGTTGTTGACGGTGAAGAGCGCGAATCCGGCGGACTCGGTGAACGCATCGTAACTCGCATAAGCGGGCGCCTCCGCGGCCGCCTCCTGCGCGTAACCTGTCGAAATCATAGCCAGCATCCCGAAGATGCCTGCCATCTTCAGCATGCCAGTCAGACGCTGGGACCGTAGCTTCATAATCGTGTTGGGTGAGATGTAGTGTTGAGGGACGTGGACGACACCGACCGCGGACGGCCGAGCCAGCTGCGAAAAAGCACGGCCTGTGCCAAGGGGTCCCGGGGCGCTGAATTTTTTTCATGATTGCGCAAGCGACTGGTTCGCAGGGAACAACAGAAAGTCCGAGTCGCTTGCGGACGGTGTCGAACGCGATCGAAACGCGGAGGGCCGCGCCCCGCGGTCGGTAGTCCCGCCGCCGATACCGGCCGGTCCGTTTCGGGTTTGGAGTACGGCGGCACGACGCCGTTTTCGACGCGACGCCTCGGCGAAGCGCGTGAGGTCGTGCCGCGGACGACCCAATCCGCGCCCATGGGGACATGGGCGGCTACAATTCGGCGGGCGACGGGCCGGAGCCCGTCGTCGAGAACGGCGTCGTGCCGCCGTACTCCAAAAAAAAGGCCCCCGGAAACGGGGGCCTTTGACGTATCCGAAAATCCCTTACTCAGGGATGACGGTCTGGATGTGCAGCTCCTTGAGCTGCTTCGCCGTGACCGGCGTCGGGCTCTGGGCCATGAGGTCCTGGCCTTTCTGGGTCTTCGGGAAGGCGATGACGTCGCGGATGCTCGTCGTGCCGCAGAGCAGCGCGACCATGCGGTCGAGGCCGAAGGCGATGCCGCCGTGCGGAGGCGCACCGTACGTGAAGGCCTTGAGCATGTAGCCGAAGCGGCTCTCGACGACGTCGGACGGGATCTTGAGCACGTCCTCAAAGACTTTCTTCTGGAGGGCGGGCTGGTGGATGCGGATCGAGCCGCCGCCGAGTTCCATGCCGTTCAGCACGAGGTCGTAGTGCTGGCCGCGCACGGCCTTCGGGTCGCTGTCGAGCAGGGCGGCGTCCTCCGGCACCGGCGCGGTGAAGGGATGGTGCGTCGCCGCGTAGCCGCCGCGTTCCTCGTCGTAGGACATGAGCGGAAAGTCGACGACCCAGAGAAATTTCCAGTCGTCGGGACGAATCGAGAGCTTGCCGCGCTTCGCGAGCAGCTGGGCCGCCTCGAGGCGGATGCGGCCAAGGATGGCGCAGGCCTTTTCCCACGGGGCGGCGGCGAAGAAGACGACGTCGCCCTCCTCGATGCCGAGGTTGGCGGTCAACGCGGCCTTCTCCGCCTCGCTGAAGAACTTCACGATGGGCGACTTCCACTCGCCCTTCTCGGCCTTGATGAAGGCGAGTCCCTTCGCGCCGAGCGACTTGGCGACATCCTCGAGGTTCTTGAGCTCGCCCTGGGTCAGGTCGGCGAGGCCCTTCGCGTTGAAGGCCTTGATGACGCCGCCGCCGGCCACCGTGGCCTGGAAGACCTTGAAGGCGGAGTCCTTGAACGTTGCCGAGAGGTCGGTGAGTTCGAGGCCGAAGCGCAGGTCGGGCTTGTCCACGCCGAAGCGGTTCATCGCGTCCACGTAGGGCAGGCGCTGGAACGGCGTGGGGATGTCGACGCCCAATACGTCCTTCCAGACCTTCTTCACCATGCCCTCGAAGATGCGGTAGACGTCCTCGCGGGTGATGAAGGAGGCCTCGACGTCGACCTGGGTGAACTCCATCTGGCGGTCGGCGCGCAGGTCCTCGTCGCGGAAGCAGCGGGCGATCTGGAAATACCGCTCCACGCCGGCAACCATGAGGATCTGCTTGAACTGCTGCGGCGACTGGGAGAGCGCGTAGAACTGGCCCGGATGGATGCGCGAGGGCACGAGGTACTCGCGGGCGCCCTCAGGGGTGCTCTTGAAGAGCGCGGGCGTCTCGACCTCGATGAACTCCTGGGAGTCGAAGTAGTCGCGGATGGCCTTGGTCGCGCGGTGGCGGACCTCGAGGTTGCGGCGCATCTTGGGGCGGCGCAGGTCGAGGTAGCGATAGGTGAGGCGGAGGTCCTCGTTGACCTTGTCGCCGCCGGCGTCGTCGAGCGGGAACGGCGGCGTGTCCGAAAGGTTGTGCACTTCGAGTTCGCGCGCGTCGACCTCGACGGCGCCGGTGGGGAGGGACGCGTTGACCGTGCCCTCGGGGCGCGCGACGACGAGGCCGGTGACGCCGATGACGGACTCCGGCTTGAGGTGGGCGGCCCGCGCGCCGAGGTCCGCATTCACGTGCGGGTCGAACTTCACCTGCGTGATGCCTTTACGGTCACGCAAATCGATGAAGATAATGCCGCCGTGGTCGCGGATCGAGTCGACCCAACCGAGGAGCGAAACGGTCGCACCGAGGTCGGCGGCAGTGAGCTGGGCACAGTGATGGGTGCGCTTCATGGGAAAAGAGGAAGGAATAGCAAAGCGCAGCCCGGCCGGGGCGGGCAAACCAAATTCCGGCGCCCTTGGCGCCGGAAAATGACCAATGACCAATGAACAATGACAAATGAAACGACCCCCGACCCTGCCACGCCGCCCAACGCGGTCATTCGTCATTCGTCATTCGTCATTCGTCATTCGTCATTCGTCATTCGTCATT